>Ga0255338_1001725_pt1 | contig 38183 bp, 46 predicted proteins | sample MeOH1_35cm_T4_19_FD_203715 | JGI IMG/M metagenome (GOLD analysis project Ga0255338, IMG submission 203715) | Sandy soil microbial communities from University of British Columbia, Vancouver, Canada - MeOH1_35cm_T4_195 | ecosystem: Engineered > Artificial ecosystem > Sand microcosm > Unclassified ...
GAGGTTCTCCAGCACTGCCTGCAACGCGCTGACCGGGGTGCGCAGCTCGTGGGAGACGTTCGCGACCAGCTCGCGACGCTGCCGGTCGACCGCCTCGAGGTCGGCGGCCATCGTGTTGAACGCGCGGGCCAGCTCGCCGACCTCGTCGCGGGAGGTGGCGGTCACGCGCACGTCGTACCGGCCGCGGGCCATCTCGCGGGCCGCCGCGGTCATGTCCCGCAGCGGGGAGGTCATGCCGCGGGCGAGCAGCTGGGTGACGACGAGGGCGCCGAGGATCGCGACCGGCACGGCGTACCGGGCGTGGATGCCGATGCGCCAGGCCACGATCGGGGTCACCGACGCCAGCGAGACCGTGACGACGATGAGGATGCCGAGCTTGGTCTTGATCGAGCCGACCGGGTCAAGGGGTCTCAAGGGCATACCCCACTCCGTGCACGGTGCGGACGCGGTCGGCGCCGATCTTGCTGCGCAGCGACTTCACGTGGCTGTCGACGGTGCGGGTGCCGGCGGCTCCCGGCCAGTCCCAGACCTCCTCGAGCAGCCGGTCGCGGGTCAGGACGGTGCCGGGCTCGCCCGCGAGGCACACCAGCAGGTCGAACTCGGTCGGCGTGAGGTGCACCGGTACGCCGTCGACGGTCACCTCGCGGCGGGCCCGGTCGATCGTGAGCGCTCCCACCTCGATCAGCCCGGCCGGTGCGTGCCGGGCCAGCTCGGCGGCCCGCTCGACCCGGCGGAGGAGCACCCGCACCCGGGCCACCAGCTCACGCATGCTGAACGGCTTGGTCAGGTAGTCGTCGGCGCCGACGCCGAGGCCGACGAGGATGTCGGTCTCGTCGTCACGGGCGGTGAGCATCAGCACGGGCACCGGGCGCTCGGCCTGGACGCGTCGGCAGACCTCGAGCCCGTCGTACCCCGGCAGCATCACGTCGAGCACCACCAGGTCCGGCGGCCAGGCGAGCGCGGCCTCGACCGCGCCGGGGCCGTCGAAGGCCTGCTGGACGGTGAACCCCTCCGCGGTCAGCCGGTCGGCGACGGCCTGGTTGATCGTCGGCTCGTCCTCGACGATCAGGATCCGCGGGCTCATGGTCTGAGCGTAGGAGCCGGCGTGCGGGGGAGACGGGCAGAACTTGTGAAGGTCCTGTGCAAGGTGAGGGCCTCCCAAAACTGAAACACGTTATTGTTCTGGGATGACTCCCGACGTCTTCGCTCCCGCTGATCTCGGCCCGGTCCGGCTGCGCAACCGCGTGGTCAAGGCCGCCACCTTCGAGGGCCGGACGCCGCACGGCCTGGTCACCGACGGGCTGATCGACTACCACCTCGCGCCCTGCCGCGGAGGTGTCGGGCTGACCACGGTCGCCTACCTCGCCGTCGCGCCGGAAGGGCGCACCCACAAGGAGGTCATCACGGTCGGCGCCGAGTCTGCGCCCGGGCTGGCGCGGCTCGCCGACGCCGTCCACGAGACCGGCGCGAAGATCGCCGGCCAGCTCGGCCACGCCGGACCGGTCGCCAACGGCCGCTCCAACGGCGTCCACGCGCTGGCAGCTTCGAAGATGCCGTCGCCGCTGAGCATGCAGATGATCCGGTCCGCGACCGCGGCCGACATCGGGCGCATCACCGAGGACTACGTGCGGGCGGCGCGGATCCTGGCCGACGCCGGCTTTGACGTGCTCGAGATCCACATGGCGCACGGCTACCTGCTCAGCTCGTTCCTCGCGCCCGGGCAGAACCGGCGCAAGGACGCCTGGGGCGGCTCGCTGGAGAACCGGTCGCGGTTCGCCCGGGAGGTGGCGCGCGTCGTACGCGAGGAGGTGGGGGACGCGGTCGCGGTCACCGCCAAGATCGGGATGACCGAGGGCTCGCGGGCCGGCTTCTCGATGCCGGAGACGGTGGAGTTCGCCCGGATGCTGGAGGCCGACGGCCACCTGGACGGGCTCGAGCTCAGCGCGGGGAGCTCGTTGCTCAACCCGATGTACCTCTTCCGCGGCGACGTCCCGCTGAAGGAGTTCGCCGCGAACATGCCGCCGCTCGTGCGGATGGGGATGAGGACGCCGGTGGGCCGGGGCTTCATGAAGCAGTATCCGTTCGAGGAGGCCTACCTGGAGGAGAAGGCGCTCGCGTTCCGTGCCGCGGTCGGGATGCCGCTGATCCTCCTGGGCGGGGTCAACACCCGCGCGACGATGGAGCGCGCAATGGCGGAGGGCTTCGAGTTCGTCGCCCTCGGCCGGGCGCTCCTGCGCGAGCCCGACCTGGTCGACCGGATGGCGTCGGGGGAGACCGACGCCGGCATCTGCAGCCACTGCAACCGGTGCATGGCCAAGGCGGCGAACACCTCCGACCGCGGGGGCGACGTCCGGACGCTCTGCGTCGAGCTGCCGGACCCCGGTTACTGAGCGTCCTCGCCGGCGATCGCGGGCTGCCCGGGCGGGTTGACCACGACGAACACGACGCCGTTGTCCGGGTCGCGCACCATCGTGCCGGAGATCCGGCCGTCGAAGACCAGGTCCCAGTAGACCGGCTCGTTGCCCAGCGTGTAGGTGACGCCGAGGCGCACCCGGAAGCCCATCTGCGGGAGCACCCGCCGGTAGAACGCGATCACGCCGTCGAGGTCGGCGGCGCGGATGTCGAACTGCCAGGTGTCGTCCAGCGGTCCGGGGTCCTTCACCGTCACGCCGGGCGGGACCGGGAAACCCTGCACGGTCCGGAACCCCTGCGCCGGCAGCTCGCTCGCGCCGGGCACCGACGCGAGCGTCGCCTCCGGCCTGATCGTCTCCGCGGCCCTGGGCTGCTGCAGGGCGGTGTTGCTGGGCTCGCCCGGATCCGGCTCGGTCGTCCCGGTCGTCCCGGTCGTCCCGGTCGTCACGGGCCCGGTCGGGCTCGCCGACGGCTCGGGTCCGCCGGCGGGCTTGTCGTCACCCCCGCAACCGGTGAGCGCGAGCGACGTGAGCAGGGCGGCCGCCATCACGGTGAGACGCCGTCGGCGGGACACGTCCGGATTCCCCCTAAGGTCGGGATCGATCGTCTGCGACCGTACCTGACAGGACTGAGGACCATGACATTCGAGTTCGACCGCGGCATCGCGGTGACCGCCCGCGACGACGGAGCGTTCGGAGCGGTGCTCGACCCGGGCTGGGTGGTCGGCGGTGGCGTCAACGGCGGCTACCTGCTGGCCGTGATCGGCAACGCCGTGCGCGAGGTGCTGCGGCCCTCGGGTCATGTCGACCCGTTCTCGGTCAGCGCGCACTACCTGAGCGCCTCGGTGCCGGGGCCGGCGACCGTCGAGACCCAGGTCGTCCGCGCCGGTGGCCGGTTCTCCACGGTGGCGGCGACCCTCGTCCAGCACGTCGACGGTGTTCGTGTGCCCCGGCTCAGCACCCTGGCGACGTACGGCGACCTGGACTCCGCCCACGACGCCGAGACCGACGCGGCCGCCGACGCCCTGCACCTGGCGCTCCCCGTGCCCGACCTGCCGCCTCTGGAGGATTGCCTGCTGTCCTCGGATGCGCCGGAGGACGTCAGGAAGATCGCTCCGCTGCTCGAGAGGTTCGGCACCCGCCTGGATCCGGAATCGGCGATGTGGGCGGTCGGCAAACCGAGCCGCCGCGGCCTGATCCAGGGCTGGTTCGAGCTCGCCGACCACCGGCCGCTGGACCCGATCGCGCTGCTGATGGTCGTCGACGCGCTGCCGCCGGTGACCTTCGACCTGGGCATGCCCGGCTGGGCCCCGACGCTCGAGCTGACCGCCCACGTGCGCGCGAAGCCCGCACCCGGCTGGGCCGTGGTCCGGCACTACACCCGGACGGTCGCGGGCGGGCTGTTCGAGGAGGACTGCGAGGTCTGGGACTCCACCGGCCGGCTGGTCGCTCAGTCGCGGCAGCTGGCGCTCCAGCCGCGGGGGTAGTTCTCAGTCGAAGCTGCCGGGCCGCAGGCAGAACACGTAGCGGCGCCCGGGGTACTCCGACAGCGACCACAGCAGGTCCTCGTCGGCCCGGTAGCAGAGGTCCTCCGGGCCGACCGGGAGCGCCTGGCGGAAGGTGCGGAACGCTCCCGGCGCGCCGACCTGCATCGCGCCGAGGCGCCACCGCCCGCGGCTGGTGGTCACGTGGTAGCGACCGTCCACGATCGTCGCGCCCTGCATGTGCCCGACGCCGCGCTCGTCGAACGTGACCGGCCGGGAGACGCCGTCCTGCTCGGCGTGCAGGTGGTACGTCGCCGGGTCCAGGGGGTACCGGACGATCCGCGTCGTCATCTCGCCTCGTCCGTACTCCCCGGCGACCAGGTGCGGGACCTCGGTCGACCGGTCCAGGGACAGGAAGGAGTAGCGCATCTGCTCGTCGTCGTCGGTGGCGTCGTACGCGAACCGCACCGGCAGGACGTAGCGGTGGCCGAAGGTCTCCTCGCTCGGCTCGACTTGGAGGAGGTCGTCCATCCGGCAGGTCACGAGGCCGCGCCGGGTGCCGGCGACGTGGAGGTAGGGGCCGGCCCAGACCAGTCCGCCGGCGTGCACGGTGAGCGGGCGGAGCCGCACGGCGTCGCCGTCGAGGACCGGGGTGGCCAGCAGGACGTGCCGGTAGCGCAGCGTCTCCACGTCGACCACGCTGATCCGGCTGCCGTGGTTGGCGCCGCGGTCGCCGGGGAGGTCCTTGGCGTACCAGCTGGTGACCAGGAGCCGCCGGTCGACGCCCGGCACGTGCGCGGAGTTGGTGATCCCCTGCGGCCACCAGCGCTCCGACGCGACGTCCTCGTCGTTCCAGCGAAAGCCCCACTCCACGGCCAGGCCCGGCACCGGGACCCGCCGGGCGCTGCGGTTGAGGTCGCGCAGGACGCCGGCGACCCCGACGGGTTCGCCGAACCGGCGGACGAGCGCGGCGATCTCGTCCGCGTTCTCCCCGGTCCGGCGCAGGTGCACGCCCGTGGCGGTCATCGGGCCAACCTAGTGGCGCCCTAACCTGCCTGCATGCAGGTCGTCGTCGGTGTCGCGCTCGTGCACGCGGGGCGCGTGCTCGCTGCCCGCCGGTCGTATCCCGCCTCGACCGCGGGCCGGTGGGAGCTCCCCGGCGGCAAGGTCGACGCGGGGGAGACCTCCGACGAGGCGGCCCGGCGCGAGATCGCCGAGGAGCTCGGCTGCGGCATCGCCGTGACCGGCTGGCTCGACCCCGCGGTCGAGATCCGCGACGGCCTGGTGCTCCGGGTGGCGACCGCCGCCCTGGTCGACGGCGAGCCGGTGCCGCGGGCCGGGGAGCACGACGCCGTGCGCTGGTTGCGGCCGGACCAGCTCGACGAGGTGGACTGGCTGGAGGCCGACCGGGTGTTCATCGCCGTACTCGCCGGAAAAGCGCTGGGTCGGCCCAACTAGGGTTCCATGCATGGACAAGCATCTCCTCCTCGTGCACGCCCACCCCGACGACGAGAGCATCGGGCAGGGCGCCACGATGGCCAAGTACGTCGCCGAGGGCATCGGGGTCACCCTGGTCACCTGCACCGGCGGGGAGATGGGCGAGATCCTCGTGCCCGAGCTCGCGCACATGGCCGCCGACCAGGACGACACCCTGGCCGACCAGCGCCGGATCGAGCTCGACCACGCGATGAAGGAGCTCGGCGTCACCGACCACCGCTACCTCGGTGGCTTCAAGACCTACCGCGACTCCGGCATGCAGTGGCACGAGGACGGCCACGCGATCCCCGCGGACGACGTCCACGAGAACGCCTTCTGGAACGCCGACCTCACCGAGGCGGCCGACCACCTGGTCGCGGTGATCCGCGAGGTCCGGCCGCAGGTGCTGGTCACCTACGACCAGTTCGGTGGCTACGGCCACCCCGACCACATCCAGGCGCACCGGGTGGCGACGTACGCCGCGGCGCTCGCCGCCGTGCCGTCGTACCGGCGCGACCTGGGGGAGCACCACGACATCGCCAAGATCTACTGGGGCGCGATGTCGGCGAGCCGGATGCGTGCGGGCCTGCGGATGCTGCGCGAGGCCGGCGACACCACGACCTTCGAGGGCATGGACCCCGACGGCCCGCTGCCGCCGTTCATCACCGAGGACGAGAACCTCTCCGCGGTGGTCGACGGCACCGAGTACCACGACCGCAAGATGGCCGCGCTCGCCGCGCACGCCACGCAGATCACCACCGACGGGCCGTTCTTCGCCCTGTCGAACAACGTCGGCGCGACCGCCTGGGGCCTGGAGTTCTACCGGATCGCCAAGGGGGAGCGGGGCCCGCTCAACGACGAGGGCCTCGAGGCCGACCTGTTCGCCGGGCTGTCCTGACCCGACCCCTTCCCGCTGTCACGCGGGGTCACGGTCGCTGAACAGGGCGCCCGTGGCGCACTCAGCGTCGTGGCCGCCGCGTTGCAGCAGGCTTCGACGCAGGTGGGCGGGCCGCCGTGAGCAGCACGGCCGCGGCGTCCCGAGCGGTCCTCGCCGCGGCCGAGGAGGCTGCGTCGACGTGGGCCGAGACCATCGCGGCGTCGTAGAGCAGCACCAGCTGGGCGGCGAGCTGCCGCGGATCCGCGGCTCCGGCCTCCGTGCACAGTCCGACGAACCGCTGCGTCAGGGCGGCCCGGTGCTCACGGCTCACGACGGCCGCGGGGTGGTCCGCGTCGGAGAACTCCGCGCACGCGTTGATGAACGGGCAGCCCCGGTAGACCGGGTCCTCGAACCAGTCCCCGAGCAGGTCGAAGACCTTGAGGACGCGCTCGGCCGGCGTGCCGCCGTGCGCGGCGAGCTCCTCGTCGACGAAGCCGAGCCAGCGCTCCGAGCGCCGGCGGAGGTAGGCGGCGACGAGCTCGTCCTTGGAGCGGAAGTGGCTGTAGAGGGTGGTCTTGGCGACCTGGGACTCCGCGACCACCGTGTCCACCCCGACCGCGTGGATGCCGTGCTCGTAGAACAGCCGGTCGGCCACGTCGAGGATGCGCTCGCGGGCAGAGCCGCGTTCTCGGATCGTCACATTTCCCAGTGTACTACGTACAGGTCTGTAGGGTACGGTCAAATCAACACTACAGACCTGTCTGTTTTCATCACCGTGATGGAAGGCGGGCAGGACCAGGAAAGGCACACGCGATGTCACGCATCCCACTCATCCAGCCGGCCGACGCGACCGGGGAGCTGAAGTCGACCTTCGAGGCCGTGCGCGGCCGGTTCGGCGCAGTGCCGAACGGCGTCAAGGCGCTCGGGGTCTCCCCGGGGACCCTGCGCGGCTACCTCGACTTCGCCGACGCCCTCGGCAGCGGCTCGCTCTCCCACCCCGAGCGCGAGCGGATCGCCGTCCTGACCGCCCAGCAGAACGAGTGCGGCTACTGCCTGTCCGCGCACACCCTCGGCGGTCGGGCCGCCGGCCTGTCGGACGAGGAGCTCGTCGCCAGCCGGCAGGGCAGGGCGGCGGAGCCTCGCGCGGCGGCGCTGCTCGCGTTCGCCTCGGCGGTACTCGAGCACCGTGGCGACGTACCGGAGGCCGAGCTCGGTCGCGCGCGTGCGGCCGGGCTGAGCGACGCGGAGCTGATCGAGGTGGTCGCGGAGATCTCGCTGAACACCTTCACCAACTACGCCAACCGGCTGGTCCGTCCCGAGCACGACTTCCCCGAGGTCCCGCTCACGCTCGATCGCGAGGCGTCGTGACCGGACTGCTGGTCCTCGCTGCGGTCGCCGTGCTGGTCGGCTCGATCGTCCAGTCGGCCACCGGCTTCGGCTTCGCGCTGGTGGCGGCACCGGTGCTCTTTCCGGCGCTCGGACCGAAGGAGGCGATCGGCACGCTGCTGGTGCTGGCGTGCGTCGGCAGCGTGCTGATCCTGGCCACCGAGCGCCGCCGCCCGCGCCCGCTCGGGCTGGACGCGAGCGTGATCGTGGCGACCTCGATCCCCGGCGCGGTTGCGGGGATCGTCGTCCTCCGCTCGTTCGACTCGGTCACCCTGCAGTACGCCGTGACCGGCAGCGTGCTGGTCGCGCTGCTGGTCCGCCGCTACGCGCCGCGACGCGCGCTGGCGGAGGGCCGGGCCTGGTGGTCGGCGCCCGCGGCCGGGCTGGCCGCGGGCGCGCTGACCACGTCGACCAACACCAGCGGGCCGCCGCTGCTGCTGCACCTCACCGGTCAGGGGCGGGAGCCGTCGCGGGTCCGGGACACGATCAACGTCTGCTACCTCGGGCTGAGCGCGGTGAGCGCGCTCGCGCTCTGGGCGACCCGCACGTCCGGAGCCGTCCCCGACCCGGTCGTGCTGGCCGCGACCGTCCCGCTCGTGGTCCTCGGCCACCGCGCCGGACGGCCGGTCTTCGCGCGGCTGGTCGGGGGAGGCTCCTACGAGGCCGTCCTCACCGGCACCCTGGTCGCGGCGGTCGTGCTCGGGCTGGTGACCGCCGTGCTGTGAGGGGCGCCGGGGCGAGGCTGTCGTGCCGAGACGCCCGGCGTACCGTCGCCGGTTGCCACCGGAGCGCTCTCGGTTGCCCCGGGCGACAGCTCTCACGTGGCAGGCGACAGGTAACGGCAGGTGTGGTGGGTGACCAGGCCGAGCTGCTCGTAGAAGGAGCGGGCCGGGTCGTTGTCGGTCTCGACGTGCAGCCAGAGCGTCGTGGCCCCGCGCTCCGCCCCGTGCTCGAGCACGGCGTCCATCAGGGCGGTGGCGACGCCGTGACGGCGGTGCCCGGGCTCCACGGCCAGGCCGTGCACGCCGAGCCAGTCTCCGTCGACGGCGGCGTGCACGACGCCCGCCTGCTCGCCGGCACGCGTCGCCGTGGCCTCGATCCGGGCTCCGTCGACCGCGACGGTGACCACCCCGTCCGCGGGAGGGCGGGCGACGGCGCGGCGGGCGCGGGCCAGGGAGCCGAGCATCAGGTCGGCCTCGCCGCCCGGTACGTCGGTCCACCCGGCGTCCAGGAACGCCTGCTCGACCTCCGACCCGACCTCCACCTGGGCCAGCGGGTCGCGGCCGAGCGCGTCGTAGAACGCCAGCACCCGCTCGACCGCGTCGGTGAACGGGAGCCCGGGATCGCCCATGGCCAGGCACGAGTTCGCCCGCTTGAGCAGCCGTCCCACCGGGTACGGCTCGGTGCGCAGCTCCCAGTCGCCGAGGGCCGCTCGGACCACGCTCGGCCACAGTGGCGCCGCGTGGCTCTCGGCCTCGCGGGCCGACACCCGCAGCCGGGCGCTCGGGCGTGGTGGCACCGGCTTGCCCGAGACGATGTCCGCGATCGCGATCTCGACGACGCTGTCGTCCTCGCGCCGGACCACGGCCAGTCCGTCGCCCCACGACTCGCAGATGCCGAGCACGTCGGTCATCGCCGGACCGCCGGTCGGGCCGGTCTCGCCGGGCAGGACCCGGCGTACGACGACCCGCTGGCCGACGACGTGCGGACCCAGGCCGGATTTGGTCACGTGTCGAAACTTGGGCCTCTCTGCGGGAGTCACCTCGGGGATACTAGGCTTTGGGCAGTCCGCACCGGACTCGTACCCCAGGAGGATCCAGGTGACCTACGTCATCGCCCAGCCCTGCGTGGACCTGAAGGACCGCGCCTGTGTCGACGAGTGCCCTGTCGACTGCATCTACGAAGGCAAGCGGATGCTCTACATCCACCCGGATGAGTGCGTCGACTGCGGTGCGTGCGAGCCGGTGTGCCCCGTCGAGGCCATCTACTACGAGGACGACGTCCCCGGTGAGTGGAAGGAGTACTACGACGCGAACGTGCACTTCTTCGACGACCTCGGCTCCCCGGGTGGTGCGGCCAAGATGGGCGTCATCGACCAGGACCACCCGATGATCGCAGCGCTCCCGCCGCAGCCTCACGACGACTGACCTCTTGGTCCAGTCCCACTCTCTGGTCTCAGGGCGTCTTCCCGACTTCCCCTGGGACCAGATCACTTCGTACGGCGACACCGCCCGTGCGCACCCCGACGGCATCGTCGACCTCTCGGTCGGCACACCGGTCGACCCGACCCCCGAGGTCGTGCAACAGGCACTGCGTGACGCCGCGGACTCGCCGGGCTACCCGGTCACGGTCGGGTTGCCGCAGACGCGGCAGGCGTGCGTGGACTGGCTTGCGCGCCGCTTCGGCGTGACCGGGCTGGGACTGGACGCCGTGCTCCCGGTGATCGGCTCCAAGGAGCTGATCGCCTCGCTGCCAACGCACCTCGGCGTCGGTCCGGGCGACCTGGTGGTGCAGCCGACGCTCGCGTACCCGACGTACGAGGTCGGCGCCGCGCTGGTCGGCGCCCGAGTGCTCGCGGCCGACTCGCTGACCGCGATCGGCCCGGAGCGCCCGCGGATCCTGTGGCTGAACTCCCCGTCGAACCCGACCGGCAAGGTGCTGCCGGTCGAGCACCTCCGCAAGGTCGTCGAGTGGTGCCGCGAGCGTGACGTGCTGCTGATCTCCGACGAGTGCTACATCGAGCTGACCTGGTCCCCGGAGTCGCCGGCCGTGTCGGTGCTGCACCCCGATGTCTGCGGCGGCAGCCACGAGGGCATCCTGGCGGTGCACTCCCTGTCGAAGCGGTCCAACCTGGCCGGCTACCGGTGCGCGTTCGTGGCCGGTGACCCCGCGGTCGTCGGCGAGCTCCTGGCCGTCCGCAAGAACCTCGGCCTGCAGATGCCCGGCCCGCAGCAGCGCGCGATGATCGCAGCGCTGGAGGACGACGCCCACGTCGACGAGCAGCACGCCCGCTACGCCCGCCGGCGTCGCTGGCTGAAGGACGCGCTCGAGGGAGCGGGGTTCCGGATCGACCACTCCGAGGGCTCGCTCTACCTCTGGGCGCAGCGTCAGACGGAAGAGGGCCCGGAGCCGTGCCTCGACACGGTGGCGTGGTTCGCCGAGCGCGGCATCCTGGTCGCTCCCGGCTCGTTCTACGGCCGCGCCGGCGGACAGCACGTTCGGGTGGCGTTCACCGCCACCGACGAGCGCGTGGGTGCCGCAGTGGACCGGCTCGGCCGCGCCTGAGCGCTTGCTGCCGTCTTCCTTTCGGGTCGTGACACCGCGCTCCTTATCGTTCGTCGTTGTTATCGAAGAACGATGAGGAGATCGCCGTGAAGACAGCACCGCGGATCGTCGAGGGCGGGTTGTGGCTGGTCGCCGCGGCGAGCGCGTTCTGGGCGATGCTCTGGGGCCTGGGCGTCAACGGGTTGGGTTGCTCTCGCTCGGCATGATGCCGCGCTGGCTCGATCAGGTCTCCCTGTACGGCGCGAACGGGCAGTGGACCGCCCACCCCTCGGTGCCCGTGCGGCTCGGCTTCGCGGACACCGACGGGATTCGCGCGTACTTCCGCGGGCTCGATGCCGTCGACTACGGCAACGCGCCGGCGCACTTCGGCAGCATCGTGCCCGGCAGCAGTCGCGTGGTCGTGCTGGACGCCAGCCGGCTCCAGGAGGTCAGTTGCCTCCTCCTGGAGATCGGCGGCTTCCTCGGGGTCGCGTTGATCGCGATCACGCTTGCCCGGCTCGTGGCGGACTCGCGCCGCGAGTCGCCGTTCCAGCTGCGCAACGTGGTGCGGCTCCGGTGCATCGGTCTCCTGCTGCTCGTCGGAGCCCCGCTGGCGTCATTCGCCCACTGGGCGTGCGAGCGCTGGATGGTGGAGTCATCCTCGGCCGGCGACCGGGTGACGGCGTACGGCTACGGCCTCTCCGCGCTCCCGCTCTGGACGATGCTCGTCGGGGCAGCGGTGCTCGTGCTTGCGGACGTCTGGAAGCGCGGAGTGCGGATGGCTGACGACGTGGACGGCCTGGCGTGAGCCCCGCGGAGCCCGAGGACGGTCACCGGATCGTCTGCCACCTCGACGACCTGCTCGCGGCGCGTGGGATGACGCTCATCGAGTTGTCGGAGCGGGTGGGCGTGTCCCTCGTGAACCTCTCGGTCCTCGAGAACGGCCGGGCCCGTGCCGTCCGCTTCTCCACGCTCACCGCGATCTGCGACGCCCTCGGCTGCGATGTGGGTGACGTCCTGTCGCTGGGGTGACGCCTCGGCGGGTCCTGGCCCTGAAGAACTGACGCCTCGGCGTACCTGCGGCCTGAAGAAGTGACGCCTCGGCGGCTCGTGGTCCTGAAGAAGTGACGCCTCGGGGTCAGCCGAGGGAGACGGTGACCTTCGTCGGGGAGGCGTCGGAGCTCACCCAGCCGTCGGAGGACTGGTCGCCGGTCTGCCAGGTCCGGCCGTCGAAGGAGACCTCGGTGACGTCGAGCTCGTCGGCATGCGCGAGGAGGTACGCCGCGACCGACCAGCCCTTGCGGTTGCCGTCCTGCCCGGCCGCGACGGTCACGGCGAAGTCCTGGCGCGAGCCGGTGCGGGCGACGTCGAGGGGGCCGTACGCCTTGGTCAGCACGGCCGTCGCGGCCGCGGCGGTGCCGCGCCCGTCAGGCTGCTCGGCCACGCAGGTGAAGGTGCCACCGGGGCTGTAGCCGGTCAGCGCCGACGCCAGCGCGCGGGCGTCGGGGGCGTGCGCCTCGTAGGCCTCGGGATACCCGGACCGCTGCACCTTCTGCGCCGCCTCGGTGATTCGCATCGTCTGGTAGCCGTCGATCTTCTCGAGGGCGTCGTAGAACTTGTTGATGGAGTAGTACTCGTCGCTGATCTGCGCGACCGTGCCCCAGCCCTGCGACGGACGCTGCTGGAAGATGCCGATCGAGTCCCGGTCGCCGTGCGCCAGGTTGCGGATCTTGCTCTCCTGGTACGCCGTGGCGAGGGCGATCGAGACCGCCCGGGCCGGCAGCCCGCGACGGACGCCGATCGCGGCGATCAGGGACGCGTTCCGGGCCTGGTCCGGCTCGAGGTCGACCGTCCGGCCCGCGACCGTCGCGGTGCAGCCCGGCGGGTCCGGCAGCGGCCCGGTGCCGCGCCAGACCGCCACCGTCACGCCGGCGACGACGGCGACGACGGCCAGGAACAGGAAGATCCCGGAACGCCGCCCGTGCCTAGTTGGCATGCAGGTCGGCGTTGAGCGCGATGCCCTCCGAGCGCCACGGCACGGCCTCGATGGCGCCGGAGACCGAGTTGCGGCGGAACAGCACGTTGTTCGCGCCGGAGAGCTCGGCGGCCTTGATCACCTTGGGCTTGTTGTCGATGTCGCGCACCGTGACCTTGGTGCCGGCCGTGACGTAGCAGCCGGCCTCGACCACGCAGTCGTCGCCGAGGGAGATGCCGATCCCGGAGTTCGCGCCGAGCAGGCAGCGCCGGCCGACCGAGACGACCTCCTTGCCGCCGCCGGACAGGGTGCCCATGATCGAGGCGCCGCCACCGACGTCGGACCCGTCGCCGACCACGACACCGGCGGAGATCCGGCCCTCGACCATCGAGGTGCCCAGGGTGCCGGCGTTGTAGTTGACGAAGCCCTCGTGCATCACGGTGGTGCCCTCGGCCAGGTGGGCGCCGAGGCGGACCCGGTCGGCGTCGGCGATCCGGACGCCGGTCGGGACGACGTAGTCGGTCATCCGGGGGAACTTGTCGATGCCGAACACCTCGACCGGCCCGTCGGCGCGCAGGGTTGCCCGGACCTCCTCGAAGCCGGCGACCGCGCACGGCCCGCGACTGGTCCACACGACGTTGCTGAGCTTGCCGAAGACACCGTCGAGGTTCATCCCGTGGGGGGCGACCAGGCGGTGGCTGAGCAGGTGCAGCCGCAGGTAGACGTCGCTCGCGTCGACCGGAGCGGAGGCGAGGTCGGCCACGGTCAGCACGACCTCGGTGTGCACCCGGCGCGCGGGGTCCTTGGACTCGAGCGCGCTCAGCGAGGCGGGCACGGAGGCGTCCGCCGGGGGCGCGCCCAGGGCAGGGGTGGGGTACCAGGTGTCCAGCACCGAGCCGTCGTCGGCGATGGTCGCGAGACCGTAGCCCCACGCCGTCGCCTGGGCAGGGGTCGGGGAGTCAGACATGCGCTTCAGGCTACCGACCGCGCCTGAGTGGCTCCTGCCCGCCTCTCAGTCCTCGGATCGGTCCCGGGCGGTCCTGGGTCAGTCCTCGGGTCGTGGGCGCCGCAGTGCCTCGTCCAGCCAGCCCTTGACCGAGCCCATCAGGCCGGCGGTGTCGTGGATCAGCCGGCCGAGGGTGTTCTGCGTCTGCTTGAACGTCTCGGCGTAGCTGCGGGCCGCCGCCTGGGCCGCCTCGGACAGCGGGGCGTCGTGGTCGTCCTCGCGTCGCGGGTAGGTCCCGCCGAGGATCGTGGTGTAGTCCCCGGTGTCGACCCAGCGGCGCAGCTCCGCGGCCCGGACGACCGCGAACGGGTGCGACCGGTTCTCGACCAGCAGCATCTTCAGCACCGAGTCGCGCAGGTCGCCGGCCTCGTCGTACTCGCGGCCCTGGGCGAAGAAGGAGGTCGTGTCGAGGTCGTCGAGGTGGCCACCGCTGGCCAGCTTCATGTGCACGCGGAACGCGAGGGCGGGGTCCTGGGTGGCGAGCAGGCCGGCCCGGTCGGCGGACAGCTCGGACTTGCGCGACCACTCCATCAGCGCCGCGACGATCAGCCGGATCCCCAGGCCACCGACGGGGACCGAGCTGAGCAGCCCGCTGAGCTGGAGCAGTCGCTGCAGCAGGGTCTGGTAGACGGCGTGGCCGCTGAGCGCGTGCCCGAGCTCGTGGCCCAGCACGAACGCCATCTCGTCCTCGTCGAGCAGCTCGACCAGCGCGGAGTTCACCACGATCACCGGCTGGTCCATCCCGATCGTCACCGCGGTGGGGAACGGGTTCGCCGAGACGAACAGCTCCGGCACCGTCGCCGTGTCGAGGGTGCTCGCGACGTCGGCCAGCTGGCGGTACATCGCCGGGAACTGGCGCTCGTCGGCGCGGATGGCGGAGCCGAGCAGCTCGAGGCGTACCGCGCGCTCGTTGACCAGACCCGAGAGTGCCTTGAGCACGGTGTCGAAGCCCTTGAGCTTGCGGAGGGCGACCAGGGCGCCACGGTCGGCGGGATGCTCCCAGGCGCGCGAGCTGATCCCGGGCAGTGGCACTCGGCGCCGAGTCGGCGAGGTCGACATGGCTGCCAGTGTGCACCTCGGGCACGATGGGCGCATGCGAACTGCCATCGCGACGTTCAAGGAGCTGTGCCTGGACACCTCGGGCGACGGGCGGGAGGTCGGTGAGTTCTGGGCGGCGGCCACCGGCTGCGAGTACGTCCGCTCGGACCACCCCGACGACCCCGGCGACGTCGTCGGCGCCGAGGAGGGGATGGGCATCGCGATCTGCCGGGTGCCGGAGCCGAAGACGGTGAAGAACCGCGTGCACCTCGACCTGCACACCGTCTCGGTCGAGGCCCTGGAGGCCCTCGGGGCGATGGTGGCGCCCGACCAGGATGACGAGGACCCCTGGACCGTGATGCTCGACCCGGAGGGCAACGAGCTGTGCGCGTTCGTGCGCGCGGCGGAGGAGGTGCCGTCGTACCGGGCCTACGAGATCGCGGTCGACTGCGCCGACCCGGACGCGATCGGCGGCTGGTGGGCCGACGTCTTCGGCGTCGAGCTGGTGGCGCCCGACGACAAGCCCTGGCGCTGGCTCGAGAAGGTGCCCGGCATGCCGATGGAGGCCCTGGTGTTCGGCCCGGTGCCGGAGCCGAAGACCGTGAAGAACCGGATGCACTGGGACGTGTACGGCGACGTCGCCGACTTCGAGGCCCGGGGCGCCACCCGGCTGTGGGACATGCCGCGGTGGACGGTGCTCGCCGATCCGGAGGGCAACGAGTTCTGCGTGTTCCCGGTCCCGGGCGCCTGACAGGATGGCGGGCATGGTCCTGGATCCCACCGCCGACGTCGTCGCGCTGACGGAGGCGCTCGTCGACGTCGAGTCGGTCAGCCGCAACGAGATGCCGCTCGCCGACGCGATCGAGGCGGCCCTCCGCCCGCTCGCGCACCTGGAGGTGACGCGCCTGGGCAACTCGCTGGTGGCCCGCACCGACCTCGGCCGCGGCGAGCGCGTCGTGGTCGCGGGCCACATCGACACGGTGCCGGTCAACGACAACCTGCCGTGCCGCAACGACGGCACCCTGCTGCACGGGCTCGGCACCTGCGACATGAAGGGCGGGGTCGCGGTGGCGCTCAGGCTGGCCGCCGGCCTCCCGCAGCCGAACCGCGACGTCACCTACGTCTTCTACGAGTGCGAGGAGATCGAGGCGACCGCCAACGGGCTGCGCCGGATCACCGAGGAGCGGCCCGACCTCGTCGAGGCGGACTTCGCGATCCTGATGGAGCCCTCGGACGCGGTGATCGAGGCCGGCTGCCAGGGCACGCTGCGGGTCGAGGTGCGCACCCGCGGCGAGCGCGCGCACTCCGCGCGGTCGTGGCGTGGGGTCAACGCGATCCACCGGGCCGGCGAGGTGCTCCGCCGCCTCGACGGGTACGCCGCCCGCACCCCGGTCATCGACGGGCTCGAGTACCACGAGGGTCTCAACGCCGTGCTGATCAGCGGCGGGGTCGCCACCAACGTGATCCCCGACGAGGCCGTGGTCACGGTGAACTTCCGTTTCGCGCCGGACCGGTCCGAGGAGGAGGCGCTGGCCTTCGTGCGCGACTTCTTCGACGGCTTCGAGGTCACCGTGACCGACTCCGCCCCGGGGGCGCTGCCCGGCCTCGACGTGCCGGCGGCCAAGGCATTCGCCGAGGCGGTCGGCGGCGCGGTGAACCCGAAGTTCGGCTGGACCGACGTCGCGCGGTTCACCGGGCTCGGGGTGCCGGCCGTCAACTACGGGCCGGGCGATCCGTCGCTCGCGCACCGGCAGGACGAGCACGTGCCGATCGAGCAGATCCGGCGCTGCGAGCAGACCCTGCGGACCTGGCTGGGCGCCTGATGAGCGACGACCTCCGGCCCGGCGTACCTCCGGAGCTGCCGCGCGCGGTCAAGCGCAAGGGCCCGCTGTTCCTGCGGGACAAGCAGATCGACCTGTCCACCACCGACCAGCGGCTGCTGGACTCGCGGGGTGCCAGCGACTGGGTGCACACCGACCCGTGGCGAGTGCTTCGAATTCAGGCCGAGTTCGTCGAGGGCTTCGGCGCGCTCGCCGAGCTCGGCCCCGCGATCGCGGTCTTCGGCAGCTCGCGCACCCCGCGGGACGACCCGCACTACGCGCAGGGCGTCGAGCTCGGGTCGGCCCTGGCTCGCGAGGGCTTCGCGGTGATCACCGGGGGCGGGCCGGGGGCGATGGAGGCCGCCAACAAGGGCGCTGCCGATGCCGGGGGTGTCAGCGTCGGCCTCGGCATCGAGCTGCCCTTCGAGGAGGGCGTCAACGACTACGTCAACGTGGGCGTGAACTTCCGCTACTTCTTCGCCCGCAAGACCATGTTCGTGAAGTACTCCCAGGGCTTCGTGGTGCTGCCCGGCGGGATGGGCACCTTCGACGAGCTCTTCGAAGCAGTGACCCTGGTGCAGACCCGGAAGGTCACGTCGTTCCCGGTCGTGCTGGTCGGGGTGGACTACTGGAGCGGCCTGCTCGACTGGCTGCGGGGCACCGTGCTCGCGTCGAACCGGATCGGCGCCGCGGACCTCGACATGCTCCAGCTCACCGACGACGTCGAGGAGGCGGTCGCGATCATGGTGGCCTCCCGGTGAGGGCGGAGGTTCGGGTCCGATGATGTGGTTCTTCGCGGTGCTGATCGTGCTGGCCATCGGTGCCGTCGCGGTCGTGGCGAGCGGGTCGGGGGCGCCCCTGGCCCGCGGGTACGACGACCGGCCCGACGCCGTCGTACCCGCTGACCGGCCGCTGACCGGCGCCGACCTGAAGTCGGTGCGGTTCTCGACCGCGGTGCGCGGTTACCGCGCCAGCGAGGTCGACGCGCTCCTCGACAGGCTCGCGGAACAGATCGACGGTTCCACCCCTCCGGAGTCCGGTTCGGGCACACTGAGCCCGTGACTCCCGAACGCATCGCCTTCGTGCTCACCGCCCTGGCAGCCGTGGTCATCGTGCTGACCCGGGTCCGGATGGCCTCGGGCGAGGAGGAGGCGGCCGGCCGTCTCGACATCCCGCGCGCGTTCGTGAACGTGCACACGATCTTCGGCGTGCTGGCCCTCGGGCTCTGGAGCGCCTTCCTCTTCGCCGACGTCAAGGACCTCGTCGGGTACGCCGGCCTGGCCTGCTGGTGGGTCACGACGGCGGCGGGGCTGCTGATCCTGATGCGCTGGCTGCCCGCACACGGCCGGCACGCGTCCGGCCCGGCGGCCGACTCCTGGGGCGAGGGGCCCGGCCTGTCGATCCTCGGCCACGTCGGCCTGCTGGTCGGCTCGATCGTGTGGACCTACCTGATGGTGGCGGGCAAGCTGTCCTGATGCGTCGGCTCTCGGCTGTTCTGCTCCTTCTGTCCGCCGTGACGACGGCGCTCGTCGTACCGGCGGGGGAGGCGGGAGCCGGCGTCGTGGCGCCGAGCACCACCCGCACCGCCGCGACCGCGGCCTTCGAGGTGCGCGTCATCGGGCACAGCGCGAAGGGCCGGCCGATCACCGCCTGGCACCTCGGCGACCCGGCGTCGCCCGTCAAGGCGGTCTTCATCGCCGCGATGCACGGCAACGAGGCCGCCCCGGCCCGGATCCTGCAGAACCTCCGCGACGGCGCGCCGATCACGGGCGCGGACGTCTGGGTGGTGCCCTACCTGAACCCCGACGGGTTCCACCGGCACACCCGGAAGAACGCCCGCGGCGTCGACCTGAACCGGAACTTCCCGGTGCGCTGGATCCGCCAGTACGGCACCTACAACTCCGGCCGCCGGCCCGCCTCCGAGCCGGAGACCCGCGCGGCGATGGCGTTCCTCCGGCAGGTCCGGCCGACGTACGTCGTGAGCTTCCACCAGCCGCTGTTCGGCGTGGACAACTCGTACTGGAAGACCCGCGACCTCGGCCTCCGGCTCAGCCAGCAGCTCGCCCTGCCGCAGAAGCGGTTCACCTGCAACCACGGCTGCCACGGCACCATGACGCAGTGGTTCAACCGGCGCCTGCCCGGCGCCGCCATCACCGTCGAGTACGGCCGCCGGATGACCTGGTCCCAGAAGTACGTCGCCGGTCCCGCCGGCCTGCTCGCCGCCGTCGGCGCGACTCGTTGACCTGGGGGTCCCCTGACCCGTCGAGTCGGGGGTTTTGACCCGTCGAGTCGGGGTTCCTGACCCGTCGAGTCGGGGTTCTTGACCCGTCGAGTCGCGGTTCTTGACCCGTCGAGGGAGCGGGTACGCCGTACCCGGGGGCAGGCACGCCCAACTCAAGGGGTCACCAAGCCCGACTCAACGGGCCACCAAGCCCGACTCAACGGGCCACCAGGCCCGACTCAACGGGTCACGAGGCCCGACTCAACGGCCGTGGAAGGTGGGCTTCTCCTTGGCGAGGAAGGCGGCGACGGCGTTGCGGTGGTCCTCGGAGGCGCCGGTGAGGTTCATCTTGTCCATCTCGAAGGCCAGGGACTCGGGGAGGTCGTGGCTGCTGGAGAAGTTCACCGACTGCCGCATCGAGGCGTAGGACAGGGTCGGGCCGGAGGCGAGCCGTGCGGCCAGGGTGGTGACCTCGACGGTGAGCTGGTCGTCGGGGACGACGGTCGTGGCCAGGCCGAGCTCGAGGGCCTTGGCGGCGTCGATCGTGCTGGGGAAGTAGAGCAGCTCGATCGCCTTGGCCCGACCGACGAGCCGCGGCAGCGTCCAGGACGCCCCCGTGTCGCAGGAGAGCGCGACCCCGGGGAAGGCGAGGTTGAAGCCCGCGGACTCGGCGACCACGCGCAGGTCGCAGGCGAAGGCGAGGCTGGCGCCGGCGCCGGCGGCCACGCCGTTGATCGCGGCGATGACCGGCTTCGGCATCGTCGCCAGCGCGGTCACGGTGGGGTTGTAGTGCTTCTCGACCGTGGTGAACAGCTGCTCCGAGCCGCCGTTCTCGAGCAGCTCGACGTGCTCCTTGAGGTCCTGCCCGACGCAGAACGCCCGCCCGGTGCCGGTGAGCACGACGCAGCGCACCGCGTCGTCCCCGGCCGCCTCCGCGACGGTGTCGCGCAGCAACTCCTTGGTGGCGATGTCGAGGCTGTTCATCGCCTGGGGCCGGTTGAGCGTGATCGTGGCGACGCCCTCGACGACGTCATAGGTCACGGGCTGCGGGTCGGTCATGCGGAGACTCCTGCTTCGGTGGGGGTCAGGCACCGGTCGACGAACCGACCGGCTGCGGGGAGAAGACGGGTGGCGTGCTGGTCGAAGAATGCCGCAGCCCGTCGGCCGGGCCAGTCGTGGGGCAGCAGCGACGCGGGCAGGCCCGGGTCGCTGAAGAGGAACTTGCGCCAGCTGTGCAGCAGCTCGGAGCGTACGACGAACGCGGTGGCGTCGTCCGGGGCTGCCCCGGCCGACGCGACCAGCCCGGCGACCTCGGCCATCCACCGGTCGTAGGCCTCGCCGAGGGCCGCGACGTCGAACGCGTCGAGGAGGAGCGGCACCGGCCCGATGTCGGAGGTGGTGAGGCAGACGGCGGTGAGGTCCTCGTCGACGAGCAGCCGGTCGACCTCGACCGACGGGTGCGGGCTGACCCAGGTGCTGTCGCTGACCGGCGCCATGCCGAGGAAGCGGAGCTGGCTGCGGACCCGTTCGCGGCGGCTGCGGTCGGTGATCGGCCCGATCACGCGCACGTGCCACCGGCCGTCCCAGCTGCTGGCGTCGGTGCGGTAGATGCGGGTGGCGGCCTGGTCCAGCCGCAGTCGCGCGCGGTCGGTCAACGCATACCCGGGCACCGGCCCGTCAGCCGAGCCGGCGGCGATCTCGACCGGTGCGAGCCAGCCCTGCCCGACCATCCGGGAGATCGCCGTCCGTACGGCGGGCGCCCGGATGCCGAGTGGTACGAGCAGCCGGATCAGGGCTGCGACGGGCGCACGGCCGCCGCGACCGAGCAGGTGGTCGCCGTACAGATCGAACAGCGCGGAGCGGGCGTGCACAGGTCCGAGTGTGCCGCACCGGCCGTCGCCGACGTCCCGCGGATTGTCCGCGGTCGGGCGTCATGGGGAATAATGGGCTCCGGCAGCGTCATACGTCTTGAAGCGGCGCTCGGATTCACGCAAAGGAAGAGGTGTGCGCATGGCGGCGATGAAGCCGCGGACCGGCGACGGGCCGCTCGAGGTCACCAAGGAGGGTCGGGGCATCGTGATGCGGGTCCCGCTCGAAGGCGGTGGCCGCCTCGTGGTCGAGCTCAATGCCGAAGAAGCCGGCGCACTCGGCGACGCCCTCAAGGACGTGGTCGGCTGACGCCGCCCCCCCCACCGACTCATGCGTTGGCCCCGACACCGGCACCGGTGCTCGGGGCCTTCGCGTATTGTCGCTGCGTGCCGATGCCGCCCGTGGTCCCGCCGAACCTCGCACCTGCGGCCTTCGAGCCTCCCGCCTTCGAGCCTCCTGCCTTCGGGCAGACCGACCAGCCGCCGTCGCGGACGGGCGTCGATGTCCTCGCGATCGCGCTGCTCGACGACGAGGGTGACCTCGAGCTCGGCCCGGGTGCGGCCGACCTCGCCGACGACACCGGCGCGGACCTGCTGGCCCTCCTCGCGCCGTTGCGGCCCACGACCGAGGCCGGCGAGGTGACCACGCTGTCGCTGCCCGGCTTCCTCGTGCACGTCGTCGGCGTGGGCGACGCCGGCCCCACCGCGATGCGGAAGGCGGGTGCCGCCGTGGCACGGGCGACCCGCGGTGTGGACGCCGTCGCCTCGTCGGTGCACGCCGTCGCCGACGAGGACGGGCTGGCCGCCTTCGTCACCGGGGCCGTCCTCGGCTCCTTCCGCTACTCCCTGCGCACCGAGCCCCTGCCCGGCCGTGAGGGCGATCCGGCGGTCGGCCGGGTCCTGCTCGCCGGCGCGTCCCCCGCCGACCCCGTGGTCCTCGACCGGGCCGAGGCGATCGCCCGCGCGAGCTGGGAGGCACGCCGGCTGGCGACGACGCCGTCCAACATCAAGTCGCCGCAGTGGCTGGCCGAGGAGGCCGTCCGGATGGGTGCGGAGGCCGGGCTGAGGTCGCGCGTGTGGGACGCCGCGCAGCTCGAGAAGGACGGCTTCGGCGGCATCCTCGCCGTCGGCCGGGCCTCGGCGTCGCCGCCGATGCTGGTGCAGCTGGAGTACACCCCGCCGCGCGCACGGCGGGCGCCGCACGTCGTCCTGGTCGGCAAGGGGATCACCTTCGACACCGGCGGCCTCTCGATCAAACCGGGCGAGAGCATGGTCAACATGAAGCGCGACATGACCGGGGCGGCCGTCGTTGCGGCCACCCTGAGCGCGCTGGGCGCGGTCGGCTCGCCGGTGCGGGTCACCGGGCTGCTGGCGATCGCCGAGAACGCCATCGGCGGCGACGCGCTGCGGCCGGGCGACGTCATCCGGCACTGGGGCGGGCGCACCACCGAGGTGACCAACACCGACGCCGAGGGCCGGCTGGTGCTCGCCGACGCCCTCCAGTACGCCGCGTCGAAGCTCAAGCCCGACCTCCTCCTCGACGTGGCGACCCTGACCGGCGCGATGAAGGTGGCGCTGGGCCTGAACACCGGCGGCTACTTCGCCAACGACGACGCCCTCGCCCGGCTGATCGAGGACGCCGCCGTCGCCTCGGGGGAGCGGATGTGGCGGATGCCGCTGGCCGACGTCTACGAGTCGCGGCTGGAGTCGCGCATCGCCGACGCCGACAACGCGCCCGGCCACGCGCAGGCGATCACCGCGGCGCTGTTCCTCCAGCACTTCACCGGCGGCCTGCCCTGGGCGCACCTCGACATCGCGTCGGTGGGCGACTCGCTGCGGGAGAACTTCGAGTGGACCAAGGGTCCGACGGGCTTCGGAGTCCGGTTGTTGCTGTCCTGGCTCGGCTCGGCCGCGCCCCTGGAAGGAGTTCGACGATGAGCACTGCCCCGATGGCCGGCCTGACCGTGCGCTGGTCGCTGGCCGACGCACCGGAGGGGGCCGAGATCGCCCTTGCGGAGTACGTCGCGGAGACGTCGCACGCGCGCTTCTCGGCCATGGACGGCCTCCGCTTCAAGACCTGGCGGATGCGCGACCGCGAGTGGTTCGAGGGCTGCTACGTGTTCGTCGACGACGTCGCCCGCGACGCGTTCCAGAAGACCTTCACCGCGATCGCGGCCGAGTCGCCGGGCTCCCAGCTGATCGGGTCGGCGCCGATCCTCATCGAGCCGTGCACGATCGTCTCCGTCGCCGAGGGTGGCGCCGGCTTCGCCGCACGCGCCCGTTACTGAGGCTCGACCGGTCCGGAGACCGGCTCGCCGGAGAAGCCCTCGCTCCGCGGATCGGGGTCCTTCGTCTCGACCCTGACCGAGCGCGGGTCCGGGAACGCCCAGGTGGCGACCAGGCTCACCGCCGCCCAGCACAGGACGAGGGCGATCAGGTAGCGGGTCAGCGTGACGTCGAGCGGCAGCGTCCGGTCGACCAGACCGAGCCACAGGGCCGGCGAGGACACGACGGTCGCCGCCGCGAGCACGCTCGTCGACAAGGGGCTCATGCGGTCACCGCCAAACGGTCAGGGGAGACCACGCCGACCGACCGCACGGTGGCGGCGCCGACGAGCTCCTGGTAGGACAGCACCGGCAGCTGGTGCAGGGAGGGTCGCAGCAGCCGTCGTACGGCGGACCGGATCTGCGGCGAGCACACCAGCACTGGCCGGTGGTTGCCGTTCTCGGCGCTGGTGAGCAGGCCGGTGAGCTGGTGCAGCACCGACTGGCCCAGCTCCGGCTCGAGGGCGATCACGGTGCCCTGGTCGGTGGGCCGGAGGTCCTCGAGCATCCGCTGCTCGAGCTGCGGGTCGAGGCTGATCACGTGCACCGCGCCGTCGACGACGTACGGCGCGACGATGGCCGGTCCGAGCGCCTGCCGGGCCGCGTCGACGAGCGAGTCAAGGTCCTTCGTGACGGCGGCCCGCAGCGACAGCGCCTCGTAGATCCGGACCAGGTCGCGCACCGAGACGCTCTCGTCGAGCAGCGACTGCAGCACCCGCTGCACCTCGCCGAGGCTGAGCGCGGTCGGGGTGAGCTCCTCGACGACGACCGGGTGGGTCCGCTTGACCACGTCGGTGAGCATCCGCACGTCCTCGCGGCCGAGCAGCCGGGCGGCGTGGGTGGTGACGACCTCGGCCAGGTGGGTGGTGATCACCGACGCCCGGTCGACGACGGTGGCCCCGCCGATCTCGGCCTGGTTGCGCAGCTCGGCGGGGATCCACTTCGCCTCGAGGCCGAAGACCGGCTCCCGGGTCGGCTGGCCCGGCAGTGAGCCGAGGAAGTCCCCGATCGCGAGCACGGTGCCCGGCGGCGCCTCGCCGCGGGCGACCTCGATGCCGAACAGCTTGATCACGTAGGTGCGCAGCGGCAGGTCCAGGTTGTCGCGGGTGCGCACCGGGGGCACCACGATCCCGATGTCGGAGGCGACCTTGCGGCGCAGCGCCTTCACACGGTCCAGCAGGTCGCCGCCGGCGCTGGGGTCGACGAGGTCGATGATGTCGGCGGACAGCTCGAGCCCGAGCGGGTCGACCTGGATCTCGGCGGCCAGGATCTCCGGTGAGTCCGGGGACGGGAGCGCCAGCGTCGCCGCGTCCGACTCCACCGGGTCGGCGTCTTCGCTGACCCGCGTCGAGGCCAGCAGCACGATCCCACCGGCGAGGATGAACGGGATCTTCGGGAGGCCCGGGATCAGGCAGAGCGCGAGCGCCGCGAAGCCGGCGACCCGCAGCGGGGTGCGGTTCGCGGTGAGCTGGCGGACGATGTCGGAGCCCATGTCCTCCTGGCCGGTGGACCGGGTGACGATCAGGCCGGTGGCGACCGACAGCAGCAGGGCGGGGATCTGGGAGACGAGGCCGTCGCCGATCGACAGCAGGCTGTACGTCGAGACCGCGTCGCCGAACGGCATCCCCTTCTGGGCGACGCCCACGCCGAACCCGCCGAGCAGGTTCACCAGGGTGATCACGATCGCGGCGATCGCGTCGCCCTTGACGAACTTCGAGGCGCCGTCCATCGCGCCGTAGAAGTCCGCCTCTGCGTGCACCTCCTGGCGCCGGTGCCGGGCCTGCTCCTCGTCGATCAGGCCCGAGTTCAGGTCGGCGTCGATGGCCATCTGCTTGCCGGGCATCGCGTCGAGGGTGAACCGGGCGCCGACCTCGGCGACCCGGCCGGCACCGTTGGTGATGACCACGAACTGGATGACCAGCAGGATCGCGAACACGATCAGGCCGACCAGCAGCGAGCCGCCGACGACGAAGTGGCCGAAGGTGTCGATCACCTTCCCGGCGTACCCGTCGAGGAGGACCAGCCGGGTCGCGCTGACGTTCAGCGCCAGCCGGAACAGCGTCATCACCAGGATCACGGCCGGGAACGCGGCGAAGTCCAGCGGCCGGTGGATGAACATCGCGGTGAGCAGGATCAGCAGCGCGCCGGTGATGTTGAGGGCGATCAGCAGGTCCAGCAGGATCGCGGGCAGCGGCACGACCAGCATCACCACGATGAACACGATGCCGACCGGGACGCCGAGCTGCGTCAGACGCTTCATGGGCGGTTTCGACTCCGTCGCTTGCGGGGCGCGCCGTCCGTGGCGTGGGTGTGACGACCGTCCTGGGCGTCGAGGTCCCTATCGACCGATCGCGGGCGGACCTGAGGACTTCGGTCGCCGTCCCGCCGGTGCGACGCTGGGCAGCTCGGCGTCACGTCGCGGCGTGTGGTGCTCGCCGCCGCGCTGGCCCTGGGTCCGGCGGCTGATCACGAACGCGAGCACCTGGGCGACCGCGGCGAACAGCTCGGGCGGGATCTCCTGGCCGACCTTCGTCGACCGGTAGAGGGCCCGGGCGAGCGGTACGTCGCGCACCAGCGGCACCCGCTCCTCGGTCGCGAGCTCGCGGATCTTCGCGGCGATCGCACCGGCACCGCGGGCGACGACCTTCGGTGCGCCCCGCTCCGCCTCGTAGCGCAGCGCCACCGCGACGTGCGTGGGGTTCACCAGGACCACGTCGGCGGTGGGGACGTCGGCCATCATCCGGTTGCGGGACGCGGCGAGCTGGCGCGAGCGGATCGCGCTCTTCACCATCGGGTCGCCCTCGCTCTGGCGGTGCTCCTGCTTGACCTCCTCCTTGCTCATCCGGGTCTGCTTGCCGACCCGGCGCCGCTGCATCGCGTAGTCCGCCGCCGCCATGGCGAGCCCGGCGAACGCGATGTTCCGGATCAGCCCGAGGGCCTGGCCGGACACCGTGTCGAGCACGGTGGGGATCGGCACGAGCCCGCCGATCATCGGCATCACCGAGCGCACCGCGAGGTAGACCAGCAGCGCCACGAAGGAGCTCTTGAGCAGCATCTTCGCGCCCTCCCAGAGCGACTGCGGTCCGAAGATCCGCTTGGCGCCCTTGAGCGGGTCGAGCTTGCTGAGCTTCGGCTTGAGCGACTTCGTCGCGAAGTAGAGGCCGCCCTGGGCGAGCGCGGAGCCGACGCCGACCACCATCACCGAGCAGCCGAGCACCACGAGGGCGTACAGGATGTGCTGACCGCCGCGGCCGAGCAGGCCGAGCGCCTTGGCCGGGGTCGCGGCGTCGCCGAGGGTCAGGCAGGTGATCATCAGGTCGCGCAGGGCGCTGAGCTCGTGCGAGAGCAGCATCGGGGCGGCGACGCCGACGACGAGCATGGAGGCCCAGCCGCCGAGCTCCTGGGTGCGGGGGACCTGGCCCTCCTTGCGCGACTCCTTGCGACGCCGCTCGGTGGGCTTCTCGGTCTTCTCACCACTCACGGGGCACCCGCGATCGTCGCGGTCGCCTCGTTGGCGAGGTCGACCAGCCGGCTCATCGCCTCGGGCAGCACCGGGAAGGACAGGCCGACCAGCAGCAGGGTGAGCCCGATCTTGGCCGGGAACATCACGTTGATCGCGTTCAGCTGCGGCGCGACCTTGGTGAGCAGGGCCAGCCCCAGGTCGGCGATGAACAGGACCGCGATCATCGGCAGCGCGATCTGCACCGCCGTGGTGAAGAACATCCCGAACGCGGTCACCAGGATGTCGGTGGGCTGGTCGAGCTGGGGGGCGCGGCCCAGCGGCAGGAACTGGAAGGTCTTCAGCAGTCCGCCGATCACGAGCAGGTGCCCGCCGCTGGCGAACAGCAGCATCGTGGCCAGCATCTGGTGGAACTTGCCGAACACGGTGTTCATGGTCATGCCCAGCGGGTCGAAGCCCTGGGCGAGTGCGAAGCCGCCGAACATGTCGATCAGGCTGCCGGCGGTGGCGATCGCCTGGAACAGCAGGTAGGTCACGAACCCCATCCCGGCGCCGATCAGCACCTGGGTGACCACGTTGACGGTCAGCTCGGCGAAGCCCACCGGGATCTGGCCGGAGATCGTCGGCGTCACCGCGAACGCCAGGCCGAGCGAGAGCACCACCTTGGCCATCGCGGGTACGGCGCGCGAGGAGAACGGCGGCACCACCGCGAGCCACGCCACGATCCGCACCGAGGCGAGGAGGTAGGCGATCAGCGGTTCGCCGGCCAGCGTCAGGGTCATCGCGGTCGCCTCAGCTGAGGAGGGAGGGGATGCTCTCGAAGAGGTTGACGGTGAAGTCGACCAGGGTGTGCAGCATCCAGTTCCCGCAGACGAGCAGGGCGACGCCGACCCCGATCAGCTTCGGCACGAACGAGAGCGTGAACTCCTGGATCTGGGTCATCGACTGGAACAGCGAGATCGTGAAGCCGATGACCAGCGACGTGATCAGGATGGGCGCGGACAGCTTCAGCGCCACCAGCATGGTCTGCAGCGCGAGCGAGATGATCGTGGTGTCGGACATGGCGGGCCCCTACCCGGTCCCGTAGCTCGCGACGACGGACCTGATCACGAGTCCCCACCCGTCGACCAGCACGAAGAGCAGCAGCTTGAACGGCAGCGACACCATCACCGGCGGCATCATCATCATGCCCAGCGCCATCAGCGCCCCGCTCACGACGATGTCGATCACCAGGAACGGGATGAACACGATGAAGCCGATGATGAACGCCTGCTTGAGCTCGCTGAGCACGAACGCCGGCACCAGGGTCGCCATCGAGACGTCGTTGCGGTCCTTGGGCAGGTCGCGCTTGGCCACACTGGTCAGCAGGGTCAGCTCGTCCTTGTCGGTGTGGTCGATCATGAAGCTCTTCAGCGGCTTCACGCCATCGCCCCAGGCCTGCGCGCTGGTCTTGGTGCCGTGCAGGTAGGGCTGGACGCCGTCGTCGTTGATGCTGCTGAGGACCGGCGCCATGATGAACAGGCTCAGGAACAGCGCGAGGCCGGCCAGGACCTGGTTCGGCGGGGTCTGCTGCAGGCCGAGCGCGTTCCGGGTGAGCCCCAGCACGACCAGGATCTTGGTGAAGCTCGTGCAGGTGAGCAGGATCGCCGGCAGCAGCGAGAGCAGCGTCATGGCGATGATCACCGTGACCGACGTGCTCGGCTTGTTGGTCAGTCCGCCGAGGTCGACGGTCACCGAGGTGTCGTTGCCGTTCCCGGTGCCGTTCGGGCCGTTCGGGCCGTTCGGCCCGGGCACGTCGGGCATCCGTACGTCGAGGACGCCGGTCGTGGCCGACCCGGTCGCGGTCGAGAGGGTCGGGGCGGACGCGGAGGCGACCGCGGCCGGCAGCACGACCAGGGCGACCGCGGCGACCAGGCCGAGGGCGAGCGTCCCGAGCCGCTGGACGACGCGCCGACTCACGAGGCCCGCCGGTTCGTGGCCTTGCCCGCGGCCTGGGTGGCGGCGTTGAACGCTTGCCGCCAGGTCTGGGCCGACAGCACCGAGCCGGCCAGCGGGCCGCGACGGTCGACGGGGTCCGCGAGCAGCGGCCGCGCCGGGCGCCCGGCGAGCGAGTCCAGGGTCGCGATCTCCTCGTCCCCGGCCTCCGCGGCGAGGGCCAGGTCGACCTCGCCCTCGAGCTCCTCGGGCTCGAGCTCGGTGAGGATGCTGACCTGGTGCTCCGTCGTACCGAGCACCAGCACGCGCGAGCCCACGGTGACCACCGCCACGGCCGACGTCCGGCTCAGTGGCTGCCGGTGCACGACTCGCACCAGCGCACCGGCCTGGCCGCGGAACTTCCGCGCGCCGAAGCGGGCGAGCAGGAGGAGGAGGCCGACGACGATCGTCAGGGAGACGACCAGCCGGACGGTGAGCTCGAGCATCGGCGGTCAGACCGCCGTGGAGTCGTCGATGATCTCGGTGACCCGCAGCCCGAAGTCCTCGTCGACCACGACCACCTCGCCCCGGGCGATCAGCCGGCCGTTGACCAGCAGGTCGGCCGGGCTGCCGGCGGCGCGATCGAGCTCGAGCACGGCGCCGGTGGTGAGGGCGAGCAGGTCGCGCACGGTCATCCGGGTGCGACCCAGCTCGACGGTCACCTCCATGTCGACGCCGTGGAGCATCTCGATGCCACGCCGCGGCAGCGGTGTCACCGATCCGGCCGCCGGACCGGTCGAGGTGCTGTGAGGGATCTCGGCGGATCCGGCGGCCGGGGGTGCGACAGGGGGCTGGACGACGGTGTCGACCGGGGCGTCGACCAGGGCGTCGACGGGCTGGCTGACGACCGGCTGGCTCGCGACCGGCGGGGCCGGCGTGACCGCGACCGGTGCGTCGAGCAGGTGATCCTGGATCAGGATCGAGGCGGCGATGCCGGCCCCGATCAGCGGGACCACGGTGAAGTCGGCGCCGAGGTCCGAGACGACCAGCTGGAGGTCGACGGTCCGGGCCGCACGGGCCGAGGCGCCGAGGGTGGCGGCCACCGCGTCGAGCGCGGGCTGGGTCGCCGCGGCGAGGTCGAGGCCCTCCAGCGGGCTGGAGGCGAGAGCGTCGGTCAGCTCCGAGCCGACGAGGACCGCGATCCGCCCCGGACGGGCGCCCTCGAGCTCGGCGATGGTCGCGCCGGAGAAGGCGGCGATCACGTGCTCGTTGCCCGGCTGGGCACCCGCGGCCATCAGCGGCTCCACCGACGGCAGCACCGCGGCGGCGGCCGACGCGGCGGCCAGGGCGAGGTCGGCGCCGGACGGGGAGGCGAGCGGGGAGGTGGTCATCAGTTCTCCTTACGGGTGCCGACGATCAGGGCGGCGAGGCGCTGGCCCTGGGCCCCGGCGGTGGCGTGGGCAAAGACGGTGTCGTCGACGGTGACGTCGAGCGGTGCGGACGCAGGGTGGTCCAGGCGCAGGACCTCACCCGGCTGCAGCCGGGTGAGCTCGTCGGGGCCGAGCCGGGTGGCGCGGAAGCGCACCGCGACGTCGAGCGGAACGGTCTCGAAGCGGGAGTGCAGCAGCTCCGCCGCCTGGGCGCGCTTGAGCCGCTCCCGCTCGGAGGCCGGTGCCGGGGCCGCGGCGGTGGTGAGGTGCGGCAGCAGGCCGCTGAACGGCAGGCACACGGTCAGCCGGTGCTGGCGCTCGTCGATGCGCAGGTCGAAGGTGGCCACGACCATCACGTCGGCGGCGCCGGCCACCTGGGCGAACTGGGGGCTGTACTCGATGCCGGTCACCGCGGGCTCGAGGGGCACGATCGCGCCGAGGGAGTAGCGCATCTCGCCGAGGAGCCGCTCGATCAGCCCGCCGATCACGCCGCCCTCGATCTCGGTGAGCGGCCGCTCCGGCTGGTCGGTGTGGCCCGGGCCGCCGAGCATGTGGTCGACGCAGGCCATCGTGGCGACCAGCGGGATCTCCAGCACGCCGAGGCCGGGCATGGGGTCGGCGGAGAAGAGGGTCAGGTACGTCGAGGCGTCCAGCGAGTCGACGTACTCGGCGTAGCTGCGCTGCTCGATCGACTTCAGCGACACCTGGCACACCGTGCGCAGGGACGACGTGAAGACGGTGGTCGACTGGCGGGCGAACCCGTCGAACCCCAGCTGCAGGATCCGCGAGTGCTCGCGCGAGAGCTGGATCGGCCGCCGGAAGTCGTACGGCACCGGCTGGGTGGTGCCCGCACGCCGACGCGCACGCGAAGCCGAGCCCGGCCGGGCAGAGGTGGTGGACCCAAGGAGACTCACGGGGGTCGAATCGGCCCGGCGGGCGCGGACCTGAGTGAAACCGGCGCGTGAGGTCGGGCGGGTCGCCCGGCCCCCGGCGCTACTGGGTGACGAACTCGGTGAAGTACACCCCCATCACGTCGCCTTCGTACCGGTGGTCGAGCTCCTTCTCCAGTGCCTTCTTGTACGACGCGCGCTTGACCGGGTCGTTCACGTCGGTCATGCCCAGGCCGCTGAACTCGTCGATCGTGGCGTCGAGGGCCTTGCTGCCGTCGACCTTCGCCGCCCCCTCGGTCAGCTGCAGCGCGATGCCGACGCGGAGGTAGTGGGAGGCCGCCAGGTTGATCTGGATCGGCTCCAGCTTGACCACCTCGCCGGGCTTCGGGGGCGCGGCCGGCTTGGGCCGGAACATCTGGTAGCCACCGCCGCCGATCGCCAGGACGGCGACGAGGATGACGATCAGCTTCTTCCTCGAGCGGCCGCCCTGGACGGTCTCCTCGGCGCCGTCGGGCACCGTGGGGGTGTGGGGGATCGCGGTCACGGTCATGAAAGCCCTCCTCCGGCTCCTTGGTCCTGCATCACCTGGGCGATCAGGTCCCTCGTCTCGCTGGGCAGCGTGGAGAGCACCACGATGTCCACACGCTTGTTGATGCGCTGCGAACCGGGTTTCGCCGGGTCGATCAGCGGCTTCTCGTGGCCGAAGGCGGATGCCGTCATCCGGACCGCGGGCACCTGGTCGACCTCGTTGAGGTGCCGCAGCACGGTCACGGCGCGGGCCGCCGACAGCTCCCAGTCGGTCGGGTAGTACTTCGGCTTCACCTTCACCTGGTTGGTGTGGCCGTCGATCTGCAACGGGTCGGGGATGTCGCGCAGCACCGGGGCGAGCGTGTCCACGACCTCCTGGCCGCGGGCGGAGAGGGTCGCGAGGTTCGGCTCGAAGACGACGTGTCGTGACACCAGGCTGACGACCAGGCCGCGGGTGTCGATCGAGGCCTGGACGTCGTCCTCGAGGTGGTGGGCCCGCAGGGCGCGGTTCAGCCGCTCGAGGAGCGCCTTGAGCCGGTCGACCTCGGTCTTGGCGTCGGCGTACTTGCGCGCGGCCTGGAGGTCCTCGTGGGTCGCGATCGCCTTCGAGACCGCCGAGGTCTTCACCTCCTTGACGTCCACGGCGAACTGGCTGGGGGCGATCGGCTGGGCGACGGCCTCGCCCGGCTGCTCGAGGATCGAGCTCGACCCGTCCTGGATCGAGGTGGACTGCCCGAAGCCGGCCGCCAGGCCGGCCTTGAGGGCGTCGAACTTCTTCTGGTCGACCTGGCTCATCGCGAACAGCACGATGAACAGCACCATCAGCAGGGTCACCATGTCGGCGTACGTGACCAGCCAGCGCTCGTGGTTGTCGTGCTCCTCCGGGTGGGCGTCGGAGCGTCTGCGGCGCCTCATCAGGCGGCCTCGACCTCGGCGCGCTCGCGCGAGGGCAGCAGCGACGTCAGCTTCTGGGCGATGATCCGGGGGTTCGACCCGGCCTGGATCGCGGCGACGCCCTCGATGGCCAGCTCCATCCGGTCGCACTCGAGCTCGCCGAGGCGCTTGAGCCGGCTGCTCAGCGGCAGCCACATCACGTTGGCCGACGTGACGCCCCACAGGGTGGCGACGAACGCGCCGGCGATGAGCGGGCCGAGCTCGTCCGGGGTCGCCAGGTTCTCGAGCACGTGCACGAGGCCCATGACGGTGCCGATGATGCCGATCGTGGGCGCGTAGGCCCCGGCGTCGGCGAAGAACTTCGCGGCCTGCCGGTCCTCGGACCGCTTGGCGTGCACCTCGGCCTCGAGGATCTCGCGCAGCTCCTCGGGGTCGGTGCCGTCGATCGCCATCGTCACACCCTTCACCAGGAAGGGGTCGTCGATCTCGGTCAGTGACTCCTCCAGGGCGAGCAGGCCCTCACGGCGGGCGCGCTCGGCCAGGGACACGACCTCGGGGATCATCGCGGAGGCGGGCGCGACCTTGCCGGTGAAGGCGCGCACGATCGAGCCGACGATGTTCTTCGCGTCGGACATGGTGCCGCCGGCGATGCTGACCAGGATGGTCGTGCCGAAGACCAGCAGCAGCGGCGGCCCGAGCAGCAGGCTGGTCGGGTTGCCGCCCTCCATCACGTTCGCGGCGATGACGACGACGAAGCCGCCGGCGATGCCGATTGCGGGTGCGGGATCCATCAGCAGTCTCCGTGGGGACGGGCGAGCGGGACGAGGTTCGAGCGCGGCGGCGCGGACCCGGAGTCCGCCTCGGTCTCGGACCCGTCGGAGCCGGCTGCCGCAACCGGTCGGGCGGCGCGGACGTGGGGCGGGGTGTCGGCGAGCTGGGAGCCGAACGCGACGACCTGGCTGCGGTACTCGCGGACCGCGTCGACGATGCCCTCGAGGGACTCGGACACGACGTACTTCTTCCCGTCGATGAGGGTGATCACCGAGTCGGGGGTGCAGTCGATGCGCTCGATCAGGTCGGAGTTCAGGACGAACACCGAGCCCGAGAGCCGCGTGAGCGTGATCATTGGCGCACCTTCCTTGTGCGTGTTGCCCGGGCCGTCCGTGGCCCTTCACGAATGCTGATCGGCTGCGACGCGGCGTACCTGAGGGCTTGGCGGGACCGATCTGGGGCGGCCGCCGCGGACGCGCCCGGGCCGGCGGTCCGGACGTCCCGCCGGGCGAGGAGATCCGGTGCACGGCACCGGCCTCCTCGTAGGAGGATGGAGACATGGGCGCTGATGGCCTGTCGTCGCTGGGTTGGGACGAGCGAGCGGCCGGGGCGGTCGCGGAGGTCGTGGCTCCCGGCTGCGCCGCCGGGAGGGTCGTTCGCGTTGACCTCGACTCGGTCGTGGTCGCAACCGAGGCCGGCGACTTTCGGGCCCGCGCGCGGGAGCTGCCGGCGGTGGGCGACTGGGTCGTCGCCCACGTCGAGGGGGACGACGCTGTCGTGGTCGGCGTCGCTCCCCGCTGGTCCGAGCTTGCCCGCCGTGATCCCACCGGGCGCACCCAGGTGCTGGCGGCGAATGTCGACCTGGTGCTCGTCACGGCACCAGCCGACAGGTTGTCGGTGGCTCGCGTGGAGCGCGAGGTGGCGCTGGGATGGGACAGTGGCGCGCGTCCCGTCGTGCTGCTCACCAAGTCCGATCTGGCCCCCGCGGGACTCGCCGAGGAGCTCCGGTCCCGCCTTGCGGGTGTCGAGGTCGTGCCGGTGAGCACCGTGACCGGCGTCGGAGTCAGACAGGTTGCCGAGCTGCTGCGGCCGGCACTCACGGCGGTGCTGCTCGGGCCGTCGGGGGCCGGCAAGTCCTCGTTGGCCAACCTGATGCTCGAGCGCGAGGCAGCGCCCACGGGCCAGGTCCGTCCCGGCGACCATCGAGGTCGGCACGTGACCAGCAGTCGGGGCCTGTACGCCGTACCCACCGGCGGCGTGATCATCGACACCCCGGGGCTACGCAGTCTGTCCCTCACCGTCGACCGTGGCGGGGTGGCCGCGGCCTTCCCGGACATCGAGACCCTCGCGACCGACTGCCGGTTCGGGGACTGCCAACACGAGCATGAGCCTGACTGTGCCGTGGTCGCCGCGGAGCGTGACGGGAAGCTCGACGGGCGTCGCCTGGCGAACTATCGCAAGCTCCGGCGAGAGCTTGACTTCGAGCTGCGGCGTGACGATCCGACCGCGGCCCGGGAGAACCGGCGGGTCTGGAAGGAGAGAAGCAAGGCGGCCCGACGGCTCTTCCGTGACCGTGGATACTGAGCGGCACCGGAGAGAGACCTGAGGTTGCCCGGACGGCTGACGGCGGCCGCAGAGGACCGCTCTCGCCATCGTCGACGCACGCCTCCACCGCGATGCGCGCGCAGAACAGCGGTCCGACCGCTGGGGCCACGCACGCCGAGCGGCAGGCGGGTCCTCACGAACCGAGAACCCGCCTGCCGCTGTGGTCAGCGGAGCCGCCTGGTGCCGGCCGCTCGAGCGGCCGCACGGAGCACGCTCAAATCGCCTTCATCTCCACGGTTTGCCGAGCTCAGCGCTTGATGTTGACCAGGTCCTCGAGCACCTGGTCGGAGGTGGTGATCACCCGCGAGCTGGCCTGGAACCCGCGCTGGGCGAGGATCAGGTTGGTGAACTCCGCGGCGAGGTCGACGTTCGACATCTCCAGCGCGCCGCCCACGAGGGTGCCCAGGCGGCCCTGGCCGGCAACGCCGAGCTGCGGCACGCCCGAGTTGGCCGACTCCCGGTAGGACGTCTCGCCGACCTTCTCCAGGCCCATCGGGTTGTTGAAGTCGGCGAGGGCGAGCTGCGCCATGTCGCGCTGGATGCCGTCGGAGAAGATGCCGCGCAGCTTGCCGTCGGTGCCGATGTTGTACGAGGTGAGCTGCACGCCCGCCGGGACGGCCGGGATCAGCGCGCCGGTGTTGAGGGTGACATCGATGAGACCGCCGGTCGGCAGGCCCGCCGCGTCGAGGGCGTAGCCCTGCACCCGGCTGCCCGTGGGCGTCACCAGCGTGCCGGCGTTGTCGAACGTGAACGCGCCGGCCCGCGTGTAGAGCTGCTCGGTGCCCTTCATGACCACGAACATGCCGTCGCCCTGGATCATCAGGTCGGTCGGCCGGCCGGTGGTCTGGGTGGAACCCTGGTTGAAGTTGGTGTTGGTGGCCGCGAGCTGGACGCCGAGCCCGACCTGGATCGGGTTGGTGCCACCCCGGTTGGCGTTCGCGCCCGAGGCCGCGGTGAGCATCTGGCTCAGGGTGTCCTGGAACACCGTGGAGGACGACTTGAAGCCGGTGGTGTTCGCGTTGGCGATGTTGTTGCCGGTGACGTCGAGCATGGTCTGGTTGACGCGGAGCCCGCTGATGCCGGCGAAGAGTGAACGAAGCATGGTGTGTCCTAACGGGTGGGGCCTCAGGCGGCCGGGTTGGTGGTGGCGCTGCTGGTGACGGTCTGGACCGAGGACAGTGGGAGCAGGGTCCCGTTGACGTCGAGCTCGGGGCCGTTGGCGCCGAAGCTCACGCCGGAGACCGAGCCCGTCTTCGTGGCGCCGCTCGGGTCGAGCCACGTCACCTGCTTCCCGATCAGCCCGCTGGCGCCGAAGGCCATCTGGGCCGAGAGGAGCTGGGCGGTCTGGTCGGCGACGTCCTGCATCTTCTCCAGGGCCGTGAACTGGGCCGACTGGGCCAGGAACTGGCTGGAGTCGGTCGGGTTCGACGGGTCCTGGTACCGCATCTGGGCGACCAGGAGCTGCAGGAACATGTTCTTGTCGGCGGACGTCTTCGTGGTGGTCGGCGACGACGTGCTCGTCGTGCCGAACATCCCGGTCGTCACGCCCTCGGTAGCCGGGATCGACATGGGTCCCCTCCTCACATGGTCACGTCGACACCCGCGGCGCGGGACGACGTGACCGACTGGTTCGACCGGGGCGGGTTCGCCCCCGTGGTGGTGCTGTCCTGCCTGCCGTCCGTGGCCTGGACCTGGTGCTGTGCTTGTTGCTGGGCACGCGTCCCTGCGTGCTCGTCCTGGGGCCGGTGGCCGCCCGCCCCGAGGCCCTGACCGAGATCGGGGCCCGGGTCCGCGGAACCGGTGGTCGGTGCGGCCGCCGCGAGGAGGTCGCGTACGACGATGCGGGTGTCCGTCGCGCCCGCGTGCTCGAGCAGCCGGGTCAGCTCCGGCGAGCCCTGCAGCAGCGCCTGCTGCGCGTCGTGGCCGGCGGCGAGGCGGACGTGCACGGCCCCGTCGCGGACGGTCATCACGACCCGGACCTCGCCGAGCGCCTCGGGCTTGAGGGTCAGCGTGATCCGGTGGGTGCCGTCGCCGCGGGTCACGAGGCTGGTCACCTCGGGGAAGACCTGCCCGGTGACCTGCTGGGTGACCTGCTGGGTGGTCGCAGGCGTTGCGGGCGCTCCGGCCGGCGCCGCCGCGGCGACGACCGGCGTGAGTCCCGGTGGCAGCGGCGAGGGTGCGGAGGCAGGCGCCGGGGCCTGCGACGAACCTTGTGCAGGACCCTGGGCAGGACCCTGGGCCGTGGCCTGGCCGGTCGTCCCGGCCGGGTCGGCCGCGGCGTCCCTGACGGTGTCCGGCGAGGCCGGCCGGACGGCGGTGGCGGAGTCGCGGGCCGGCGTACCGGTGCGGCGGCCGGCGCCGTCGCCGGAGGCAGCCGACCCGGCGGCCGCGACGGTGCCGTCCGGCACGACCGCCGGGACCCCGGTCGACGTGCCGGTCGGGTCGCCGCTCGAGGCCACGGCGTCGAGCGCCGGGGCAGCGGCCGTGACGGTCACCGGCGCGGGCAAGGCCGGCGGGACCACGGCGGCGAGCCCGGTCGCCGCCGCGGTCAGTGCCGGGTCGACGGCCGCGTGCTCCGACGGTGCCGGGGCGGGGTCCCCGCCCTGGTCGGCGGTGGCGCCGGGAGTCGCGGGCGCACCACCGAGTGCCTCGGCGAGCGCCTGCTGGACCAGGGCCACGAAGGCGCCGGGCGCAGACGGATCGGTGCTGCCGGCCGGGTCCTGGCCCCCGGCGGGGAGGACCGCGGGTGCCGGTGCGGTGGGGGTGATGGTCATGAGGCCGCCTTCATCAGGGACATGACGTTGCGCACGTAGCGCTGCGTCTCCGGGTAGGGCGGGACGCCCTGGTACTTCAGCACCGCTCCGGGGCCGGCGTTGTACGCCGCGAGCGCCAGCTCGGTGCTGCCGAAGCGTTGGGTCAGGTCGCGCAGCATCCGGGCCGCGCCGTCGACCGACTGCGCCGGGTCGAGGGGGTTGGTCACGCCGAGCCGCTTCGCGGTGCCGGGCATCAGCTGCATCAGGCCCTGCGCGCCGGCGTGGCTGACCGCGGCCGGGTTGTAGCCCGACTCCTGCCTGGCGACGGCGGACAGCAACGCCGCGGGTACGCCGTACCTCCGGGACGCCGAGTCGAACAGGTCGGCGTACGGCGGCGTCGCCGCACCGGTCCGGAACGACGTCCCCGTGATGGCGTTCCAGCCGACGCCGGACGCACCGGTCGTGCTCGTGACCGGGGCGGCCGCGGCGCTCGTGGCCGGGGCGTCCGGGAGGATCCGGCGGATGATCGGGGAGCCGTAGACGTCGCTGATCCGGATGTTGGTGCCGGGGCGGGCGGCCTCGATCATCTTGCCGCCGCCGATGTAGATCGCGACGTGGTCGGCGCCGTTGTTGCGGCTGGAGTTGTCCCACGCCAGCACGTCGCCCGGCTGGGCGTCGGCGAGGCTGGCCACCGGGCGCCCGGCCCGGGCCTGGTCGGCAGAGATCCGCGGCAGGTCGTACCCGAGGTTCTTGTAGACCACCTGGACCAGCCCGGAGCAGTCCAGGCC
>Ga0255338_1001727_pt1 | contig 38173 bp, 37 predicted proteins | sample MeOH1_35cm_T4_19_FD_203715 | JGI IMG/M metagenome (GOLD analysis project Ga0255338, IMG submission 203715) | Sandy soil microbial communities from University of British Columbia, Vancouver, Canada - MeOH1_35cm_T4_195 | ecosystem: Engineered > Artificial ecosystem > Sand microcosm > Unclassified ...
GGTCCAGGCTGATGGCGGTGAGCTCGGCGAGCAGCGCCATCTTCTCCCCGTGCGGCAGGGTCTCGACCCAGGGGATCGGCCGCAGGCCGGAGGCCTTGTAGGCGCCGCGCCGCGCGTCCAGGCGGGTCCGCACCTCGCCGTCGAGGGCCGCGACCGGGGCCGTTCCGGCCCGCCCATAGCGCGTCGCGGAGATCTGCAGCGCCGAGGTCCCAGCACTGCTCGCCGCGTGCAGCGCAAGGTCCTTGAACAGCTGCGCCACCAGGACGGTCAGGGCGACGGACGGGTCGTCCGCGAGATCGCGGATCAAGCCCCGCGTCGCCACATCGGTCCGGGTCTCGTGCAGCACATGGCTCACCCCCTCCACATCCACGTCGGCCTTGGGCGCCTCCACGTCGGCGCTCGACCGGCCATAGCCGTCGACCGCCGTCTCCTGCGCGTCGTCGTCCTCCTCTACGACGTCGTCGGGCAGCTCCTCCACCGACAAAGGAACCGAGAAGAAGGTGGCCGCGACGCCGAAATTGCCGGCGCCGGGGGTGATCAGCGCCGCGCCGATCCGGCTCCGGGTCAGCGGCGCACCGGCCTGGACCGCCAGGGCGTCGATCAGGCGACAAAGCGCCGCCGGGGTCTCATCCGCCGCCGGATCGAGACCCTGCAGCTCGGCGGCGATCTCGCCGACCCGGTCGCGGGCGTCGGCCAAGGCGGTGCGTTGCGCCTCGGCGAGGTCACGCTCGTAGACATAGCCCAGGCGGATGAACCCCTCCGGCGCGGCGTATCCACCCTCGCGACCGAGGAACACCTCGAGCCCCCCGGCCTGCAGGTGATCGACGATCGGCTGCACGCGCTCGCGCCAGGCTACCTGCAGGATTTCGGGGTCGAGGAGGGCGTCCGGAAGCTCTCCGAACAGGTCCGAGGAAATCCGTCCGCCGGCCGCCACATAGCGATCGCGGCCGACCAGGACGAACCGCTCGTCGTCGATGGTGGCGCGGCCGTTCTCGACCACGGCGCGCAGTTGGTAGTCGTGGAAGTAGCCGTCGAGCGCGGTCTGGGCGATCTCCTTCTGCTGCGCCTTGTCCGGCAGCCGCGCGAACAGGCGGACCTGCTTCAGGGTGAGCTTGCCCTGGCGCAGCGCTTTCAGGACCATCGGATCGACGGCCGCCAGGGCTTCGAGGCGTTTGATCTCCAGCTCGGCGTAGCCCAGCGACTTGGCGATCGCAGCGGTGTCCATCTTGGCCTTCCGAAGCCGGCCGATGGCGACGATGACGTCGGCGATGTGGACCGGCGCGTGCTCGGTGTTGGGGAGCAGGATCGCCGCGGCCTGCTGCGCCTTGGTCTCGGCCAGCAGGCACTCGACCTCATAGTCGTCGGTGATGCCGCCGCGGTCGCGCAGCAGCAGCAGGCCCATGCGACGGCGGCGGCCGTCGAGGGCCATGTGGGGCTGCTCGCCCTTGCGCCCGGGCCGGACGATGGGCGGGATCACCACGCCGGCGGCCAGCAGCGTGTCGGCAAGCTGGGTGACGTCCTCGTCCGCGGGCTCGGCATAGCGAAGGTTCTCCTTCGCCAGGCCGAGATCGCCCAGGCGCACGACGATGCGCTTCATCGGAACGGGGCCGGCGGCGGGCTCGGGGACGTGGGAAACAACTTCGGTCATCGAGATCAGGCTCCTGCGCCGGGGCGAGGGTCATCCTGCCCCCGGGCGCACCCGAGCCGTCCCTTGCTCCTCCTCCCCGCCCGTTCGGCGTCGCGCCCCGCCATCCGCCAGTCGTTCCAGTCGCCGAACGGGGGCGGCGGACACCGAATCTCCGCCTCGACGCCGAGCCGCGTCAGCACCCGCCGCAGCGCCGCGGCCGAGGCCTCGCCGTCGGCGCCCCGGTCGGCGGCGATCAGCACGCGGCGCACGCCGGGCGGCGGGGTCCAGCGCCGCAGATTGCGGGTGGAGAGCAGCGCCCATCCGGGCAGGTCGAAGCGCGCCATGGCCGACAGGGTGGTGAAGACGCCTTCGCCCACCAGGAGGGTGGCGTCGGCCGGCGCGAGCCGCACGGCGCTGCCAGGCGGCAGCACCCCGATCGCCTTGCGTGGCGTCCGGACGAGGGTGCACCGGGCCCCGGCCGTCGTGAGATAGGTGAGTTCCACCGCCGTCAGGCGATCGTCCGCCGAGCGCACGGCGCAGACCAGGGCCGGCCGTGTGAACCTGCCGCCGCCATAGACCGACACCGGCGCCGCGGCAAGGCTGCGCAACGCCCAGGGCCGACCCAAGGCTTCGGGCGCGCATCGGGCCAGGCAGTAGCGGCCGGCAGGCGCGGCGGCATGGAGCTCACCGCTCCCGAGCCACAGCGACTCGGCGAAAGCCCGTCGCTCCAATCGCCCCGGCGTGGGCGTGGCCGCGCCGCGGTCGGCGGACCGGCCCTCCGAGATCAGGCGCCCGGCGGCGTCGATGAGGCCGCGGGCCAGGAGGTCGGCGCGGACCTCCTGCCAGGTCGCGGCGCCGAAGCAATGGATCACCAGCCGTCCGTCCGCCACGAGCAGGGAGACCGACCGATCGGCCAGGCTGTGGCCAGGGGCCGGGATATTGGCGCGGCGTCCGCCGGCATAGACGTCGCCGCCCACCGCCTTGGCGATGGCGTAGAGGGTCATGGGAGATCTCCGTGTTGCGAGCGGCTCCGGAGCGGGTGCGCCCTGCGCCCCCCGCCACACCGCCCGTCAGCTCACAGAGCCATTTCTCCCATCCCTGTCGGTGGTCATCCGGCCTCCCGCCCGAAGCGTCGCCCGGCCTGGACGCCTCAGGCTTGTCGTTTCACTAACCGCGTTTCATGAAGACGGATGGCGACTTGGCTGGATCAGGCGCTGCTCTATTTTGTCGAACTTCGGCTGCGGGTCCGCGCCGCGCCCGAGGCGCGCGCTATTGTGGACCGCTGCCTGCAACTCCTGACCACGGCGCGCACCGCCGATGCCGAGACGATGGCGCGGTTGGAGGCGGAGGTGGACATCCTGCGCCAGGACCTGCTGCGGCGTCTCGGCCCCGCGAAGACCTTGAAGGTTCACTAGGACGGCCGCTTCAGAGCGGCGACCTGCACCGCCAGCACCGGCCGGTCCGGACGGTCGCCGTGGCGCTGGGTCCGCAGCTCGCCGATCACCGCGATCTGGTGCTCGGTGGCAAGCGCCACCAGGCAGTTGAACTCCGATACCGTGCCGATACCGTGGGGTCGATCTCGGCCGTCAGCAGCGTGGGTCGATAGGCTGCGGGGGGGCATGTCCTTGCCTGGATGGTTCGTTCTCAAGGATGCGGAACGTCCCGGAGACGGTCCCCGATCAATTGTGCAGCAGCCTGCTGCACAAGTTCGAGATCCGGATAGCCCGCAACAAGAACTGTGAATTCAGGGTCCGGTGGCGGACGCCGACGCCAACCCAGACTTCGGCCCGCGTCACCTGCCGGCCGTGCTTAGCCTTTCGACCGGATTTGACTCATTGGCGGCGTTGGGAAGGTCCGCACTAGGACAGCCGGTGTGGACCGTATCCACACCGGCCCACTTCCTCGCGCGCGGATGCGACCAGGCTGCAGACCGCAGCGGTTTGGAATGGAGCGACGCAAGCGTCGCTCCGACCAGTCAAGCCGCCAGCGCTCGGTATTCACCCGGCTTCGACGCATCAATTCTGTAGTCGTGATGCTCGAGGCTTTGGACAGCTCGCACGGTCAGGTCGCGTATCGAGAAGGGATGCTTTTGCTCCGGATCAAGGGCCTCAAGCGTCATAGCCCGCAGCAGGGTCTCAGACGCGCCATCGACCGCGGTATCACCGCGTTCCCAGCGCCCGACCGTTTGTGCGTCCTTATGCACCAGCTTGGCGAGTTGGGCTTGGGTCATGCCAAGCTCCGTCCGCAAGAACCGAATTTCCTTCGGGTCTAAGCCTGTGCTCTTGTTGGCAACCTCGCTGCGCAGCAGGGCGTGCAGTTGGTTGACGCATGGTATCGTGATGGTTTCGTCACCAGCGCGATCTTCGACGACTGGAAGCCCGACGAGATACACATTGTCGAGCCCGCAAGCCGTATACCGATAACCGGTTTCGGTGTCGTTGCTCATTGTTCGTCACTCCAGGTAACTCTAATTATCTTAAGTTCGCAGCCGTGCCCCGGCACAACCACAACCGTCAATGTGCGCCCTTCGCCATTGGGCACTTTGGACTCCACCGTGTAGCGGAAGTAGCCAGCCAAATCGGAAGGTGTCGGCTCGTCCAACACCATTCCTTCCCTGAGCGCGTGCAGGACATCACCGACAATCAGATCACGTTCGTGCAGGCACTCGAGGGCGAAGCGCTTCCAGTGCGGCGTAAAGGCCGCATTGTTTGCGCAAGTTCGGATGCGGTCAGTCGCGTCACGCGGAGTCCACTTTCCCGGGGCGGCCATCTCTCTCGCCTATCACGGTGATAGGCGAAGACAAGTAAATAAACTTACAGCCGCAGCGTTCCAAGGGGTCGCGTTGGATCCGTCGCGCCCTCCGGTCGCGCGAGATACGTATCATCGTGATACATTTCGCCTTGCGTCAGATCTATCACGGTGATACATCCAAATATATCACGGTGATACATCTAGGAGCGAGAGTGTGAGCAAAATTGAGGTGCACGACCCGAGCAGCCAAGGCCAAGGCGGCGACAAGCCGGATGGCGATCCGGGAAAAAAGGACGTCACGGTGAAGATCGACGGCCAAATGCGATCGATCCGCCGCGGCAGCTACACGACCGAAGAGCTCAAAGTGGAGCTGTCGGTGGATCCAGGCCGTGAGTTGAACGTCGTCGTAGACGGTGTCTTCGAGCCTCTGGAGCCGGGCAAGCGCATCAATGTCAAAGAGGGCATGGAGTTCATCAGCCAGCAGCCGGGCGGCGGCGCGTCTTGAGCGTCGCGGCGCTCGATGACCGTTTGGCGCCCCTGCAGACGCTCTGCAGGGGTGAGCCCTCCGTCCGCACCGAAAGCGGGGTCACCTATGTCGTTCTGCCCGGCCTCCGGTTCACCTCGGCCGGCGCCGAGCAGGAGATCAACGGCGTCCTCGTGCCGCAACAGGTTCCGGAACTGGGTGGCTACACCACCCGCCTCCTCCTCGAAAGCAAGCCACCCAAGCCTGAGTTGAACTGGACCATGGTGTCCGTCCTCGGGCGTCAATGGAACACTTGGTCCTGGAACAACATCCCAGGCAGCTGGCCATGGGTGGAGATCTTGGCCGCTCATCTGAAGGCGTTGGCATGAAAGTGTTGTTCAAAATCGGCTCGGGGCTGCTGCGCTGCATCCGCCAAGATCTCTACAGGAAGCACCCGTATGCCCACGAGCGGGTAGGGTTCATCACGGCGAAGGCGGCTGCACTGGCCGGTGGAGGCTTGTGCGTCACGGCCTACGGCTACGAGACGGTGGCGGATGACCATTACATGGATCGGCCGGAGGTTGGCGCCTTCGTGGGGGCGGCCGGGCTCCGCGCCGCGCTTCAACACGCCTACCGCGCGAAATGCTCGATGTTCCACGTCCACCTTCACGAACACCGGGGCCGCCCCTGGTTCGGGGAGTACGATCTCTCGGAGAACGCGAAGTTTGTCCCAGACTTCTTCAATGTCGCGCCAGCCACGCCCCACGGCGCCGTCATCCTCAGCCACGACGCCGCGGCCGGCTTATGCTGGCGCGCTGGGAGCCAGGAGCCGCAGGTGATCAGCGAGGTTGTCGAGGGGGGCGCGCCATTGCGGATCTTCCGGGGGATCAAGGTATGAGCGGTCGGTTCGATCGGCAGAGCTTCTTAGGCGCTGACAGCGAAGAGCTGCTTGCCGGCCTACGGGTGGCGATTGTCGGATATGGCGGAGGCGGCTCGCACTTTGGCCAACAGCTTGCGCACATCGGCGTCGGCGAAATCCTCGTCTTCGATGATGACATCGTCGAGGAGACGAACCTGAACCGCCTGGTGGGAGGCGTGTCGGCGGACGTCGCCGCAATAACGCCGAAAGTCACCGTGGCAGACCGGGTGATCTCGGGCGTGAACCCCGCGGCTCGCGTACGCCAGTTCGGTTGCAAGTGGAGTGAGGCGGCAGAAGAGCTGGCAGGCGCACACGTCGTGTTGGGCGCCGTAGATAGTTTCGCCGAGCGCCTGAACCTTGAGCGGTTCTGTCGTCGGTTCCTGCTCCCGTACATCGACATCGGGATGGACGTCATTCAACGCAGCGAAGGTTATGAGATCGTCGGCCAGGTGATCTTGTCGTCGCCGGAACATCAGTGCCTGCGCTGCATGGGTCTCATCAACGATGCGGTGCTGGAAAAGGAGGAGCGTGCCCGGCAGTACGGCGACGCCGGCTCCAAGCCTCAGGTGATCTGGCCGAACGGTGTGCTCGCCTCAACCGCTGTGGGATTGCTCATCCAACTCATCACGCCGTGGCAACCACTTCCGGCCGCGGCGGTCCACCTCGAATACAACGGCAACACGAGCACGCTGCAACCAGCCCCGCGACTGGCCTACATGCTTGAGCATGGCCACGGTTGCTCTCACTACCCACGCGACGAGGTCGGCGACGCCCTGTTCGGCGCGCCACTCTTTTGAGAAGGCGGGCCTGGGCCCGCGGCCACTAAATGGGTTGGTCCGCGCGACCCGTCGGCCGCCAAGCCGACTCCATAAGCGAACGTGCCGACGCGCGAATCTGGCTTCCATTTCGATGGTGGCCGAGGTGCCACAAGCGGGCGATTATAAGGGCTGGCATAATTCAACCCCAAGTATTACAATGGCTTAGGCGACGGAACCTCAACGGCGTAGCTGCGTTTTTTACTTGGCTTTAACGACTTATCCCCATAAGGTGTGGATAGGCATTGCCTGTTAGGTTCACCGTATGGGGGCCGCGAAAAGCCGGGGGGAAACCTCCGGCTTTTTCGTTAGTAGCAGTAGTATTTGATCCCCATCGCCTTGATGCGCTCGGCATCCTCAAGAGCGAAGTTGATGATCCTGCGCGTGTCTCGCAGGTGTCGGAACACCCCAAACCCACGGTCATATTTTTGGCGCGCGATGGCGTAGATGTAGCTATCCGCAATCTGCAACATGCGAGACGTCTTGGTCTTGTACTCAATGGTTCCCAAGGTATTTGCAAATTGCTCCTTGGTTAGTGGCTCGTATTTCGCAGAATTGGCCCCATCGAAAGCTAAGCCATTTTCCTTTAGATTCGCGAAGTAGCCTTTTACCGTCTCGTTGATGGCAACATCACTTTCAAAGACGATGTTGAGTTGCAGCACGTCGTTCACGATCCGCAGGATCTGCTCGAAGTTCTGATTGCGGGCCTGGGCACTCTGCAGCTTGTAGAGGTTGACCATCTCGTCGAAGACGACGAGCAGGCCCGCGTAGCCGGCCAGCCGCACGAAGGCGGCGAGCAGTTTGAGACTGTCGTAGACATCGTCGTCGTCGATGATATTGCGCACGCCGAGCGCTTGGCGCGCCTCCGTCTTGGTGGAGTACTCTCCGCGCAGCCAGCGCAGGGCCGCGGCTTTGGACGCTTCGTCGCCCGCCTCGCTCCCGCGCCAGTACGCCTTGAGCACGGTGGCGAAGTCGTAGCCGCCGACGTGCTCCTGCAGAGCCGTCAGGCGTCGGTCGATCACCGTTTCGACCGCCAGCCCGTCGGTTTCGGCCTGGCGGACGCAGTCGGTGATGAAGCGCTCGACGACGCTGGGCAGGGCGCCGCCGTCCGGCTTGGTGCGGGTGGCCATGTTGCGCACCGCCTCGGCGTAGAGGCCGCGCGCCTGGCCGCCGGTAGCGTGGATCCGGCGATCGGGCGCTAAGTCGGCGTGGATGGTCACCAGCTTCCGCTCGAGTGCGATGAGCCGCACCAAATTGAGGAAGAAGGTTTTGCCAGCACCGTACTCGCCGATCACGAAGCGCACGGCCGAGCCCGCGTCTGCGATGCGGTCGATGTCGCGGACCAAGGCTGTCACCTCGCCCGCGCGGCCCACTTGGATGTGAGCCAAGCCAGTGCGCGGCACCACGCCCGCAGAGAGCGCTTGCAGGATGGTGTCGCGGTCCCGCGGACGCAGGCTGGGTCGCTCGCTCATGTCAGGTTCCCCATGGTGCGGAGGTCCGCGGCAAGGTGGGCGGCGGGAATGAGGGTCTCATCGTCCTCCACCACCGCCTCGTCGAAGGTTTCGAAGCCCCACTCGTTGATCGTCTCGAGCGCGCCGTCGGGCAGGAGCTTAAGCGCTTGGGCGCGAGCTTCGAACGCACTGCGCTCCAGACCCCCGGAGGCGACGATCGCAACGAGCAGCTCGGCGTGCCGTGGTTCTAGACCGGCGAACACACTCGCCGCCATCGCGGGGGCAGGGGCGGCCGGTGTTGGCGGCGGCTCTTCGTCAGCGAAGATCCCGGCCAAGAGGCTGGCCACCTCGGAGGTCTCTTGGCGGATCCGAGCCAGCCGCGCGGCGTCGAAGGCGACGACTGTGGCGTCCCGCGGAGCTTCGGCCGGGATCGTCACGCCGGCGCTCCATTCTTCGGGCGCAACGACCACGGGGGCGTCCACCTGGACGGCGCCGCGGTGCAGGGCGGCGTAGACCTCGTCCTGCGGCAGGTCGAGGGTCTTGTGCAGCTTCTCGAGGAAGCGCACCTCGGCCGGCTGGACGTGGCCGTCAGCGAGCACCGCGCCAATCGCGGCGGCGCTGACGCTCCGGCGGGCGCTTTCCGGTAGCTTGGCGAGCCGCGCGAGCGCAGCTTGCTGCTTGGGCGGGGCGCGCAGGACGTGCAGCGCGCGGGCCAGCAGCCGGTGGCGCTCGAGCGCGCTGAGTTCCGGCATGGCCTGCAGGTCCGCGTTGATCTGGTCGAATTCGGCGGCGACCACCTCGCCGTCGGCCGCCGCGGCCAGCGCCGCGATCTCCACCATGGTGCGAGCGGCCGCATAGGCTGGCCGCTCGGGATCGACCGGCGCGCCAGCGTCTGCGGCGTAGATGACCATCTCCCCTTCCGGCGTCAGGGCGGTCTCGCCGTAGCGGCGGTCGGGCTCGAAGGCGATATGCAGCCGGTCCAGCGTCGCGCCAAGCTGGCGCTGGACAGGGAGGGAGAGCTTGGGCTCGTCGAAGGCCATCCCCACGATCTCGCCGATCTTCTGGACGCGCACGGGAACGACCCGCGCGTCGCCAATCAGTGCGCTCAGCGCCTCGCGGGCGGCCTCAACCCCGCCCGCCATCGGCGTGCCGTGCAGATCCCGCGGCAGGCACAGCGCCCCTTCCAGCGTACTGCGCGCCTCCGGCTTGCGACCGATCAGGCGACTGAAGGCGTCGAGATCCTCGACGCAGCCGTCGAACAGAGTGCGGAGGCGGTTGAGCGGAGCCGAGACGGCGGCGATGTCGGGGAGGTCGCCGACCGCGACCGTCGCTTCGAAGCGACCGCTGGCGCTGCGATAGACGCCGCCCAACTGTTGCTTCGGGGCGCGGATCTTCAGGCCCTCGGGATGACGTTCGTCGAACCGCACCCGCCACAGCGCGCAGAGTTCGTCGAAGCAGCGGGTGACGGGCGTGCGAAACCCAAGGGGGAGGGACAAGATCCAGACCAGGGCGTCGTCGGCGTCGAAGGCGCGGCCTTGCGCCAGCAAGGCGCCGAAGTAGCGCCGGGTTGGAAGTGGGATTTCGAAGTTGTAGGCGGCGGGAAGCGCCAGCGGGGGGCGGACGATCTCGCTCGTGCGCATGAGTTCGGCAGTGTCGAGCAGCCGGCGCGCGTAGTTGGCGAAGGAGTAGTTCTCGCCATAGACCGCGAGCAGCCGTTGGACCTCCTTCCACGATCGCGTCCGCATCGTGGAACATCTTCTCCACGAAGAGCCGGCGCTCCAGGCCGTAGAAGAACATGAACACAAGTCCGATGCCCGCCTGCGGATCGCGCCGGCCGCCCGCCAGCCACTCGAGGTAGGCGCGGCGGACACCGGGGCTCGCGCCACGATAGGAGGGCCAATACGAGAGCTCGGACCCGGTTGCGTCCGCGGTCCAGGTGGCGACGGGCAGCGAGGTGTCGACCAGGCAGTTCTCGTCGCGCCAAACATCGGTGAAGGCCTTGTCGGCGTAGAACAGGCCGCCAGACACCGTCAGTCCGCCGATCTCCGCCGTCTCGCCCGCCGAGATCCATCGCGGGGGATCGGAGGCGGCGGAGCGCGATGACGCGACTCTGGGCGAAGCGTCGGGGGTTGTCGCTCGCGGCGGGGTGACGGATGCCGCCGTCGGGCCTGCCCGGCCCAGAGGTCCGGCCGTTGGATCGCTCTTGCGCTGCTTGGCGTAGGCGACCGCTTGGTCGAGCGTGCTGAAGCCGAACCCGCCGTGCGAATAGCGACCGTCACGGTGGACGATGTTGAAGTGGGCCATCACCGTCTGCTCGGCGGTCTCCTGCGCCTCGGCGGAAGCCGGCGCTTGGCGGACCGATGAGACGTCTTGAGGCGGTGCGGGGGCGGCCAGCACCGGCGTCGGCGCGTCGAGGGCGATCCGCTGGCGCGCAGCATAGGGGACGCCCTGCCGAAGCTCGCGCTCGGGGGAGCGATAGGTCGTCTGCGCCGTCGCGCGGGGGCGCGCTCCGGCCTCCTTGATCTGCGACTGCAGCCAAAGCAGGAAGGCCACGCCGATCCCGAAAAGGATGAGAAGTTCCACGCGCGACGCCCCATTGGGCCCAACCCCCCGGTCGAGCGCGATCACGCTATCGGGGCAGGGGACGCGAATCTAGTTCCGGCTGCACTCATTTCGAGCACACGCTGGGCAAGTGGCCGGGCGGAGTGAGGGTCTGAGAGATCACATCGGCCATGGGGCTGGCGCGAATCTGGGTGGTCGAGCTGCTCGAGCCCCTCGGCGTTGCCCTTAGCGCACACCTTCATCCGCGCGTCCTCGGCATAGGCCGCTGGCCGGTGACGTGGAGGCTGGAGGTGAGGCTAGGTTGCGACCTCCAAGTACCGGCAGAAGGCGTTCGCGAGCTGCATCTGGCGCGGTGTCCGGCAATCGGCCTCGAACACGCTGCGCGACCCGACCAGGACCGAGAGGCACTTGGCGCGGGAGGTGGCGACGTTGAGGCGGTTGGGGCTGTACAGGAACTCCATCCCCCGAGGGGCGTCTGCTGGGCTCGAGGTGGCCATGGAGTAGATGGCGACCGCGGCCTCCTGACCCTGGAATTTGTCGACCGTCCCGACCCGGGCGCCCGGGATGCGTCGCTGGATCTCGAAAACCTGGGCGTTGTAGGGGGCGATGATCAGGATGTCCTCAAGCGTGAGGGTATGCTCGCCGTCGCGATCCGACCAGGAGGCGTTGGCCTGCAGCAGGTCCTGCACGAGCGTTGCAATGGCTTGGGCTTCCTCGATCGAGGCGCTTTGGTTTCCGGTGTGGGGAACGGCGACATATCGCAGGCCAGCACCACTGAGCGGGCCACCGACGATGGCCTGGCCTTCGGACCCGGGGCGGGGTCGCAGCTTGCCTTCATAGAAGAGCTCGGAGGTGTAATCGCAGATCGCCGGGGCCAGCCGCCAGGTCTCCGCCAAGAACAGCCCCTCGTCCGGGGCGATTGTCGCCTGGCCGTTCAGCAGATGGTGCAGCGCCGAGCACTCCGTTCCCTCGGGATGGCTCCCCTGGGTGGGCTGATCAAGCTGCTGGGGGTCGCCGACCAAGATGAGGGCGGGCGCGGCCTGGGAGACGGCCAGGACGTTGGCCAGAGACATCTGCGCCGCCTCGTCGACGAATAGAACATCGACGGCGCCGAAGGCGTCCGGGGACGACCAGAGCCAGGCGGTGCCGCCAGCGGCATGACATCCGTCCTGAAGGGCTGCGAACAGATCGGCCGGCTTGGCGGCGATCCTCAGGCGATGGCTGTCGTCCTCCTTGTCCTTCGGGCGCTGGACGCACTGCACATCGACCCCGGTCTTGTCGGCGGCCTCGATGACCTTGTCCAAGAGGTTGCGGACGACCGCGTGGCTGTTGGCGACGACGCCGACCTTCTTGCCCTGCTGCACCAGCGCGCAAATCATCCGGGCGGCGGTGAAGGTCTTGCCGGTGCCTGGCGGGCCCTGGATGGGCAGGACGCCGTCGGTCAGGAGGGGCGCGATGCGTTGCGCCGCGTCGAGCGTCGTCTCCCCGTCCGCCTGGATCGCGACGCCGTCGCCCAGGTTCGGGCGCCGGCGCAGGAGCAGGGCTTCAGCCGCCGCATAGGGACCGGCGCCTGTTAGACCCTCTGCGGCGACGTGGGTCGCCAGGCGAAGCAAGGATTGCTTCATCGGCTCGGGCGAGACGTACTCGTGCACGAAGACCGCTTCGGGGTGCAGGGCGGCGGTGTCTTTACGCGTCTTGATGTCGACCGTGCCGGCCTCCGGCGAGATGTCCTCGACCGCGCCCATAGGGCGCCCGCCGACATATTGGAGGCTCTTGCCGGGCCGTACGTCGGTGTCCTGTGGCGGGAAGCTGTAGCGGTGGATGGGAACGGCCGCCGTGCCGCCCACCGTCTCCTGGAAGACCAGCCCCGAGAGCGCAGACTTCTCGTCGAGCAATTCGGCGGCGCTCAAGTCCCGCAGGCGGAAGTACTCCCACCAGACCGCCTTATCCTCGCGGCGGTGCCATTCCAGCATGTGGGCCAGCAGCCAGCGCCCATGCTGCTCGTGCGTCCTCTCTAAGGGATCGTCCGGCACGTCGGTGGTCAGGGCCTCGACGAGGGGAGCAATGGTCGCCAGCCACTGCGCTACGTTGTCCGAGGGCGTGTCTTCGCTGGGTTCGGGACGCCGGATATCGACGCCCTGCGCGATCTCTTGGGCCCGGAGGCCCTCGAGCCAGTCCCGCAGATGTCGCGTCGCCACGCAGTCCTCGCGGTTGTAGGCCTGGACCGTGGCGCAGTCGGCGGCGTCTATCTCGGCCGGCTCGTTGAGCTCGAGGCTGGTCTGCAGTCGGGTCAGGGCAAGGCGCGCGTCGGGCAGGCTGGTGTCGCGTACGAACCCGAACAGCGGCTCCAGCTTCTTCAGCGAGTAGCTCTCGACGCCAGCGCGGATGCTCTGTCGGGCGACGCTGAGCAGGTCGACCGGCAGCAAGGCGCGCAGGATGCGGTCGAGGTCATCCTCGCGGGTGGCGTAGCGGCCCATGAGCCGTTTCAGGGCGCCGGTTTCGTAGGCGCCGAAGTGGTAGATGTGCAGGTCGGGGAAGCTCACCCACCTGGCCATGATGATGTCGATGAAGGCTTCGAAGGCGGCCTTCTCGTCGGCGCGGGTCAGCGCCCAGAGCGGCGTGTAGACCCACTCTCCCGCCGCGTCGCGATATTCGTAGCCGAGTAGGTACTCGAGCCCATATTCGCCCACATAGGGGTCAGATTCGAAATCGAGAAAGACGTCGCCGAGCGATGGCGCCGGCAGCCGAGACAAACCGAACCCGGGTTGATGTGGCAGGACCTCGAACACCTGGGCGCCGGAGACGCGGGCCTCAACTTGGACGCGGGCCTGTTCACGCACGCGAACATAGGCGTCCGCCGCGCCGCGCTCGGGCTTCCAGGCCAGAGGGATCGGCATTACCGCCAGATTGGCGGTGGTAGCCACGCCGTGGCTTCCCAGCTCGACCATCTGGGTCTTCGAGATCCCCGCCACCAGGCTGAGATGGTCGTCGGCTCGCCGACGCTGTTCGCAGGCATCGCGCCACCGGCAGATCTCGCAATGAGGATTGGGATCCGGGTAGGTCGGATCCTCGCCCGTGGTGGCGATGGCGGCTTCGAGGCTGGCCTGGACAAGCCGGTAGTAGGCGGCGAAGTCGGCCACGCGGTAGCTCTCGGGGACGAAGCCAGCGTACGGCGGGACCACATGCATAAGGTCCGGTGCGGCGCCCTGCGCGTGTTCCAGGAGGTCCGAATAGAGACTGATCTGCAGCACCGTGCCGCCCTTGGTCTCGCGGGCGAGTTTGGTGTCGACCACTTCGTAGGACCAATCGCCGAGCGCGCTCGGCGTAGGCACGCGCAAGAGTACATCGATCCGCCCAACCCAGGGATCGGACTGCAAGGCGCCTTGGACGATCACCGGCTTGCCTGCCTTCATGGCCGCAAGGGTTTCGGCGACGACGCCCGGGGTGATGTCGACGCCGTCGATGGTGGCGATCTCGAGACTCTGAGCCGCCAGGTGATCGATGTAGCTGGCCTCATGCTGCTTGCCGCGCTCCCAGAGCGCGGCAAGGGCGGGATCCCAGATCTTCGGAGCGGTCAAAGCGCCTTTCGTCACGCGGTGCTCAAGCTCGGTTAGGTGGCGGCAGTTGAGGTGCCCGACCAAGTCGGTGGCGCTAAGCCTGATAGTCGTCCCGTCGAGCTTCATAGCTGGGACGATACAGTTGCGCTTGTTCAGGTCAACGACGCGCGGTTGTGGCGTCCAGACGCGCCGAACCTCGACAGTCTGGCGCTCATCCGCGACGGCCAAAGACACTGAGCCCTCTTGCCCGTCTGACGCTCGCCCGGCTCGAGCTCTCTCGCGCCGACGGCCATCTGGCTGACAAGGAGGCGTTCCTGCTCGTGCCATGAACGTCCAGTTTCCGGACGGAAGCCAATGTCAGGAAATAGCGCATCTGAGACCCAGAAGGCTCGCCTGCGCCGGGGTGGAAGGCCCTCAGCCTATGGGGCGGCAAGGTCAGCGCCGGCCTTGCGTTAGATCCGTTCGATGGCGGATCGCAGTGTATCCGCGACCCAGCGGGCTTTCCCCTTGAGCTCGAATCGAGGGGATTGATCGCGGAGACCTCGGTCCCGCCGCCGGCGGTCTCTCGTACCATGACGTTGAGGCAGCATCGCGCCCACGTTGGCGTCAAGTTTCAGTGCCCTGCCGCCAGGAAGATGCTATGCGGCCGCTTGGGCTTCGTGGTCTGATACGCCACTCGTTAGGATCGCCTCGGCGACCCGTTTGAGGAGCTGATCTGCAACGACCGGCTTGGCGAAGTGCCCATCCGCGCCAGCGCCGATCGAAGCTTGGACGTGCTCCGGCATCGCATTGGCTGTGAGGACGAGAATGGGCGTCGGGACGCCGCCTGCGGCGATCTCAAGCTTGCGAATTTCTTTGATGGCTGACAGCCCGTCCATGACCGGCATCTGCATGTCCATCAAGACGAGGTCGAAGGCGCCGGGCTTGAACGCGGCGACCGCTTCCTCGCCGTTCTCGACGCAGAGGATCTCGACTCCGACGGCGCCCAGGATCAGCTCGACGACGCGGCGATTGGTCGGATGATCTTCGGCTAGCAATACACGGCGGCCCGCCAATGTTTCCACCGAAACGGCGGACTCGGCCTCATAGTCTTCAAGGGCGCTCCGCGCACGGGGTAGTTCCAGGCAAAGCGTGAAGACCGCGCCCTGACCGGGCGCAGCATTGGCTTCCAGACGTCCCCCCATGGCCTCGGCCAGGGAGCGCGAAATGGACAGCCCCAGACCCGACCCGCCGAAGCGGCGGGTGATCGAACCGTCCGCTTGCTCGAACCTGCAGAAGAGCCTGGCCTTTGTTTCCTCGTCGAAGCCGATGCCGGTATCACGCACTGCAAAGCGCAGCTCGACGCCGGTCTCGCCCGGGGATGCCTCGACGATCAACCGAACTTCCCCCGCCTGCGTAAACTTGACCGCATTGCTGAGAAGGTTCGCCAGGATCTGCCGGAGCCTGACGGCATCGCCCACGTAGGTGCCGAGCGCTTCGGGCCGAATCTCGACCTGCAGGTCCAACCCCTTCGCCTGCGCGGCTGCGTCGAACAGGGCGACGCTGGCCTTGACCGACGCTGCAAGGTCCAACGGCTCCTCGCAAAGTTCCATTTTGCCCGACTCGATCCGGGCCAAGTCGAGGATGTCACTCAGTAGAGTCTCGAGGGTCTTGGCCGAGGCTTCGATGAGATGGACCATCTCGCGCTGACTCTCGCTCAGGGGCGTGCGGCCCAGCGCACCGGAGACGCCCATTACCCCATTGAGCGGCGTGCGGATCTCATGGCTCATATTGGCGAGGAACTCGGACTTGGACCGGCTCGCCGCAGACGCCTCCTCAGCCGTCCGCTCGAGCGCCTCGGCCGTCAGCCTGGCGAGTTCGAGCGAGTCCGCGACTGACCGCGCGTCAGCCAGGCTTCGGCGCGTCGCGGCCACCAGGTGCGCCACGTACATCAGGCTGGCGAGGCAAACGAAGGCTGCGGCCCGCTTCCCGGGTTCCAGAATTAGCGACGCTAGCGGCAGCCCCATAAGCATGAGCATGAAGGGGGCCGTGGCGCTCCACAGCATGATCGCCGACGTGTTCGCATGCAGACGAACGTTCATGACGCCCCCGGCGAGGACCGTCACGGCGAGGACCCGTCCCTGCCATCCCTCAATGAACCAGGCGAGCGGCGCTACGCTCGCAAAGATCGTGGTGCTGACGACGATGGATAAGATGAAGAGCCGCCTGCGTCGTGGACTGGGGGCCGACCCAGCGGCGCGCATCGGCGAGGAGATCCAAGATGACCCGAGCTGCGCCAGCAGCGTCGCGATCAACCAAAGAATTGGCCAGATGCTCTCGGCGTCGAAATAGATGGCGGCCGCAATACCGACGCTGAAGAACGCACGCAGCGGAAAATCACGAACTCGCAGACGCGCGATTTCCGCCCAATCCTCGTGTCGCATGGACCCTCCAAATAGCAGAGTATCCAGCGGCTCCTTAAGCTCATGTTATCGCAGAGCCATTGAGCCTGCCTCTCGCCTGCGTCGGGGGTTGCGCCATCGCTCGCGTGGAACCCAGCCGACTACTTGGCCGGCGGTCGCTCAAGTTACCTGCGGGCCTCGGCGTGTTCAGACAGCGATCGCGAGCGGTCTTCGGCTGGGGTGTCGCTGAAGGTCGGCTTTTTGGCGTGACTCCAATGTCCCCACCTGGCGCGACGGGGAAGCCGCCAGTCTCCCAAACGCGGGAACGGCCCGAGGGTGGGGTAGTCTCCGCCTCGTGCCAACCCATCCATGAGCCGCGAGGGGGCGCTTCACCTGTCGATCGACACGTCCGTCCCGCTGGATCTCGCCAAAGATCATCGTCAGCAGGCTGTGCTCGTATGGGTTCATCGCAGGGGTCGGCGACCGCCGGGCCCGCATGCCCCGGACGGGCCTCCGCCGCTACGACGACAATGTCGCCGACCCCCGGCCGCGCCCGTTCAGGGATGACGTTCACGCGCCGGGCTATGCGGAAACCTGGGTCGAGGGGGCGGTGGTGCTTCACAATCCCAACGCCGTCCGCCCGCTGGATCCCGAACTTCTGGTCGGGGCCACCCACGAATTCCTGCAGCCGGACGGGACGATCATGTCGCTGCTGCCGAACAACCCGCCGTACGCGTCGCAGACCATCATCTGGCTCGCCGAGGATGGGTCGAACCCGTCGGCGGCGACCCCTCCGCAGGAATAGCGCGCGACGCGGGCCGGCGGATTTACCGCCGCCGCTCGAACCGGACGCGCTCGGTGGCGGGCGTGGCCACCGCCCGATAGCCGGCGCGCAGCCAGGCCTTGCACTGCACGTGCCGGGTCTCGGCGGCCTGTTCGTTGGCCCACCATTCGGAGCGGCGACAGCTCTTGGGCAGCAGGGCGCCGAGCACGCGTTCGATGTCGCGGAAGCTCATCTCATAGGTCGCCGTGCTCTGGCGCCGCAGATGGTGCTCCAGCGGGTCGTATTTCCCCATGGATTCCTCGAATGGCGAACGGGCCATCTTGCAGGCGGCGTGCGGGTCGGCAACGCTTGTGTCTGCGCGCCCGAACGGCCAGACCGCATCCGGGGCGTCATGGCCAGCCCCCGAACCCCGATCCGTGAGTCTCCGATGACCGGCAGCCGAGACCAGGCCCTCGCCGACGCCCGCAAGCTCCTGCGGGGGTTCGCCGCCGCGCCCGACGCCCGGCGGCGCGCGCAGGCGGTGCTGTCCGCCCTGCGCCAAGCCGACGACTGGAGCGCCGCGGGGTGCCGGCAGATTGAGGCGGCTGACGCGTGGCTTCGCGGCGGCCCGTCGGTGACCGCCCTGGAGCCGCAACTCCGCGCCTTGCTGGCCGCCCTGGCGAAAACCTCATGACCGAGACCCCACAGCCCCGCATGCGGGCGATGCTGGACGCGCGGAGCGTGGACCTGATCCACAACGATCTGGCCGCTGCCGCCTTCTTCTTCACCTCGCGGATCAAGGAACGCCTTGCCAAGGACGACCGGGACGGCCTCTTCCATGAGGTCATCGCCGCCCTGACCATGACGGCCTTCACCCTGGAGGCCTACCTCAACTTCGTCGGGGCGCAGGTGAACCCCGACTGGGCCGAGCGCGATGATGTCGAGACCAAACTGAAGACCCTACGCAAGGCCCTGGGCGTTCAGACCGACTACAACAAGCCCCCCTACGCCACCGCCCGTCAGATCATCGGGGCCCGCAACCGGCTCGCCCACGGCAAGCCCCAGGTCTCGGTGAAGCGGACGGAGGTGGAGGGGACAGACGCGCAGCTCGAAGCCATGGCCCGGGATCTCGCCGTCGCCTGGGACCAGGAAGTGACGGCCGAGTTCGTCCTCCAGGCCTATGACGACGTCGAGGCGATCTGGCGGGAACTGCTGGCCGCGGCCGGGATCGACGTGATCGACACCCTGAGCGGCGCCAGCGGCACGCTCGAAATCCTCGGTCGTGCGAAGGCGCATTAGCGCGGCGCCGAAGGCGGCGTGGGCGACGGGATCTGCAATCCACGAAAAGGCCCGGCGTTGGCCGAGGCTCTCCCAGGCCGCGAGTGCGCCCGCCCGGCCGTCCGGGGCGGATCGCGTGCGTTTGACATTTTCACCATTTTGTTGAACAGTCGAAGGATGGCAAAATCCTCTGCGAGATCGGCGTCGACCGGTCAATTCCTGTTCCAGACCCGCCAGGCCCGCGTGGTGGCCGCGGCGAGCGAGGCGGGCTTCCTGGCAGGCGGACGCAGCGCCATCGGCGCGCGCGTGCCCCGGCACCTGATCGATGCGGCGAAGGCCCGGACAGGGCTGACCTCGACCACCGAAATCCTAGAGTACGCCCTCGCCAAGGTGGCGCTGGAGGACGACTTCGGCGCTGCGCTGGTGGCGCGCAAGGGCCGCGCGCCACGCGACCTGGATCTTGAGCTTTGATCTGGCGGGGTCGCTGCGGCGCCTGAAGCCGCAACGCCCCACAACGGCGCTGGTGCGGCGGGCCGACAGCGCGCTGCCCGTGGTGACGACGCCCGTCGGACCCGGCCCCGAGCTCCTGCTCGATACGTGTGTCTATATCGATGTCCTGCAGGGACGCACGCCGTCCGCGGTCGACGAGCTCCTCACCCAGCGGATCCTCAATCATTCCACCGTGGCGCTGGCCGAACTCACCCACCTGTTCGGCCGGCTGGACCCGGCGCATCCGGCGACGCGGGCGACCCTGCGGGAGCTGGCTGGCGTCATCGACGACGTCCCGGCGCACCGCCTGAGCGCGCCGAGCGTGCGCGCCTTCGGCGAGGCCGGCATGCTGGCCGGCCTGGCGGCGCGGGCGGCCGGCCTTGCCCATGGCGTGGGACTGCTGAATGACGCCTTGCTCCTGCTCCATGCGGCGGAGTCCGGCTGCGTGCTGTTGACGCGCAACATCGCCGACATGGATCGGCTGCAGCAGCTGGCGCCGCACGCGGCCTTCCTGGTCTATCAGCGCATCTAGGCGTCTCGCGGACGGCCGACGCTGGCGTCGGCGACGCCATCGGGTAGCCTACGCTGATGGAGTCGGTCGACGCCCGCGAACGCATCCGCCTGCTGGTCGGGCAGGCCACCGTCCTGCTCGGCCTGGCCGAGGAAGGTCTGGCGCGTGTCCGCCTCACGCCAGACGACCGCTTCACGGTGTTGTCCACCTTCGTCCTGCTGAACAGCGTCCGGGACTGGGTGAAGACGGAACGCGGCCTGAGGACCTATTGGCCGAGAATTCCTTATGGCGAGGCCGTCCGCGAAGTCGCCAACGGCGCCAAACACCTCGTGCTGAACGCACGCAGCCATCCGGACCTGCATGTGGAAGGCCTCAGTCCCGAGGACGATATCGACACGATCGACTGGGACGAACTGGGCAGCCAGGTCCCGATGATCACACTTTGCGTGCGGCGTTGGCAGGACGAGCCCCTGCGGTGGCGCAGCGCCATGTGGGTCCTCGAAGAGGCCGTGGATGGTTGGCGCCAGGAACTGGGCCTGCCGAATCTGAACTACGCCGCCCATCACTGAGCCAAGCGGCGTCGCTTCCGGTGACATGATAGAGGCGTGCCGCCACCATTCGCGGCTTGGCGCCGTAAGAGGGGCCCGCGTGGGTTGAGTTCGGCTAGACTTAGCGAATCAATTTGCGCCACCTCGCTCCAGGCATGAAGACCACGCTCGATCATCTTCCCGAAGGTAAGCGCCGTGAGCTCCAGTGGGTGCTCGAGGTGCTGTTCCGCGAATTCGAGGAAGCCACGAAGCGCAAGGCGTCGCGGCGTGGACAGGGCCGGATCCTGAAAGTGATCCTGTTCGGCAGCTACGCCCGTGGCAACTGGGTCGATGACCCGGTCGGCGGCTACAAGTCCGACTATGACCTCCTGGTCGTCGTGAACCACGACGATTTCGCCGACATGACCGAGTACTGGATGGACGCCGAGGCCCATCTGGAGCAGGCCTTCGACATCGCGCACATCCTGTCGGCGCCGGCGCAGTTCGTCGTTCACTCGCTCGCAGACATGAACCGCCAGCTCTCCCGTGGTCGTCCGTTCTTCACGCACATCACGGACGTCGGCATCATCCTGTTCGAGACGCCCGATCATCCGTTCGCCCGGCCAGCCAAGCTGTCACCTGACGAGGCCCATCGCGAAGCGAAGGCCAACTTCGACAAGTGGTTTCCTAGCGCCGGGGGCTTCTTTGACACGGCGCAGTACGTGATCGCGCAGGGGCGAGCGAACGAGGCCGCGTTTCAGCTCCATCAAGCCACTGAGCGGTTTTACCACTGCGTCCTGCTGACCGAGACGCTCCATTCCACCAAGTCGCACAATCTGAACTTCCTGCGTGGCCAGGCCGAGCGTGTCGCGCCCGAACTGATCCCGACCTGGCCGCGGGCCAATCGGTTCGAGAAGCGATGCTGGGAGCTCCTGCGGCGCGCCTATGTCGAGGCGCGTTTCTCAGACCAATACGAAATCACGACCGAACAACTGGCGTGGCTGGTGGAACGGGTGACCGATCTGCAGCAGCGGGTCGAGGCGAGCTGTCGCACCTACCTGACCACGATCGCGCCTAAGACCTGAGATCGGGCGATGACCATGGAAATCGCGGAGGCTTCGATCTAGGCGTCTTTGTGTGCCTCGCTCGGTTGCTGAGGACCGCCCTAACGTCGGGGGTGTAGCCGTCTCCTCGTATGTCCGCGGCGGAGGTTACCGGGGCGGCTCGAGTTCCATCGACCTGTCGCAAGGTGAGCCGCCGAACGGCCCGGCCTAGGTCAGTGCAGGAGGTCTCGGACGGTGGCGAGAGGCAGGAACAGGCGCAGGGGCTGAGAGGGCAGGGGCGCAAACCCATAGCCGGTGTAGAGCCTGAGCCTTCGTTGCACGAGGGTGGCGTCGCCGCAGTCGAGAACATCGAGCATGACGACGGCGATGCCGACGTCGTCAGCCGCCCGCGCGATCCGGGTCAGGGCGTCCACCAGCAGATCGCCGCCATAACCCTGGCCGGCGAAGCGTGTGTCGACACCGATCATGGAAATGTAGGCGGCAGGGATCTGGCCGTGACGGGGCCGGGTGCGCGCGAACCGGGCCGGGAGGTCGGTGTACTCGAGCGCGTGAGCGTTGAGGGCGTAGAAGCCGACCAGCTCACCGGCCGGTGCGACTATCACGAAGACCCGGAGGTTGTCGGCCATCGCGAGTTTGTTGGCGGTCTTTCGGAAGAAGTTATCGACCTGCCCCACGCCGCAGGAAAAAGCCGCCCGATCGTGTTTGGCAGGATCGAGCGGCTCGATGATGGGGTGGTCAGCGCCGGATGCCGTCACCGGCTGGCGATCGTCGCCTTGTGACGACCGAAGGCTGCCCGCAGCTTGTCCGTGGGCGGGGCGGGATTGTCCAGCGCAGCGAAGAAGGCCGCGTGATCGACCGGCTGGAGCACGGTGCGCTCATGCGCGGCGATCGTCTCGATGGCGGAGTTGTAGGCCGCGTTCATCGTGAAGACGGAGTCGTCGACGCCCGACAGCGCGGCGGCGCGCTGGATCGCCTCCTTGATCCGAGGCTTGGTGCGGAAGTTCATCCGCTCCGTGCTTCGTTCGTCCACTTCGCTCACCTGGTCGCGGAAAGTGAGCATGGCAGCCTCCTCAAACTTATTTAAGTTTGTACGCCACAGCGGCGTACAGATCAAGACGTTCCTGCAGCGGCTGCAATCGGGATGAACCGCCGCGGGGCGACGGGGCAAAGGGACTCTAGGCGGCCGCATCGGCCTGTGACAGTCTTGTGGCCGGTGCGGGCGGTGGACCGTCCGCGCCACCGCGACGGCCGATTCACCGCCGCTGGGCGCCCGCGCCATAGAAGACTGCGTCCTAGACGCAGGAAAGCGCGGGGCGCGGGGACACTGATCCTTCGCGTTTAAGACGCCCGGTCGCCACGACGCGCGGTGCTTGTGTGAGGGGACTTCATGTCCCGCCCCCAATCGAGCGGCTCGGCTCGCGTCCGAGCGGCCTATGATCGCCTGCCGGCTGGCGTTTCGACCAAGATCAGCGTGTGCGACCCGTCATGGCGCGCCCACCTCGTATGGCTCCGCGCCACCATCGGACGCCGCTTTGGATCGGATCTCGCCGACGACATCACGCAGGAGACCTACTTGCGCGTCGTGGAGCGGCCCGCGACGGAGCCCGTCGAGAACATCCGTGGTCTGCTGATGACGGTGGCCGCCAACCTCGCGCGCGACACATTCCGGCGGCGGCGAGTGCGCGTGGACCACGCGGCGGCGATCGGACCGCCTTTCCCGGAGGATGCGTGCCGACATACCGCGGAAGACGATCTTCTGGTCCGGCAAGCGGTCTTGGCCTTGCCTCCGGCGCTACGCGACACCTTCCTCCTGAGCAAGATCGGGGGCTTGACGAACCGCGAGATCGCGCAACGCTGCGGTTTGTCGGTGCGTACTATCGACAAAAGGTTGCAGAAGGCCATTACGCTCTTCGTGGCTCAACTTCGGGATTAGGCTTCGGACGATGGGCACCCAGCAGGGAGAAGACCGTCGCGTCCTCGAAGAGGCCGCCGCCTGGTTCACCCGACTTAAGCGGTCGAGCGTCAGCGAGGCGACGATCGAGGAATTCTTTGCGTGGCGCGAAATGCCTGTGAACGCGGAGGCTTATGCCGAAGTTGTGGCGCGATGGCGCCAAGCGGATCGCGTGCGCAACGACCCCGAGTTGGTCGCCCTGACCGAAGCGGCGTTACGCAGGGAGACCCTTCCGACGAAATTGCGCCGGCTTCTTCGCCGTCCGCTTCTGCCCCTGAGCCTCGCAACCCTCGCCCTGGGTGGATTGCTCGTCCTCCTCGTCGCCCAGTTCCGCCCTCAGACCTATGAAACCGACGTCGGCGCCCAACAGATCGTCCGCCTCGACGACGGCTCCGTCTTGCGACTGAACACCGACAGCAAGGTCGCGATCCATTTCGGCCGGACGCAACGCACTGTGCGGCTTCTGCGCGGCGAAGGGTTCTTCGAGGTGGCCCACGATCCGGGGCGACCGTTCGTCGTCGAGGCTGGCGCGACGCGCGTGCGAGCGCTGGGCACGAAGTTCGACGTTCGTCGGCTCCACGCCGGGACGCAGGTGACCCTGCTGGAAGGTCGCGTTCAGGTGACGCGCTCGAGCCGCCACGACACCTGGACGCTCAAGCCCAACCAGCAGATCACGGTCAATGGGACGGTGGCCCCGCCACGGGTAATGGACGCGACCGCAGCCAGCAGTTGGACCACGGGACATATCCGTTTCCATGAGACGCCCCTCGCTGCTGCGGTCGCTGAGGTGAACCGCTACAGCCGGACCAAGATCGTGCTGGACGCAGACCACTTGGTCGACATCCGCGTCAACGGGATGTTCGAGACGGGCAACACCCAGGCCTTTCTGTCTGCTGTCACCGAGTTGTTCGGACTCGAGGCGGTGACGACATCGGACGGCTACGTGTTGCGAAGCCGCGTCCCTGCATCCGCGGACTGAACTTTTTGCATCTCCCCGGTTCGCAAATCCGCCGACTGACGCGTCACCCTTGTGACGCTGGTCGACAATGAAGCGCCCGCCACCCCGGCAGGCCGAAAGGCGGCGTCGGGGGAGTAGAATGTATCGAGCCGCCCGCGCCAGTCTGAGACGCCGTCTCCTGGCCAGCTCCGTTTGGGTTCTTGTCACCATAGCCGCACTGCCCGCCGCAGCGGCGCCAGACGCAGTTCCGGTAGATGTGGCGGCCGGCGCCCTGGATTCGGCGCTCACGTCTCTCGCAACGCAGACTCGCCAGCAGGTCCTGTACACGGCGGATCTCGTCGCCAACCGCAAGGCGCTCGCCCTCAAGGGATCGTATACGCCCGACGAGGCGCTCAGCCGCCTGCTCGCCGGCAGTGGGATCGTCGCCCGGCGGACGGGCCCCAATGTGCTTGTGCTGCAAAGCGCCGCCGCCAGCGGCCGGCCCATCGCCGGATCGGCGGCGAGCCGCCCTTTCCAAATCGCCGGGGCCTCAAACGACACTGAAGCGCCTTTTGCGACAGCGGCGCCTTCCGTGGCCCTAGCCAACTCGGCAGCGGAAGCCGTGCTGGTCGACGAGGTTCGGGTCACCGGCTCGAACCTTCGGGGGGTGTCTCCGGCGGCGGCGGTGCGGATCCTCGACCAGCAGGCACTGGAGCGGACCGGCCAAACAACGCTCACAGATGCGCTGCGCTGGCTCCCGGAGAACTTCGGCGGCGGGGCGTCCGAGGGCGCCAACACCTCCGGCTCCGATCGGCTGGCGCGCAACGGCACCTACGGCACCGCTCTGAACCTGCGCGGCCTTGGCAACAACGCCACACTGGTGCTGATCAACGGCAAGCGGGTTTCGGGCTCGGGTGCGTTCGGCGACTTCGTCGACATCTCGACGATCCCGTCCGCCGCCGTGGCCCGCGTGGAAGTGCTCCTGGACGGCGCCTCGGCAATCTATGGCGCTGACGCCGTGGGCGGAGTCGTCAACATCATCATGAAGCGGCCCGAGGACGGCGGCGAAACCCGACTGCTGGCCGGCATGGGGACCGCGGGCGAGCCGGTTCAAGGCCGGCTCGCCCAAACCTTCGGACGGACTTGGGAGGGGGGCGGCTTCCTGCTGTCCTACGAACTCTCGCAGCGCGAGGCGCTGAACGGCGGCGAGCGCCGCTTCGCCGCAGACGCGGACCTGCGGCCCCTCGGCGGATCGGACCAGCGGCAGAACAACGCCTACCCCGGCAACATCCTGCTGCCAGACTCCGTCACGCGCGTCCTCGTGCCGACGTTCGCGATCCCCGCCGGTCAGAATGGCGTTGGGCTGCGGCCCGGGAGCTTCCTGCCGGGGGTCGTCAACCGCACGAACCAGCGCCAGGGCGTGACCGTCCTGCCGAAGCAGACGCTCAACGCCGTCTTTCTGTCCGCAGAACAAGCGTTGGGCGACCGCCTGCAGGTCAGCGCCGACGCGCGCTACAGCGCTCGGCGTTACAAGTCGCATTCGGCGCCGCTCATCAGCACGCTCACGGTGACGTCGGCCAACCCGTTCTTCGTCTCGCCGACCGGCGCCGCATCGCACAGCATCGCCTATTCGTTCGCGGAGGAAGCCCCGAACCCGGTCGCTTATGGCGTGACCGAGACCGTGGGCGCCACCCTCAACGCCGAGCTTAAGCTCCGCGGGGATTGGCGGGCGGAGGCCTTCGGCGCCTATGCCCAGGAGACCGCCGAAGTGCGCAACGGCGGCACGCTCAATTCCGCCTTCCTTAGCGAGGCCCTTGGCGCGGTGATGGACCGGCCTGAGACGGCCTTCAACACCGCTCGCGACGGCTTCTTCAACCCCTTTACCGGCATCGCCGGAAGCAACAGGCCAGGCGTCATCGGGTTCATCGCGTCGGGCTACACCTTCAACCGCGCGCGGTCCGATGTCCGCTCGATGGGCGCGCAGGCGGACGGGACGCTGTGGTCCCTGCCCGCTGGCGCGCTGAAGCTGGCGCTCGGCGTCCAGGCTCGCAAGGAACGCCTGCGGCGAGAAGGGGCCAACTGGTTCTCGACGCTCACGCCGGTGCCGCAGACGCCGACGGACCAGAGCCGCACCGTCACCGCCGCCTTCGCCGAGGCGCGGGTGCCGATCTTCGGCGGCGAGCAGGCCCGCCGGGGCCTTGAGCGGCTGGACCTGGTGCTGGCCGGGCGGGTCGAGCACTACGAATCCTTCGGGACCACCGCCAACCCGAAGGTGGGCGTGGTCTGGGCGCCAGTCGGCGGCCTGAACCTGCGCCTGTCCTACGGCCGCTCGTTCCGTGCGCCGGCGTTGCGCGAGATCTTCGATGCGAAGCTCTACTCGCCGGCCAACTTCGCCCTGGGCGGCGGCCAGGTCCGCGGACTGTCCCTCGGCGGGGGGAACGAGGACCTCAAGCCGGAGACCGCCGACACCTGGGCTCTGGGCTTCGACTGGCGGCCGGAGCGCTGGCCTGGACTCACGCTGAGCGTGTCGGCCTACGACGTGCGGTTCAAGAACCGCGTCGACCGTCCGGTGCAGAACAACCTGGCCAACGCGCTGACCGACCCAACGCTTGCGCCGTTCGTGACGCGCATCTCGCCGGCCACGAACGCGGCCGACCGGGCCCTGCTTCTGAGCTACTTGGAGAGCGGTTTTCTCAACACCGGCGGGGGCGTCTTCCCGCCGGAAAGCTACGGCGCCATCGTCGATAACCGTTACGTCAATACGGCTGCGCTGCGCGTCCGCGGCCTAGATGCGAGCGGGTCCTATGCGTTCGATGTGGGCGATGCTCAGGTCGTGCTGGGTGGCTCACTAGCATACGTGCTTGACTACGACCAGCAGGTGACGCCGACCTCGGCATCGTTCGAGCGCGCTGGCGTGATCAACTTTCCCGTACGATTCCGGGGCCGGTTCACCGCCGATTGGACCAAGGACCGCCTCACCCTAGGCGGGGCCTTCAACTACATTGGCCACTACCGCGACACGCTCGGCGCGCGCATTGGACCCCAGCCCACCTTCGACATGCAGGCGCGGTTGGCCCCCGCCACGGGCGGCCCGCTGAAGGACGTGGCGATTCTCCTGAACCTGCGGAACGTGTTCGACCGCGCTCCGCCCTTTTACAACAACCCCGTAGGCGTGGGGTACGACGGCGCCAACGCCGATGTCATCGGGCGGTTCGTCTCGCTGCAGCTGACGCGGACGTGGTGACGGTCCGCCATGCAGGTCTATCGACTCGTGGCGGCCGTCGTGGCTGCAGCCTTCATCATGGGACCCACATCCGCAGCGCGCGCGCGCGCGTTCGAAGTGGAGGATCTCCTCTCTCAGGCGACATTCGGTGTGGCGGATATCGACCCGAGCGGCCGATGGCTCGTCTACGAAAGCCGCCGGCCCTACATCGAGGGGAAACGGTTCGACCAAGGCGAATGGAATGGTCGTGCGCTCGGCCGTCTCAGTGTCGTCGATCTAAAGGGTCACGAGCGCCTGACGCCGCGCCTCTTGTCTCCAGAGACGGGCCTCGCTGCAGGGCCTTTTTCGCCGTCCGGCGGACGTCTGGCGGTGTTCCGCCTGGCGGACCATCGGTTCCACTTGGGGGTCGCCGACCTCAAGCGAGGCTCCGTTCACTTCCTGGACGTGACCCCACTGCAACCGGACTACGGCCGCACCGTGGCCTGGCTTTCCGAGCAGTCCCTGCTGGTGTTGGCTCGAAGCGACGGCCAAGCCCCGGAAGGGGCGCGCCGCGGCTGGGTGGCCGCTGAGACCTTGCCGCGCTTGTGGGCGACGGCGGCCGCGGGACGGTCTGCCCATGTGGTGCTGGGGAGCGGCGTCTACGCTGACGTGCGATCCCGCCCGCCGGCCATGCAGCTCCTACGCGTAGATGCGCGGAACGGGGCGACCGAGCTTCTTGCCGAAGGTCCCTATGTCGATTTCGAGATTTCTCCTGATAGAACCCATGTAGCCCTGCTTTCCAAAGGTGCGGATCTCCAGGTTCGCGGCGATCAGCGGGTGCGAGGAGAGGCCGGATCCGAGACGGAACAGCATCACCTAGACGTACTGAACCTGCGTTCGGGTACGCGGCGCTCAGTCTGCACCGCCTGTGATTTTCTTCCGCAGCTTCTGAGCTGGGCCCCCGACAGTGCGGGGCTGCTAGTCTTCTGGCGGCGTCGGGACCAGCTTTGGACCGACGGGCGTGTCGGGATGCTCGATCTTCAGTCGTCTGCGCTGCGCGAGATCGGCAAGGGTGTGCGTCCATACCTCGACCTAAATCCGGTCCGCGTCTGGGTCGACTGGATGGGGCGAGATCCGGTGCTGTTCGGCAGGGCTGATGATGGGTCCCGCCGGAGTGACTGGTTCCGATTGTCCTCTGCTGGCCCGATCAATCTGACCCGGTTGCTCCCGCCGCCGGATAAGATGTTTCGCATTGGGGACGCTGACACCTTCCGTGTGGCTGCGGACGGAGGGCTTTGGGCGGTGGACCGCAACGGAGGCGGCCGCCGTCGGTTAGCCGCAGCGGCGGGCGCAGCGCTCGCTGTGGATGCCCACGTTGCCCGGAGCCGCCAGGGGAGGGGGCCCTTCCAGCGCCTATGGCTGCATGTGACGGAGGGCGGGACACCGCGCCTCGCTTTGCTCTCGCGTCGGGGACTTCAGGTTCTCCGGACGCCGGAGGGCGAACCTCCACTGGCGGCCGTCTCGAGTGATGGACGCGCCTTGCTCTGGCGGGACGTCAGTCCCGCGGGGGTAGAGCGTCTCGTGCTCAGCGAAGCCGGGTCAGCCCCAAAACTCGTCGCCGAACTCAATGCCGAGCAGGGGGATACTGAGGCGCCCGAGGTGATCGCGATCCCCCACCGCGGCCTGAGCGGAGAACAGCTGACGAGCTGGCTCTACCTGCCCAAAGCGGTGGGCGCCCGACCGCCGCCGCTGCTCGTGCGGCCGTATCTTGGCGCGAACTACCCGCATGCCGTCGTGGACCGGCCCGCCGACCAGGGCTTCATGATCAATCTGAGGGTCCTGACGTCACACGGATACGCCGTGTTGATCCCGAGCCTACCGAACCCGCCTGGAGGCATGACCGATCCGGCGCGTGGCTTGGCCGGCCGGATCCTTTCCGTGATCGATGCGGCCGCCGCGAATCCTGCCGCGCGTGGTCGCTTCGACGCCGATCGCCTGGGCCTCATCGGATTCAGCTTTGGCGGCTACAGCGTCATGACCACGATCACCCAGACCCACCGGTTTAAGGCGGCTGTCTCGATCAGCGGTGTCAGCGACTTCGTCAGCTACTGGGCAAGCCAGAGCCCTTTCGCGTACCTGGATCCCGCATCGGGCTATGTTGGCAACCGGATGACCGGCCTTGTTGAATCGACGCAGCCCCGCCTCCAGGCTCCCCCTTGGCGGGAGCCCGACCGGTACGCCCGCAACAGCCCCCTCCTGGTCGCCGACCGGATCGAGACGCCGCTGTTGCTCATCCACGGAGCTCTGGACCCGATCCCTCACGACGGCTCAGCGGCCATGTACTCCGCTCTCTTTCGACAAAGGAAGGACGCCATGCTGGTGACTTACTGGGGGGCGCTGCACGGCGTGGCCAGTCCCGGAGACGTCCGCGACATGTATGCTCGGATCTTTGCCTTCTTCGACGCGCGCCTCGTCAACGGCGACCCGCCGCGAGCGAGTCCGGCGCCCGCGTCTGCCAGTATCGTACCCACGATTCCGTTGCGAGCGAGGTGATGAGATCGTTGGCGGTTTCCCTCCAGATCAGATGTTCTGGCGTCATCACAGCGTCGAGGCGATCTCGGTCGAGCAGGCCTGCACTGCAGAGGCAGCCGTCCAGCAGATACGGGCGCAGGTCGGCTAGGCTGTTCGCCATCAATCTTGCGAAGTAGACGCTTGCGCTCCCTTTTGTCCGTCGGCGGGCCACGACCGCCGGCAAGCGGTCGGCAAAGACAGCGCGTTGGAAGGGGCGGTCGTACGCGCCGCCCGCGAGGACGTATGTCGGGATGCGCAGAGCCAACTCCACCACGGGCTGGGCCAGCAGTGGATACAGCAGATCGGCGACCCGTCGACGTCGACTGTACTGGTGGTTGAAGTGCGACGCCGCGATGGCTCGGACCTGCAGCCGCTTGCCGAGCGGAAGCGTCGAGGCCAGCGCCTCCGCGGTCCACGCGTGCTCAGCGCCACCTGCCCACCGCCGGACCTCGGGAGCGACCAGAGCGTTCACGACCTTTCGCTCCGGCAAACGCCCTCGCCACGCCTGTCCAACCTGGCGCAGCAAGCCCCAAACCGATTGGTGCGTCCGGCGCGCAATGTCGGGGAGAACGGGGCCCGCAAGCGCACCCCATCCCTGGGCGGCCAAGGCGTCGGCCAGGACAACGGGCGCACCCATTTGGAAGAAGACGGCGTCGCCGCCTTGGCCCGACACGATCGCCGTGGCGCCGGTTGCGGAGAGCCGTGCAACTTCATCACGATCTCGCGCAGCGTCCACACCCGCAATCGCCGGCCACGGCTCGGTCGCGAGTTCAGCCAAGTCTTCAACGGTGATCTGTCCGGGCGCACGCTCGACCCGCGTCAGGGTCACCCCTAGTCGGTCGGCGACGGCCTGCGCGTAGATGGCTTCGTCACCCTCGCGTCTTATGTCCACCAAGTTGAGCCACGACCTGACGCGGTCGTTCAGGCCGACTGCACCGATAGCGGCTGCGAGGGAGGAGGAGTCGAGCCCGCCAGACAGCTCCACAAGGGCTCCGGCATGATCGGCGAGGAGCGAGGCGACACACCGGTCCACGCGTTCCAACAGGTGAGCTGAAGCTGCTTCGGCGTCCTTGGCGGAGAGCAAGTCGTCCGCGAAGCGAAGGGGAGTCCATAAGGGCTCGGCGGCGCCACCTCCTGACGTCAAGGGCTGGAGCTCGCCTGGGCCCACGGACACCATGTCGTCGAAGAGGGGCGGTGTGGTCGTGACCGTTGGCACTGTCAGGAATGCGGCGATGCGGCTCCAGTTGAGATAGGGCCTGCGAGGCCGCAGGACCGCCGGCAGGCGCCAGGGGTCGGAGGCCGCGACCGAGACGTCGTCGCCCAACGACCACGTCAAGGCGTCGAGCATACCGCTCGGATCACGAAGGAGGGCGGTCTGCCGCCCGTCGTTGAGCACGGCGACATACTGGCCCCAGTGGCCTCGGAGCAAGCGCCGGGCAGTCTCCGCATTGCTCCTTGCGCACGCTGGGTCGAACAGAGGCGAGCTCTGCGGGTCGGGATCGGGCATGTTGTAGAGGTCGCCGATGACCAGGCCTGCCTCCCCAGCCAGGCTGCGGACCGGCAAGGACGTGTTCACATCGGTCCAGACCTGCAAGCCCGCGCCGTCACCCGCACGGCGCCAGCACGCGGATGCATCGAGTTCGGCGGCCAACAAGGCGGACCGGCGAGCGGCGAGCTCGCTGTTGGGCGGATGCGCGAGGACGACATAGGCGCGGCGCACGATCAGATGACCATGAGCGGCGTGTAGCTCCGCACCCGCTCGTGATGGTCATCCAGGACCACGTCATCCGCCTGAAGCCAGCAGTGCGCGTGGAACGGCCAGGTCCGGACGCCGAACACCCATGCCGCATCCAGTCCCGCCCGGCGAAGTTCACGCCGAAGAACGAAGGATCGCAGCAGACACTTTCCAGGCAGCGGTGCGTAGGGCGCCCAGCGATGATATCGATCAGCGGCCTCTTGCAGATCGAGCGTGAAAGGCTGTCGCCACTCCCCCGTCCTCTGAGCCGCTTCCAGCAGCGAGGCGAAGCTCTTCCCAACGTAGTAGCGCAGAACGTCTGCGAGCGCTCTCGATGTGGGGGCAAGATCTGTAATGGCGGGCGGCGGATAGGTGTCTCGCAGCGCGCTCCGGAGGGGCAGCGGCGGAGGCGAATGCCGCGCGACTGAACCCTCGCCTTCGCTGACAAGCCCGCGGCCAACAAGCGCGGCGGCGAGTTGGTCGTCGAAGACGGTGACGGAGCCGTCGGGGCCAAAGGTGAGTTGCGACGCGCCGTCCGGCAGGCAGAGGTATGTGTCCTCCTCTACGCTGAGGAAGACGACGTCTGCGTCAACCGCGACGGCATGAACGGCCGGACAAAGGATTGTATGAAACATCGTGGTGCGAACGGGAGGCCCGCCAGCCACGCGCTGACGGGCCCGGCCCGCTACTCGAACAGCTGGCCCACATCCGGCTCGGGCTCGCCGATGTCGCCGGCGAGCGTGACGGCCTTCGCGCTGCCGAAGCAGACGAGACGGCTGATGGGTGTCGACAGATGCTTGGACATGGTGTCCTCCTGCTTCAGTGTTCGTCGCGCTTGCGACCGAAGCAGTTCGCGCTCGTACTGTAATATATTCAAATTATATCGACTCTATATTCACTCCGGTTTCGCGAAGGCGGACCAAGGTGGGGGCAGCGTCCACGCGCCGCGTGAAGTACTCCCGCAAGGTATCGCTTGTTGCTTCGGTGTTGCCTTCTGCGACACTTGTAGCAAGGCGCTCAAGCTCGCCCGATGTGTCGCCCAACGCCACTGCCTCTGCGACGCGGAACGGGGCAAGCTGATCTTGAAGCCGGAGCAGATGGCGGGCCAAAGGTGGGCTGGCGGCAAGCGCCACGGCCCGAAGGAGCCGCTCGCTCGCCATCAGACGGTCAAAGCGCTCGCCCCCGGGATGTGAGGCGGCCAGGACTTTGTCCAACTCGATGCCCGTCGTCGTCACCGCATTGGTGCGCGCGGCCAACTGCAACAACTCGAGTTGCAGGAGGAAGAGAAGCCCGACGTCTCGCTCAGAGAGACGAGGTATGAAGAAGCCTTGGCCGCGATGCTCCTGAATCAGTCCCTCGCCAGCCAGATGCCACAGGGCTTCGCGGACCGGGGTCGCGCTGAGGGATAATCGCGAGGCGATCTCGTTCGCGGTCAGTCGCGCGCCCATCGGGTGCACGCCAGCCCGCACCTCACGCCGAAGGGCCTCAAGGGCGAGCCTGAACGAATCCTCACGCTTACGCGGCATAGGGAACTCCAAACATCCGACGGTAGAGTGGCGCACAATTTCCTGATGTGTCGAGGTCTCTGAAGAGGTTCATTTGAGGTCCGCCAAATACTGGCGGATTGCCCGCAACAATTTGGCGGTACAGCGCCACGCCTATTCCATGATTTCGTGTGGCAATAGGCTGGAGAGCGTGTCGCGGGCTCGGATTTCATGGCGACGACGATCATCCCCTGTGCACGACGCATCGTGGTGGATTGACGACCCATGGGTGTCAGGTGGATGTCATCCAAACCTAGGTTGTTGTCATGCTGAGCTCATGCCGCCGTCGACCGAGAAGAAGCCGCGCGATCGCGATGAGGTGCTGTCCAGCGTCCTGAGGGCGGTTCGGAATCATCGCCGCTTGACGGTGCAACAGGTGGCGAACGGCATGGGGATGAAGAAGCGGACCTACGAGCACTTCGAGGCCGGCGAAGGCCTTTTGAAGCTCGAGCGGATCTTCACCTTTGCGACCGCGACGGACAGCGATCCCTACGCGATCCAAGCCAGCGTCAAGCTGGGGACGCCCGACTTCGCCCTCGCTTGCATCGACAACAAGCTGTGCATGCTGCTGGTCGCTCATGCCCGCCAGCTCTTCCGCATGGAGGGCGCGAACCTCGCGACCCTGCAGGCCTCCGACATCATTGAAGCCCTGACGCCAGCCTTCGCGGCCATGGCTGCGAATCTTGGGCAGGCGCGTGAGTCCTCCGCGACTTGGCTTGGAAACCGCGGGCCGACTGCTGACGACGGCAAGTAAAAATGGCGGACGATCCGCCACATTTTGGCGTACTGACCGCCAACATCTGGCGGAGCGCAATAAAATTGCAATTGCACCGCTTGCAATCTGAGATCTCCGGTCTGTAGCACTAGGGTGAGACTGTCACGTAACTGTTCGAGTCTTCGATGAGTGGCGTTGGGCGCATCTTGGGAGCTGCCGCCGGGCTTGTGCTCGGCTTGCAGGCCGCCACCCAGTTCGTCGCCTGGTCTTTCCAGTATGCGCCGCCCCTGGGCCCGGGACTCCGCGCGGGCACCGAGACCATGCTCTATCCGCCCTGGTCGATCCTCGTCTGGCGCGCACGATTTGAGGCGCAGGGCCGCAGGGTCTTCGCGGGCGCGACCTCCCTCATTCTCCTGGGCTTCGCAGGCGGCCTGGGCTGGGCGACCCTGCTCGGCGAAGCCAGTTCCCGTCGGCAGCGCACCCGCGGCTGGGGCAGTCTGCGCGAGGCCCGACACGCCGGGCTGTTGGCCCGAAGCGGCTGCGTGGTCGGCGAGCTCAGCGGCCGCCTGTTGATAACCGCGGACCTGCGCCCGACGCTGGTCACGGGCGGGACGCGCTCCGGCAAGGGCCGCGGCCATGTGGTTCCCAGCCTGCTGGCCTGGACGGAGAGTGCGCTCGTCCACGACCCGAAGGGGGAGTTGTGGCGCGTCACGGCCGGTTGGCGATCGGGTTTCTCCCATGCGCTCCGGTTCGATCCGAGGTCGCCGCAGTCGGCGCGCTGGAACCCGCTCGCCGAAATCCAGCCGGGTCCGGGTGAGCTCGCCCAGGTGCAGCGTCTGGTCGCCATCCTGTCCGACCCCGGCGGCGTGCGCGACGACGAGGCCATCTGGGACAAGTCGGCCTCGGAGATCCTGGAGGCCGTGATCGTGCATGTCCTCTACTCCGCCGAGGATGGCGACAAGTCCCTGCTGAAGGTGCGCGAACTCCTGGCCGACCTCGACGGGGCGGCCGAGGTGATGCTGAAGACGCTGCATCGTCTGGGATCGGACGGGGAGCCGGAGACCCATCCCTTCGTGTCCACGGCGGTCAAAGGCTATGCGGCGATGCACGACAGGTTCCGGACCTCGGTGCAGGGCACGGCCCGATCCTACCTGAAATGGCTCGCCGGCGAGGACGTTGAGCGCGTGCTCTCCGCGTCGGACTTCTCGATCGGCGACCTGATGTGCGCCGAGGCGCCGGTGAGCCTGTACGTGCAGGTGGCGCCGGCCGACGCGTCCGCCCTGCGGCCGCTGGTGCGGCTGATGTTCTACGCGGCGGCGCAAAGCCTAACAGCCGACGAGAAGGCCGACGCCGCCGGCCGCCCAAAGCGGCACAAGCTGCTGCTGGCGATGGACGAGTTTCCGCTGCTGGGGCGGGTCGAGTTCTTCGAGAAGAGCCTGCGCCTGATGAGCGGCTACGGAATCAAGACGATGTTCGTGGCGCAGAGTCTCAACGACATCGTGGAGACTTACGGAATCAACAACACCATTATCGACAACTGTCACGTCTACACAGCCTTCAGTGCGCTGGATCCGCTGACCCAGGACAAGGTCTCGAGGCTGACCGGCTCGATCGGCGAGGTCCGCACCAGTCGCAGCCGTCCGGCGGGCTTCGGGGCCGGGCGCAGTTCCGTCTCCCGGTCGGAGGTCGAGCGCCCGCTGCTGGAGCCCGGCGAGATCCGATCGTTGCCGGACGAAGAGCAACTGGTGTTCATCGCCGGCCAGCGACCGTTGCGTACGCGCAAGGTCCACTACGACACCCGCCGGCCGTTCCGGGCGCGCGCGGCGACGCCACCGCCGGCCCCCGACGTCCTGGACTCGCCTGGCGCCCCCTTACATCCCTGGGCCGGCCGCCGGACCCTCGGCGTGGACCCCACTGCGAACCTGCCGCTGTTCAAGGAGATGGTCGGCGCCATGGACGACAAACGGGCCGCCCAACGCGCGGCGCAGATCTATGAGCGGATGGCCGGCGACCTTGCGGCCCAGGAGGCCGTGCTCGATCACCTGCAGGGACGGAGCGATGTCTAGGCGAGAAGACCACCCGACCGCGCGCGTGCAGGTCTATTTCGAGAACCCGAGGATTGAGACGGCCCTGCGCCGAGAGGCGCGGGCTGCGAAGATCCCGCTCAGCCGGGCCGCGGAGCGCGCGATCGAGCGCGGCCTTCTGAAGCGACCGACCGCCGATCCCGAGGACCGGTTGCTCAACCTGGAGCGCAGCCTGCGCGACCACATGCGCAGCACGGCGCGCGACATGGCCATCCTGCAGGAGCTGGTGGTCGAACTCGCCCGTCTCATCCTGCTTCGCCTTCCGGACACGCCGGCCGATGAGGACGCGCTGCTTCAGGCGGCCGCGGACTCCCGCATCGAGAGGTTGCTCGATGCGGCGGCGGCGCGCATCGCCACGGGGGGCCCTGGCCCAACCCACGAAGTGAACGGCCACGCGACGCCGGAGGACCGCTCGTTCCGGGCGGCTGCCACGTGACGGCCGAGGAGGTCGCCAGCGCCCGCAAGCTCGAGGCGCTGCATCATGCCCTCGGCGGCGCTATTCTGGCCGCGTTGCAGGAGCCCCGCGTCGTCGAGGTCCTGGCGAATCCCGACGGGCGGCTGGTCACCGACACCATTGGAGAAGGCCGGCGCGACACCGGCGAGCGGCTCTCCGCCCAGGCCCGGGAACGGGTCATCCGGCTTGTGGCCGAGCATGTAGGTGAGCCCGTCACCCGCGAGGATCCGCGCCTGTCCGGCGTGCTGCCGACGGGTGAACGGTTCCAGGGCTTCCTGCCGCCCGTGTCGGCCCAGCCCGCGTTCTCGATCCGCAAGCGGCCGGCCGTGGTCTGGACGCTCGACGACTATGTCGCCGAGGGTGTGATGGGCGCCGACCAGGCCACGGCCCTGCGCCAGGCGGCCGCCGCCCGCCAGAACATCCTGATCTCCGGCGGCACGGGGTCCGGAAAGACGACCCTCGCCAACGCACTGCTGGCGGAGCCCGCCTTCGCCGACGACCGCGTCTTCCTCGTCGAGGACACGCCGGAGCTCCAGTGCTCGGCGTGGGACCTGGTGTCCGTGTTGACGCGGCGCGAGCCGAAGCCCATCGGAGTCGGCGACCTGGTGCGGGACGCGCTGCGCATGCGCCCGGACCGGATCGTCGTGGGCGAGATGCGGGACGGCGCGGCGGCCCTCGAGACCCTGAAGGCCTGGAACACCGGCCACCCCGGCGGCCTGTCGACCCTGCACGCCAACTCCGCCGCCGAAGCCCTGGCGCGGCTGGAAGACCTGCTCCTGGAGGTCGTGCTGCAGCCGCCCCGCCGGGCGATCGCCCAGGCCATCGACCTGATCGTCCATATCCGGCGCACCCGTGACGGGCGCCGCGTCGAGGATCTTCTCGCCCTGGAAGGTCTTGAACCGGACGGCGAGTACCGCTTGATCCAGAGGGCGTAAGCGCGGGCCCGACCCACGGCATCCAGATCACGTCTGCGGCTCCACCGCGAGGCGATGCAAGTCGTCGGAAAGTGATCCGGCGAATTGATGAGTGCACGCTCCGCAAGTCGTCGGCGCGTCGTCTGCAAGTTGCTGCAAAGTTGTCGGCAAGTTGCGCAAAACTATCTGCAAAATCGTGTCCGAATGCTGTTGACAACCTGTGAATGCATTTGCTTGCCTTGGGTCGGCGGCGCGGTGATTGCGCCCGCTTCAAGGAACCCGACCATGCGGACACGACTTCCGCGCGGCCTCTTTGCCGCGACGATGCTTTGCGGCCTCGCGATCGCCGGCCCGGCCCTGGCGGGCGGATCCGGGATGCCCTGGGAGGGGCCGCTCCAGCAGGTGATGGAATCGATCACCGGACCCGTGGTGCAGGTCGCCGCGGTGATCGCCGTGGCGATCTTCGGCGCCGGCATCGCCATGAGCGAGAGCGGCTCGGCCATGCGCCGGGGCGTGGGCATCCTGTTCGGCCTGTCCATCGCGTTCGCGGCCTCGACCTTCTTCCTGGACTTCTTCGGGTTCGCCGGCGGGCTGGAGGTGGGCTGATGCACACCGACCACGACCTGCACCGCGAAGGCTGGGATCTGCCGCTGACCCAGGGCCTGTCCGAGCCCGTGCTGCTGGCCGGCATGCCCCGGGACTACGCCATCCTCATGGGCACCATCGCCCTCGTGCTCGGTTTGGCGCTGCGCATCTGGTGGCTGGGCGTCCTCTGGTGGACCGCGGCCCATGCCCTGGGGGTCTTCGTGGCGCGCGCCGACAAGCGCTTCTTCGAGGTCCTGCGCCGGCACCTGGCGCGGCCTGGCCATCTGGACGCGTGAGGCCCCGATGCGCTTCCTCGACGAGCA
>Ga0255338_1001728_pt1 | contig 38157 bp, 33 predicted proteins | sample MeOH1_35cm_T4_19_FD_203715 | JGI IMG/M metagenome (GOLD analysis project Ga0255338, IMG submission 203715) | Sandy soil microbial communities from University of British Columbia, Vancouver, Canada - MeOH1_35cm_T4_195 | ecosystem: Engineered > Artificial ecosystem > Sand microcosm > Unclassified ...
TGTCGGTGGAAAAGGCCTTCACGATCGGCGTCAGCAGCGACAGCATCTCGTCGCTGTCCTTGCGCACCTTCTCGTCGGGGTGGTAATGCGCCTTGTCGAGCAGCACCGAGCAGAAGATCAGCAGCGCGCGGCCGCCTTCTGCATAGGCCTTGGCGGTGAGCAGCATCTTGCGCACGTCGGGGTGGACGATGATCGGGTCGGCCGGCTTGTCCCTGGCCTTGGGGCCGGTCAGGCTGCGCATCTGGATGCGGTCCTTGGCGTAGGCCAGCGCGTTCTGGTAGGCCACTTCCGTGAGCCCCAGCGACTGGTTGCCCACGCCCAGGCGCGCGGCGTTCATCATCACGAACATCGCCTGCATGCCCTTGTTCGGCTGGCCGACCATCCAGCCGGTGGCGCCGTCGATCACGATCTGCGCCGTGGAATTGCCGTGGATGCCCATCTTGTGCTCCAGGCCGCCGCAATAGATGCCGTTGCGCGCGCCGAGGCTGCCATCCGTGTTCACCAGGAATTTCGGGATGATGAACAGGCTGACGCCCTTGATGCCGGGGGGCGCGTCGGGCAGGCGGGCCAGCACCAGGTGGACGATGTTGCTCGCCAGGTCGTGCTCGCCGGCGCTGATGAAGATCTTGTTGCCGGTGATCTTGTAGCTGCCGTCGGCCTGCGGTTCGGCCTTGGTGCGCATCAGGCCCAGGTCGGTGCCGCAGTGCGCTTCGGTCAGGCACATGGTGCCGGTCCATTCGCCGCTGGTCATCTTCGGCAGGTAGGTCTTCTTCTGCTCGTCGGTGCCGTGCGTGCTGAGCGCCGCGTAGGCGCCGTGCGTGAGGCCCGGGTACATCGCCCAGGCCTGGTTGGCGCTGTTGAGCATTTCGTAGAAGCACTGGTTGACCACCAGCGGCAGGCCCTGGCCGCCGTAGGCCGGGTCGCAACTGAGGGCCGGCCAGCCGCCTTCCACGAACCTGGCGTAGGCCTCCTTGAAGCCCCTGGGCGTGCTGACCGCATGGGTTTCCTTGTCGAGCTTGCAGCCTTCCTGGTCGCCGACCCTGTTGAGCGGAAAGGTGACTTCCGTCGCGAACTTGCCGGCCTCTTCCAGCACGGCGTTGATGGTGTCGGCGTCCGCTTCGGCGTACTTGGGAATGGCCTTGAAGTCGTCTGCGACCTTGAGCACTTCGTGCATCACGAAATGCATGTCGCGCAGGGGCGGTGTATAGCTTGGCATGGGTTACTCCTTGGGGCCTTTGGTGGATTTGCTGGGGGTTCGGGGGGGCAGGCGCGCCGGCAGCGCGTCGCGCGTGCCGTAGAGCCTGAGGATGTTGTCGAAGCCGGCGTTCGCGCGGGCGATCGAGCCGGGGTTCTTGAGGAAGCGCGCTTCGTAGTGCAGCGCGAGGATGAGGCCGTGGATCTCGAACAGCAGCTGGTCCTCGTCCACGTCCGCCCGCAGGTGGCCTTCGTCCCTGGCCGAGACGACCGCGCGCCGCATCGCGGACAGCCAGGTCTTCACGGAGCCGACCAGCGCGTCGCGCACCGGACCGGTGCGGTCGTCGAACTCGACGGCGCCGCTGATGTAGATGCAGCCGGAGTCGATCTCGATCGACGTGCGCTTCATCCAGTTCGCGAAGAGGGCCCGCAGCCGCGGCAGGCCGCGCGGCTCCTGCATCGCAGGATAGAACACCTCCTCCTCGAAGCGCGTGTGGTACTCGCGGATCACGGAGATCTGCAGCTCCTCGCGCGATCCGAAGTGCGCGAAGACGCCGGACTTGCTCATCTGCGTGACCTCGGCCAGGGCGCCGATGGACAGGCCTTCCAGGCCGATCTGCGTGGACAGGCCCAGGGCGGCGTCGACGATGGCTGCCTTGGTCTGCTGGCCCTTCTGCAGGGCCCGGCCTTCGCGCGGCGGGCGCGGCGGTTTGACGGGCAATTCAGTGACGGACATGGTTTCCACGCAAATAAAACGAACGGTCGTTCTATTTTGCAGGAAATCGCGCCCGATCAACGGGTGGTCGAAGCCTCTAGAGTCACATTTCTAAGGCCTCCTAGGGCAAACCCCTGGAATTGAGTGAAGCGCGCCGCGCCCTTTGGCATCAATAGACGCCGCCTTTGGCACCATTTACACCGCCTTTGGCACCCGAAGTTAAAGCCGATTGCGAATCTACATCCCGCTCAACCCCACGGCCGATCATCACTTTGCCCAGCTGATCGGCCTGGACAAGCTCCTCAAGCTCAGTGCGGTTTACGGCCGTGAGGATCACTTCGAACTGCCTAAAGCGAGCCGCGCGCTGCTCGCCATTCGCAACGAAAAGATGCGTGCCGAGCACGGCCCCAAGTCCATCCGACAGCTCGCCTCCGAGCACCAGCTCACCGAGCGCCAGGTAACCCGGATCGTGGGCGCCGACGCAAAGAACATCGACCAGGCCGAGCTCTTCGGCTGACGGTCTCACCGAGGATTCCCCCTTCTGATCTGGGTAGTGTCTTCGTTCGCCACCTCGCTGCAGCTCGTCATGCTTGCTTGACGAAACTCAATAAATTTCGCGTTTGGTGACCTATAACCTAACTCATGAGCGCGTCACCCAGCCAATTCCAGGCCATCGAGATCGACTGGCAATCGACCAGCGATGCGCTGTCCAGGGCGGACGCTGGCGTGGGCGAAGCGCTCAAGCGTTTCCGCAACAGTGGCGACGGCAGCTTATTGAGGCCAGCGTTAGCCGCTCGCCTGGCAGCCAACGATCGGATGCGAACCCTGATGCGCGCAATCTGGGCGAATCCGATCTGATTTCGGCACTGCGCCCCGCGCGCGCGTTACTTTCAAACTGAGACACTACCCTGATCTGCGCCAGCTTGGCGCAGTCTCGGCGCACAGTTAAAGTCGGACGGTCGAATGAGGAAAGTCCGACTTTAACCAGCCGATGGCAACGTCCGAGTTCCGCAAACTCGGACGATCGCAACCACCTCCCGAAATCTGCCCCAAGCCCGCGCCAGCATTGGCTTTTCGAACTCGGACGGTCAATTAGGCGTCCGAGTTCGCAACGTCCGAGTTCGGCGCCGGTCGCGGCGGGCTGCGCCTTTCCGGCAAGTGGGGCCCTGGACAGCTGGAAGCAACCGGTTTCCCCAATGGCAGAGCTACCGGCGCCAGGCAGCCCGTTCCGGCCCACAATCCGCCCAGGCGGAGCCACCAGAACGCCCCAGGCGCCGTTTTCTCGACCACCCTGACCCATTCGGTGCCAAAGTGCCCGCCAGGCCCTTCCAGGCCCGAATCGGCCGCAAACCCGCGCCAAATCTAGCGACGCCGTTTTCCCTTTAACTCCTGGGCGGTGCCAAAACGATCAGTCCCCCACATGAGGCAGCTCAACAGTGACCGGGCCGCCTCACGCCGCCTGCCGCACCTCGATCCGGTCGCCGACGAGGCAGGTCCGCAAGCCCGTCTTGCGCTCCAGGGTCATCAGGACGTTCAGGCGCGCCACGGTCGCGCGGTCGGACTTGATCTCGGCGGTCCATTCCTCCTGCAGCGAGCGATTGATCTGGTTGAGCGTCTCGATCCAGGTGTCGGCGCTGCGCAGCCGCCGCGTGACATGGGCCAGGGTGGCGCGCAGGAGCGCGCAACCCAGGACCGGGTCGGTCCCGGTGATCCGCGCCAGCGCGGCATAGTTCAGCGTCGCGAGGCACACCTCGGACGTGGCGCGCACGGTGATCAGGCGCGACATCGTGTCCGACGCACCCATCTCGCCGAACAGGCTGCCGGGCGTCAACGTGCGCAGCACGATCGGCTCGCTGGCGGCGGTGAGCCGGCCTTCCACCACGGCATCGCCTTCCAGCACCATCACCAGGAACGGGCTGCCGGGATTGCCGGCGCGGAACAGCACCGCGTCGCGGCGGGCGAGCGTCAGCTTCATGAAGCGCACGACCTCGAGCGCCTCCTCGATCGACAGGTCGGGCAAGGCCAGGTCAGAAGCCAGGAATTCCGCGCCATCCAGGAACGAGAAGCTTCGCATGATTCCCCCCGCGGCCCTCACGGTGGCGGCTGGGCGAACAGGCGCCGCGTGTCCAGCACCGGCACGGCATGCCCTTCGTGCCCGAAGCACGACAGCGACACCCAGGGCCACAGGTCGCTGTCGCGCGGCAGCTCGCAGCGCTGGCTGTCCGCCACCTCGATCATCCGCACCAGCAGCCGTGCGCACACCGCGCCGTATTCCAGCGGCCGCCCGGGCGCCTCCTGGTATGCGAGCACCAGCACGTGGCCGGACGCGGGCGCTTCGGGCTCGGGGTACGCGCGCAGCAGCGCATTCAGGTCCAGCAGCGGCAGCCAGCGCCCCTGCCAGCCGATCAGCCCGCGGCAGTAGTAGGGCGAGCCCGGGACTTCGACCACGGGCGGGCTGTCGATCAGCGCGATGGTGGTGTGCGCGGGGAAAGCGACGAAACTGCCCCACTTGTATTCCAGCAGGCGCGCGGGTGCGCGCGGCCCGGCGGGCGCCGATTCGGCCTCGCCCGGGTCCATGGTCTCGCGCATCGGGCCCGCATCCATGGCGCTCACCCCGCGGCCGCGCACGCGGCCTCGATCACGTGCGCGGCCGTGGTGCAGAAGAGCAGCTCGCCCTCGTGCTCCACATAGCCCTCGATGGGCGCGCCGGCAACGCGCATCGCGGCGGGCAGCGGGCGCCGCTCGAGCTGCGCGTCGATCAGCACCCGAGTTTCGTTCCACGCGAAGGACATCCCGGCATCGCCGGCGCCCAGCCGCGTCACGACGAACCGCCCCTGCGGCCACCGTGCCAGCGGCTCCATGCGGCCGGACAGCGCAACCACGGCCAGGGCGTCATCGCCGGCGCCGAACTCGAACAGCCCGCCCGCGCTGCCCGGTCCCGGCGCGCCCTCGATGTATTCGGCGGCGCCCACCTCGCGCTGCGGCAGCAGCAGCCGCAGCGTGTCCGCGCGCAGCAGCACGAAATTGCCGCGCAGGGCCGTGGCGCGTTCATTCGCGGCCGCCGCGGGCGGGCTGGATGTCCCGTTCATGCGGTGAGGGCCTCGCGGATGGTCTGCAGCAGGTCGCCGTCGTTGTACGGCTTGGTGATGTAGCCGTCGACGCCCGCCTGCGTGGCGAGGTCCCGGTGCTTTTGCTGCGAGCGGGAGGTGATCATGATGACGGGCAGGTCCTTCGTGTCCTGGCGTCCGCGGATGTGCGCCGTCAGCTCGAGCCCGTTCATGTTGGGCATCTCCAGGTCCGTCAGCACGAGGTCGGCGCGGAAGTCGCGCAGCGTCTCGATCGCGTCGATCCCGTCGCGCGCGGACTGGGCGCGGAAACCCGCGTCCTGCACCAGCTGCATCAGCGAGTTGCGCACCGACAAGGCGTCGTCGACGATCAGGACGCCCGGCATGGCGCGGCCCGGGGCGGCGGCGGCCTCGGGCCCGGGCGGCGCGCGGCGCTGGGCCTTGGCCGAGCCCAGCAGCTGCGACAGGTCGACGTTCACCGCCACGCCGCCGTCGCCGAGGATGGACAGGCCCACCACCCCGCGCACATGGCGGGCGTAGCGGCCCGGGCTCTTGACCAGCAGCTCGCGCGAATCGACGAGGCGCTCCACCGCGATCGCGTACAGCTTGTCGTCGACGCGGGCGATCACGGCGTCGCTTTCCTCGTCCGGCTTCCCCGCATCGGGCAGGCCGACGGCCTGTGCCAGCCGCAACGCCGGCAGCACCCGCCTGCCATGGCGGTACACGAGCTGCTCGCCAACGGTTTCGAACACGCCGGCGCCGCGCGGCAGCGCCTGCTCGACCGAGGGCGACGCCAGCGCGAAGCGGTGCCCGCCGGCCTCGACGATCAGCGAATGGATGGTGGACAGCGACGCCGCGAAGCGAAGTTCGACGGTGCAGCCCGCGCCCTCGCGCGTTTCGAAGCGAACGGTGCCGCCCATGGTGGCCGCCCACTCGCGCACCACGTCCAGGCCGATGCCGCGGCCCGAGACTTCATTGACGGCGTCGCAGGTCGTGAACCCCGGCAGCAGGATCAGCCGCGCGGTCTCCTCGTCGTCCAGCGCCGCGTCGGCGCTCACCAGGCCGCGCGCGACGGCCCGTTCGCGGATCGCGGCGAGGTCCAGGCCGCGGCCGTCGTCGCCGCAGCGCATCACCACCTGCTGGCCCTGGCGCGTGAACGCCAGCTCGATGCGGCCGGCCTCGTCCTTGCCGGCGGCCGCCCGCTCGTGCGGCAGCTCCAGCCCGTGGTCCACCGCGTTGCGCAGCAGGTGCAGCAGCGGCTCGGTCAGCCGGTTGAGCACGTCGCTGTCGATCTGGGTGTCGCCGCCCGCCAGCACCAGCGTCGCCTGCTTGCCGGTGGCCTGGCATGTGGTGCGCACATTGCGCTGCAGGCGCGACTCCAGCACGCCCGCGGCCGTCATGCGCGTACCGATGACCAGGTGCTGCAGGTCCTTGGCGAGCCGCTCATGGCGCGCCTGCACGCTTTCGAGCTGGGCGATGCCCTCCTCCAGCTGCAGCGCCATCACGCGTGCGTCGGCGGCTTCCTCGGCCAGCGCATGCGCGGTGCTGTGCAGCTCGCTGTACTGGTCCATCTCCAGCGGATCGAATGCCTGCTCGTCGCTGCGGCGGGTCCGCGCGCGCATCATCGTCAGCGCCCGCACGTCCACCAGCGTCTCCAGCTCGAACAGGCGCTTTTGCACGCGCAGGTTCTGCGCCAGCAACTCGTGCGAACGGCCGGCCAGCGCCTTGATTCGCGACTCCATCGACGCGCTGTGCACCGACACCTCGCCGGAAAGGCGGAACAACTCGTCGACCCGCTCGACGGTGATGCGCAGCGCGGCGCCGGGGGCGGACGCGGCCGGCGCCGCCGCGGCAGGCTGCTGCACCGGGCCGGCCCGGGCCGGCCTCGCGTCCGGGCGCGCCAGCGGCGACTCCAGCGACTCGCCGCGATCGATGCGGTTGGCCAGGTCGAGCACGGCCTGCAGCACCGACCGGGCCTGGCCGGGGTATTCGTCGCTGCCGGCGACGTAGCCCACCATCTGCTCGATGCAGTAAGCCGCGTCGAGCAGCGCGTCGGCCGCCGGCTTGGCGACGGCCCCGCCCTGGCGCTCGAAGTGCTCCAGAATGTCTTCGAAGTGGTGGCCGAGCGAGGCCAGCCCGCGCAGGCCGATGATCGCGCCCGAGCCTTTGAGCGTATGCGCGACGCGCTTGGCGGCGACGAGGTCGGAGCTGTCGCCCTGGCCCCCGACCATGTTGCGGGCCAGCTCCACCAGGTAGCGCGCCTGCTCCGGCGCCTCATGGAAAAAACCCTCCAGCAGCTTGGGATCGGCGTCTTCCGGCATCACCAGCGCCACATCTTCTTGCGTCGCCAGCACCGGGCGCAACGGCTCGGCGGCGCCGGGCAGCACCTGTTGCGGCATCGCGCCCAACATGTGCATCACCTTGAGCGCGTCTTCCTCCTCGAGCGGATACGGCGCCTTGACCAGGTGGTCCACGAGGCCCGCGGCGGCCGTGGGGTCGGCGCTGTGGCGCAGGTAATGCACGACCAGCGGCGGCCAGCCGCGCAGGAAGCCGATCAGCTCGCCGCGCTCGGCCACCTCCAGCATCGGCATGGCCAGCGTGTTCTGCAGCACATGGCCGCAGACGGCCTGCAGGCCGGGGAAGCCCGCCATCTCCGCGGCCTCGCCCATGCGCTGGGCCTGGCCGCTGTAGCCGTCGAGCGCGTCCATGAAGGCCGCGTCTCCGGCGTCGAGCACCGCCAGCTCCTCGAGGCTGCGCGCGAGCCGCGGCTGCGCCACCTCGATCTCGGCGGCCAGCGCTTCGATCAGCTCGTCGAGTTTCACGGCGCGGCTTTCGCGGGCATGGCGGCGGGGTGCCTCACGCCGCGGCCAGGGGCAGCTTGAACACGTTCACCGATTCGACCAGCCGGCGCGCGGACTGCAGCAGCGACTCGGTGTCGACGTTCTGCGCGTCGATCTGCTGCGCGGTGCGCGCCGTGCTCTCGCCGATCTTCTGCACCGAACCCAGCAGGGCGGCCGACATGGTCTTCTGCAGATCCGAGGCGTCGCCGATGCGCCTGACCTGCGCCACCAGCTGGCTCGTGATCTCCTGCGTGCGGCGCATCTGCTCGCCGGCGCGCTGCGCCTGCTCCGAGCCCTGCACCACCTGGCCGATGGTGCGGTTCACCGTGCTGATGGTCTCGTTGGTTTCCAGCTGGATGTTGTTCACCAGCGTGGCGATCTGCTGCGTGGCGTTGCGCGAGCTCTCGGCCAGCCGCTGCACTTCCTCGGCCACCACCGCGAAGCCGCGCCCGGCCTCGCCGGCCACCGCGGCCTGCATCGACGCGTTCAGCGCCAGCACGTGCGTGCGCTCGGAGATGGTGTTGATCAGGTTCACGATGCCCGAGATCTCCTGCGAGCGCTCGCCCAGCCGCTTGATCCGCTTCTCGGTCTCGGCAATCGTCTCGCGGATCGACTCCATGCCTTTCACCGTGCCGTTCACGGTTTCGAGCGCGTTGTCGGTGGCCTGGGTGGCCTGCTCGGCCGACAGGTTCGACTGCTCGGCCAGCGCCGAGATCTGGTTCATCGTCTGCGTCGCATCGGTGAGCGAGTCGACCATGCGGGCGACGTCGCCGCGCTCGTCCTCCGCGGTCTTGGACACCAGCGCGGCCTGCGCCTGCACCTTGCCCGAGGCCTGGGCCACCTGGCCGGCAATCCGGTTCACGCCCTGCAGCACCAGGGCCGTCTCGTCCGTCAGCGCGTTGATCGAATCGGACACCGTCCCCAGCACGTCCTGCGTCACCGGCGCGCGCACGGTGAGGTCGCGCTGCGACAGCAGGTTCACCGATTCGAGGATCGCGATCACCGAATTGTTCAGCTGCAGGTTCTCGTCCTCGGCCTTGCGCTGCGCGGCGATGCGCTCGTCGAGCAGGCGGTCGAAGTTCTTGGCCAGCTGGCCGAGCTCGTCGTCGGTCGTGAGCCCGGCGCGGGCCTCGTAGTCGCCGGCCGAGACCTTGTCGATGGTTTCCTGCAGCTTGCCCAGCGGCCGGTTCACGTCACGGTACAGGAAATACGCCGCCGCGCCGGTGACGAGCACCATGATCGTCGCGGCGATCGCCAGGAACCGGTCGCCGGTCTTCTGTTGCGCTTCCCGGCGGGCGACGTCGACCTTCGTCGTGGTCTCCAGCAGCTCGTTGAGCGCCTTCACGGTCTCGGCGGCGGCCGGGTTGGTCTGCGAGGCCCGGTAGGCCGAGGCCTCCTCGAGCTTGCCCTGGTCGACCAGGTTGAACCAGACCGGGCGCTTTTCCTTGTACTTCGCGTAGCCCTCCAGCATCCGCTGGTGCCCCTGCACTTCCTCGGGCGCCAGGCCTTCCATCGCGGCGAAGGCCTTGAAGTTCTCCTCGACGATGGCCAGCTGCTTCGGGCCTGCTTCGTTGATCCGCTGGCGGTTGGGCGCATCGGGATACAGGACGTATTGCGCCAGGTGGAAGCGCAGCTCCCACATCGCGTTGTCGGCGCGCGCCAGCATGGCCGTCTTGCCCTGGGTCTGCTTCTGCAGGGTGTTGAGCTGGTTCATCTCCCAGGCCGCCACCCCGGCGAACACACCGGTCAGGCCCAGCACCATGCCGAAGGCGACCAGCAGCTTCGTGCGGATCTTGAGGTTCAGTTTCATGAGGTCGCTCCAGTCGTTTCAGGGGTTCGGGCGCGGGCCTTCAGGCGGCACTTCCCGCGAGTTCACCGGCGAGCCGGTCCAGCAGCGCGCCGGCGCGCAGCTCCAGCCAGTCCTCGCCCTCGCTCCAGTAGGCGTGGTCCACGCAGCCGGCCAGCGCCGCGGGTGCGGCCGGGTCGTCGATGCGGTCGGCTGTGGCGAGCCGCAAGCGCACCGGCAGGCCGTCGATCACCAGGCCCGCCTTTTCTTCGCCGTGCCCGAGCACCAGCAGCATCGGCTTGGCATCGGGGGCGTGCGCGGCGCCGAACAGGGCCGCCGTGTCGAACACCGGCACGAGCGTGCCGTGCAGGTTCGCCATGCCGCGAAACCACGACGGCGCCCGGGGCAGCGGGACCACCGGCGGCATGTCCGTGAGCTCGTTGCCTTCCTCGTAGCGGATGGCCAGCCGCAGCGAGCCGATGCGAAAGCCCTCGCGCAGCAGCGTGCCTGCGCCGGCGGCGTCGTTCGCGGCCGGCGCGGCCCGCACCGACGGCGCGAGCGCCGGCCCCGGCTCGCCGAAGACGAACCCGCGCAGCAGCGCGACGGTGGGCTCGAGCAGCGGTCCGGGCGGCTCGGCGTGAACGATGGCCGGTGGGCCGGACATGGTGCCGCGGCCGTCAGGCCCCGAGCTGGGCGAGGATCTGTTCGGGGCTGTACGGCTTGGTCACGTAGCCCTTGGCGCCGAGCATCTGCCCCCACGCCATCTCGGCCTTCTGGTTCTTGCTGGTCACGAAGATCACCGGGATGTGCTTGGTCGCATCGTCGGCCTTGAGCTTGCGGGTGGCGGCGAATCCATCCATGTCCGGCATGTTCACGTCCATCAGGATGACGTCGGGCTTGTCGCGCCTGGCCCGCTCGATGCCTTGCGCGCCGGACTCGGCCAGCAGCGCAGTATGGCCCGCCTTGGAAATGATCCGCTCGAGGTTCGTGCGGTCGGCCAGGGCGTCGTCGATGATCAGGACTCTGCGGAACATGGTGTCTCCTTGCGGTGGAAGGCGGGATTCATATCGGGCGGGTGGCGGCGAAAACGGGCGCCGGTGCCGGCTGCGGTTCCCCCGCCGCGGCGGCGGCCGGCGGGGCACGGCGCCGCGGCGCCGCGCGCACGTGCTGGGCCAGCACCTCGGCCAGGTGCTGCGGGTCGACCGGCTTGGTGAGGTAGGCGTCGCAGCCCGCCATCTTTCCGCGGATGCGGTCGAACGGCGAGGACTTGCTGGTGAGCATGATCACGGGCACGGCCTGCGCGCCGCGCAGGCGGGCCTTGATCTCGTGGCAGCCCTCGTAGCCGTCGGTGCCGGGCATGAGCACGTCCATCAGGACGCAGTCGAAGCTGCGCTGGGCGAGGCTGTCCAGCGCGACCTCGACGCAGTCCGCGTCGGTCACGGTGTAGCCACGCCGCTCCAGCAGCGAGCGCAACTGCGCGCGGACCGCGAGGCTGTCGTCGACCACGAGGACCTGCGGCGCAGGGGCCGGCTGCTGCGACGCCCCGGGCGCGTGCGGCGCCAATGCGCCCGGGCCGGACGGGGGCGCGGCCGCCACCGTCCCGGGTCCGGATTCGAGCGCGCGCGCCAGCACCATCGGCAGGATCGGCCACTGCACCGGCCGGCGGAGCAAGGTATGCCCCGGCGAGGCCTCGGCACCGTCGATCCAGATCACGGCCCGGCGCACCAGCCACGGATGCCGGCGGGCCCAGTGCATGGCGTGCGCATCGCGGGCGTCGATCACCACCACGTCGGCCGCACGGGCACGGGCGTCGTCCAGGAGCTCGAGGCGCGGCGTGCGCCGCTGGGACACCTTGACCAGTCCCTCGAGCAGCTGCCGCTCGATGGGCTTGAGTCCCTTGACGAAGAGCTTCAGGGCCGGTGAGGCGGGTGCGGCCACCGTCGCGGCCGGCGCGGCGGCGGGAGCGGTGGCGCTGGAGGTGGCGTTGGGGCCGAAGATGGAGGGGCGGAGCAGCCGGTCGTCCGGCTGCGCCGCCCGGTCGGTGGCCGGCGACATCGCCTGCGGCCAGCCCCTGGGGGACCCAGCCGCATTCGATCCGTGCTCGTTCATTGGTGTGCCTGTGGTCCACCCCCTCAGGCGTCGCGGGCTGCCGTTATTGCTTGTCTTTATTCATGGCCCGTCGCCACTGGTGTTCGTGGTAAACACCAGCGGAAGAAGGTTAACAGTGCGACGTTCCCGAAACGTTGCGCTGTATCAAATAGTGACTTCTGTTCACGCCTTGAACGGCACGACGAGCTGGCGCTGCTCGCCCAGGCCCTGGATGCCCAGCGTCATCACGTCGCCCTTGCGCAGGTAGGTGGGCGGCTTCATGCCCAGGCCGACACCGGGCGGCGTGCCGGTGGTGATCACGTCGCCGGGCAGCAGCGTCATGAACTGGCTGACGTAGCTCACCAGCTTCGCCACGTCGAAGATCATGGTCCGCGTGTTGCCGGTCTGCATGCGCTTGCCGTTCAGGTCCAGCCACATGTCCAGGCGCTGCACGTTCTCGACCTCGTCGGGGGTGACCAGCCAGGGGCCGATGGGCCCGAAGGTGTCGCAGCCCTTGCCCTTGTCCCACTGCGGGCCGCGCTCGAGCTGGTACTCACGCTCGCTCACGTCGTTGATCACACTGTAGCCGGCGACGTGCGCCAGCGCGTCCTTCTTCGACACGTAGCGGGCGCGCGTGCCGATGACCACGCCCAGTTCCACCTCCCAGTCGGTCTTGGTCGAGCCGCGCGGCAGCATCACCGGGTCGTCGGGCCCCTGGATGCAGCTGGTGGCCTTCATGAACACCACCGGCTCCTTCGGGATCGGCACGCCCGATTCCGCCGCATGGTCGGCGTAGTTCAGCCCGATGGCGATGAACTTGCCCACCTGCGAGACGGGGCAGCCGAAGCGCGGCGTGCCGCGCACCAGCGGGAGCTTCGCCGGGTTCGACTTGCGGATGCGCGCCATGCCGGCGCCGCCCAGCTGCGCCGGGCCGATGTCGGGCACCACGCCCGAGAGATCGCGCAGCTTGCCGTCCAGATCGATCAGGCCCGGCTTTTCCTTGCCGGGGTTGCCGTAGCGAACGAGCTTCATGGTTGTTGCCTTTTCTTGTGGAGATGAATTCAGGGGTTCAGATCGTAATGCCGCCGTCCACCGCGTACGCCTGCCCGGTGACGAAGGCGGATTCGTCGCTGGCCAGGAACACCACCAGCGGCGCGATCTCGTGCGCCTGCGCCAGGCGCCCCATGGGCTGGCGCGCGACGAAGGCCTTGCGCGCCGCGTCGGGGTCGGCGTTGGCGTTGATGCGGTCCGCGAGCGAGGGCGTGTCCACGGTGCCCGGGCAGATCGCGTTGCAGCGGATGCCGTCCGCGACGTAGTCCGCCGCCACGCTCTTGGTCAGGCCGATCACCGCCGCCTTCGTCGTGCCATAGATGAACCGGTTGGGCAGACCCTTGATGCTGCCGCACACGCTGGCCATGTTGACGATGCTGCCGCGGCCGGCGGCCAGCATCCGAGGCAGCACCGCCTGGATGGCCCAGAACTGCGAGCGCACGTTGAGGTTGAGCGCGAAATTCCACTCCTCGTCGGTCGCCTGCAGCACCGTGCCGCTGTGCACGAAGCCCGCGCAGTTGAACAGCACGTCCACGGCCGGCAGCGTCCCCACCAACCTGGCGATCGCGACGCGGTCCAGCACGTCCAGGGCCACCGCGTGCACGCCCTCGACGCCTTCGTAGCTGTCCAGCAGGCTGGGGTTGATGTCGGTGGCCCAGACCTGCGCGCCCTCGGCTGCCAGGGCGAGGGCGCTGGCGCGGCCGATGCCCTGCCCGGCCGCCGTCACGAGGACCGTCTTTCCTTGAAGTCTCATTGGCTTCTCCGTTCGCACGGCACGCCGGGTTCAGGGTTTTGCCCGATGCCTGCAGCATGCTTTGACGCCATATTAATTGGCCTGACCACTTGGCCACTTCCGGCTAAACCCTTAATCCGCCCATGCCGCTCGGACCCGTCGAACCGCAACGCCTGTACCGGCAGATCGCCGAACAGGTGCGCGCCTTGATCACGGGCGGAGAGCTCACCCCCGGCAGCCGGCTTCCCGCGGAACGGGATCTGGCCAAGCAGATGGGCGTGAGCCGGCCTTCCGTGCGCGAGGCGCTCATCGCGCTCGAAGTCGAGGGCTGGGTCGAAGTGCGCACCGGCTCGGGCGTCTACGTGCTGGACCGTGCCGGCCGCGCGAGCGGCAACGGCACCCAGGTGCCGCCGGCCGAATGGGGCCCGCTCGAATTGATCCGCGCGCGGCGGGTGATCGAGGGCGAGATCGCCTCGCTCGCGGCCACGCAGGCCAAGCGCAGGCACATCCAGGCGATCCGCGAAGCGATCGACACGATGCGCGAGGCCACCGACCGCGGCATCGCGCCGCTCGAAGGCGACCGCGCCTTCCACACCGCCATCGCGCAGTCCTGCGACAACGTGGTGCTGCTCGAAACCGTGCAGACCTTCTGGGATGCGCGGCGCGGCCCGCTGTTCGAGCGCCTGGGCGACTATTTCGAGACCGTGCCGTCCTGGCGCATGGCGATCGCCGAGCACGAGGCCATCCTGGACGCCATCCGCGCGCACGACGGGCCGGCCGCGCGCGCCGCCATGCAGGCCCACATGGACAAATCCCATGCCCGTTTCAGCGCGAGCTGGCGCCGCGCCAATTCCTCGTAAGTTTCCGCCAGCGTCCATTCACAGGAGACAACATGCAAAAACGCACCACCCTCAAGCTCGCCCTGGCATCCGCCCTGGTCGCGACGCTCGCCATGCCCTTCGGCGTGGCGCAGGCGCAGACCAAGCTCAAATGGGCGCACGTGTACGAGACCTCCGAGCCGTACCACAAGTGGTCGGTCTGGGCCGGCGAGGAATTCAAGAAGCGCACCAACGGCAAGTTCGAGATCCAGGTCTTCCCCGCCTCCAGCCTGGGCAAGGAAAGCGACATCAACCAGGGCCTGCAGCTGGGCACGGTGGACATCATCCTCACCGGCGCCTCGTTCGCGTCCAACTCGTTCCCGCGCCTGGCCGTGAGCTACTACCCGTTCACGTTCCGCGACGCCGACCACGTGATCAAGTACGGCAAGAGCGACGTCTTCAAGGAGCTCACCGAGGGCTACAAGAAAGCCACCGGCAACACCGTGACGGCCCTCACCTATTACGGCGCCCGCCACGCGACCAGCAACAAGCTGTTCACGAACTGTGACCAGATGAAGGGCCTGAAGATGCGGGTGCCCGATTCGCCGGCCTACACCGCGCTGCCCCGCGCCTGCGGCGCCAACCCGACGCCGATCGCCTTCGCCGAGGTGTACCTCGCGCTGCAGAACGGCACCGTGGACGCGCAGGAGAACCCGCTGCCCACGATCGAAGCCAAGAAGTTCTACGAAGTGCAGAAGAACATCATCCTCACGGGCCACATCGCCGACGCGCTGCTCACCGTGGTCTCGCCGACCACCATGTCCAAGATGACCCCCGCCGAACAGAAGCTGTTCGCCGACATCTCGCAGGAAGCCGCCGAGAAGGCGACCAACGACATCCGCAAGCGCGAAGCCGAACTGGTCGAGGAATTCAAGAAGAAGGGCAACAACGTCGTGACGGTCGACCGCAACGACTTCCAGCAGCGCGTGCTGAAGGCGATCTCTTTCGAGTCCATGAAGCTGGACAAGAAGGACTGGGACCGCATCATCGCGATCAAGTAGCGCCCATGTCCGTCTCCATCGACGACCTGCCCCAGGTCATGGGGGATGACGGGCAATTCCACGCGCAGGACGAAGCGGTGGACTTGTCCGGCACCCAGCCCGAGGCCTGGGTGGCCGTGGGCTTCTTCTGGATCCTCGGCATCACGGTGTTCTACCAGTTCGTCACGCGCTACGTGATGAACGACTCCGCCTCGTGGACGGAGGAGATCGCCCGTTATCTGCTGATCGCCACCGTATTCGTTGGCGCGACGATCGGCGTGGTGAAGAACAACCACATCCAGGTGGATTTCTTCTATCGCTACATGCCGCACGCCCTGGCCCGCGGGATGTCGACGCTGGTGGACCTGATGCGCATCGCCTTCTTCGCGGCGGCTGTCGTGCTGACGCTGATGATGATGATCAAGCTGGGCAGCAACTCGCGCATGACGATGGTGGACCTGCCGATGAACTGGGTCTATGGCGTCTGCCTGCTCGGGTTCGCCGCGATGGCCTTCCGCTCCGCGCAGGTGGCGTGGATCCACCACCGGCGCGGCTACAGCGTGCTGGAGCGGCCCGAGTCCGACATGCAGGACCGCTGAAGGCGGCCCGGCGACACGACAAGAAAGACAACGACCTCCCATGCTCAAGATCATCTTCCTGCTGCTCATGAGCAGCGGCATCCCGGTGGCGATCGCCATGGCGGGTTCGGTGCTGGCCTACCTCCTGTGGAGCGGCGACCTGCCCGCCTTCGTCGTCATCCACCGGATGGTCAGCGGCATCGACAGCTTTCCGCTGCTGGCCGTGCCCTTCTTCATCCTCGCCGGCAACCTGATGAACAACGCCGGCATCACCAACCGCATCTACAACTACGCGCTCGCGCTGGTGGGCTGGCTCAAGGGCGGCCTCGGGCACGTGAACGTGGTGGGCTCGGTGGTGTTCGCCGGCATGAGCGGCACGGCCATCGCCGACGCCGCCGGCCTGGGCACCATCGAGATCAAGGCCATGAAGGACCATGGCTACAGCTCGGAATTCGCGGTGGGCGTCACGGCGGCGTCGGCGACGCTCGGCCCGATCATCCCGCCCAGCCTGCCCTTCGTGATCTACGGGATGATGGCCAACGTGAGCGTGGGTGCGCTGTTCCTCGCGGGCATCCTGCCCGGGATGCTGATGGCCTTCCTCATGATGCTCACGGTGGCGTACTTCGCGCACAAGAACGGCTGGGGCGCGGACATCAAGTTCGAGTGGCCCCGGGTGATCAAGGCGCTGGCCGAAACGGCGGTGGTGATCGCCTGGCCGCTGGCCTTGTGGCTGCTCATTACCCAGGCAGGCCTGCCGCCCCAGGCCACCGTGGTAGCGGGACTGGTCGTCCTGTTCGCGGCCGACAAGTACTTCGGCTTCCAGGCGGTGCTGCCGATCATGACGCCGGTGCTGCTGATCGGCGGGATGACGACCGGCATCTTCACGCCCACCGAGGGCGCGATCGCCGCCTGCATCTGGGCCATGGTGCTGGGGCTGGCGTGGTACCGGACGCTCACCTGGAAGATGTTCGTCAAGGTCTGCCTGGACACCGTGGAGACGACATCGACGGTGCTCTTCATCGTCGCCGCCGCCAGCATCTTCGGCTGGATGCTCACCGCCACCGGTGTGACCGCGGCCATCGCGACCTGGGTGCTGGAATTCACCAAGGAGCCCTGGGTCTTCCTGCTGCTGGCCAACCTGCTGATGCTTTTTGTGGGATGCTTCCTGGAACCCACGGCCGCGATCACGATCCTCGTTCCCATCCTCGTGCCGATCTGCCAGCAGCTGGGCATCGACCTGGTCCACTTCGGGCTCGTGATGGTGCTCAACCTCATGATCGGCCTGCTGCATCCACCGATGGGCATGGTGCTGTTCGTGCTCGCCCGCGTGGCCAAGCTGTCGGTGGAGCGCACCACGATGGCCATTCTGCCGTGGCTGGTCCCGCTGCTGGCGTCGCTGGTGGTCATCACGTACTTCCCCAAGCTGGTGCTGTGGTTGCCCCGGCAGTTCTTCTAGGTTTTTTTCAGGGCTCGCCCGTCATGACTCCTTTCATCCGACTCCATCCGCAGGACGACGTCCTCATCGCCCGATCGCAGCTCGTGGGCGGCGCACAGGCCGAGAACGTCGTCGTCAAGGGTCTCATCCCGCCCGGCCACAAGGTGGCCACGCGCGCCATCGCGGCCGGCGAGCCGGTGCGGCGCTACAACCAGATCATCGGCTTCGCCACCCGGCCGATCGCGCCGGGCGAGCACGTGCACACGCACAACCTCGGCGTCGGGGACAAGGGGGGCGACTTCGCGCGCGACTACGCCTTCGGCGCGGACGTGAAACCGCAGCCGCCGCGGCGGCAGGCGGCCTTCATGGGCATCAAGCGTGCGGATGGCCGCGTGGCAACGCGCAACTACATCGGCGTCCTCTCCAGCGTGAACTGCTCGGCGACCGCGGCGCGCGCGATCGCCGACCACTTCTCGCGCCAGAACCATCCCGAGGCGCTCGCTGCCTATCCCAACGTGGACGGCGTCGTCGCCCTCACCCACGGCACCGGCTGCGGCATGGACACCGAAGGCCTGGGCATGCAGATCCTCGAGCGCACGCTGGCCGGCTACGCGACGCACGCCAACTTCTGGGGCGTGCTGGTGGTGGGGCTGGGCTGCGAGGCCAACCAGATCAACGCGTGGCTGGCGCACAGCTCGCTGCGCGAGGGCGACACGCTCAAGGTCTTCAACATCCAGGACACCGGCGGCACGCGCAAGACCGTGGAAAAAGGGATCGCCCTGATCAACGAAATGCTGCCGCGGGCCCATGCGGTCAAGCGCGAGCCCTGCGGCGCGGAGCACATCACGATCGGCCTGCAGTGCGGGGGCTCGGACGGCTACTCCGGCATCAGCGCCAACCCGGCGCTCGGCGCGGCGGTGGACATCCTGGTGGCGCACGGCGGCACGGCGATCCTGTCGGAGACGCCGGAGATCTACGGCGCCGAGCACCTGCTGACGCGCCGCGCGGTGAAGCGCGAAGTCGGCGAGAAGCTGATCCAGCGCATCAAGTGGTGGGAGCATTACACCCAGGTCAACGAGGGCGAGATGAACAACAACCCCTCGCCCGGCAACAAGGCAGGCGGGCTCACCACCATCCTGGAGAAGTCCCTTGGCGCGGTGGCCAAGGGCGGCACCACCAACCTGCAGGCAGTGTACGAATACGCCGAGCCGGTGACGGACCACGGCTTCGTCTACATGGATACGCCCGGCTACGACCCGGTGAGCGCCACGGGCCAGGTGGCGGGCGGCGCCAACATGATCTGCTTCACCACCGGGCGCGGCTCGGCCTATGGCTGCGCGCCTTCCCCCTCGCTCAAGATCGCGACCAACACGGCGCTGTGGCAGCGGCAGGAGGAGGACATGGACATCAACTGCGGCGAGATCATCGACGGCACGGCGTCGATCCAGGAGATGGGCCAGCGCGTCTTCGAGCTGGTGCTGGCCACGGCCTCGGGCGAGCGTTCGAAGAGCGAGCGGCACGGCTACGGCCAGAACGAATTCGTGCCCTGGCAAGTCGGCGCGGTGATGTAGGAAATGACGAACGACGAATGACGGCGGCCGCGCCGGCCATGACAAATGACGAATCGCGCAAGGGTCATTTGTCATTGAGGCGAAGCGAAGTCATTCGTCATCGGTAGCAAGGACAAACATGGCAAGACTTTTTCAAGCCGCCGCCCTCCGCGAACAGGTCGCCGCGATCATCGCGGCGGCCGGCAGCAGCGCGGCAGAGGCGCGCACGGTGGCCGAGAACCTGGTGCTGGCCAACCTGAGCGGCCACGATTCGCACGGCGTGGGCATGGTGCCGCGCTACGTGGACGCCGTCCTGGAGGGCGGGCTGAGACCCAACTCGAGCGCCAAGATGCTCCTCGACGGCGGCGCGCTGCTGTCGCTGGACGGGCAGCGCGGCTACGGGCAGGTGGTGGGCGAACAGGCAATGGCCCTGGGCATGGCGCGCGCCCGGGAACTGGGCAGCTGCGTCATGGCGCTGGCCAACTCGCACCACCTGGGCCGCATCGGCCATTTCGCCGAGATGGCGGTGGCGCAGGGGCTGGTGGCCATCCATTTCGTCAACGTGCAATCCCGGCCCGTGGTGGCGCCCTGGGGCGGCTCCGACGGGCGCTATGGCACCAACCCGTGCTGCATCGGCGTGCCGCTCAAGGGGCGCGACCCCTTCGTGCTGGACTTCGCGACCAGCCGCGTCGCGCAGGGCAAGATGCGCGTCGCCTACAACGAGGGGCGCCAGGTCGAGCCGGGCTACCTGATCGACGAGAAGGGACTGCCGACCACCCAGCCCGGCGTCGTGGTCGTGCCCCAGTCCAACGGCCTGTTCGGCGCGCTGATGGCCTTCGGGGAACACAAGGGCTACGGCATGGCCGTCGCGTGCGAGCTGCTGGGCGGCGCGCTCACGGGCACCGGCACCTGGCACCAGAGCGCCGACAACCGGCGCTCGGTCGTCAACGGCATGCTCACGATCCTCATCGACCCTCAGAAGCTGGGCACCCGCGCCAGCTTCGAGCAGGAGGCGCTGGCCTTCGTCGATTGGCTCAAGCAGAGCCCGCCCGCGCCCGGCTCCGATGGCGTGCGCATCGCGGGCGATCCGGAGCGCGAGGCGAGGATCAAGCGCGAGCGCGACGGGATCGCCATCGATGACACGACGTGGGGGGAGATCGTGGCCGCGGCCGGGAAGGTCGGCGCCGCGCTCTAGGCGATCGGCAGCGCGGGGATTGCCCGCACGACGTCGTCCGCCACCGGAAAAATCCGGTCCCCCGCACGCGGCTCGATGCGGTGCATGCCGGTAAAGCTGCCGAATGCCGGCAGCACGCCGGTCGCGTGCTGCGGCATCGCGCCGGTGTCGTCCCCGAACCAGAAGCAGGGCAGGCGCAGCCGCTCGAACGCGCGGCCGCCCACGCTGATGCACGGGTGCCAGTGGCCCGCCAGCACGTACGTGCCCGCGATCGATTGCGGGTGATGGCACAGCGCGAAACGCCCCAGCGGCAGCGGTTCGTCCACCACGTTGATGCCCAGGCCGGCCGGCGGGTCGCCGGCGCGGTCGTCATGGTTGCCGCGCACCAGCGTCAGTTCGATGTCCGCATGGGCCGCGCGCCAACGCCGCAGCGCGTCCAGCGTGGGCGCGGCATGCGAGCGGCGCGAATGCAGGAAGTCGCCCAGGAACACGACGCGCCTCGCCTTCGTCTGCGCCAGCGCGGCGGACAGGCCGTCCAGCGTTTCGGTGGTCGTGCCCCGCGGCACCGGCACGCCGAGCTTGCGAAAGCTCACGGCCTTGCCGACGTGCGCGTCGGCCACCAGCAGTGTCTCCTGCGCGGACAGCAGCGCCGCGCCGCTGGGATGCAGCACGACGTCGGCGTCGGCGACACGGATTCGAAGCATGGGAGGCATTTCCCCCTCCACCCGGAGGAGGCGGGGACAAGAGAGACTAGAGCATTCTCGCCAGGCTGGCTTCCAGGTGCTCGGACGGGGCGCGCTTGAAGCCCGAGCGCGCGAAGCGCTGCAGGCGGCCGACCACGAAGGCGGTGAGCATGGAGGCGCGCACCTGCGCGTCCAGGCTCGGCGTGGCCGAACCGTCGCCGTCGGCGGCCGCCCGCAGGCTCTGCTTGAGCGTGGACTCGATCTTGTCGAAGAACTGGTTCATGCGCTGCTGCAGGCGCTCGTTCTCGAACACCAGGGCGTCGCCCACCATCACGCGCGTCATGCCGGGGTTCTTCTCGGCGAACTGCAGCAGCATGGCGACGGTCTTGGCGGCCTGTCTGACGCCTGTGTCAGCGCCTTGCTCGGCGCCGGCCGGCTCACGCTCCATGATCTGGTTGATCAGCGTGAAGACGCTTTGCTCGATGAATTCGATCAGGCCCTCGAACATCTGGGCCTTGCTCGCGAAGTGGCGGTACAGCGCGGCCTCGCTCACGTCCAGGCGCGCAGCCAGCGCGGCCGTGGTGATGCGTTCGGCGCCGGGCTGCTCGAGCATGGTGGCCAGGGCCTGCAGGATCTGCACGCGGCGCTCGCCGGGCTTCGGGCGCTTGCGCGCCGGGGCCGCGGCTTCCGGGGCGACCGGGACATCGGAACTGCTGAACTCGGCGTCGGGCATGGCTTGCAAGATGTGTGTTCAATTGATTCTCGCACAGCCCAGGCTAGGGGTTTCCGCTTATGGGCACGACACTTGCCGTGCCTTGCGCCCCAAGTGCGCGCTTACCCCGCAAACGCCAGCGAAACCTTCAGGCCGCGTCCGTCGGCGCCCGGCTGCATCTCGAGATGGCCGTGGTGCGCCTGCGCGATTTCTTCCGCGATCGCCAGCCCCAGGCCATTGCCCTCCCCCTGCGTTCCCTTGACGCGGTAGAAGCGCGCCAGGACGCGCGCGCGCTCCGCCGGCGCGACGCCGGGGCCGTCGTCCTCGACCTCGACGAAAGCGCGGCCCTCGCGGTGGCCGCAGCGGATCGTCACCGTGCCGCCCTGCGGCGTGTACTTGACGGCGTTGTCCACCAGGTTGCCCAGGAGCTCGCGCAGCAGCCACTCGTGCCCCATCACCTGCGCGGGCTGCGCGTCCAGGCCCAGGTCGATGCGCTTGGCGGTGGCGGCATCCAGGTGCAGCTCCAGCATGGCCTCGCACAGGTCCTTCAGGTCCACCCGCTGCATGGGCTGCGCCTGCATCGTGCGCGCGTCGGCGCGGGACAGCGCCAGCAGCTGGTTGGCCAGCTGCGAGGTGCGCCGCGTGGCGCCGCGCAGCTTGTTGACCTGCTCGGTGGGCAGCCGCACCGTGCCGTCCCCGGGGCTGGCCGCATTGGCGGCCTGGGCCCAGGCTTCCACCTGCGCCTGCAGCCCGGCGAGCGGCGTGCGCAGCTGGTGCGCGGCGTCGGCAATGAAGCGCCGCTGGCTTTCGGCCTGCGCATTGACCAGGCCGAACAGGCGGTTGAGCGAGTTGACCAGCGGCCGCACCTCCTCGGGCGACGCGCCCGCGTCGATGGCCGTGAGGTCGCGCGGCGAGCGGCGCTCGACGGCCTCGCGCAGGTCGAGCAGGGGCTTGAGCGCGCGCTCCACCGCCCACCGCACGGCGAACGCGGCGGCCGCCACGAGCACCAGGTTGGGCAGCAGCACCTTGATCAGGATGGAACGCGCCCACTGCTGGCGTGGGTCGGAGCCATCGGCCAGCGACACGGTGACTTCCCCCAGCACCGTCTGCTGGCGCTGGCGCACGATGCGCCATGTGACGCCCAGGTTCTCTTCGCTGTGGAATTCCGGCTCCGTCGTGGTGGGCGGCAGTGCGGCCAGCCACGGGTCGCCGCGCAGGGCCTTGCCGTCGGCGTCCGCGATCGCGTAGGCATGGTCGCTGCCCTTGATGAACTCCTCGACCGCGGGCGCCAGCAGCAGGATGGGCGCGTCACCGGGGTTCGCGCCCTCGCCGATCACGGAATCGGCCAGCAGCGGCACCAGCGCCAGCAGCCGCTGGTCCTGCTGCGCGGCCACGTTGTCGGCGGAGCGGTAGTCGAACCAGGCGTTGACCAGCGCCAGCAGGATCAGCGGCGTGATCAGCATCACCAGCAGGCGGCGGCGCAGGCCGGACGTCATCCCGAGGGCGTCGGCGCCGCGTGTGGCGCGGCGCGCGTGCGTGCCGATGAAGCGCAGCGCCATGCCAGGGCCTCAGTCGGCGCCGGGCAGCGCAGTACACGCAGTGACAAGCGTGGGGGCCATGATCAGGCGTGGGGCTCGCTCAGCTCCAGCCGGTAGCCGAAGCCCCGGATCGAGCGCAATGCCACGCCGTGCGGTTCGAGCTTGCCGCGCAGCCGGGAGATGTAGACCTCCACCGCGTTCGGCGTGATCTCCTTGTCCCAGCCGGTCAGCGCCTGCAGCAGCTTGTCCTTGCTGGCCGGCTTGGGGGCGTTGATCAGCAGGTACTCCATCACCGTCCATTCGCGCGGGCCCAGCTCGATGGCCGTCGACTGGGGGCCGTGGTGCGCCGTGGCCCGCCGGTTCGCGGTGTCCAGCTCGATCGGCCCGAAGCTGAGGACGGCCGTGGTGGCCGCCTGCGAGCGCCGCAGCAGCGCGCGCAGCCGCGCCAGCAGTTCGGGCAGCTCGAACGGCTTGATCATGTAGTCGTCGGCGCCGAGGTCCAGGCCCTGCACACGGTCGTGCAGCGCGTCGCGCGCGGTGAGGATCAGCACCGGCATCGCGTGGCTGGCGATCTCCGCGCGGCGCAGGCGCCTGGTCAGCTCCAGGCCGTCCATGTGCGGCAGACCGATGTCGATGATCGCCGCGTCGAAGGTCTCGGTCCTGAGCACCTCTTCGGCGCGCTCGCCGCTGCCCACCCAGTCCACCGCGTAGCCGGCGTCGGAGAGCCCCAGCTTGATGCCGCTGGCCACCATCACGTCGTCTTCGACGAGCAAGAGGCGCATGAAGTTCCTCTCTTGTTGTTCCCTCCCCCTCCGGGGGAGGGAAAATACCCTGTCAATGCGATCGGATCATCGTCCCGTAAGCCTGGTCGGTCAGGATCTCCAGCAGCATCGCATGCGGCACGCGCCCGTCGATGATGTGCACGGAATTCACCCCGCTCTTGGCGGCGTCCAGGGCCCCGGCGATCTTGGGCAGCATGCCGCCGGAGATCGTGCCGTCGGCGAAAAGCTCGTCGATCTCGCGGGCCGTCAGGTCCGTGAGCAGCTGGCCCGACTTGTCCAGCACGCCCGGCGTGTTCGTGAGCAGCACCAGCTTCTCGGCCTTGAGCACCTCGGCCAGCTTGCCGGCCACGACGTCGGCGTTGATGTTGTAGCTCTCGTTGTCCTCGCCGAAGCCGATCGGGCTGATCACCGGGATGAACTGGTCGTCCTGCAGGGCCTTCACCACGCTCGGGTCGATCGACACGATGTCGCCCACCTGCCCCACGTCGTGGTGCCGGGTCGGGTCGGCGTTGTCCACCATCTTGAGTTTCTGCGCGCGGATCAGGCCGCCGTCGCGCCCCGTGAGGCCCACGGCCTTGCCGCCGGCCTGGTTGATCAGGCCCACGATGTCCTGCTGCACCTCGCCGGCCAGCACCCATTCCACGACTTCCATGGTTTCGGCATCCGTGACGCGCATGCCCTGGATGAACTGGCCCTTCTTGCCCAGGCGGCTGAGCGCGGCCTCGATCTGCGGCCCGCCGCCGTGAACCACCACCGGGTTCATGCCGACGAGCTTGAGCAGCACGACGTCCTCGGCGAAGTCGGCCTGCAGCTCGGGGTCGGTCATGGCGTTGCCGCCGTACTTGATGACCATGGTCTTGCCATGGAACCGGCGAATATAGGGCAGCGCCTGGGCCAGGATTTCGGCCTTGTCGCGCGGCGCGATGGAAGAGACATCGGTCATGGCGGTGCGGAGTGGGCGGGGGAAAAACGCAAATTGTGCCCCAAGCGAGGTGCGGGGCCTACCGCCGCAGCCAGCTCGGCACCTTGAAGCGCACGATGCTGACGTAGGCCCAGACGTACGAGACGACGAAGAGGGCCGTGAAGGCCATGAGCACCGGCGTGTTGCTCCAGAACAGCACGGCCGGTATCACCGTGAGCACGGTGAAGCCCCAGAGATAGGGAGAGGTGCGGTTGTTGCGCATGAGCATGCGGCGCGCCTCGTTGTCGTCGTCGAACACGCCGCGCACGATCCGGCGGTAGATCAGCTGGTGGAAGTGAAGCGCGTCGGCAACCCCGGGCGACTGGCCGCGCGCGAGCTTGCGGTAGATCGAAAAGAAGGTCTCCCACACGGGATAGATCAGCAGCAGTACCGGAAACCACGGCGATACCCGGGCGTAACGCTGCACCAGCTGGACGCAGGCCACGGCGATGATCACGCCCCACAGGTAGGCGCCGCCGTCGCCCGCGAAGATCAGCCCGCGCGGGTAGTTCCACAGCAGGAACCCTGCCGTGGCCCCCGCCAGCACCAGCACCACGCCGGCGAGTTGCCGGTCGCCGGCCAGGAGGCTGACATACGCGAGGGCGAGGCAGCAGATCAGGGCGACGATGCCGGCCAGGCCGTTGTAGCCGTCGATCAGGTTGAATGCATGCGGCAACCCGGCCACCGCGAAGATGGCGAGCGCGATGCCGGGCCAGGGCGTGGCGGCCCAGAGCGACTGGACCGCGGGGATGCCCACGCCGGGGATGTACAGGCCCAGGACCCAGGTGGCCAGCAGCCCCGCCGCCACGGTGAAGGCCAGGCGCCAACGGGCCGTGAGCCGATGGGTCAGGTCCTCCGCCACGCCGCCGATCACCGCCACCAGGGCCACGGCCCACCATGCCAGGGCCAGGCGCGGCGAGAGGTTGATCTTGTTGGGGACCGAAAGAAAAGGTTCGGCGACGACGATCCATGCCCAACCCACGGTGCACGCGGCCATCATGGCCACGCCGCCCAGGCGCGGCACATGCCCGGCGTGGAAGCGCTGGGGCATCGACATGCTGTAGCGGCGGCCGTTCGACCGGCCATATCGCAGCAGCAGGGCACACGCAATCGCGGAGACCGCACCGCACAGAATCAATAGAATGAGCATGCCGTCCCAGGTTCCTCTCCTGGGGCGATTCTCTCATCGTTCCCATGAAGATCCTCCTGTTCGGCGCCGATGGACAGCTCGGCTGGCAGCTGCGGCGCAGCCTCTGCGTCGTGGGGAACGTCACGGCCTTGACGCGCCGTTCGGCCCCCTGCGGGGACCTGGCGGACCCGGCCGGCATCGCACGGACGGTGCGCGAGCTGCGGCCCGACGCCATCGTGAACGCAGCCGCCTACACCGCCGTGGACCGCGCCGAAAGCGAGCCGGACGCCGCCTTCGCCGTGAATCACCGTGCATGCGAGACGCTCGCCGCGGAGGCGGCGCGCATCGGCGCGTGGGTGGTTCACTATTCGACGGAGTACGTCTTCGACGGCAGCGGCGATGCGCCGTGGCGCGAAACCGACGCGACGGCGCCCCTGAACGCCTACGGCCGCAGCAAGCTGGCCGGCGAGCAGGCCATCGCGCGCGGATGCCCGCGCCACCTGATCCTGCGGACCAGCTGGCTGTTCGATGCCTGGGGCGACAACTTCGTGAGGTGGGTGCTGGGCGCCGCCCGGCAACGGCCGGAACTGCAGGTCGTCGACGACCAGTGGGGCGCCCCGACCCGGGCGGCCCTGCTCGCCGACGTCACCGCGCACCTGTTGCGCGCCCTTCGGCCCGAGCTGGCCGGAACCTACCACGTCGCGGCCGCCGGTGAAGCAAGCCGGCATGCCCTCGCCGTCTTCGCGCTGCAATGCGCGCAGCAGCACGGGCTGGGCGGCCTGCAAACCGGCCCCGCGAACATCCTGCCGGTGCCCTCCACCGCCTTTCCGCGGCCGGCGGCCCGGCCCGCCAACTCGCGCCTGGACACCCGGCGCCTGCGCGATGCCTTCGGCCTCGTGCTGCCGCCTTGGCAGCAGGGCGTCGAAGCCGTGGTTGCCGAACTCGCCGCCGCGAGCCGCGCATAGGCCTCGCTCCAGCGCCGGCCCCCCGGCGCGCGTACAGCTTGAAACGAGGCCGCCCGTTAAAATGGCCGGTTGACGAATAAACAGGGATCAGTGCATGAAGTTGGTGTCGGTGGTACTTTCAGGGGGCGCGGGGACGCGGCTGTGGCCCGCATCGCGCCAGGCCTACCCGAAGCCTTTCATGAAGCTCGGGGGTTCGCCCCTGCTTGCGCAGGCGATTTCGCGCGGCCAGGCGTGCGGCACGGATGAACTGCTGGTCATCACCAACCACGACCACCTGTTCCTGACCAAGGCGGTGCTCGACCAGCTGCCGGACCCGCCCAACGCCCATTTCCTGCTGGAGCCCAACGGCCGCAACACCGGCCCGGCGATCGCCATGGCCGCGCTCCATTGCGCCGCCGTCCACGGGCCGGACGCGGTCCTGTTCGTGCTGCCGGCCGACCACCTCATCCCGGACACGCGCGCTTTCGTCGCCTGCGCGCTGGAAGCGGCGCAGTTGGCGCAACAAGGCCAGCTGGTGGTGTTCGGCATCCATCCCACCGGGCCGGACTCGGGCTTCGGCTATCTCGAAGTCGAGCACGTGGCGCGGGAGAGCCAGCGCGTCCTGCGGTTCGTCGAGAAGCCCGACCTCGCCACCGCCCAGGCCTACCTGGCGACGGGCCGCTATTACTGGAACAGCGGCATGTTCTGCTTCACGGCCGGCACCATGCTCGACGCGCTGGCCCGGTACGCCCCGCACGCGCTGGAAGCGGCGCGCCAGGCGTTCGAGGCGCGCCAGACGGCCGGCGAAGCCACCCGTTTCGACACGCACCTGTTCGGCCTGCAGCCCGACATCAGCATCGACTACGCCGTGATGGAGAGGGCCGACAACGTCACCGTCGTGCCCGCGCGGTTCGGCTGGAGCGACGTCGGGTCGTGGCCCGCGGTCGCGCAGGCCCACACGCCCGATGCCAGCGGCAACACCTTCGCCGCCGACGTGGTGGCCGTGGACACCCAGGGCACGCACGTGCAGGTGGAGAGCCACGGCCCGAAGGTCGTGGCGACGGTGGGCGTGAAGGACCTCGTCGTGGTCGACACGCCCGACGCGCTGCTGGTCGCCCACAAGGACGCCGCGCAGAAGATCAAGGCGGTGGTCGACGCCCTCCGGGCGCGCGGGCACGAAAGCACGCAACTGCCCGCGGCCGTCCAGCGGCCCTGGGGCACCTACGCGACCCTGAAGGAGGAGTCCGGCTACAAGGTCAAGCGCATCACCGTCAAACCCGGCGAGTCGCTGTCCCTGCAGTACCACTACCAGCGCTCGGAACACTGGGTGGTGGTCCAGGGGACGGCGCTGGTGCAGGTCGGCAACGAGGAAACGCACGCCGGGCCGGGCCAATACCGCTTCATCGGGATCAAGGAGAAGCACCGCCTCTCCAACATCGGCACCGACGAGCTGGTGGTGATCGAGGTCCAGTGCGGCAGGTACCTCGGCGAGGACGACATCGTGCGGCTGGCGGACACCTATGGGCGAGCCTGATGGCGATGCTCAGGGCCCTGTGGGCCTATCGCGGATTCATACTCGGTAGCGTCAAGCGCGAATTCCAGTCGCGCTACCAGAACTCGCTGCTCGGCGCGGCCTGGACGGTGCTGAACCCGCTGGCGATGATCGTGGTCTACACGGTGATCTTCGCGCAGGTGATGCGCGCGCGCCTGCCCGGCGTGGACAGCACCTTCGCGTACAGCATCTACCTCTGCGCCGGGGTGCTGACCTGGGGCCTGTTCGCCGACATCTGCGGGCGCGCCCAGAACGTCTTCATCGAAAACGCCGGGCTGCTCAAGAAGCTGAGCTTCCCGCGCATGAGCCTGCCGGTGACGGTGGTGACCAACGCGCTGCTCAACTTCGCCATCGTCTTCTCGCTCTTCACGGTCTTCCTGGCGGCCACCGGCAACTTTCCGGGCTGGGCCTTCCTGGGCCTGGTGCCCGTGCTGGGCATCCTCGTCCTGTTCGCCATCGGGCTGGGCGTGACGCTCGGCATCCTCAACGTGTTCTTCCGCGACGTGGGCCAGTTCTTCGGGATCTTCCTGCAGTTCTGGTTCTGGCTGACCCCCATCGTCTATCCGGCGAACATCCTGCCGCCCAGGGTCGCGCGCTGGCTGGAGTTCAACCCGATGGCCGCGGTGGTGGGCGCCTGCCAGGACATCCTGGTGCACGGCCGCTGGCCGGACTGGCCGCGCCTCGTGCCCGTGCTGCTGCTGGCCGCCCTGCTCTGCGCGCTGGGCTGGCGCCTGTTCCGCCGGCACTCGGGCGAACTGGTGGACGAGCTCTGATGGGCACGATCACCGTCGCCGGGCTGGGCAAGGCCTACAAGCAGTACCCGAACCGCTGGGCCCGCCTGGCCGAATGGCTGCTGCCGGTCTCGCGCCAGCGGCATGCGCTCAAGTGGGTCCTGCGCGACATCTCGTTCACGGTGGCGCCGGGGCGCGCGCTGGGCATCATCGGCGTCAACGGCGCCGGCAAGAGCACGTTGCTGAAGATGATCACGGGCACGACGCAGCCCACGACGGGCGCGGTGCACATGACGGGCCGCGTCGCCGCGCTGCTCGAACTGGGCATGGGCTTCCACCCCGACTTCACCGGCCGGCAGAACGCGGTGATGGCCGCGCAGCTGCTCGGGCTGTCGCCGCAGGACATCGAAAGGCTGATGCCCGGCATCGAGGCCTTCGCCGAGATCGGCGAGTACATCGACCAGCCGGTGCGCGTGTATTCCAGCGGCATGCAGATGCGGCTGGCCTTCAGCGTCGCCACCGCATGGCGCCCCGACGTGCTGATCGTCGACGAGGCGCTGTCGGTGGGCGATACCTATTTCCAGCACAAGAGCTTCGACCGCATCCGGTCGTTTCGCGAGCAGGGCACGACCTTGCTGCTGGTCTCGCACGACAAGTCCGCGATCCAGTCGATCTGCGACGAGGCCATCCTGCTCAACGAAGGCCGGCTGGCCATGCAGGGCGAGCCCGAAGCCGTGATGGACTACTACAACGCGCTGATCGCCGAGAAGGAGAACAGCACGGTGCGGCAGGTCACGCTCGACGACGGGCGCGTCCAGACCGTATCGGGCACCGGCGAGGCGACGCTCGGCCGCGTGCGCCTGCTCGACCGGGCCGGCGACCCGGTCGATACCGTGGACGTCGGCACGCCGGTGACGCTGGACGTCACCGTCCAGGTGCGCGCCGACATCGCCAGGCTGGTCGTGGGCTACATGATCAAGGACCGGCTCGGGCAGCCGGTTTTCGGGACCAACACGCACCACCTGGGCCAGGCCCAGGGGCCGCTGGCCGCCGGCGACGCGCTGGCGCTGCGCTTCGACTTCACCGCCAACCTGGGCGAGGGAAGCTACTCGGTCGCCATCGCCGCGCACGATTCGGAAACCCATATGACGAAGAACTACGAATGGCGCGACGTGGCGCTGGTCTTCAAGGTCGTGAACCTCTCGGTGCCGCGCTTCGTCGGCACCGTGTACCTGCCGACCCAGGCGCACGTCAGCACCAGCGAAAGCGAGCGCGAAGTGCAGGCCGCGCGATGAATCCCGACTTCTATCGCGCGTTCGAAGACCGGCACCGCGGCACCCGCGAGTCCATCCAGGAGCGCCAGCGCGCCTACCTCGCCTTCCTGGGGCCGCTGGCGCAGCTCCTGCCCGGCGCCGTGCTCGCCGACCTCGGCTGCGGGCGCGGCGAGTGGCTGGAACTGGTGCGCTCGGAAGGTTGGGCCGCGCAAGGCGTGGACCTGGACGAGGGCATGCTGCGGGCCTGCCGCGACCTGGGCCTGGACGTGCGCCAGGGCGATGCGCTCGCTTACCTCCAGGGCCTGCCGGATGCGAGCGTGGCGGTGGTGTCCGCGTTCCACGTGGCCGAGCACCTGCCGTTCGACGTGCTGCAGGCGTTGACGGCCGAGGCGCTGCGCGTGCTGCGGCCCGGCGGCCTGCTGGTGCTGGAGACGCCGAACCCGGAGAACCTGGTCGTCGGGTCGTCCGGGTTCTACATGGACCCGACCCATGCGCGGCCCTTGCCGCCCTTGCTGCTGTCGTTCCTGCCCGAGTTCGTCGGCTTCGCCCGCGTCAAGACGCTGCGGTTGCAGGAGGGCGTGTCGCAGGCGGCCGACGCGCCCGTGGCGCTGATCGACGTGCTGGCCGGCGTCAGCCCCGACTACGCCGTGGTGGCGCAGAAAGGCGCGTTCGACGCCCTCGGCGATGCGGCCCGCGGCGAAGCCATCGCGGCGCTGGACGCGGCCTTCTCGCGCGAGTACGGCGTCACGCTCAACGCGCTCGCCGAAAGGCACGACCGGCAATGGGCCGCGCGGTTGCGCGAAGTCGAGCTCACGGCCGAAGTGGCCCGGGACGCGGCGCTGGCGGCGCAGTCCGCCCAGACGGATGCCTTGGAGCGCGCCGCCGCGATCGGCGAGCAGGCCGTGGGCGAGATCTTCCACGCACGCGGCAACCACATGCTCGAGGTGGTCGGGATGCGCGGCGAGGTCACGGGGCTGCGCGGCGAAATCGCGCGCCTGCACGGGGAGATCGAGTCCGTCCACCAGAGCCGCTCATGGAAGGTCACGGCGCCGCTGCGCTGGGCCGTGTTCCAGGCCCAGGCGCTGCGCAAGCACGGCATCGTGGGGCGGATGCGCCACCTGGCGCGCAAGGTCGGCTCCGGCCTGCCACGGGCCGCCATTCGCACCGTCGAAGGCAACCCGAAGCTGCGCAGCCTGGCGATCCGCGCGCTCGACGCGATGGGCCTGACCGACTACGTGAAGGGGCTGCGCTCGCGCGGCGCCGTGCCGCCCGCGCCGGCCCAACCCGCCTCCATGACCGCGGCCGCCCGCCGCATGCATGCCGCGCTCGAACACGCGCTGTCGTCCCATGCGCGTCGAGGCACCCGGAAGGAATCCTGAATTGCGCATCGTCATCGACCTGCAGGCGGCACAGTCGCCCTTCTCACGCAACCGCGGCATCGGCCGGTATTCGATCGCGTTGGCCAAGGCCATGCTGCGCCGCCGCGGCGACCATGAGATCCTGATCGCGCTGAACGGCATGTATGCCGACACCGTGGGGCCGGTGCGGGAAACATTCGCCGGCCTGCTGCCGCCCACCGACATCGTCACCTGGCATGCCACGCTGCCGCCGCTCGAAGCGAACCATCCCTCCCAGCGGCGGGCGTCGGAGCTGGTGCGCGAAGCCTTCCTGGCCGGCCTCCGGCCCGACATCGTGCACGTGGCCAGCCTGTTCGAAAGCGGGCCCTATTCCTTCACGAGCATCGGCCTGGGAACCGGCACCTACCGCACGGCCGTCACGCTGTACGACCTGATCCCGCACGTCTACGCCGATATCTACCTGCACCGGCCGGAGGCGGCCCGCGAGTACGGCGACAAGATCGAGAACCTGTGCCGCGCCGACCTGTGGCTGGCGATTTCTGAATCCTCGCGGCGCGAAGGCATCGACCGGCTGAGCCTGCCGGCGCAGCAGGTGGTGAACATCTCGTCGGCCGCGGACGAGCACTTCACCCCCGGCCGCGTCCCCACGCGCGGCGAAGCGGCGCTGCGGCGGCACTACGGGCTGTGGCGGCCTTTCGCGATGTACACGGGCGGCATCGATCACCGCAAGAACATCGAAGGCCTGATCGCCGCGTGGGCGGCCCTGCCGCACGCCGTGCGCCACGCACACCAGCTGGCGATCGTCTGCTCGGTGCAGCCGCCGGACCGGGCCCGGCTCGACAAGCTGGCGGCCGATGCCGGGCTCGGCCCGGGCGAGATGGTGCTCACCGGCTTCGTCCCCGAAAACCACCTGGTGGACCTGTACCGCCTGGCCAAGCTGTTCATCTTCCCCTCGATGCACGAGGGGTTCGGGCTCCCGGCGCTGGAGGCCATGAGCTGCGGCACCGCCGTGATCGGCGCCGACAACAGCAGCATCCCTGAAGTCATCGGAACCCCGGACGCTCTCTTCGACGCGCGTTCGCAAGCTTCGATGACGGCCAGGATCGGCGAGTACCTGCAGGACGACGCGCGCCGCGCGCGGCTGGCCGCCCATGGCCTGGAACAGGCGCGGCGCTTCAGCTGGGATGCCAGCGCCGAGCGCGCCATGTCCGCGTTCGAGGCGATGGCGCCGCGCCCGGCCGCACCCCGGCCGGCCGCGAAACCCCGGCTCGCCTATGTGTCGCCCCTGCCCCCGCAGCGCAGCGGCATCGCCGACTACAGCGCCGAGCTGCTACCGGCGCTGGCGGCGCACTACGACATCGACCTGGTGCTGGACCAGCCCGAACTGGACGCCCTGCCGGCCAAGTGCTTCGCGCAGCAGCGCAGCGCCGCCTGGTTCCTGGAGCACGGCGACGAATACGACCGGGTGCTCTACCAGTTCGGCAACTCGGCCTTCCATGAGTACATGCTGGCGCTGCTCGAAAGGCACCCCGGCACCGTCGTGCTGCATGACTTCTTCCTGAGCGGCTTGCAGGCACACCGCGAACTCGTCATGGGCAAGGGACCGCAGTGGGCCCTGGCGCTCTTCGAATCGCACGGCTGGCACGCGCTGGCGCGCCGGGCCCGGGCCTCGGACATGGCGCCGGTGATCCACGAGTTTCCCGCGAACTTCGAGGTCCTGCGCCAGGCGCAGGGCATCATCGTCCACTCGCCCTTCTCGAAGGCCCTGGCCCAGGAGTGGTACGGCCCGGGCGCGGCGGACGACTGGGCGCTCATCCCCCACTTGCGCGTGGCCCTGCCCCTGCAGCGCGCGCAGGCGCGCGCGGAACTCGGCCTGGGCGACCAGGACTTCCTCGTCTGCGCGTTCGGCCTGATGGGCCCGACCAAGATGAACGACCGCCTGCTGCGCGCCTGGCGGCAATCCGCGCTCGCGGCGGACTCGCAGTGCCGCCTCGTCTTCGTCGGTGAGAACCATCCCGGCGACTACGGCCGCGAGATGACGAAGGCGATCGACGCTGCCGGCGGCCGCGTGAGCATCAGCGGCTGGGCCAGCGCGGAAGTCTTCCGGCGCTACCTCAACGCGGCCGACCTCGCGGTCCAGCTGCGGACCCTGTCGCGCGGCGAAACGTCGGGCACCGTGCTGGATGCCATGAACCATGCGGTGCCGGTGGTGGCCAATGCCAACGGCTCGATGGCGTACCTGCCCCGCGAGGCGGCGCTGGTGCTCGACGAGGAATTCCCGGACGAGCAACTGGTGGACGCGCTCGAGACGCTCCGGCGCGATCCCGCGCGCCGCCGCGCCATGGGCGACGCGGGCCGCCGGATGATCGAAACGCTGCACTCGCCGGCGGACTGCGCGGCGGCCTATGCCCGGGCGATCGAGTCGTTCGCCGAGCGGGCTCGCCGCGAAAGCCCGGCGGTCCTCGTTCGCCGGATCGGCCAGGTGCTGCCGCCGAAATGGGGCGAGCCGCGGCTGGTCAATCTCGCGAACGCCATAGCGCACAACATGCCGCAACCCCGGCCCGCGCGCCAGCTCGTGGTCGACATGACCGCGTGGACCGTCGAAGGCGGCGAATCGCCGCCCGTCCCCCAGCTGGTTCGCGACCTGGTCGAGCGGCCCGTGGCGGGTTGGCGGGCCGAGCCCGTCTACCGCGCGCCGGACGGCGGATGGCGCTACGCCCGCAGCATGCTGCAGCGCGAGTTCGGCTGCGGCGACCACGTGACGGCCGACGATCCGCTCGACTTGCGGCGTGAAGACCTGTGGTGCGTGCTGTCGGCGGACGACGCGGCCCAGCCGCAGCCACCCGATGCGGCGGCCCGGCTCGGGCTCGAATCGCTCGTGCTGCCGCTCGAAGGCGACGCCGCGATGACATGGGCCTGCATCGCCGCGACCGCACGCGTCCCGCGCGGCCGCCAGTGGTTCGTCGACATCTCCGAGCTGGTGCGCTTCGACTGGCGCTCGGGCATCCAGCGCGCGGTCAAGAACTATCTCGTGGAACTGCTGCGGCACCCGCCGGCCGACGCCACCCTCGTCCCCGTGTACGCCGTGCGCGGGGAAGTCGGCTATCGCGTGGCGCAAGACCATGTGCTGGCGTTGGCCGGGTTGCCGGCGTGCCGGCGCGACCGCGTGATCGAGCCGCACGCCGGCGACCTGTTCTTCTGCCTGGACCTGCAGCCGCACGTGGTGCCGATGCAGCAGGAGTACCTCGAGGGCCTGCGCCGGCGCGGCGTCAGGCTGGCGTTCATGGTCTACGACCTGCTGCCGCTGCGGCTGCCCGAGTGCTTCGGCCCCGGCGCCGCCGCCGACCACGAGCGATGGCTGCGCGTGGTGGGTGGCGCGGACCAGGCGATCTGCATCTCGCAGGCCGTGGCCGACGAGCTCGCGCTCTGGTTCGGGCAGCACCTGGGCGCCGGGGCGCGCACGCCGCGGATCACCGCCGTCCACCTGGGCGCGGACATGACGCACGCGCTGGCGAGCCAGGGCCTGCCGGACGATGCGCGCGACGTGCTGGCGATCATCCGCGAGCGGCCGAGCTTCCTGATGGTCGGGACACTCGAGCCGCGCAAGAGCCACGCGGCCGTGGTGGCCGCTTTCCAGCGGCTCTGGGACGCGGGCGTGGACGCGACCCTGGTCATCGCGGGCCGCACCGGCTGGATGGTCAACGAGCTGGTGAGCCTGCTGCGCGCCCACCCCGAGCGCGGGCGCCGCCTGATCTGGCTCGAGGACGCCAGCGACGAATTCCTGGAACAGGTCTACGCAGCCTGCGCCTGCCTCATCGCCGCCTCGCGCGGGGAAGGCTTCGGCCTGCCGCTCGTCGAAGCCGCGCAAAGGGGCATGCCGATCATCGCGCGCGACCTGCCCGTGTTCCGCGAGGTGGCCGGGCAGCACGCTTTCTACTTCGGCGGCGACAGCCCCCAGCAGCTCGCCGACGCGATCGCGCAATGGCTCGCGCTTCACCAGGACGGCCGCCACCCCGCGTCCACCGGCCTGCCGTGGCTGAGCTGGCGGCAAAGCGCGGAACGGCTCAAGGGCGTGCTGCTGCAACTCGCACCGGCGCCGCGGGCCGGCTGAGCCGCGCGGCATGCTGTACATCGACTGCGGCCACACCGCCGCCGGTCCCCACTACACGGGGATCCAGCGCTATGTGCGGCACACCCTGCGGCACGCGCACGCGCTGCTGGGCGCCGACGCGGTGCGTGCCCTGGCCGCCGGACCGGGCGGATGGACGTGCCTGCCCCGGCTGCCGGGACATCCCCTCGAAGGGCTGCCGCCGCTGGAGTTGCGTGGCGGCACGCCCCGCTTCGACGGGAACACCCACGTGCTCCTGGCGGACCGTTTCTGGCACACCGGTGCATGGGACGCGCTGGACTCGTTGCTGGCCAGCCCGGCCCGCATCAGCGTGGTCGTTTACGACCTGCTGTCGATGCAGCAGCCCGAGTGGTTCGACCAGGGCGTGGGGGCGCGCTTCGGCCGCTACCTGCGCCGGGTCCTGCCGCGGGCCGACCGCATCGTCTGCCTCTCATCGGCGGTGGCCGCCGAGCTGGCGGCGTGGATGGCGGCGCAGCGCATCGCCGGCGCCGGCGCCGGCGCCGGCGCCGGCGCCGCCATCAGCGTGGTCCCGCCAGGGCACCGGGTCTGGCACGGCGAGCCCGAGGCGCCGCCGGGCCTGCCTGCCGCCTGGGTCGATGGCCGCACGCCCTTCGTGCTGCAGGTGGGCACGGTGGAGCCGCGCAAGAACCACGCGCTGACCCTGGCGGCCGTCCAGCGCCTGTGGGATCGGGGCGCCGACATCGGCTGCCTGTTCATCGGCCAGCGCGGGTGGCTGATGCAATCCTTCGGCGAGGCGCTGGCGCGGCTGCCGCAATGGCAGCGGCAACTGCGGTGGCTCACCGAATGCCCTGATGCGCAGCTGGAGTGGTGTTACCGGCACGCGGCGGCGGTGGTGTACCCGTCGGCCGGCGAAGGCTATGGATTGCCGCTGGCCGAGGCCGCATGCGCGGGCGCCGCGGTGGTCGCCAGCGACACCCCCGTCCACCGGGAGGTCCGCCACCGCCTGCCGCCCGGGGCGACGGTGACGCTTTGCGCCGCCGAGGCGGCCGCCGTGGGCCGCGCCCTGCAGGCGGCCCTGGCAGAGCACCGACCCGCTCGCGGCCGCGGCCCCGGCCGGGATTGGCGCGCGGCCACGGACGAACTCCTGGCGTCGCTGGGCCTGCGCGGCCGGAGCCGCTCAGACCAGGTAGAACATGCCGTTCTCGATCGCCCCGATCACGTTGGCCTGGTTCTCGGGTGACTCGCTGAAACCGGCCAGCACGTCGGCGCGGGTATGGGTGGTCTGCAGGTTGTGCAGGTGGTAATCGAAGCCGGCCTGCTCGGGCTCGCGGTTCAGGACGTTCTGGTAGAGCAGCGTGACGAACTGCGCGTCGGTCACGCTGCCGTAGGTCGCCGAGAACTCGGGGCTGTCGATGAAGTTCTTCGCGATCTGCCAGAGGGCCCAGCCATCGTCCAGGGCCTTCATCTGGAAGCCCAGGCCCGGAAGGTCCGGCGCCCGGTCGAACGCGGCCTGGTACAGGCGATACGCGATGCCGGCGTTGCCGTTCACGTCGAGCGCGATCCGGACATCGTCGAACGCCAGGCGCTCCACGTTCACCAGTGAATCGGTGAACGTGCCGGACTGGAGCGTGTAGCCGCCCGCGACCGCGTCGACGGTGTAGCTCGACGCCGAGCCGGCGTACACAACCGTGTCCAATCCCGCCCCGGCGTCGATCGACAGGCTGCCCCGGATGCCGCCCGATGCGGCGGCCTGCACGAGAGAGCCCGAGAACGTGAGCTCGCCGCCCCACAGCATGTCGCCCTGGCCGGTGATGGCCGTGCCGCCGTCTCGTGTATAGACGGCGCTCGACAGCGGCAGCGAGGTGCCGTTCAGCGTGACGCTGCTGACGTAGAGATTGCGGTCTTGCGCGTAGAGGGTCTGGGGATCGTTGAGGTAGTCGATGCTGATGCTGGTCGTGCCTGCCGGCACTGTTAGGGAAATCTGCTGCGTCTGGCCCAGCGAGTGGTCGGCCGTAACGCTGACGTTGGCCCTCATCACGACGCCATCGACGAGCAGATTGATTGCCGGCCAGATGCCTTCGGCCGAGCTTCCGCTCACCGTCAGGACCAGGCTGCCGGCCGCGCCGCCGCCCGCATAGAGCACATCGTTACCGCTGGTGCCGTTGATGTCAGCCATGTAGTACCTCTCTTGGTGGAGGGACCGCCCGGGTCCCGGTGAATCGTGGGCACGACTCTACGCACCGGCAACAACCCGGCCAATGGCGCGTTCAGACTACCGGCGGGCCCCACGGCCGGGCCGGCCGCGGACATACTTGCGGGTTTTGCGCCGGGGTCGAC
>Ga0255338_1001729_pt1 | contig 38154 bp, 34 predicted proteins | sample MeOH1_35cm_T4_19_FD_203715 | JGI IMG/M metagenome (GOLD analysis project Ga0255338, IMG submission 203715) | Sandy soil microbial communities from University of British Columbia, Vancouver, Canada - MeOH1_35cm_T4_195 | ecosystem: Engineered > Artificial ecosystem > Sand microcosm > Unclassified ...
CCTGCTGATACCCCACGGGCACACCCACAGCAGCCTGCACACCGGCGCCAGCCTGCACCACAGCCTGGCCGCCGAAGGCGTCGAGGGCGTGCGCAAGGCCCTGGCGACGGAGCTGAAGAGCCAGGACAGGGTCCTGCAGCGCTATGTCTATGTGGAACTGGAGCCCGGCACCGATCCCGCGGCCATGGAGCGGGCCATCCGCCAGGATCCGCTCTATCTGGACGAGGAGACGCTGGTGTTCCCGGTGGACAGCATCGCCGCCCTGGAAGAGGCCAATCGCGGCCTGCTGCTGGAACGCCATGCGGCCGCCGGCGACCCAGGCCATGCCGCGCTGCTGCTGGAGGCGCGCTTCGACGAAACGGCGCTGGCCGCCCGCGTCATGCTCGCCGCTGCGCGGGCACTGCCCTCGCTGCCGGCCGGAGCCCATTCCCTGCTCGATCTGCCGCCTGCCGCGCTCTGGGGCGAGCAAGGCGCCAGCGACGAAAGGGAGTGGATGTGAATTGCCAGGGCAATCCCATGAATCTGCTCGGCAAATGATGCCCCCCGTGGGGTGAGTTCATTTGCGATTGTCTCCCTCAGTCGCGAATGAATTCGCTCCTACAGCTGTGGGAGAAGCTTGGTTTATCTTGCTTATTTCAACGACCATATCTTGAGGCAGGACTATTTCATTGAAATAAACTGAACTCAAAACCGGCCTTGTTTTATCCACCCCTTTCCTGTAAGCACCGACCTTAGGTATTAATATTGACACACGATCTTCCTTGCCAATCTTATGGCAAACCGAGTCCAGCTTTACCATCGCAAGACCAGGAATGACTTCTTTATGTATTTCCTCGGCAGATAACGATTCTGATATTGAGCCTTCCCTAGAGCCACTCACCTTGATCACTTTTATATAGGAGTTGATAAAATTCAGGATAGTAGCCTTACCGTACATAAATCTATAATCATCCCCAGAAGGTATAGAGTCCAAAAACAATGACTCAAGATTTGGAATAGTCTCCCTCCAGTTATTGCTCCCATCAGGGGTATAAACAGTCCATGCCGACGGAAACAAAGCAACCAACCTGCACCGATCTAGATAGGTTTTTTCGTTTTTTACTTTTACAACCTTGCGATAGTGATAATATTCCAAGCCCAGCTGATCATTGCTCTGAATCAATATTGGATTATTAGCCCCAAAGCCAACTCTGTCACATAACGACTTCGAGCAAGCCGTGATAACACCGGGATCCGATTGATCCTCGCCATTAATATCACCTCGCGCAATAGGCGATAGCAAAGCCAGCAAAACAGCACCAAAAAAGAAATTACCAATTGTTTTGCAACGCATATTTACCAATCTCACAATTAGGCAAGCAAGAGAACTCATCATCCATTAAAGCTGGCAACCAAACAGCATCTTATATTCCGACATCAATACACCTAGCCGTTTTTCAAAGTTTACTTTCTCTTCGCCTCCCACTAGGAGTTTGGCTTTCCAGGTGTACCAGACTGGTATCAGGAATCCAAAGATGGCGATGGGCAGTACAGTCCAGGTGCCGTTTTTTTCCAGAGTCCGCGCATCCAGTACTTGAGGCCTTTTTTCGGAGAGAAACTGGAGTCCATGGGTTTGCTCCGGCGACTCCAGAATTGGCGATTGGGCTGCGATGGAGAGCCATGCTGGCTGAACAGCATCCCTTCAGTTGAAGGAAGCTCCTCTACCTTGCCTTCAAAAGGATAATGTCATAACGACACCAGAGAACCAGGAACCCGGCCACACTCCGTCTCTCGGATACCGAGAGTCCGCCGCTGCGGCAGGGAAAAAGGAAGTTTCAGGCTGTGTCCCGGTCGCCCCGGAGCCTGTGAATGCAGCGTTACGAGGGGATGCCCCGTAACGCTGCGAAGGTCCCGCTAGTTCAATCCGCCGAAACGCCGGTAGAAGCTTTCCCCGACTTCGGGCAGCGGGCCGTCGGCGGTTTCCAGGGTGCCGTTGAGCCACTCTTCGGCCTTGGCGTAGATCAGCCGGTAGATGTTGCGGCACAGCTGGCGGGCGGCGCGGCCTTCCCAGTCGCCGGGGAGCAGTTCGTCGGGCAGTTGTGGGTCGCGCAGCAGCAGCTTGCGGTATTCGTGGATCAGCAGGGTACGCGCCAGGAAGCAGTCCGAGGGCTCCAGCCTGTCCTGCTCGCGCAGGGCCTGCCAGAGCGGGCGGAACAGCTGGATGAACTCGCTGTACTGGGCGGCCAGAGCATCGATGCTCCAGCTGTCGCGTACCTGCATGTGCAGCGCCTTGGAGGCCAGCACGTCCTGGGGGCGGGTCTCGAAGATGATGCTGTCTTCCAGCGCGCCCAGCTCCTGCAGGGTCGCGGTGACGTCCGCCCGCTCGCCGCGCGGGCAGGCCAGCACGGTCGGGGCGATGGCGCCGAAGCCCTGCCACTCCAGCTCCTCGCGCGCCTGCTTGCGCAGCTCCGCGGGCAGCTGGGTGAGCATGACCAGGCACCAGGTGCCGTCCCAGGCGGGCACGCCGGAGCTGTAGATGCGCTTGAAGGCCTTCTCGAAACGGCGCCGCCCGGCGCCGGTGAGGCTGTAGTAGCTGCGCCGCCCCACCTTCTCCGCCGACAGCCAGCCGTCCTTGGTCAGACGGAAGATCGAGGTGCGGATCAGCCGTTCGTTGATGCCCATGGGCTCGAGCAGCTGGATCAGGCTGCCGAGCCAGACGGTCCCGCCATGGGGCTCGATGGCATCGCCATAGAGGGTGATGATCAGCGAACTGGCACGGATGGGAGTCTGTTGCTGGAAGCGGGTGATCAGGTGATTCAGGGGAGCGAGCGACGTCATGGCTGCATTGGCGCTGGTCAAAAGCCCGAATATACCTGCCCTTCCGGCGCCCTGGCCATCTTCGGCCAGAGCCCTGCGCCGGCCCGTCATGGCGCGCCCTCGCCCTTGGGCCGGTAGGCGGACGACGAGCTCCGCGGGCGGTCCGGCTCGACCTCGCTCAGCGGTTCGCACAGCTGCATCTCCTGCAGGCAGCGCTGGGCCAGCAGTTGGTACTCGCGGGTGCCGGCCTGCTTCCAGGCCACCTCCTTGTCGTCGAGGCGGCGCCTGATCAGGGCCGGCGCGCCCACCACCATGGACTGCGGCGGACAGACGAAGCCGGCCTTGACGAAGGCGCAGGCGGCGACGATGGAGCGCTCGCCGATGTGGGCGTTGTCCATGACCACGACGTTCATGCCGATCAGCGCATCGGCGCCGATCCGGCAGCCGTGCAGCACGGCGCCATGGCCGATGTGGCCGTTGCGCTCGACCACCGTGTCGCTCTGCGGGAAGCCGTGCATCACGCAGGTGTCCTGCAGGTTGGCGCCCTCTTCCAGGACGATCCGCCCGAAGTCGCCGCGCAGGCTGGCCAGCGGCCCGACATAGCAGCCGGGGCCGACGATCACGTCGCCGATCAGCACGGCGGAGGGGTGCACATAGGCCGTGGGATGCACCACGGGGGTCAGGCCGTCGAGGCTGTAGCAAGCCATCTCAGTTCCCCCCTGCGGTCGCGGCCGGACGCCGGCTCTGCACCGCCACGAAGCGGCGGGCGACGAAGGCGGTGTCGGTCAACGAGGCGTTGGCCGCCGGGTTGGCGCCGCTGCCGTGGAAGTCGCTGAAAGCGGCCGACTGGTTGATGAAGGCGGCGCCCTCGAAGTTGACCGACAGGGCCACGGCCACGTCCAGGGACAGCGCCTCGGCCCGGGCCAGCACGGCTTCGTCGGTGGAATAGACGCCCAGGGTCAGGGCGCCCTTCTCGGCGATCACCTCGCCGGCCAGCGCGAGACTGTGCTCGGTGCTGTCAGTGGCGACGACGAAGGCGATCGGGCCGAAGCGCTCCTCGGCATAGGCCGCGCGATCGGCCGCATCGACCCTGAGCAGCAGCGGCGTGCGGATGCGCGCGCCGGGGTACTGCGGATGCTCGCGCGCCTCGCTGTCCAGCAGCACCTCGCCCAGGCGGCGGCACTCGTCGATGCGCGCCAGCGTGGCCTCCGACTGGATGGCGCCGAGCATGCCGCAGGCCCGCTCGTTGTCGGCGAGAAGACCGCGTACGGCCCCGGCCAGCGCCTGCGCCACCTCGTCGAAGGCGATCACTCCGTCCGCGGTGCGGATGCCGTCGCGGGGCACGAAGATCGTCTGGGTGGTGGTGCACATCTGCCCGGAATAGAGGCTGAGGGTGAAGGCCAGGTTGCCGGCCACGGATTTGAGGCTACCGACACTATCGATGACCACGCAGTTGACCCCGGACTTCTCGGTGAACACCTGGGCCTGACGGGCGTTGTCCTCCAGCCAGTTGCCGAAGGCGCTGGAGCCGGTGAAGTCGAGCAGCCGCACCCGCGGATCGAGGGCCAGACGCTGGGCCACCGGCACCTCCGGGGTGTCCGCCACCAGGCTCACCAGGGCCGGATCGAAGCCCAGCTCGCCCAGCACCTCCTGGGCGACCCCGACGCTCATGGCCACCGGCAGGATCGCGCCCGGATGAGCCTTGACCAGCACCGGATTACCGGTGGCCAGACTGGCGAACAGCGCGGGATAGGTGTTCCAGGTCGGGAAGGTGGCGCAGGCGATGACCAGCGATAGGCCGCGCGGCACCACATGCCACTGCTTGCACAGCGCAAGCGGCGCCTGCTTGCCCTGCGGTTTGCTCCAGAGCGCCGCGCCGCGCACCTCCAGCATCGCCCGCCAGGCGTAGGCGACCGCCTCCAGCCCGCGATCCTGGGCATGCGGACCGCCGGCCTGGAAGGCCATGGCATAGGCCTGCCCGGTGGTGTGCATCACCGCATGGGCCAGCTCGAAGCTCTTCCGGTTCAGCCGCTGGAGGATTTCCAGGCAGACCCCGACCCGGGCCTGCGGCCCGGCATCGCGCCAGCTCGGCAGCGCCCGTTGCATGCGCGAGAGCAGTTGCCCGGCATCGTACTGGTCGTAGCTGATGCCGAGATCGAAGCCGTAGGGCGAGCGTTCGGCCCCCGCCCTGCCGACCGGCTCCGGCCCCGCCAGCGGGAAATGGCGGTTCAGCAGGGCTTCGAAAGCGGCCTGCGCCCCATTGGCGGACTCCTCCGGATAGCGTCTGGGATTTTCCGGATACGGCGACCAGTACTCGCGGCGCTGGATGGCCTGCAAGGCCTGATCCAGGGTGCTGCGGTGATGTTCGAACAGCTCGACGGCGGCGGCGTACGCAAGGGGCTTCATGGGTGCTTTCCTTTTCTTTCTTATAAGTAAGGCCGTGAATACCTGCTCGTGCGACAAAGCAATGCACGACGGATACGATCTTGTATCACATTAAAAAGATCGAAGGAAACGCTCGGTCTGTATCGGATTCACAGATGGCCAGAGACGAGCCAACAACTAATTGAAACTACTGAAAAAGTTCTTGTATCAGAGAAATAGGCGACCTGTAGCCAGCCCAACACAACCCACAAATTAGACACGCAATCTATTTTTATTAGTATTGATTGGTATCATTTTGTGGATATACTTCGCCCTAAGCCGCCAGCCAAGGGCGAACGGCCGCGGAAGGGGGAGCTCCCCGATAACACCCATAACCGCCGGCACCGGATGCCGCCGCACGCGAGGACCGCCCCATGCCTCACACCCTTGCCGTCCAGACGCCCGAACCGGGCATTCGCCTCGTCACCCTGCAACGCCCGCAAGCCCTGAACGCGCTCAACACCGAATTGCTGGGCGAGCTGTCGGCCGAACTGGACGGCGCCGAACAGGACGAAGCCATCCGCGTGGTGGTGCTGACCGGCAGCCGCAAGGCCTTCGCCGCCGGTGCGGACATCAAGGAAATGGCCGAGCGCGACCTGGTCGGCATCCTCGACGACCCCCGCCAGCAGCACTGGCAGCGCATCGCCCGCTTCGGCAAGCCGCTGATCGCCGCGGTCAACGGCTACGCCCTGGGCGGCGGCTGCGAGCTGGCGATGCACGCCGACATCATCGTCGCCAGCGAGGACGCCCTCTTCGGCCAGCCGGAAATCAACCTGGGGATCATGCCCGGCGCCGGCGGAACCCAGCGCCTGCTGCGCGCGGTCGGCAAGTCGCTGGCCATGCAGATGGTGCTCACCGGGGAGCCGATCGGCGCCCGTCTCGCCCAGCAGGCAGGCCTGGTCAGCGAAGTCACCCAGCCGGAGCTGACCCTGGAGCGCGCCCTGCAGATCGCCCGGCGCATCGCCGAAAAGGCGCCGCTGGCCGTGCGCCTGGCCCGCGAGGCCCTGCTCAAGGCGATGGATATCGACCTGGCCAGCGGCCTGCGCTTCGAGCGCCACGCCTTCACCCTGCTCGCCGGCACCCGGGACCGCGACGAAGGCATCCGCGCCTTCATGGAAAAACGCCCCCCCGAATACCAGGGACGCTGAGCCGTACCCGCTTCAGCGACTCGATCCGCAGCGACATTCAACAAAAAGAGAGCGGCAGATCCATGAACTTCGAGCACATCCTCTTCCACATCGACAGCGGTGTGGCCACCCTCCGCCTGAACCGCCCGAAACAGCTCAACAGCTTCAACCTGAAGATGCACGGCGAAGTGCGCGAAGCGCTCAAGCAGGTCAGGCAGAACGCCGAGGTCCGCGCCCTCCTGCTCACCGGCGAAGGCCGCGGCTTCTGCGCCGGGCAGGACCTGGACGACCGCAACGTCGCTCCCGGCGCCGAGATGCCCGATCTCGGCGAGTCCATCGAGAGGCACTACAACCCGCTGATCCGCCAGCTGCGCGACCTGCCGATGCCGGTGATCTGTGCGGTCAACGGCGTGGCCGCCGGCGCCGGGGCCAACATCGCCTTCGCCTGCGACCTGGTGCTGGCAGCACGCTCGGCCAGCTTCATCCAGGCCTTCTGCAAGATCGGCCTGGTGCCGGATTCCGGCGGCACCTGGACCCTGCCGCGGCTGGTGGGCATGGCCCGGGCCAAGGCCCTGACGATGCTCGGCGAGCGGATTTCCGCGGAGCAGGCCGAACGGTGGGGCATGATCTGGCGCTGCATCGACGACGAAGCCCTACAGGACGAAGCCCTCGAGCTGGCCCGCCACCTCGCCACCCAGCCGACCACCGGCATTGCGCTGATCAAGCGCGCCCTGAACGCCAGCGCCGGCAACACCTTCGACCAGCAGCTGGATCTCGAGCGCGACCTGCAGCGCCTGGCCGGCCGCACCGAGGACTACCGCGAGGGCGTCGGCGCCTTCAAGGAAAAGAGAACCGCCACTTTCAAGGGGTGCTGAAGCATGGATGCCCTGACCATCGATACCCGGATCGGCGTGATCGGCGCCGGCGCCATGGGTGCCGGCATCGCCCAGGTGGCGGCCCAGGCCGGCCATCCGGTGTACCTGTACGACAACCGCCCCGGCGCCGCCGCGGTCGCCATCGACGGCATCGCCCGGCAACTGGGCAAGCTGGTGGAGAAAGGCAAGCTCGACGCCGCCCAGCGCGATGCCACCCTCGCCCGTCTGCAGGCCGTGGAAAGCCTCGAAGGCCTCGCCCGCTCCGGCCTGATCGTCGAGGCCATCGTCGAGAACCTGGCGGTCAAGCGCGAGCTGTTCCAGCGGCTGGAAGAGCTCTGCGGCGAGGACTGCATCCTCGCCAGCAACACCTCGTCGATTTCGATCACCAGCCTGGCCGCCCCTCTGAAACGCCCCGAACGGATGCTCGGCATGCACTTTTTCAACCCCGCACCGCTGATGGCCCTGGTCGAGATCGTTTCCGGCCTGGCCAGTGCGCCGGCCCTGGCCGCCCGCCTGTACGAGACGGCGAAGCGCTGGGGCAAACAGCCGGTGCACGCGCGCTCGACCCCTGGCTTCATCGTCAACCGCGTGGCCCGGCCCTTCTATGCCGAAAGCCTGCGCCTGCTGCAGGAAGGCGCCGCCGACTGCGCCACCCTCGATGCCCTGATGCGCGAGGCCGGCGGCTTCCGCATGGGCGCCTTCGAGCTGACCGACCTGATCGGCCACGACGTCAACTACGCCGTGACCCGCTCGGTGTTCGACGCCTACTACGGCGACTTCCGCTTCCAGCCCTCGCTGATCCAGAAAGAACTGGTGGACGCCGGACGCCTGGGGCACAAGAGCGGCCGCGGCTTCTACGACTACGCCGAAGGCGCGCAGCGCCCTGCGCCGGTCGAGCTGCGCAGCGGCGCCGAGGTGGACACCTGCGTGGTGGAAGGTGATCTCGGCCCGGCTCGCGCCCTGGTGCCCCGCCTGCGCGAACAGGGCGTGCAGGTGATCGAACGCCCCGGCAGAGGCCTGATCCGCGTCGGCGACGCCGTGCTGGCCCTGACCGATGGCCGTCTGGCCAGCCAGCGCGCGCGCCAGGACGGCCTCGCCAATCTGGTCCTGTTCGACCTGGCCCTCGACTATGCCGAGGCCAGCCGGATCGGCGTGGCCTTCGCCGCCGACAGCAGCTACGAGGCGCGCGACCAGGCCGTCGCGCTGCTCCTGCGCGCCGGCCTGGTCGTCAGCCCGCTCGCCGACATCCCGGGCCTGGCGGTGATGCGCACCGTGTCGATGCTCGCCAACGAGGCCGCCGATGCCGTACTGCAGGGCGTGGGCAACGCCCACGACATCGATCTGGCCATGCGCGCCGGGGTGAACTATCCGCTCGGCCCGCTGGCCTGGGCCGACCGCATCGGCCTCGACCACGTCCTCAGGATTCAGGAGAACCTGCTGCACAGCTACAACGAGGAGCGCTACCGCCCCTCGCTGCTGCTGCGCCGCCAACACGCCACCGGGAGAGCGTTTCATGGCTGAGCAGACCAACGCACCGACACCCCAGCAACTGGCCGAAGCCTGCGCCGCCTCGATGTACGAGCGCGACCTGGCCGTACGCCACCTGGGCATCGCGATCCTGCGCGTGGCGCCGGGCGAAGCCGACCTGCAGATGAGCGTCGGCGAGACCATGATCCAGGGGCACAACAGCTGCCACGGCGGCTACCTGTTCACCCTGGCCGACTCGGCCTTCGCCTATGCCTGCAACAGCTACGACGAGGCCTGCGTGGCGCAGGGCTGCAGCATCGACTACATCGCCCCCGGCCGTCTCGGCGACGTGCTCACCGCACGCGCCACCCAGGTCAGCCGCAGCGGCCGCACCGGCAACTACGACGTGCGCATCGAGAACCAGCACGGCCAGCTGATCGCCGTGTTCCACGGCAAGTCCTACAGGATTCGCGGCAGCGTCCGCCAACTGGAGAATGAGGCATGAGTGAAGCCCTGATCATCGACGCCGTGCGTACGCCCATCGGCCGCTACGCCGGCGCCCTCAGCGGCGTGCGCGCCGACGACCTCGGCGCCGTGCCGCTGCGCGCGCTGATGGCGCGCAACCCGCAGCTGGACTGGAGCGCGGTGGACGACATCATCTATGGCTGCGCCAACCAGGCCGGCGAGGACAACCGCAACGTGGCGCGCATGTCCGCGCTGCTCGCCGGCCTGCCGCTGACGGTACCGGGCACCACGGTCAACCGCCTGTGCGGCTCGGGCATGGATGCCATCGGCCTGGCCGCCCGCACCCTGCGCTGCGGCGAGGCCCGGCTGATGATCGCCGGCGGCGTGGAATCGATGTCCCGCGCGCCCTTGGTGATGGGCAAGGCGGAAAGCGCCTTCTCCCGCTCGGCCGAGCTCTTCGATACGACGATCGGCTGGCGCTTCGTCAATCCGCAGATGAAGCAGGAGTTCGGCATCGACTCCATGCCGGAGACCGCGGAGAACGTGGCCGAGCAGTTCGGCATCTCCCGCGCGGATCAGGACGCCTTCGCCCTGCGCAGCCAGCAGAAGACCGCGGCCGCCATGGCTCGCGGCCGCCTGGCGAAAGAAATCGTCCCGGTGACGATTCCCCAGCGCAAGGGGCCGGCCAAACTGGTCGAGCAGGACGAGCACCCGCGCGCCGAAACGACCCTGGAGCAACTGGCCAAACTGCCCACGCCGTTCCGCGACGGCGGCAGCGTCACCGCCGGCAACGCCTCCGGCGTCAACGACGGCGCCTGTGCCCTGCTGCTGGCCAGCCCGCAAGCCGCCGAGCGCTTCGGCCTCAAGGCCCGCGGCCGGGTGGTCGCCATGGCCACCGCTGGGGTCAAACCGCGGATCATGGGCATCGGCCCGGTGCCGGCGACCCGCAAGGTGCTGGAAATCGCCAACCTGAGCCTGGCCGAAATGGACGTGATCGAGCTGAACGAAGCCTTCGCCGCCCAGGGCCTGGCTGTGCTGCGCGAGCTGGGCATCGCCGACGACGACCCGCGGGTCAACCCCAACGGCGGCGCCATCGCGCTCGGCCATCCGCTGGGCATGAGCGGCGCGCGCCTGGTCACCACCGCCCTGCACGAACTGGAGGAACGCCGAGGCCGCTATGCCCTGTGCACCATGTGCATCGGTGTCGGCCAGGGCATCGCCATGGTCATCGAACGACTCTGACCAGCTCGCTTGGAACCGGATGAAAACCCGGATGGAACAACGTGGGGTATGCTGTCCCACGCACTCGAAGCCCTGCCAGGAATGGCGGACCTACAAAAACAAAAGAGTGGACTATAAGAACATGGACCGAGCTAACGCCTGCCTGCCAGACCCGATGGAAACCGCCAGCCTCGACGAGTTGCGCCAGCATCAGCTGGACCGTCTGCGCTGGAGCCTGAAACATGCCTACGAGAACGTGCCGCTGTACCGGCAGCGTTTCGACGAGCAGGGCGTGCACCCGAGCGACATCCAGTCGCTGGACGACCTGGCGAAGTTCCCGTTCACCACCAAGAGCGACCTGCGCGACAACTACCCCTACGGCATGTTCGCCGTGCCGATGGACAAGGTGGTCCGCCTGCACGCTTCCAGCGGCACCACCGGCAAGCCGACCGTGGTCGGCTACACCCAGAACGACATCGACACCTGGGCCAACGTGGTGGCCCGCTCGATTCGCGCCGCCGGCGGCCGCCCGGGCGACAAGATCCACGTCGCCTACGGCTACGGCCTGTTCACCGGCGGCCTGGGCGCCCACTACGGCGCCGAGCGCCTGGGCTGCACCGTGATCCCCATGTCCGGCGGCCAGACCGAGAAGCAGGTCCAGCTGATCCGGGATTTCCAGCCGGACATCATCATGGTCACCCCCTCCTACATGCTCAACATCGCCGACGAGCTGGAGCGCCAGGGCGTCGACGCGCACAAGCTGGCGCTGCGCCTGGGCATCTTCGGCGCCGAACCCTGGACCGGCCAGCTGCGCGGCACCCTGGAGGAGCGCCTGGGCATCCAGGCCATGGACATCTACGGCCTGTCGGAAGTGATGGGACCGGGGGTGGCCATGGAATGCGCGGACAGCAAGGGCGGCCCGACCATCTGGGAAGACCACTTCTATCCGGAGATCATCGACCCGAACACCGGGGAAGTGCTGCCGGACGGCCAGATGGGCGAGCTGGTGTTCACCTCGCTGAGCAAGGAGGCCCTGCCGATGATCCGCTACCGCACCCGCGACCTGACCCGACTGCTGCCGGGCACCGGGCGGGCGATGCGGCGGATCGACAAGATCACCGGGCGCAGCGACGACATGCTGATCATCCGCGGGGTCAACGTGTTCCCGACCCAGATCGAGGAGCAGGTCCTCAAAGTCAAACAGCTATCCAGCACTTACGAGATCCACGTGTATCGCAATGGAAACCTCGACAGCCTGGACGTGCGGGTGGAACTCAAGCCCGAGTACGAGCACCTCGGCGAAGCCGAGCGCAATACGGTAGTCCGCGAGCTCGGCCACCACATCAAGAGCCACATCGGCATCAGCACGCGCATCGACATCGTGCCCGCCTTCTCCATCAAGCGCTCCGAAGGCAAGGCTTCCCGCGTGGTGGACAAGCGCCAGGCCGCCGCCTGAACGCGCAGCGGAAAAGCCTCACCCACGCCTGAGCCCCGCCCGTGCGGGGCTTTTTTTGCGCAGTTTCCGACTCGACAGCCGTACCGCCCAGCCTCCCCTCGACGCCAGTCCCCGCTACTCCCGCCTCTTCCCGCCAGCGCACCAGCCAGCGCGGGCAAGGCTTCGCCGCCGGCGCCCCAGTAATGCGATACAAAAAACACAAATGACACGATATTTGTTGTTTGATTTTTTATTGTGTATCGGATAGAAATATCTTCATGCCAAGCGGCACCCACAAAAACGATCCAAGGCCGGAGGAACAGCATGTACGCCCAACTGGTGGAGACGGGAGTCAAGCGACTCAAGACCCGCGAAGAGATGACCGAGGAGGAACGCGCCTTCCAGGACAGGATTGACGCGGAAATCAAGATCGAGCCGAAGAACTGGATGCCGGACGCCTACCGGCAGACCCTGATCCGGCAGATCTCCCAGCACGCCCATTCGGAAATCGTCGGCATGCTGCCGGAAGGCAACTGGGTGACCCGCGCCCCGACCCTGAAGCGCAAGCTGCAGCTGATGGCCAAGATCCAGGACGAGGCCGGCCACGGCATGTACCTGTACAGCGCCATGGAAACCCTCGGCGCCGACCGCGACGAGGAGATCGCCAAGCTGCACGGCGGCCGCGCCAAGTACTCGAGCATCTTCAACTACCCGACATTGAACTGGGCCGACATGGGCGCGGTGGGCTGGCTGGTGGACGGCGCCGCCATCGTCAACCAGGTGGTGCTGCAGCGCACCTCCTACGGCCCCTACTCCCGCGCCATGATCCGCATCTGCAAGGAAGAGAGCTTCCACCAGCGCCAGGGCTACGAAATCCTCCTGACCATGATGCGCCACGGCAACCAGGCCCAGAAGGACATGGTCCAGGACGCCATCGACCGCCTGTGGTGGCCGGCCCTGATGATGTTCGGCCCGAGCGACGCCGACTCCCCCAACAGCACCCAGTCCATGGCCTGGAAGATCAAGCGCCAGACCAACGACGAACTGCGCCAGCGCTTCATCGACCAGACCGTGCCGCAGCTGGAATACCTCGGCTGCACCGCCCCGGACCCGGACCTGAAGTGGAACGCCGAACGCGGCCACTACGACTTCGGCGAAATCAACTGGCGCGAGTTCTACGACGTGCTCAAGGGCAACGGCCCGTGCAATCACGAGCGACTCGCCACCCGCCGCCAGGCGCTGGAAGACGGCGCCTGGGTTCGCGAAGCCGCCGTCGCCCACGCCCGCAAGCAGCAGCAGGGCAACACCCAAAAACAAAAACGCAACGCCGCCTGATCAGGAGAAACGCAGCCATGTCGGAATGGACCCTCTTCGAAGTCTTCGTGCGCAGCAAGCACGGCCTCAACCACAAGCACGTCGGTAGCGTGCACGCCGTCGATGCGCAGATGGCCATCGAGAACGCCCGCGATCTCTACACCCGCCGCAACGAAGGCGTCAGCCTGTGGGTGGTGCCCTCGGCCCTGATCACCGCCTCTTCGCCGGACGAGAAGGAGCCGCTGTTCGATCCGTCCCAGGACAAGGTCTACCGCCACGCCAGCTTCTACGAGCTGCCCGCCGAAGTCGGCCACATGTGAGGCGCGCCATGAATCCGCAGAACGATCTGAGCGAATACCTGCTGCGCCTCGCCGACAGCGCCCTGGTCCAGGGCCAGCGCCTGTGCGAATGGTGCGGCCGGGCCCCGGCCCTCGAGGAAGAAATGGCGTTGATGAACGTCGGCCTCGACCTGGTCGGCCAGGCGCGCAACTGGTACGAGTACGCCGCGGAACTGCTGGCCGACGGCCGCGATGCCGATCACCTGGCCTACCGCCGCGACGAACGCGCCTACCGCAACCTGCTGCTGGTGGAGCAGCCCAACGGCGACTACGCGGTCACCATGACCAAGCAGTTCCTCTACGACGCCTGGCACTTCCACACCCTCGCGGCCCTGACCGGCTCCGCCGACGCCCGCGTCGCCGGCATCGCCGCCAAGGCCCTGAAGGAAGTCACCTATCACCTGCGCCGCTCCGCCGAGTGGGTGCAGCGCCTGGGCGACGGCACCGAGGAGAGCCACCGGCGCATGGTGGCGGCGGTCCGCGAGCTGTGGCGCTTCACCGTCGAGCTGGTGCATGCCGACCAGGTCGAGGAGCGCCTGCACCGGACCGGCATCGCGCCGAACCCGGACGAACTGGCTACGGCCTGGAGGACGAAGGTCGCCGACGTGTTCGCCAGCGCCAGCCTCGCCATGCCGGAGCCGGCCAGCCACTTCTACCTGAGCGGCAAGCGCGGCCTGCACACCGAGCACCTGGGCCTGCTGCTGGCCGAGATGCAGTTCCTGCAGAGGGCCTACCCCGATGCGACCTGGTGAGCTGATCGCCAGCGACCGCGGCGCCCGCCCCGCCGCAGCCTGCGATCTGGCCCTGGCCCGGGCGGTGCTGGAGCGGGTGATGGACCCGGAAGTGCCGGTGGTCAGCGTGGTCGATCTGGGCATCGTCCGCGAGATCGACTGGCGGGACGGCCATCTGCACCTGGTGGTCACCCCCACCTACTCCGGCTGCCCGGCCACCGAGCTGATCGAGAGCGAGATCGGCGCGGCGCTGGAGCAGGCCGGTTTCGCTGCGCCGAGCCTGGAGCGCCGGCTGGACCCGGCCTGGACCACCGACTGGATCAGCGAGCGGGGCCGCGAGCGCCTGCGCGCCTACGGCATCGCCCCGCCGGACGGCAGCGCCAGCAAGCGCAGCCTGCTCGGGGAAAGCCCGCAGGTGCATTGCCCGCAGTGCGGCAGCGCCCACACCGAACTGCTCAGCCAGTTCGGCTCCACCGCCTGCAAGGCGCTGTACCGCTGCCGGGAATGCCTGGAGCCCTTCGACTACTTCAAATGCATTTGAGCGGCCCGCAGGGACCGCGGAGACCACAACGATGAGCCAGTTCCACAGCTTGAGAATCAGGGAAGTGCGGCCGGAAACCCGCGAGGCGGTGTCCGTCGCCTTCGAGGTGCCGCCGGAGCTCGAAGACAGCTTCCGCTTCACCCAAGGCCAGTACCTGGTGCTGCGCACCGAGCTGGACGGCGAAGAAGTGCGCCGCTCCTACTCCATCTGCACCGGCGTCAACGACGGCGAACTGCGCGTGGCGATCAAGCAGGTTCCGGGCGGGCGCTTCTCCAGCTACGCCAACTCCACCCTCGAGGCCGGCCAGACCCTGGACGTGATGCCCCCTGCCGGCAGCTTCCACGTGCCGCTGGATGCGGCGCGCCACGGCAACTACCTGGCGGTGGCCGCCGGCAGCGGCATCACGCCGATCCTCTCGATCATCAAGACCACCCTGGAAGCCGAACCGCACAGCCGCTTCACCCTGATCTACGGCAACCGCTCCAGCGCCAGCGCCCTGTTCCGCGAGCAGCTGGAGGACCTGAAGAACCGCTACCTCGAGCGTCTCAACCTGATCTACGTGTTCAGCCGCGAGCAGCAGGACGTGGACCTGTACAACGGCCGCATCGATGGTGGGAAGTGCGTCGAGCTGTTCTCCCGCTGGCTGGACGTGAAGACCCTGGACGCCGCCTTCATCTGCGGCCCGCAGGAAATGACCGAGACCGTGCGCGACAGCCTGCAGGCCAACGGCCTGGCCGGCGAGCGCATCCATTTCGAACTGTTCGGCGCCCCCGGCGGCGCCCAGACGCATCAGGCCCGCGCGACCGCCCGGCAGGACAGCGGCGTGAGCCGGGTCAGCGTGATCAAGGACGGTCGCGAGCTGTCCTTCGAGCTGCCGCGCAACACCCAGAACATCCTCGACGCCGGCAACGCCCAGGGCATGGACCTGCCCTACTCGTGCAAGGCCGGCGTCTGCTCCACCTGCAAGTGCAAGGTGGTGGAAGGCGAAGTGGAGATGGATGCCAACTTCGCCCTGGAGGACTACGAAGTGGCCGCCGGCTACGTGCTGTCGTGCCAGTGCTATCCGCTCAGCGAGAAGGTCGTGCTGGACTTCGACCAGCTCTGACCGCACCTGCGTGAGACAGGTCGCGCGCCGGCCGGCCGCAGGGTCATGGAGACCGGCCGACGCCAGACTGGAGCCCTCCCGGCCCCGAGCCGGCGAGGGCTGCCGTGCAACACCGTGTCACTCATAACCTTAATAAGAAAGAGAGCACACCATGTCCCCGCAACAACTCGAAAGTATCCAGCGACACCCGCACTACCAGGCCCTCGTGCGTGAGAAGACCCGCCTCAACTGGTCCCTGACCCTGGCCATGCTGGTGATCTACTACGGCTTCGTGCTGCTGGTCGCGTTCTCCCCCGAGACCCTCGGCAGGCCGCTCAACGGCGGGGTCACCAGCGTAGGCATGCTCGCCGGCGTCATCGTCATCCTGCTCTCGGTCGGCCTGACCGGCATCTACGTGCACCGCTCCAACCGCCGCCTCGACCCGCTCAACGAGCAGATCAAGCAGGAGTGCGCCCAATGAAACGCCTCGCCCGCCTGCTCGTGCCCGGCCTGCTGGCCCTCGCCTCCCCCGCCGTCCTGGCCGCCGAAGGCGCCAGCCGTCCGCTGAACTGGAACGCCATCGGCATGTTCCTGCTGTTCGTCCTGTTCACCCTCGGCGTGACCCGCTGGGCGGCCATGCGCACCCGTTCGACCCGCGACTTCTACACCGCCGGCGGCGGCCTGAGCGGTCTCCAGAACGGCCTGGCGATCGCCGGGGACATGGTTTCGGCCGCGTCCTTCCTCGGTATTTCGGCGATGATGTTCATGACCGGCTTCGACGGGCTGCTGTATTCCCTCGGCGTGCTGGCCGGCTGGCCTATCATCCTGTTCCTGATCGCCGAGCGCCTGCGCAATCTCGGCAAGTTCACCTTCGCCGACGTGGTCGCCTACCGCCTGGCGCAGACGCCGGTGCGCATCACCGCGGCCTTCGGCACCCTGACGGTGGCGCTGATGTACCTGGTGGCGCAGATGGTCGGCGCCGGCAAGCTGATCGAGCTGCTGTTCGGCATCAGCTACCTGCACGCGGTGATGCTGGTAGGCGTGCTGATGGTCTGCTACGTGACCTTCGGCGGCATGCTGGCGACCACCTGGGTGCAGATCATCAAGGCCGTACTGCTGCTCTCGGGCTCCAGCTTCATGGCCTTCATGGTGCTCAGGCATTTCGGTTTCAGCACCGAGGCGCTGTTCGCCGGCGCGGCCGCCGTGCATGCCAAGGGCACCGCGATCATGGCCCCCGGCGGTCTGCTGTCGAACCCCGTCGATGCGATCTCGCTGGGCCTCGGCATGATGTTCGGCACCGCCGGGCTGCCGCACATCCTGATGCGCTTCTTCACCGTGGCCGATGCCCGGGAAGCCCGCAAGAGCGTGTTCTACGCCACCGGTTTCATCGGCTACTTCTACCTGCTGCTGATCGTCATCGGCTTCGGCGCCATCGTCATGGTCGGCACCGATCCGCAGTTCCGCGACGCCGCGGGCGCGATCGTCGGCGGCGGCAACATGGTCGCCGTGCACCTGGCGCAGACCGTCGGCGGCAGCCTGTTCCTCGGCTTCATCTCGGCGGTGGCCTTCGCCACCATCCTCGCCGTGGTGGCCGGCCTGGCCCTGTCGGGCGCCTCGGCGGTGTCCCATGACCTGTACGCCACCGTCGTGCGCAAGGGCCAGGCCAGCGAGCGGGAGGAGATGCGCGTGTCGCGGATCGCCACCCTGGCGATCGGTGTGCTGGCCATCCTCCTCGGCCTGGTCTTCGAGGCGCAGAACATCGCCTTCCTCTCCGGCCTGGTCCTGGCCATCGCCGCCTCGGTCAACTTCCCGGTGCTGTTCCTCTCCATGTTCTGGAAAGGCCTGACCACCCGCGGCGCCGTGGCCGGCAGCCTGATCGGCCTGTTCTCCGCCGTGACCCTAGTGGTGCTCGGCCCGGCCGTGTGGGTGAACGTGCTGAAGAACCCCGGCGCGATCTTCCCCTACGCCAACCCGGCGCTGTTCTCCATGACCCTGGCCTTCCTCGGCGCCTGGCTGTTCTCGGTCAGCGATGCCTCCGAGCGCGCCAGCCAGGAGCGCGGACGCTACCTCGCCCAGTTCATCCGCTCCATGACCGGGGTGGGTGCGGCAGGCGCCAGCCAGCACTGAGGCCCCCCTCGACACCAACCCTCATCGCCAAGGAAGGCCGGCGCCCGCGCCGGCCGAAGGAAATCAACCGGAGGAATCGACATGACCCACGTGCCTACGCTGCAGAGCTTCATCGCCGGTCGCTGGATCGGCCGGCAGGGCGCCCAGGTGCTGCGCAGCGCCATCGACGGCCATGGCGTCGCCCGCACCCACGAGGAAGCCCCGGACTTCGCCGAAGCCACCGACTTCGCCCGCCGCCGCGGCCTGCCGGCACTGATCGCCATGGACTTCCAGCAGCGCGCCGCCCGCCTCAAGGCCCTCGGCAAGTACCTGGTGGAGCGCAAGGAAGAGCTCTACGCCATTTCCCACCACACCGGGGCCACCCGCGCCGACAGCTGGATCGACATCGAGGGCGGCGCCGGCACCCTGTTCGCCTACGCTAGCATGGGCACCCGCGAGCTGCCTTCCGGCAACCTGATCCACGAAGGCCCGGCCATGCCGCTGGGCAAGCAGAACCATTTCGCCGGCAGCCACATCCTGGTGCCGCGCGGCGGCCTGGCCGTGCACATCAACGCCTTCAACTTCCCGGTCTGGGGCATGCTGGAGAAGTTCGCGCCGAGCTTCCTCGCCGGCATGCCGTGCATCGTCAAACCGGCCACCGCCACCAGCTACGTCGCCGAAGCGGCGGTGCGCATCCTGCAGGAATCCGGCCTTTTGCCCGAGGGCAGCCTGCAACTGGTGATCGGCGGCACCGGCGATCTGCTCGACCGCCTGCAGGGCCAGGACGTGGTCACCTTCACCGGCTCGGCCGACACCGCCGCCAGGCTGCGGGCGAACGCCAACCTGATCCGCCACTCGATCCCGTTCAACGCCGAGGCCGACTCGCTGAACTGCGCCATCCTCGCCCCCGATGTGACGCCGGACCACGAGGAATTCGAGCTGTTCGTGAGGGAAGTCGCCCGCGAGATGACGGTCAAGGCCGGACAGAAATGCACCGCCATCCGCCGCATCATCGTCCCCGAGAACCGCCTCGACGCCGTGGCCGAGCGCCTCTCCGCGCGACTGGCCAAGGTGGTGGTCGGCGACCCGAGCAAGGAAGGCGTGAAGATGGGCGCGCTGGCCTCCCATGCCCAGCTCGAGGACGTCGCCGCCCGCGTCGATGCCCTGCTCGCCAGCAGCGAACTGATCCACGGTGCCCGCGACGGCTTCGCCCCGCTCGGCGACAACGTGGCCGAGGGCGCCTTCTTCGCCCCGACCCTGCTGAAGAGCCGCGATCCGCACGCCGAGGGCGGCGCCCACGACATCGAGGCCTTCGGTCCGGTCAGTACCCTGATGGGCTACGCCGACCTCGACGAGGTCGTGGCCCTGGCCGCCCGCGGCAAGGGCAGTCTGGTCTCCACCCTGGTGACCCGGGACCCGCACATCGCCGCCCGCGTGGTGCCGGCCGTCGCTGCCTGGCACGGCCGCGTGCACGTGCTGGATAGCGAGGCCGCCAAGGAGTCCACCGGCCACGGCTCGCCGCTGCCGCAACTCAAGCACGGCGGCCCGGGCCGCGCCGGCGGCGGCGAGGAGCTGGGCGGCATCCGCGCGGTCAGGCACTACCTGCAGCGCAGCGCCGTGCAGGGTTCGCCGAGCATGCTCGGCGCCATCACCGGCGAATACGTGCGCGGCGCCAGGGTCATCGAAACCGAGGTGCATCCGTTCCGCCGCCACTTCGAAGAGCTCAAGATCGGCGAGTCGCTGCTGACCCACCGCCGTACCGTCACCGAGGCCGACCTGGTCAACTTCGGCTGCCTGTCGGGCGACCACTTCTACATGCACTTCGACGAGATCGCGGCGAAGGAGTCCCAGTTCGGCAAGCGCATCGCCCACGGCTATTTCGTGCTCTCCGCCGCCGCCGGCCTGTTCGTCTCCCCCGGCGTCGGCCCGGTGCTGGCCAACTACGGCCTGGACACCCTGCGCTTCGTCGGCCCGGTGGGCATCGGCGACACCATCCGCGCCCGCCTGACCTGCAAGCGCAAGATCGACCAGGGCAAGAAGAGCCCCAGCGGCAAGGGCCAGGGCGTGGTGGCCTGGGACGTGGAAGTGACCAACCAGAACGACGAGCTGGTCGCCAGCTACGACATCCTGACGCTGGTGGAAAAGCGCGAGGACTGATCTCGCACGCAAGGCAAAACCGGCTCAGGACCGTCTTCTCCCGGCTGCCGCCAGAGGGCGGTCCGCTGCCGACTATCCCTCCAGGCTGGCCGTGGCAAGCGCCGCCAGGGCCCGGCTCAGGGCCTCCGCGGCCGGGGATTCGACGAGGCCATGGCGGCGCGCCAGATAGCCGGGATCGTTGTAGCCGAGCCAGACCTGCCCGGCCGCATCCTCCCAGGCCAGCGCCCGGAGCGGCAGGTCGATGCCCAGGGTCTGCGCCGTCTCCATCAGCGGCGTGCCGCCCTGGGGATGGCCGAAGATCAGCAGTTCGGTGGGGCGCAGGCGCTGACCGATCTTCGCCGCGCCGGCGGCGTGGTCGATGCGGGCGAACACCAGCAGGCCCTTCCGCCGGACGCTGGCCTCGAAGCGGTCGAGGGTTTCCCGGGCGGCGAACCGGCTGGGCAGGACCACGAGGCCCTCGATGCCGGGCATGGTTTCAGTCACTGGTCGCTCCTCCGGAAAGTCCCGGCAGTTCGCGCCCCTCCTCCATCCGCAGCAGCACCAGCACGCCGGAGAACAGGGTCAGCCAGGCCACCGCCCAGACGGCGGCGGACAACCCCAGCCAGTCGGCGATCAGCCCGGACAGCAGGGCGCCGACCGCATAGCCGAGGTCGCGCCACAAGCGGTAGACGCCGACGGCGGAGGCGCGCCAGGACGGATGGGCTCGATCGCCGATGGCGGCCAACAGGGTCGGATAGACCATCGCCGTGCCGATGCCGAGCAGCACCGCGCCCAGGGCGAAGGCGGAGAAAGCATGGCCGGCGGCGACGATCCCGATACCCAGTGCCTGCAGCCACATGCCGCCGACGATCAGCGGCTTGCGTCCGACCCGGTCGGACAGCGCGCCGGTGAATATCTGGCCGACGCCCCAGACCGCCGGATAGAGCGCGGCGAGCAGACCGATGCGGGCGAGATCCAGGCCGGCCGCGGCGAACAGCAGCGGGAACAGGCCCCAGGCCATGCCGTCGTTGAGGTTGTTGACCAGCCCGGCCTGGCTGACGCTGGACAGATTGCGGTCGGTCAGCGAGGTGCGGCGAAAGATCTCGCCCTGGTCGAGGTCCGCGACCGGCGGACGGCCCTGCGCCTCCCTTGCCGCATGATGACGGGTTTCGCGCACCGGCAGCAGCGACAGCAGCAAGCCGAGCGCCACGTATACCACGCCCAGGTAGAAGGGCTCGGGGCGCAGTCCGTAGCGGGCGGCGATCCAGCCGGTGGCCAGGGCGCTGCCGGCCACCGCCAGATAGCCGGCGAATTCGTTGAGGCCCATGGCCAGCCCGCGCTGCCTGGGGCCGACCAGATCGATCTTCATGATCACGGTGGTGGACCAGGTCAGGCCCTGGCTGATCCCCAGCAGCAGGTTGGCACCGAGCACCCAGTTCCAGTCCGGTCCCAGCATGAGGATGAAGGGTACCGGCACCGCCACCAGCCAGCCGGCCACCAGCACCGGCTTGCGCCCGTAACGGTCGGAACAGCGCCCGGCGAAATAGTTGGCCAGCGCCTTGCTCACGCCGAAGACCACGATGAAGGACAGGATCGCCGTGCGCGCGACGAGCCGGAACTCCTCCTCGGCCAGGGCCGGCAGGATGCTGCGCTCCAGGCCGACCATGGCGCCGACGAAGGCGTTGACCAGCACCAGCAGGGAGAACTGCGCGAGATTCTCGCGCAGGCCGAGACGGATGGATGTCATGCAGGGGCTTCGCTCATTTCCAATGGATGAAGGCTACGGGCGCCCTGATCGGGGCCCCGCCGCGGCGGTGTCACGCCTCGGTCAGCAGACGTACCGTGCCCTTCGGCAGCCCGGCCTCGATGGGCAGGCTCTCGTCCCGCGACCATTCGTTCCAGGAGCCCAGGTAGATGCGCAGCCGGTCGAACCCGGCGAGTTTCATGGCGACGTAAGTATTGGCCGCCCGCGCGCCCTTGAAGCAGTAGATGATGATGTCGTCGGCGGGCGTCAGCCCACGCTCGGCAGCCAGCGCGCGGACCTGCTCGGCCGACTTGAAGGCGGCAACCGACTGGCTGGTGTCCATCAGCTCGTACCACTCCAGCCAGACCGCGCCGGGGATGCGTCCCTTGCGCGGGGCAAAGTCCTTGCCGTAGGGAGACGAGCTCTCGCCCAGCCATTCGTCCCGGTCACGGTTGTCGAGCAGCTTGATCGCCGGATCGGCCAGCGCCGCGCGCATCTCCTGCTTGGTCGTCAGCAGCTCGGTCCTGGGCCGGGTCGGGAAGACCGCCACCGCCGGCATCGCTGCGACGCTGTCCACCGCGCCGCCGGCCTCCTGCCAGGCACGCAGGCCGCCGTCGAGGATGCCGACCTGCGGGTAGCCCAGGTACTGCAGCAGCCAGTAGCCCCGGCAGGAGCCGCCGTAACGGGTGTTCAGCGCGTCCTCGTAGACGATCGCGATCTTCTCGCCATCCAGACCGGCCCGGCCGAACAGCTCGGCGAACTGGTCGTGCAGGGCTTGCAGGCCGGACGGGCTGGTTTCCGCCAGGTAGGAAAACACGTCCGGCACGTTCACCGCACCGGCGATGTGCCCGGCCCGGTAGGCCTCGGGGGCGCGGATGTCGATCAGCACGGCCTTGTCCGCCTGCATCGCGGCGGCTGCCTCCGCGGGACTGAAGAGTATTTTCTGGCTCATGGCCAGCTCCTTTGCCGGTTGGGAATCGGCCAGCCAGCGGCTGGCCGAGGGGGCCAGTAGCGGCCGGGAATCAGTAGCTCTTGTACGGCAGGAACTTGCCGGACAGCACCACGTTCACGCGGTCGCCCTTGGGATCGGGCTGGCGCTGGATGTCCATGGAGAAGTCGATGGCGCTCATGATGCCGTCGCCGAATTCCTCGTGGATCAGCTCCTTGATGGTGGTGCCGTAGACGCTGACGATCTCGTACCACCGATAGATCAGCGGATCGGTGGGCACGGCGGTCGGCAGCGAGCCCTTGTAGGGAACGATCTGCAGCCAGGCCACCGCCTCGTCGGGCAGGTCGAACAGCTTGCCGAGGGTTTCCGCCTGGGTCTTGTCGAAGGTCATCTGGCCGAGGCAGCCGGCGGTGGTCCACTCCTTGGACAGGCCGATGGCTTCGGCCACCTTCGCCCACTTCAGGCCCTTGGAGACCTTGGCGGCCAGGATCATCTTGGTTACTTCTTCGCGGCTGGAAATCATCTTCGGTTCCTCGTGTCGGGCTCGGTGTCCGGGGCGCGCCCGCTGGCACGGCCCGGAAAACAGGGTTGCAAGGCAGTATCGGGTGCTCAGTCGGCCAGGCCGATGCTGAACGGGATCGGGTTGCGCAGGGTGTTGGCCACCGGCGAGTAGAAATTGGCGTGGCGGACGATCTCGTCCAGCTCCTCGCGGCTCGCATCGCCTTCCACCAGCACCTTCACCCGGATCGCCTGGAAGCCCATCTGCTCCGGCTGCATCTGCGCACCGCCCGCGCCCCAGGCCGCCGGGTTGCCGATGTCCGCCTCCAGGAAGATCTCCAGCTTGCTCAGCCTGATCTGCTTCCAGGTCGCCACCGCGGTGATCCCCACCGCCAGGCAGCCGCCCAGGCCGGACAGGACGGTCTCGCCGGGCGCCGGCGCGGTGTTCTCGCCGAACAGGTGCAGCGGCTCGTCCACCACCACCGGCGTGTGGTCGCCGACATAGCTCAGGCTGCGGTACATGCCCTGCATCACCGTGTGGACCTTGTTGGTCCCGCGGCTGCCGGGGTTGTTGCGGCCCTTCTCGGCGAAGGCCATCAGCCCGTCGCGGTCGATCGGCTTGAGGTAGGCCTGCACGGTGCTCGGGCAGGTGCAGGGGGCGGTTGCTTCGGTCATGAGATGCTCCATTCGAGGGGGCGAGCGACGGGGCGCCGCTCTTCGGGTTCGAAGGGGATATCGCAACCGCTGTGCCAAGTTACCCAGCGAACGCAGAAATCGATTTTTAATGCTTTAAAATCAGTCAGTTACGAACAAATCCGCAGCCACCGAACGGCTGCGCGGGCGCTGCCGGCGAAAAGCCCGAGCACGCACAATGTTGACATTGTATACATTGTGAATTGTGACGATTCACGCCCCCCGCCTGAACGAACGCCGTGCTCCGATCTGGCCGCACGGGATTCGTCGGGGTAAGATGGCTGCGGGTGTCGCGTTCGCAGAAGCAACGGGGCAGGTTTCAGTGCTGGTCGGGCCGCCGCACATCTTCGGATATGGAGCGAGCATGATCCGACACCCCTCCGCCAAGGCGCTGCCGGCGGCGCAGCGCATGACTGAAGCCGCCTTCCACACCCTCGAGAAATTCCTCCACATCGAAGCCGTGAGCGGCGTGATCCTGCTGCTCACTGCTGCCGTCGCCCTGCTCTGGGCGAACCTCCCGGCCTTCGCCGAGAGCTACCAGCACCTCTGGCACACCCCGCTGGGCCTGCGCTTCGGCGGATACGAGATTGCCCACTCCCTGCACTTCTGGATCAACGACGGACTGATGACCCTGTTCTTCCTGGTGGTGGGCATGGAGATCCGCCGGGAAATCCACGACGGCGCCCTGGCCAGCCTGAGCCAGGCCGCCCTGCCCATGGCCGCCGCACTCGGCGGCGTGCTGGCGCCGGCGCTCATCTACGCGCTGGAGGCCTCCAACGGCGAACTGCGCCAGGGCTGGGCGGTTCCGACGGCCACCGACATCGCCTTCGCCGTCGGCGTGCTCGCCCTGCTCGGGCGTTCGGTGCCCCCGGCGGTACGGGTCTTCCTGCTGACGCTGGCGATCGTCGACGACATGGTGGCCGTGCTGATCATCGCCCTGTTCTTCTCCGGCGGGCTCGATCCGAGCGGCTTCGTCCTCGCAGGCGCGGGGATCGCGCTGGTGCTGGTCCTGCAGAAGATGGGGATCGGTTCTGCCTACGCCTATGTGCTGCCGGGGGCGCTGGTGTGGTTCGGCCTGCTGCAGACCGGGGCCCACCCGACCTTGGCCGGCGTGGTGCTGGGCCTGCTGACGCCGGTGGTTCCCCGCCCGGCCCTGGAGAGCCCGCTGAAAGCCGCGGCGCGGGCGCTGGACGAGTTCCGCAGCCGCAGCGGGGCCGGCGATCCCGAGCGCCTGCTGCCATCGGTGCGCGAGCTGGCTCTGGCCCAGCGCGAGCTGCTGCCGCCGGTGGTGCGGGTGCGCAACGCCCTGCACCCCTGGGTCGCCTACGGCATCATGCCGCTGTTCGCCCTGGCCAACGCGGGCATAAACCTCGACGGCGTCGACCTGGCACATGCCGCGTCCCTCAACGTCATGATCGGCGTTGCCTCGGCGCTGGTGCTGGGCAAGCCGCTGGGAATCCTGCTGTGCAGCTGGATACTGGTGCGCCTGAACCTCTGCCGTCTGCCGGAGGGAATGAACTGGAGCTGGCTGTGGCTGGTGGGCTGCCTCGCCGGCATCGGCTTCACCATGTCCATCTTCATCGCCACCCTGGCCTTCAAGGATGCGGAGCTGCTGAGCGCCGCCAAGCTCGGCGTGCTGCTCGGCTCCTGCGTGGCCATGCTCCTCGGCCTGGCGCTCGGCTGGCTGCTGGTGCGCCGGAGCGCCGCCCCGGCGGCCCAGAGCAGCGGCAAATCGGCCGGCTAGGCCGATCTTCCCCCAGCCGGGGCCCGTTCAGAGCGCATCCAGCGGGATCTTCAGGTAGCGCCGGCCGTTGGCCTCCGGCTCCGGCAGGACGCCGGCGCGGATGTTCACCTGGATCGACGGCAGCAGCAGGTTGGGCATCTCCAGGGTGGCGTCGCGCCGGCTGCGCAGGGCGATGAAATCCAGTTCGCCGATGCCGTCGCGCACGTGCAGGTTCGCCGCGCGCTGCTCGGCCACCGAACATGCGGCCTGCGGCTCTCGCCCGGCCGGCGGGTAGTCGTGGCACATGAACAGCCGGGTGTCGCCGGGCAGCGCCAGCAGGCGGCGGATCGAGCGGTACAGCTGGGCGGCGCTGCCGCCGGGGAAGTCGCAGCGGGCGGTGCCCACGTCCGGCGGGAACAGGGTGTCGCCGACGAACACCAGCCCCTCCTCGATCCGGTAGGCGGTATCCGCCGAGGTATGCCCGGGCACGTGCAGGGCGCGAGCGCGCAGTTCGCCGATGCGAAAATCCTCGTCGGGCTGGAACAGGTGGTCGAACTGGCCCGGCTCGACGCAATAGCCGTCGGCCAGGTTGTAGATGCCCTGGAACACCTTCTGCACCTGGCGGATCGCCGCGCTGGCGGCGATCTTGCCGCCGAGCAGCCCGCGCAGGTAGGCCGCCGCGGACAGGTGATCGGCATGAACGTGGGTCTCCAGCAGCCACTGCACCTCCAGCCGCTGGCTGCGCACGTAATCAACGATGGCGTCGGCGCCGCGGGTGTCGGTGCGCCCGGACCTGGGATCGTAGCCGAGCACCGAGTCGACGATGGCGCAGGCCGTGCCCGGGCCGGCGTGCAGCACATGGCTGAAGGTGGAGGTCGGCGCGTCGAAGAAGGTTTTCACACGGGGCTGCATGGGGGACTCCGGTTTCACGGGAAGATGAGGAAAGGCAGCAGCGTCTTGCCGAACAGCATCAGGGCGGCCAGCCCGGCCAGCACGGCGAAGCCGAGCTGCAGGTAGCGGGCCGGCAGACGCGGCGCCAGCAGCCGGCCGCCGAGCATGCCGGCGGCAGCGGCGGCGACGAAGATCCAGGCGCCGGAGGACAGGCTGCCACCGGACAGCAGGAAGCCGGCCACGGTGCTGGCCGAGACCAGCGCGATCACCGCCAGCGAGGTGGCGACGATGCCGTGCATGCCGAGGTTGCTGAACTGGCGGATGCCGGGAACGATGAGGAAGCCGCCACCGACCCCGAGCAACCCGCTGAACAGCCCCGACAGCCCGCCGATGGCCGACAGGCTGAGGAAGCAGCGCGGGTTCCAGCGGAAACGTCCGGTCTGCTGATCGAGCAGGCAGTTGTGCCGCAACGCAGCGGCCACCTCGCCCCGCCCCTCGCCCAGCGCCTGGCGCAGCATGCGTGCAGCGATGAACAGCAGCACCGCGCAGAACAGCAGCATCAGCAGCGGCACCGGCAGATGCCGGGCCAGCCACAGGCCGAGCGGCGCGCACAGCGCACCGAGCGCGGCCATCACCAGCGCCGCCCGATAGCGCACCAGACCGCGACGCAGGCCGTCCAGGCAGCCGAGCAGGGCCGCCAGACCGACGGCGATCAGCGACACCGGGGTAGCCTCGGGCAGGCTGAAGCCGAGGCCGAGCACCAGCGCCGGCACCGCCAGCACCCCGCCTCCGCCGGTCAGCCCGAGCGCCAGGCCGACGCCGAGGCCATAGAGACTCTCAAGCAGCATGTGCGGATTCTCCCTGTGGAGGCGAATGGGTTCGCCCCCACCTCAGTACTTGTACTGCAACTGCATCCAGAACTTGTCGGTATCCACCGCGAAGTCCTCGGCGTCGTAACGGGCGTACTTGGCCAGCGCCACCAGGTTCTTCACGTAGGGCACCGGCCGGGCGTACGACAGATCCAGCTCGCGGCCGTAGTCCGCCCCGCCCCGGTCGGCACGGAAGTCGTGGTACCAGGCCTGCAGGCTGCCGCCCAGCAGCGGCACGCTGCCGCCCACGTAGGCGTCGCGGATGCCCCCTGCCGGGGTGATGAGGAACATGTCGGCCCAGCCCTGGAAGATGTGCTTGGTCGCCAGCGGCGTCTGGAAGGCGCGGTTGCCCGGGCCGTTCTCCCCGCCCAGCACCTCGTAGCCGGCCTTGGCCAGGTAGCCGCCACGCTGGTAGCTCAGCTCGCCGAGGTAGTAGTCGCTGCTCAGCTTCAGGGGGTTGTTGCCGTAGTCGCTCTGGTGGGCGTACTCCAGGGCGTAGCCGAAGCCGACGCGGCTGCCGGTCAGGCGCACGCCGCTGGTGCGGCTGGACTGGCTGCCGAGGGCCGCATTCGCCGCCACCGCCAGGTTGTCCAGGCCCAGCAGGTAGTGGTAGGCGGTGATCTTCAGCTCCGGGCGCCAGGCATAGCTGGCGTTGAACAGGTGGCTGTGGCCCTCGATGTTGGCCGGGTTGGTCGGGTAGCCGTGCTGGCCGTCGGGGCCGAAGGGCGTGTTGATGTTGTCGAGGTAGCCGTAGGTCAGGGTCAGCTTGTCGAGGGGCTTGAGCTGGCCGAGGAAGCCGTCGTAGGTCTGCTCGTTCTGCCGCCAGGCGACGCCGCCGACGAAGCGCTGGTTGTCCAGCTCGATGCGCTGGCGGCCGTACACCGCGCTGCCGTACTGGTGGTCGTAGCGCAGCAGCAGCTGGTTGACCTCGCTGCCGTCGGGGTCGGCCACCACCGGGTAGCGGGTGTTGTGGTTGCGGGTGTCGTTGTAGACGGCCTCGCCCAGGCGGGCGACGTTGTCCAGCTCGATCAGGGCGGAGAAGCCGTACAGGCGCCCGGTCTGGTAGCCGACCCGGGTGCGCAGGGTGTTGGCGTCGGCATGCTTGAGGCCGTTGTCCTGGTCGACGTGCTCGTAGCGGTAGCGCAGGTCGAGGTAGGCCTTGCCTTGGGTGAAGATGTTGGTGAAGGACTCTTCCGCCGCGGCCAGAGCGGGTGCGCTCGCGGCGAGGCACAGCAGCAGGAAATGGGAAGTCTGACGCATGGATATCTTCCTGGGGTTTTTCCGGGCGTAGCCTCTCCCGCGCCCATGCCGGAGCATGGACGGACGGGGGTCTCGGGAGGGGCGTTACGGAACGCTGGGGGTCAGGCGACGACGCGCATCTTCGCCACGCTGGGGTTGTCGGGACCGGGCGGCGGCTGGTCGCCCTCCAGGCCGGGACGGACGATCAGCGGCTCGGCGCTGCCCGGCGCCTCGGCGGCGTTCTGCTGGATCATCTTCGAGCGGCGCACGAGGAAGTCCACCAGGTGGTTGCGGATGCGGTAGAACTGCGGGTCGTGGTGCATGGTCTCGCGGCTGCGGTCGCGCGGCAGGGTGTTGACCACGATCTCGGCGATCCGCGCGTGGGGTCCGTTGCTCATCAGCATGATCTTGTCCGAGAGCAGGATCGCCTCGTCCACGTCGTGGGTGATCATGAACACGGTCTGCCGGGTGGCCGCGCAGATCTTCAGCAGCTCGTCCTGGATCACCCCGCGGGTCAGGGCGTCGAGGGCGCCGAACGGCTCGTCCATCAGCAGCATCTTCGGCTCCACCGAGAAGGCCCGGGCGATGCCGACGCGCTGCTTCATGCCGCCGGATAGCTCGCTCGGCTTCTTCTTCCAGGCGGCCTTCAGGCCGACCATCTCGATGAAGCGCGCGCCGTGCTCGGCGATCCGCTTGCGCGACCAGTCCGGATGGCGCGAGCGCACGGCGAAGGCGATGTTCTCCTCCACCGTCAGCCAGGGCAGCAGCGCATGGCTCTGGAACACCACGCCGCGGTCCAGGCTGGGGCCGGAGATCTCCTTGCCGGCCATCACCACCGCCCCGCTGCTGGCCTCCTCCAGGCCGGCGATGACGTTGAGGATGGTGCTCTTGCCGCAGCCGGAGTGGCCGATCACGCAGATGAACTCGCCCTGCCGGATGCTGAAGTTGATGTTCTCGAACACCGGCGGCAGGTCGGCGCGGTAACGCTTGCTCAGCCCCTCGACCTTGATGAAGGGGGCGGCGTGCTTGGTTTCATTCGGCATAGGTCACCTTCTTCTGCAGTCGGGCGAACAGGAGGTCGAGGAGCATTCCGATCACGCCGATCATCAGTACGGCGAAGATCACGTTGCCCAGGGACAGGTTGTTCCACTCGTTCCATACGAAATAGCCGATGCCGGTGCCGCCGATGAGCATCTCGGCGGCGACGATCACCAGCCAGGCGATGCCCATGGAGATGCGCATGCCAGTGATGATGGTCGGTGCGGCGGCCGGCAGGATCACCCGGAAGGCCTTGCGCAGCGGGCCGACCTCCAGGGTGCGGGCCACGTTCAGCCAGTCCTTGCGCACCCCGGCGACGCCGAAGGCGGTGTTGATCAGCATCGGCCACACCGAGCAGATGAAGATCACGAAGATCGCCGAGGTCTGGGAGTCCTTGATGGTGTAGAGGGCGATGGGCATCCAGGCCAGCGGCGAGATCGGCTTGAGCACCTGGATGAAAGGGTCCAGCGCCCGGTACAGCAGCGGCGACATGCCGATCACGAAGCCCAGCGGGATGGCCACCAGGGCGGCGATCAGGTAGCCCAGCCCGACCCGGCCCAACGAATGCATCAGCTGGATGCCGATGCCCTTGTCGTTGGGGCCGTTGTCGTAGAAGGGATCGCTGAGGTGTTGCCAGGCCAGGCCGGCGAACTGCGCCGGGGTCGGCAGGCCGTTGCTCGGCGCCGGGGCGCTGGCCTCCTGGCCCATCAGCAGGGCGTACTCCTCGTCCACCGGGGCGGCGGCAGCGCCCGCTTTCGGACCCGTGGCGAACTGCCAGATCAGGACCAGCGTCAGCAGCATCACCAGCGACAGCACGGAGGCTTTCAGACGTATCGATCGGTTCATGGACGGTCCTCCTAGCTGCGCTTGATGGCGAGGCCATCCAGGTAGGCCGCCGGTGCGTCCGGATCGAACGGCCGGCCCATCACCGAGAAGCCCTTGTAGCCGGACAGCGGCTCGGCGCTGGCCTGGCTCATGCCGAGGGCGGCCATCTGCTTGCGCGCGTCGGTCATCAGGAACACCTGCTCGGCCAGCGCCTTGTAGTCCATCTCGCCCTTGAGGTAACCCCAGCGCTTCATCTGGGTCAGCATCCAGGTGGCCATGGAATACCAGGGCATCGGCGCGAAACCGGCACGATCGGGCTCGTTGCGCACCTGGCCGAGACCGTCGGCGAAGCGTCCGGTCAGCGCCTGGCGCACGACGATCTCCGGCTGGTTCAGGTAGTTGGGTGTGGAGATGGCCTTGGCGATGGTCGGCAGGTTGGCCGGATCGCTGGCCGCCGCCGCGGCGTTGAGGATGGCCCGGTATAGTGCGGCGAAGGTATTGGGGTTCTGCTCGATGAACGCCTGGGAGGCACCAAAGGAGCAGCACGGATGGCCGTTCCAGATGTCCTTGGAGAGGATGTGGATGAAGCCGATGCCGTCGTACACCGCACGCTGGTTGAACGGGTCCGGGCCGAGGAAGCCGTCGATGTTGCCGGCGCGCAGGTTGGCGATCATCTCCGCCGGCGGAGTCACCCGCAGCTGCACGTCGCGGTCCGGGTCCAGGCCGTGCTCGGCCAGGTAGTAGCGCAGCAGGAAGTTGTGCATGGAGAACTCGAAGGGAATGGCGAACTTGAAGCCCTTCCAGTTGCGCGGATCGCGGTTGTCCTTGTGCTTGAGGGCCAGGGTGATGGCCTGGCCGTTGACGTTCTGGATGGTCGCCACGCGCATCGGCTGGGCGCTGGAGCCCAGACCCAGGGAAATGGCCAGCGGCATCGGGGCGAGGAAGTGCGAAGCGTCCAGCTCGCCGTTGAGCATGTGGTCGCGCACCAGCGCCCAGCCGGCGGTCTTCTGCAGGCTGACCGCAAGGCCCTGCTCCTTATAGAAGCCCATGGGATCGGCCATGATCAGCGGCGTGGCGCAGTTGATCGGGATGAAGCCGATCTTCAGGTTCTTCTCCTCCAGGGGGCCCTTGTCCTCGGCCATGGCCTTCAGCGAGTCCAGAGGCAGGACGCTGGCGATGGCCGCCATCGCTGTGCCCATGCCGACCGCCTTGAGGAACCGCCGGCGGGTGGCGTCGTGCGGGAACAGGGCACGCACGGCGGCGGCCTCGACGAAGTCGCGGGACAGGGTTTCGCTGTCCCGGGCGCGGGCCAGACGGGCTTCTTCGGCGGCCCGGTCATGTTCCGCCTGGCTACCGTGCCCCCCGCAGGTGCAGCCCGACAGGTCGCTGTGTTCCGAATAGGGGCGGAAGAAATTCTTGTCACTCATAGCGTGCCCTCTTGTAGTTCATGGCGGTCAGGCGGCCTTCGCCTGACCCACGCGCAAGGTCGAAGCGGTGCGGCCGTCGAGCCGCTGCTCCATCAGCAAAAATCCATCGTCTTCCTGAACCACGGTCCACTCGGCCTGTGCACAGGGCGTGCCGTGCAATTCGATGGGCAACGAGCGGGTCTTCAGGCGGATCACCGGCTGGCTGTGCACGTAGCCCTCGGCCTCCCGGCCCAGCACGGCGTGGGCGATGGCCCGCGCCTGGTGGGCGATCGGCTCGATGAAGCGGCACGGCGCGCCGTCCAGGCTGACGCAGTCGCCCAGGGCGTGGATGTCCGGATCGCTGCTGCGCAGCGTCGCCGGATCGACCCGGATGCCGCGCTCGAAGGCCAGCCCGGCCAGCCGCGCGATACGCTCATCGGTGACCAGCCCGGTGGCGGCCACCACCTGTTCGGCATCCAGCGCCAGACCGCAGCGGGTGCTGATGCGCCTGGAGCCGTCGGCCAGAGCCTCGACGCCGGCCACCTCCACGCCCCCCAGGTAATCGATGCCCAGAGCCGCCTGGCTCTGCAGCAGGCGCTGGGCCGCAGCGTCCGGCAGCAGGCCGGCCAGCGGCAGGTTGCGCCGATCCAGCAGGGTCACGTTGTGCCCGGCGCGGGCGAAATCCTCGGCCAGCTCGCAGCCGACCATCCCGGCGCCGACGATGACCACCCGCTGCGGCCCCTTCGCCAGCTGCCGCTGCAGGCCGCTCCAGCCGGCCAGGTCGTTGACCCGCCAGCACAGCGCCTGCGGCAGCTCGGCCGGCAGCGCCGGGCGCGCGCCCTGGGCCAGCACCAGCTTGGTGTAGTTCAGGGTGCCGCGGGTGGTACGCAGCTGATGCAGGGCCGGACTGAGGCCGACCACGAAGGTCTCGGCGAGCAGGCGCACGCCCAGGCGGCGGGCGGCATCGACGGCGCGTTCGCGGACCAGCTTTTCGGCGGTCATGCCGCGGCTGACCGCCAGCGACAGTTCCGGCTTGTGGTAGCGGTCGCCCTTGCAGGCGCTGACCAGGGTGATCGGCACCTGGCCGTCCAGCTCGCGCAGGGCCTCGACCGCGGCCCAGCCGGCCAGGCCGGCGCCGACCACCACGATGCCACTGCCGCAGGCGAGCGCCGGCACCTGGCAGGCCGGCGCGGCCTCGCGCCTGACGTAGGGCTCGAAGTCCAGCTTGGTCACCCCGCACAGCGGGCATTCCCAGTCCTCGGGGATGTCCTCGAAGCGGGTGCCGGCAGCCAGGCCGCTGTCCGGATCGCCCTGCTCCTCGTCGTAGATCAGGCCGCAGGCGCGGCAGATGAACTGCCGCCAGGGTTGGCTGATGGCGCTCATGCCGGCGTCTCCTCTTTCATCAGGCGGGCCATCTCCCAGCGCAGGTGCTTGATCGCCGGGGTGACGATGGCGACGAACTGCGCCTCACGGATGCGCCGCTGCGGTGCTGCGCTCATCAGGTAGCCGCGCGCGCCCTGGTGCAGCAGGGCCGACTGGGTCGCGCGCAGGGCCAGTTCGGCGCCCTGGGTGCGGGCATCGAGCACGTCCAGCAGATAATCCTTGCTGCCGTCGAACGGGCTCTGCGCCAGCTTCATGATCCGCCCGCCGAGCTCCTCGAACTCCGCCTGGAGCTGGTCCGGGCGGTCGTGGAGGTACTGGTTGACGTGGCCGAGCACCGGCTCGACCTCGCGGATCGAGTCCAGGCTGCCCTGCACCAGGCCGGTGGCCATGCCCGCCTGGAGCAGCACGAAGGCGGCGCGGATGCGGGCGATGAACGGCCGCGCCGGATCGGCGATCAAACTCGGCTCGCCGACGAAGTAGTCGTCGAGCTGGATGCGCCAGGTGCTGGTCCCCTCCATGCCGGAGAAGGTCGGACAGGCCTTCAGCTCGGTGCGCTCGTCCAGGTCGAGGAGGAACATGATCTCGTGGGAGCGGCTGCCGTCGCCCCGCTCCACTGCGGCGATGGCGCCGCAGTACTGGCCCCTGGCGATGTGGCTGACCCAGGGCAGCGAACCGCTGACCTTGTAGCCGCCGGGCACCTTGCGCGCCCGCAGCAGCATGTTCTCGATGCCGGCCAGGGCCTTCATCGGGTTGGACAGGCCGGTGCCGCCGAACGTCCGGCCGGCGGCGTGCCCGGCCAGGCGCTCCAGCAGCGCCGGGTTGCCCGACTGCTCCATGTACAGGCCGCAGACGTCCTGGCACCAGGTCAGGAAGCCGGTGGAGCCACAGCTGCGGCTGACCTCCTGCATGGCCGCCAGGGCCAGGCCGAAGCGGCTGCCGTGGCTGTCCAGGTGGGCGGCAAAGGCCCCGGCCTCGCCGAGCGCTGCCATGAGGTCGAGCGGGTAGTGCCCCTCGTCGATGCGGCCGGCGGCCTGGGCCAGCGGCCCGCGGGCGATGCGCCCGACCTCGGCGAGCACCCGGGCCTCGTCGCCCCAGGCGGCGGTGGAAGTGGAAACGGCGACTGCGACGCTGTTCATGGCATCCTCCGGTAAGGGCTGGGATCAGTCGGCCAGGCCGATGCTGAACGGGATCGGGTTGCGCAGGGTGTTGGCCACCGGCGAGTAGTAGTTGGCGTGGCGGACGATCTCGTCCAGCTCCTCGCGGCTCGCATCGCCTTCCACCAGCACCTTCACCCGGATCGCCTGGAAGCCCATCTGCTCCGGCTGCATCTGCGCACCGCCCGCGCCCCAGGCCGCCGGGTTGCCGATGTCCGCCTCCAGGAAGATCTCCAGCTTGCTCAGCCTGATCTGCTTCCAGGTCGCCACCGCGGTGATCCCCACCGCCAGGCAGCCGCCCAGGCCGGACAGGACGGTCTCGCCGGGCGCCGGCGCGGTGTTCTCGCCGAACAGGTGCAGCGGCTCGTCCACCACCACCGGCGTGTGGTCGCCGACATAGCTCAGGCTGCGGTACATGCCCTGCATCACCGTGTGGACCTTGTTGGTCCCGCGGCTGCCGGGGTTGTTGCGGCCCTTCTCGGCGAAGGCCATCAGCCCGTCGCGGTCGATCGGCTTGAGGTAGGCCTGCACGGTGCTCGGGCAGGTGCAGGGGGCGGTTGCTTCGGTCATGAGATGCTCCATTCGAGGGGTCGAGCGACGGGGCGCCGCTCTGCGGGTTCGAAAGGGATATCGCAACCGCTGTGCCAGATTGCCCGACAATCGCAGAATTTCGATTTTTAATGCTTATTTTTCAATAAGTTAGGAATTGGCAAGGGCTGCAGAGGCAACGTAAGGAAGGACCGTCGAGCCGATGGCCGGCCGGCACAATGTAGACATTGTCAACATTTGGTTCTCATTTCGAGCAAGACGAAATCGGTTCCGCAGTCCGGTCGTCGTTCGTCGGATTTATCCCCGGATACCGCTACGCTTGTCCCCCTCGCCTTTACCGGGCCGACGTTCAATTGCATGATCCCCTGACGCCTGCTGCAACGCAGCCGGCGCCATTCGCGCCCGCCTCGCGGCCCCCGGGGCCGCATCAAGCGCTCGTGCCCGCTCAGACATCGAACCGGAACCGGCCGGAAGGCCGCGCTTCGTGGGCGTCCGTGCGCAGCCGGCGCTAGAGGGTGGGCATGACCCGATCCATCCTCACCACAAGATGTAACCGCTGTCATGACCTCTCCCACGCACGAACGCCGTGCCGAATCCGTCACCTTCGGCATCGGTCGCTACACCCTGACTCCCTTCGTCTTCATCGGCATCGTCGTGATGTCGCTGGTATTCGCCCCCACTGTCGGCGACCTGGTGCCTTCCGCCAGCAGAAGCAGCACGCTCGCGGAGATCGCCTGTTCCTCCCAGTCGCTGACCTTCGCCATCCTGGTCGCGCTGTCCTGTTTCGTCATGACCGGCATCGGCAACAGCCCCTACGCCCGCCATGCCGGCACGGTCCGCGCCTGCCTCGGCGGCTTCCTCGGCGCCAACGTCGCCTCCCTGCTCCTCCCGCTCTTCGGCGGCTAGCCGCGGCTGCCGCGACCGGCGACGGACCGCCGCTTCCCTGCTATTCCTGGGCGGATATCTTCTGCCAGCGGTAGTTGAACTGCCGTGCGGTGAGGCCGAGCAGCTGGGCGGCGCGGGACTTGTTGCCGCCGCAGCGGGCCACCGCCCCGCGCAGCTCTTCGGCGGAGTGGGAACTGGCCGCCACATAGGGGCGCACTACCTCCATGCCGGTGAAGGGCATGGCCGACGGCAGCGCCACCACCGGCATGGGTGCGGACACGGGGGCCGGCGCCGGGGTTTCGCCGGCCATCCCCGGGAGGAAGCGCTCGACGTCGGCGGCGGTCAGCGGCGAGTGGTCGGTGAGCAACACCATGCGCTCGATCAGGTTGGACAGCTCGCGGATATTGCCCGGCCAGCCGTGGGCCTGCAGCCGCTCGATGGCCGCCGTGCTGAAGCTGACGTTGCGCTGGTTGGCCTGGTTGGTGCGGCTGAGGAAGTGCAGCGCCAGGGCCGGGATGTCCTCGCGCCGGCTGGCCAGCGACGGCAGGTGGATGGGAATCACGTTGAGCCGGTAGTAGAGATCCTGGCGGAAGGTGCCGCGGCCGACCTCGGCGGCCAGGTCGCGGTTGGTCGCCGCCACCAGTCGCACGTCGACGCGCACCTCGCGCTTGCCGCCCAGGCGGGTGATGGTGCCCTCCTGCAGGGTGCGCAGCAGCTTGGTCTGCATGCCCAGCGGCAGCTCGCCGATCTCGTCGAGGAAGATGGTGCCGCCGTCGGCCTGCTCGAACCAGCCGGCCCGCGCCGTCTGCGCGCCGGTGAAGGCGCCGCGCTCGTAGCCGAACAGCTCGGATTCGAACAGGGTGTCGGGAATCGCCGCGCAGTTGACCCGGATGAACGGCTTGTCGCGGCGCGGGCTGGCCAGGTGCAGGGCGCGGGCGAACAGCTCCTTGCCGGTCCCCGACTCGCCCAGAAGCAGCACGCTGGCGGTGGCGTCGGAGACCCGCTCCAGCTCGGAGATCGCCCGCAGCAGCTGCGGCGAGCTGCCGATGATGCCGTAGCGGCTGGTGCGCGTCTCCAGGGCTCGCGAGAGCATCTCGTTGCGCTGGCGCAGCGCCTCGGTCTTCTCCTCCACGTAGGTCTGCAGATGGAGGATCTGCCCGGTCAGGGTGGCGAGGATGCGCAGGATGCTGAGGTCGTCGGAGAGCGGCCGGGCGCGCCGGCGGATGCGGTGGCAGGCGAGCACGCCGACGGTCTTCTGGTCGATCCGGATCGGCAGGGCGATGAAGGAGACCGCACCGGCCGGCAGCTTGCTGCGCTCGATCATGCGCCCGAGGAACAGCGGGTCCTTGTCGATGTCCTGCACGATGATCTGCTGCCCGCGGGCCAGCACCAGGCCGGTGATGCCTTCGTCCAGGGCATAGCGGCCGCGGGAGATCTCGTCGCGGGTCAGGCCGTAGGCGTAGCGGATGCTGCCGCTCTTGCCGGACTCGTCGAGCAGCACGATGCGCCCGCGGTTCAGCCCGAGCAGTTCCGACAGCAGGTGCAGCATCTCGTAGAGCACCGCCTCCGGCGAGAGGTCCTTGCCCATCAGCGCCGTCACCTGCTGCAGCAGCAGCATCTCCTGGGAGCGCCAGAACGCCGGGGAGGTTTCCAGCTCGTGCTCGGCGGTCGAAATATCCGTCATGCTCGGCCCTTGTCGCGGAATCGGAGTCCGAACAGTAAGGCATAACGCCGGCGGATACGAGTGGCGCCGGCCCCGCGTACCGCCTGCTCGAAGCCGACCGGCGTTGAGACCTGGCGTCCTAAGCTAAGAACCAAAAAGTATTTAATCTATTTTTATTAGATCAATTAGATTGATCTAACCGGACCACCGGACTCCAGGCAATTCACGCTCAGTCCCTGTTCCGGCCTCTTTTCGGCCGGGCGACGCAACCATACGGTGAAGAGGAGTTTCCCGTGTCGCTCATCCGCCCCGCCTCGACCGTTTCTCCGCTCGCCCCGCGCGAACCCCGTGCGGGCCGCCTGTCCGCCTCCGGCGCGCCGACCGCATCCTGCGGGACGCTCCCCTCCACTTCGCATTCGTAGGCATCGCCATGCAACTGCTGACCCTGCCCCCTTCCACGGCCCTCGCCACCTCGATCCGCGCCACCGCGCAGGTGTTCGAGGATCCCAAGTCGAAAGCCCTGCTCGCCCACCTGCAGCAGGTCGCGCCGAGCGACGCCAGCGTGCTGATCATCGGCGAGACCGG
>Ga0255338_1001730_pt1 | contig 38135 bp, 23 predicted proteins | sample MeOH1_35cm_T4_19_FD_203715 | JGI IMG/M metagenome (GOLD analysis project Ga0255338, IMG submission 203715) | Sandy soil microbial communities from University of British Columbia, Vancouver, Canada - MeOH1_35cm_T4_195 | ecosystem: Engineered > Artificial ecosystem > Sand microcosm > Unclassified ...
CATTGCCCAGCGTGATCTGACCGATCGAGGTTCCCCCCACCGTCGCGTTGTCCGTCACGTTCACGCCCGTCGTGCCCAGGTTGATCACCCCCGTGCCCGCCGCGCTGATCGTGCCCGCGATCGACTTCGAGCTCGGGGCCGTCGCCACCACCCCGCCCGTAAAGGCGTTCGCGTTCGTCGACAAGCTGCCCAAGGTCAGCGTCCCGGTGTTGGCGAAGGTCGTGGTGCCGGCAATCGTGTTGCTCGCACCCGTCAGCGAAATATTCTGCGACGTATTGGAAACAGACAATGCACCCGTAGCGGCCGATAGGTTGCTGTTGACGTTGATCGTACTGCCACTCGCTCCTGCAAGCGTCAGCGTGTTTGCGCCAGTCGTGATTCCGCCGGTCAGGTTGAATATGTCCCCTGTGGTGACGGTATCGATCGTCGCGGCTCCACCGAGCGTAACGAGAGCAGACTGCGTCGAGGTGCCTGAATCACGCAGCGTCGCCCCCGCGTTCAACGTCACAGGAACAGCGTTCATTACACCGGCAAGTTTAAACACCCCGGTGCCGACACTCACCCCCGAGCTGGCCAGCGTGCCCGCGCCCGAGAGCTCCAAGGTGCCGCTGCTGACAGTCGTCGCGCCGGTGTAGGTGTTCGCCCCGGAAAGCGTCACCGTGCCGGCACCGGTCTTGGTCAACGAATCCGTGCCCGCAGTCTGGCCAATCACCGCGCTGACCGTCAGCCCGGTGCCGGTCGTGGAGTTCAGGTTTCCGGCACCATTCAGCGTCACCCCGCCTGTCGCGAGCATACCAGCGCCAGCGGTATTGCCGATCGTACCGGTCGTGATCGTGACCGCATTGGCCAGGGACGCACCATTGTTGATATTCAGCGTATTCGCGCCCACGGCAATCACGCCGCCGGTGCCCGCCTTTGCGGTTGCCCCGTCAATCGTAAGCGCCCCACCGCTGATCGTTGTGCCACCCGTATAGGTGTTGGCACCCGAAAGCGTCCAGGTACCGGCGCCCGCCTTGGTCAGCGTGCCCGTGCCCGTGCCAATGATGCTGGCCAGGCTGCTCGCGGTGTTCGTGCCGTCCAAGGTCAGCCCAAACGCCCCGGTAATCGTGCCCGGATTGGAAAGGACCAGATTTCCGGCGTTCGCCACGATGCTGCTCGCGCTGCCGAGGGTGATCAACCCGCTGTAGGTCGCTGCCGTCACTGAACTGTTCGTCAACGCTCCAGCCGAGCTAGCACCCGTTCCATTGAGGGTCAGTGGTTCCGCCGTGCCCAGCGTGACTCCGCTCAGATCCAAGGTCGCATTACTTGCTACCGTCGTGCCCGAGCTCGCTCCCAGCGCGCTCGTCGAGCCGAGGCTCAGCGTGCCCGCGCTGATGGTGGTCGCCCCCGAGTAGCCGTTCGCGCCCGAGAGCGTCAATGTGCCCGCGCCCGTCTTGGTCAGGGCCAGGTTCGCTCCCGTCAGCGTTCCGGCGAATATATCGGCTCCCGCGTTGTTTATCGTGAAGGTCGCCGCCGCCCCGCTGTCTGTCACCATCCCCACGCCCGTCACGCTGCTCACCTGCTGGCTAAATCCGGCCAGATCCAGCGTACCCGTCACCGCCAGCGCCGTTCCGGTCGGCAGCGCGTTCGCCACTCCGTCCGCAATCGTGCCCGCGCTGATGGTAGTCGCGCCGCCATAGGTATTGGCACCCGAGAGCGTCAATGTGCCCGTACCGTTCTTCGTCAAACCGCCCGCACCTGTCGCCACACCCGCAATGGTCAAGGCGTTGCCGTTCGTATCGATGACACCCGTGCCCGTCAGGGTGACCCCGCGTGTCGAAGGCGAGGTGAACGCCCCGCCTGCCTGCAGCGTTCCGCCAGTGAACACCAGCGTGTTGGTCACACTGCCATTACCCAGCGCCGCGCTCGCATTTGCATTGAGCGTACCCGCCGCGATCGTCGTCGTGCCGGTGTAGGTGTTCGCCCCCGTGAGCGCCCAGAGACCCGCTCCACTCTTGTTCAGACTGGTCGCACCGGTGTTATCGCCGAGAATGGCCGCCAGCGCGTTAGCGCCGGTGTTGGTGCCCGTCAGGGTGAGTGTGCGTGCAGTTATTCCGGTAAAGGCCACGCTGCCAACATTTGTCAGGCTCAACGCACCACTACCCGAGGCGTCAATCGTGCCGCCATTGGTCGTTAGCGTGAACAACCGATCCGTCGAAGCGGCAACACCCGTGTATTGCAGCGTGCCGCCGTCCAAAACGAGATTGGCAGCGACGTTGGTGGCCTGGCCCAGATTCCCGGCGGTGCCACCGTTGCCGATTGTCGCCACGCTCAGCGTACCGGTGCTGATTGTCGTCACACCCGTGTAAGTGTTCGTTTGGTTGAACGTCATTGTTCCCGCACCTGCCTTGACGACGTTCACGCCCGTGCCGGTGATCGCCGTCGAGGCCATCTGCGACCCCGCCCCGCCATGTGAAAGCGTCACCGTGCCACCGTTGCCGGCAATGATGTTGCCTGTTGTCAGCGTAGTGCCCGCGGTGAGCGCGATCGCCGACGCGGTGGCGTTGGTCGTCGTTAGCGTACCGCCACCCTGATTAATACTACCCGCCGTGGCGGTCAGCGAAATCGTGCCTGCCCCCGCGTTGATCGTGCCCGCAGTCTGATTGATGGCGCCGGCCGTCGCCGTCGCCGACACGTTGCCGCCGTTGGTCGTGATGTTGCCGCCCGCGCCGAAACTGACCGTGCCGAGTGGCGCAGTAAGGTTGACGGCCAGTGCGCCCACCGTGCTGGTAATGGCGCTATTGATATTAACGCCTCCAGGTCCGCCGCCAGCGCCGGCGTTAAGCGTGAGCGAGGTCGACGCACCCGCGGTCTTGTCGATTGGCGCACTGACGGTAATGATACCCGTACCGGTTCCAGACACGTTAGTAGTCGTGACAGTGACGGCCGTACCGGCATTGAGTAAGCCATTGATATCGGTGTTTAGAATATTCGAGGTGGCGACAGCACCAGTCGGCGCGAAGATACCGGCGACGGCTGGGTTAGTCGTTGCGGCCGCCGTGATTGTCATGTCCGTATCCGGATCGAACAACCAGGATCCGCCAACACCATGGGCCGCGGATGCACCGCCGCGCACGCCAGTGGCGTCGAGGATATGATGCCCGGAGGTTTCGATCAGGCCGCCGTTGCCGCCCTGCGCACCGCCACGTGCATATATGGTGCCGTGAGCACTAGTGAAGCCGTCGGACCAGAGAATGACCTTGCCACCGTTACCGATCATCCCCGCATCGGCGTTAACGGATGCGCCAGAGCCGAGATAGGTAGCCGTGGCGTTGCGGACGTCGGGATTCTTCCCTTGATAATCGCCACCGATAAGGATGGTGCCGCCGCCCGCCGGGCCGGAGGCGTCGACGCGGGCGCTGCCGAGCAGGCCGACGCGTTGCCCGGTGATCTCGACATGGCCGCCCGTTTCGCCAGCCGCGGTGGCAGAGGCATTGATCGCGCCGCTGACGAGGACATCGCCCGTCCCCTGCCCTTGGATCTTAACCTCTCTTGCCGCCAACGTGCCATCGTGGGTGATGGCGATGGAATAAAAGTCGCCCGCCGCCAGAATCGCGGTGCCGCGACCGGCGTCGATCGTGCCGGTGTTGGTCACACCCGCGCCATCCGCGGCGGGGGCGGTCGGAGTCGACTTGCCGGCATTGACAAAGATGCTGCTGCCGTCCTGGCCGAGGAGCACCGTGTCACCCGAAGCCATGCCGATGAAACCGCCGGGGGAGACGATCGAGCCGGAATTGGCGACCGACCGGCCGATGAGGGCCACCATCTCACCACGGATCGAGCCCGCGTTGCCCACCCCGCCGGTGAGCCCGGTGAACCGGTCGTTCCCGGCCAGAAAATCCTCCTTGGTCATCTGCCCGCCAATCGCATACAATCGGGCCGCATCAACCACGGCGGTCAGACCAAAATAGATGCCCTGCGGATTGAGCAGGTAGACCCGGCCGTTGGCCAGCAGCGACCCGTCGATCTGCGAGGGCGCCAGGCCGCCGATCCAGTTGAGCACGCGCGCATCCACCCCGGGCTGCACGAACCGCACGGTCTCGTTCACGCCGACGTCGAAGGAACCCCAACGCAGCACACTGTTGTTGTCCGCCGTGACCGTGGTCAGGTTGGGAGCCGTCGCGATCGTGGCCTGGCCTGAAACCACCTCGCCTCCGGTCGGTTGCTGCGCCTGCAATCCCGTGACCGCCAGACCCAAACCGACAACAAAACCCGTGGCCGCGCGCAGAAAGCTCTGCCCGGCATACGGTGTCCGCTGTTCGTGGGGTGGCTTCATACCGCGGGAGGTATAATCAATGGGTTTTGGAGTCCGACTACCATGAGAAACTTGAGACCAGATAGACTTGTTTATTGCCCTTGGCCAAAATGACTTCCTCACCGGCGAGTCGGGTGTCGTCCCGCAACTCGGTCAGTGCCACACCGTAATCACAACGGAGGGAGAAATTCTGCTTCACCATCAGCGCCACGCCGACCCCGTAGCCGGAAATGCTGAAATTCTTGTCGATGTAGGGCAGATCCTTCTCGGCGGTGGGCGGCTGACCCGGCAGCGGCGCCGCCGGGTTCACGCCGCGGTAGGCATAATCGTAGAACGCGCGCAGGACCAGGTCCCAATCCGGATTCTGGCCCACCTGCTTGGGCCGCCACCGGAAGGGATGGTGGAACAGCGTGCCCTCCTCGGCCGGCTTCAGGTCGCGCGGGACATGGTAGGCGTATTCGACGGTGGCCGCGACAAACTCGTCGGCGGACAGGATGGATTCCGGGTAACCCCGGATCGAGAGGGCCCCACCCAGCGGCTCTTGCTCGTGGGGAATCATGCGCTTGCCGCGCAGCAGCACGCGGCCCTTGAGCCGAAGCGAGAATTCGTGGGCCAGGGTCAGGGCCTTGGCCGTGCGGCTGAACAAGGGTTCGAGGTAAACGGTGCCGTTCAGGTTCCACCGTGCGGAGGTCCAATCGGGTTCAGCGCCACGGCGACCGAGGGCGGGGATGCCGGTCCTCGTATCGAGATTGGCAAAGCTCCCGACCGTGTGATCGAAGCGCAAGCCACCGGAAACCGACCCCCAGGGGTAGTTCCGGGACAGCGTGGTCCCGATGAACGGCACAAGAAAGTTGGAGGATCCCGTCACCAGCGGGTTGTTGTTAATCACCTGCTGGATTCCGTAGTGGTTGAAGTTGAAGCCGAGGGCCGATAGGAGCTGCCAGTCGCGCCACAGCGTCAGGCGGTTCGTCAGCTCCATCCCGCCGAGCCAGTTCTTGCCGACATAACGCAGCTCAACCACCGAGGTGGTGTCGCTCGCCACAAAGTCGCCATAGGAACCGTAGATGCGAAAGAGCAGCCTGGCCGGACGCAACACGGGTATCCGATAGGAGACGAACGAACCGTAGGTCTTGAAGTCGGGCGTGCTGATCAGGTCGACGTTCAGGATGTCATCGTGATTCGTCAGCTGGTTGTGCTGGAAGCCCAGCCGGGCGCGATACTGCCCGGTTTGCGCCGTGCCGTAATTGTTGACCTGGCTGAAAATCTGCCACGGCTTCGACTCGTTCACTAGGTAATCGAGCACCACCTTGCCCGGCTGGCCGGCCGAGGCGATGGACGCCTCCACGCGCCGACCCGGGTGCAGGCTCAGGCCGTACAGGTAATCATCGAGCACATCCTTCCTGAAGAGGCTGCCGGGCTCATCCTTGGTCGCCCCGGGATGCAACGGGGACTGGCTGATGATCCGGCGATGCTTGGGATTGTTGATGGAAAATTGCGTCTTGATGCGCTTGCCGCGCGCCAAGGTGCGCACCTCGGTAATCTGGCTCGCCCAGATGACCATGTGCGCGGTCTGGTTGTCGGCCGTCCGGTTGTCGACCACGCCGGCAGGGGAATTCTCCAGATCGTTATAGGCCACCCAGACCCCATAAAGCCCGTGGGAGTTGTACCAGTGCACCACTTCCTGCGCGATGCCCCGCAAGGCCCCGCCATCGAAGCGGCTGCCGGCGGGCACGCCGCTCAGGGTCAGGTTTTCAGCCCCACCCGCCGTCGGCGCGCGGTAGACATTGCCGTCACGGGTCGACTTGACGGTCAGTTGATTGAGCTGTTCCAGCGGAGGCAGGTCCGGATGCGGCAGGCCGTAGCTAAACTCAAAATGGTTCACGGCCACTCCCGCCTCGACCGGCTTGGGACCTGCTGGTGGTGCGGGCTCGGTTGCGGGCTGAACTGATTCCTGCACCGGTGCGGGTACCGGGGTGTCCTGCCGCGCGACCGTCACGCTTTCCTGGGCCGATTTCACCGACTCCGGGGCTGTAGTGGTTGGGGCCGGTTCTGCGCTGGGCTGGGGCACCCCACCCTGAGCCGAAACTGCCGCCTCGGCGGGGGTCGCGGTATGCTCGCTGAGTGGTGTTGCCGCTTGAACCGGAGCGGCCTCGTCCTTGGCAGGTGCCACTGTCTCGCTGGCCGGCGGCGAGGTGTTGGCGACCTCCGCGACAACCGCGGCGACCGCTGCCGGCGAATGTGTCTCCGCCGCTTCCTGGGCGGGGACCGACGCAGCCGTCTCATCCTTTTTCTGCGTGACCCAGATGAGCAGTTGGGCGGCATGATTGTCCGCCGGCCGATTGTCGACCACCCCGGTGGCGGACGGCTCCAAATCGGTGTAGGCCACCCAGACGTCATTCAGGCCATGCGCCGCACACCAGCGCACCACCGCCTGCGTGATGCCGAGCAACGCCCCGCCGTCAAAACGACTGCCTTCGGGCAGGCTGTTCAGATTAAGATCTTCCGCCCCGCTCTCCGCCGGGGCCCGGAATACATTGCCATCATGGGTTGATTTTATGGTCAGGCTCTTGAGTTCATCCAGCGGGGGCAGGTCGGGCAGGGTCAGGCCATAATTGAAATCAAAGTGACTCACGGCCACCCCGGGGTCGGCCGGCTTCGGGGCATTGGCCACGTCCGCGTCCTGCGCAGCGACATCCGCGGCCAATGCCGGAATTAAAAACATCAGACACATCCAACAGTGGGCCGACGCCAGATGCTTTCGGAGCTTTCGCCCCAAATCAGAACCGAAGACCTGAAGCTCCAGAAACCACAACCCTTGCCCAGACGGTGGGCGCGTCAGACGCTCACTGCCCGATTCAAGGCGAGTGCATAACGAGCTATGCTTCATATCGTGGATACGTTTCCCTGGGTAGGCCGCGATTATTTATTACTACTCATTGTCAACGGGTTAGTACCAGTTGTCACGAGTTTTTATGAGTCGGACCAAACCCCCGCCATTAGGCGGCCTTGGGGATTCCCGGCCAGATTGGATTTTATTCAGCCTACCCTCTGAATAACACCCCGATCTCCCTCTCAAAACGGTGAAACCGTGGGTGGTAAAAAACGGCTGAAAAAACTCAACCGGAACTTGGCCAGCCACTTTAAGGCGGCCTGACGATTGGCCTCCACCGAGGTGCCATTGAAGCAGGAAACCCCGGGCAGTTGTCCGCGGGCAACATCGGCCATGATGCTGGCCACGGCCGGCGACGGGGTCGCATCCACTTGGTACGGGATATCGCTCACGATCACCGTGGCGGCAGGCAGGGTCCGCAGGATGACAAAATCCGCCTGGACCGGTTCACCGACGATGACATCGAGCCAGTTCCGGCCGTTCGGCAGCAGCCCGAGCAAGGGCACGGCCGGATCAAGCTGGGTGGCCAAAAACGACAGCCAGGCGTTGAGCGATTCCGCCGCCGTCGCGCCGGGAACCACCGGCAGGCGCAAGCTGCGCGACATGGCCGGGGCCGGCTTACGGTTTTCGCACCACTCCAGGCAACCGGGGGCAAAGGGCGCAAAATTAACCTGCAGGTGGTGCAGGACGCGGCGCAGCGCCGCGGGTTCGCGCGCAAAATGTTCGGCCCACGGCTTGACGCCGATCCCGGTCCCCGGGGCCGGCACGCCGGCCTTGTCGGCCGGACGGGCCCGCAGCGCTTCCTGGGCAGCGTTAAGGATGGCCACCACCGAGATGCCGAGATTCGTGGCGCGGCACTTGGCGCCGACTTCCTGCAATGCCGGCAGGACTTCCTCGGCCTGCCACGCAAACGGCTGCCCGACGCAATGCGCCAGCGTGATCATCGGGTAGAGTGAACGACCCTTGCCGTCGCTCGACGACCACATGAGCCCGGTGAGCGACTCATACATCCGCCGCCAGTGGATCACATGGTCGAAGCCGGGCGCCATCCGGCCCGGCCCGCCCTTCTCCCAGGCCGCGCTTTCCACCTGATGGGCGATGCCATCGTAGATCAGGGCCTTGGCCTTGATGAGCGAATCGGTGATCACGCCGATGTCATCCAGATGGTCGTTCCAACCAGGATGCTTGCCGAAACCGCACAGGAACACCTTGGGCGCATCCGGCATCGCCTTCCAGTTCTCGTTCAGGAAGTTTTTGGAAAAATCGTTCATGAACAATGCAACCGAGGGGCAACCCCGGATCGGCCGGAGCGGTGACGTGGGGTACGGGGCATGGGCGTGGAAAAGAAACTCATCTGGTCAAACCCCGGCCAGTCCTTCCGGGCTGGCGGGGGTCGGGCGGTTCGAGTCACGCCGCACCGGATCAATTGCACCCTGCGTGCCCTGCGGCCCGCGGGCGGATGCCGCCTCGATCAGGATGTTGATGACGTTCCTGAAATCATTCCGCATGTGGCCGATGTACTTGGCCGCGCGCTCGCGCAGGGCGGCGATCACGTCGGGCTTCGGGCCGGGTGAAACCGCGGGAGCGATGATGTCCATCGCCAGGGTGTAGGCATCGAAGCGGGCGGCGTAGGCGGGGACCCCGTCGTTCACGGTCAGCAGGGCCACCGCATCGAGGTCGGCCAGCTGCGCCTCCTCGGAGGGCGGCATCAGCTGCTCGGCCTGTGTCGAGACCAGGGAGCTCAGGCCGGAAATCCTCCGCTCCAGGTCGCGATGCAGGGTGTACTCGCTGGCGGTGCCCGAGGTGGCCTGGGCGGCGGCGTCTGCCGCTGGCTTCTGCTTGAGCAGGGTGGCGCGGACCAACTGCGCGGCCCGGTCCGCCTCGCCACGCATGTGCTCCACGGTGGACCGGTAGGAACCTTCCAGGGTCAGATCCGCCGTGCCGCCGAGCTTGGCCTTCAGGTCATCGACCGTCTTGTCCAAGGCGCTCCGGCGGGTCACCAGGTCATCCCAAGCGGAGATCACGCCGTCCCGCCAGCCGGAGCTGGACCGCGGCAGGGTCACGGCACGCAGGAAGGCCTTCTCCGAGTCGGCAAAGCGGATGACCACGAGCCGGGCGGCCCGGATGGCCTTCACCGTCTCGCCGGAGGAGGTGAGCCCCTGCTGGATCGAGCGCTCGAGCGCCTCCCAGCCGCGGTTGAGGGGCACGTTGTCCCGCAGGCTCTGGCCATTCGACAGCCAGACGCCGGGCCACTGGCCCTTGCCCGCACCGCGGGTGTAGGTCCAGTCGTAGATGTGCATCAGCGTCTCCATGTCCGCCTTGCCCGAGGTCACGGCGGCCATCGACGGCCCGAGCAGCGGCTTGAAGAAATCCTCGGGCGGATACTCGGGATCAAACCCGGACAGGCCCTTGAGGTGGATCGCGCCCTCCAGCTGGACGAGGGCGGCCAGCCGCTCCGTATCCGCGGGGGTCCAGTCCGTGACATTGTTCAGGCGGGCGCGGTTGGCCTCGACGACCGGGGCGATCACACTGGACTCATAGAGGATACGCTGGGCCTGGCGGCGACTGGCGTTGGCACCCAGCGTGATGGCCTCGATCGGCTTGTAGACCCAGGGGATCTGCATGTCGCTGCTGACGCGCAGCTGCAGCTTTTCGTGGAATTGCACGATGGGCCAGTCGCTTTCGCCCATCTTCACGATGTCGTTGCCGGTGTATTCCAGCCGGCTGTTCACGATCGGCTTCCACCGCGTGCCCGACCAGTTATCCACCCGCGCGCCCGCGCGCCAGAAGACCAGCTCCGCGCCCACGCTGGATTTGAGCGCCATGTATCCGAGGATGCTGACCGCCAGCACCGAGATCAGGCCCACCGCGACCACCCCGCCGATGATCATCTGGCGGGTCTTGACGAGCTTGTCGGTGTTGGTGGCACGGGTGACGAGGCCCTTTTCCTTGAAAATCTTGTAGAGGAACAGGTCCTTCAGGAAGTAGGAGCGCTCCCGCTCCCAAGCCTTGCTCGCGGGCAGCTGGTCCTCGGACAAGCCCAGGGCGGCCGCCAGCTCGGTGTCCAGTTCCTTGCCCTCGGTCAACGCCGAGGTGAAGTAGATGCCGCGGAGGAAGAGCGGCTTGGCCTGCTGGCCTCCGACCACGAAGATCGTCTCGAGGTACTTGCGCAGCCGCGGGGCGAGCGCCCCGATGCTGTGCGAGAGCGAGTACAGCGAGTCCACCTCGTCCATGCGGCGCTTGCCGGCGTCCGTCGGCACCGGGTCCTTGAGCATGCCGAGCTGCCGGCGACCGATGCGCTTGACGACCTCGGCCAGGTGCTGGCTCACTGCCTCGAGCTGGAACGGGGTGTCGAGGGGCGCCGGGTTGGACCAGCCGGTCATCTGGTCCTGCAACTGCGGGTTCTTCACGCCGGCGAAAAATTCGCGGAAGCCGACGATCTTGTCGCACTTTGTGATGAGGACGAACACCGGGAAGCGGACATCGAGCGTGCGCTGGATGGTGTTGAGCTGGCGGGCGATCTTGCCGGCCTTGCTCTCGATCTCCTCGAAGGTGTCCTTGATCAGGCTCTCGGACGGGATCACGAGCAGCAGGCCGTTGATCGGGCAATGCGGGCGCGAGGTGCGCAGCAGGTTGAGGAACTCGGTCCACTCGGTCGTCGTCCCCGGGGGCGTCTCCTGGAAGAGCAGCTTGCCCGCGGTGTCGATGAGCACGGCGTGGTTGGTGAACCACCAGTGCATGTTGATGGTGCCGCCGGCGCCCTGCATCTCGTCCTGCAGGCCCGGGGGGAACCCGACCTTGCAGCGACGCACGGCCTCGGTCTTGCCCGAGCCGGGCTCGCCGCAGACGACATACCACGGCAGCGAGTAGAGATCCTTGCCGACAGCCTGGAACTTCTCGATGCCGCGCGAGAAATTCTCCCGCAGGCGGTCGAGGGTGGCGAGGTGCGCCGGATCATTGATGCCGCTCGGCCGGCCGGAGGAGTGGGACGAGAGCTGGCCGGTCATGGCCTTGGAGCGCTGGCGCCCCTTCCACTTCACATAGAACTGCCAGGCGAAGATCGAGCCGACCATGAGGCCGAGGCCGACGGCGGCGATCAGGAAGGCCAGCTTGCCGATCATGGCCGTGACACCGAGGACGAGGAGGGCGCACACCGCGGCCGCCACCATCTGCATGGATTTGGGAATTTGGTTGAGCATGGCGGAAGGGGTCAGGGTTTGGCGGTGGTGGCGGCAGGATCATGCGCCGTGATCGTGTTGAGCGACTCGGTCAACTCCGCGGAGGCGCTGTAGAAGGTGTAGACATTGACGGCCACCACGACGAGCAGCAGGCCCGCCATGATGATCAGCAGCGGCACGAGGCTGGCCGCCATCGGCAGCGGCAGGTTCGCCATGTTGGTGTGCTGGTAGGAGGCCGGTGTGATGAAGGCCGACTCGTCGATGTCGACGTAGGCCCGCACGCGCTGGGCGAGTTCCTCCATCTTCTTCTTCAGGAAATCGGGCTGGTTGCCACCGGTGAAGCCGAGCCCGATGCAGATGTAGAAGATCGCCAGCCGCTCATCCGTGCCCTCCTTTTTCTCCGCGAGCGTCTCGTCCAGCAGGGCGAAGAACTTCTCGTCGCCCGCCAGCTCGTTGCGGGCGTAGGCCAGCCGGTTGTTGCTCCATTTCTGCGCGAAGGGCAGCGCGCTCTCCGACATCATGGCGTCCACGAAGCAGATCAGCGGCAGCTCGACGCGGCGATATTGCTCACCGAGGGCGATGTCGCCGCGGGCCGTGCGGGCGAGCACCTCGAACATCTCCTCGATCTCGGTGCGCACCGTGGTGTATTCCTGGGTGGCGCCCGATCCTTTGCGCGCAATCCGGTTGTACCGGCAGATGGTCTGGAACAGCGGATCGCAATGGGTGATGAGACTGGCGGACATGGTGGTGATGATGGGTGAAATGGGAGGGGTGTGAGGCGACGCCCGGCCGGCCACCCGCGTGGTTACTTGTTGGTCCCGCGAATCAGATCCTCGGCGTACTTGACGACCGCTTCCTGCACGTCGTCCTCGATCACGGTCTCGGACAGCTGGCTGGCCAGCTCGGTGTACTTCTTCCAGAAATGCGCGTCGGACTTGCCGCCGCCCTCGGCGCGCACCGCCTCGCGGATGGCATCGGGCGTGTAGTTCTGCTGGTAACGCCGCGAAAAATTCTTCCCGGCCGGCCCGAGGCCGGCCAGCAGGCCCGCGATCAGCAGCCGCGACGCCTCGATCTGCTTCTGCACCTGGGCGGGGGTGAGGGCGGCATCGCCGGCCAGCGCCTTGCGGGTCACGGTCCGCAGGTCGCCCAGGGTCGTGTCGCGCCGGATGGAGGACTTGGGGGCGGCGTTGCGCCAGACATTCCAGGCCAGCTGGTCGAGGATGAGCATGGCCTCCGCGTAGATGGCGAAAAGCTTGCCCAGCCGCTGGGCGTCGATCTTGTCCTCCGGCTCCAGCTTCAACTTGGCCTGCAGGTCGGTGAGGGCCTCGCCATCGATGGGCTTGGGGTCCGCCACGATCATCCCGGCAACCGCGAGCTTCTGCTTCACCGCCTCGCGCTGCTCGCCGGTTAGCTGCGGCACCAGTTGCAGGAAAGCCTGGATGACCTCGTCCGGCGTCTGCCGCGCGACCTTAGCCGGGTTGTTCACGAACACAGCGGCCATTTCCCAGTTCGGATAACGGGCGGCCAGGGCATCGAGGTAGGCGCCGCGCTTCGCCGCGGGCACGGCCTGCAGGGCCCGGCGCATTTCCTCCTCCAAAAACACCTGGCGATCCTGCGGCGTCTCCCCGGCCAGACTGGTCTGGAGGTACTTCCACCGTTCACCGAGGGATGAAGCCCAGGGACCGGGTTCAGCGAGGGCCGCGTCGTTGGTGGAGGCAGGCTGCATCGGGGGTCACAATGTCAGATAATTTTGACGCCGCACAAGCTGATTCAGCTTGTACCGTTCCTTGAAGCCCGGCGGCGCATCGAAGGCCGGCCGGATGCCCACATCAGCGTAACCCTCGCGGACCTTGGTGGCACCGATCATGCCCACGGCCTCGACCTTCTGCGGCTCCATGATGTCGACGCCCGGGGGCGACAATGCTGACCCGCCGGCGACATAAAACGCGGGTTTGGCCGCATCCGCGGTGTCACAAAGATAAACCCACACGTTACCGTAGAGATTGATGAAACCGTTTGTCGAGGGACCGTCGTCCACCGGGGCGAACCACAGCTTGCCCTTGTCGGGTCCGCTGGTCACCGCGCCGTCGTCGGCATATTTCCGCTTGGCGGCGCCGACCACCTGGGCCACCGGCAGGTAGATGCCCTCGTTCGGCCGCCAGGACAAGACCTGACCGCCTTCCCGGTAGTTTTCGAGAAACTGCCAGAGATTCCGGAAGCTCGGGCCGCGGAAGTATCCGTCGGCGGCTTTGCCAAAGAGCGTGGTGACCGCACGCCACTCGGCGGGCTTGGGCAGGCGTGCGCCGAGCACCTGCTCCGCAAAGAGCTTGGCGGTTTCCGGCGGTACCATCTGCACGGGGGTGCGCGCGGTAGGATTCTCGTTCACCGCCTGGGCCAGGGCCGGCGTGCTGGCTCGCAAATCGGCGTTTTCCAACAGGCCCGCCACCGGGGAGGTCTTCAGGTAGATCCAGCTCGGGTTAACCTCATAAGCCCGGCCATCGGATCGCGGACGCCACGACAGCGGCTTGTCCCATGGTTTGTCGAGCGAGGGCTTGGTCTCCAACTGCGCCCACACGGGCAGCGTCGCCAGAACCGCCTCCACCGACTTGGTCCGCACGTTGAGGAGATCAACAAATTCGCCCACCGCCACCGCTCGCCGGGCGAGATAGAATGGCTGCATGCCGTCCGTCGGCTGGACGATGTTGTATTCCAGCGACACCTTCTTCGTGCCGTTGGTCCAGGTAGCGGTCAGTGACAGGCCCTCATTGGTCAATTCCTCCTCCCAGCCCGCGGTGGCCGGCGAGGGTGTGACCGCACGGTTCGGATCGTCCTTCAGCTCGATGGCGGAGATCTCCTTCACCAACGTGCGCACCTGCTCGTTATCCTTGATGCCGGCGATGGCATCCACCGCCGCGACAAAGGTGTCTCGCCGCTTGCCTAGGCGGTCGAGGTTCTTCTCGTTCCAGTCCGACCGTTTCAGCCCCCACAAGGCGAGATTGTAGGCCACCGGGGCGTCGAGGTCCGCCGCTGTGATCCCCGCGGGTTCCATGCGCTCGAACATGGCGGTGAGTTGCGCCTCGGCCACTGCCGCGCGTCGCGCCGCCCGGTTGAACCGCAGGCGCGTCTCCTTCACCAGTTCCGCCAGCAGGCTGCCCTTGCGCGCTTCCTCCTTCACGTCGCGCCCGATGATGTCGCGCATCACCTTCACCACCCCGCCATCGAGGTCAAAATCCTCCGGCCCGGCCGGCCAGCCCGCGAGCGAACCCAGCTGGCGCCACGCCATGAGCTTCCGCGAGAGCCCGCCGCTTTGCGCCGCCGCCGTGAGCACGCTCCGCTCAGTGGCTGCCACCAGTTGCTGAAGCTGCTTGGCCTCCGCATACCATTCGGCCGGCCTGCCGGCGAGTTCCTCCACGCCGGCGACTCCCTTCAGTCGGTCGAATACTTCGTTCACGCCTTCGGACCACGTGATACCAGACAGAAGAAGCTCACCCAAGCGGTCGAGGTTGGAGGCAAAAGTTGCCAATGAAGCCAGCCATTCGCGGTGGGCATCCAGCGGCTTACGCACATCGGCGGGCTCCTTGTCCCAAGGCGTAACCGGCAGGGCATCGCGCCAATCCGCGGCGGCGGCCACCGCGGTCACCTTTTGCTCGCGGAGCGCGGCCTCCAAGCGCATCAGTTCCGCCGCGGTTTCGGAGGAAGCCGTCTTCTCCAAGTTGGGTGGCGGCATCGCACCAAAACCCGTGGGGCCCTCCACCCCATCAATCCATGCCTTGATCGTTCGCTCGTTCGCCCGCAACTGGCGGAACCTTGGACGATTGGCGACACCCGCAAGCACCGCAGGCGTCAATCCGGTCAGGGTCGCCTGCTGCCAGGCGGCCCAGCGTCGCTTCGTTTCGTTGAACTTTCCGTAGGCATTCGCCACCTTGGCCAGCCAGATCTCGGGCTTTAACAACGCCAGCGTGGCATCCAATCGCTGCTCCATCAGCTGGAACGCTCCGGCCATCTTCTCGCTTTCCACGGCGATCGCCGGCAGATCCCGCCGCACGATCGGACGGTCACGCAGGGATTTCAGTTTGCCGGTCAATGTGGCAAATTCGCTCTGGAAATCCGCCTGGCTGAGGGTGGGCAGGCCGCCGGGTTCCGGGGCCGGCGCATCCGCCTCCAGATCCACGGCGTCCCGGGTCAGCCGCTGCCCGCTGGCGTCCAGCCCGGTCGCGAGGCGCGGATCATCCGCCGCCGGCACCAGCGAGAACTGCACGAGCTCCGTCTCCCACCGCTCGAAATCCGCCTCGGTGACATTGGCTGTCTCCTTCAACAACTCCGACTCCTTCAGGAACCGTTCGCGCACTACCTGCGGATCGAGGAAATGTTTCCGTCGCAGCCGCATTTCATCGAGTGGATTCTCCAAAGATTCAGCGAAAGCGGTGACCGATGAGCGGTCGGCCAGTCGCATGAGAATAATTCCCGGCATCGCTTTTTGGATTCGGTCGCCGCTTGCACCGCTCACTTCCATGTCGGCCGAAAGCCGCGTGATCTCGCTCCAGCGGTCGGACAGCAGCAAGGTACCGGTGCTGTCGAGTGAAAGATCGTTGAGGTATTTCAGCGTGCGGGCCAGATCGATTTTCCCATAAGCAGCATTGCCGCGCTGGGGTGGCAGACGTGTCTGCAGTGCCGAGACGATGTTGGGGAAATTACGTTCGCCCATCTTTGTTTGCAGTGCGCGCAGTTGATTCCAGCGGGCCCAGTTTTCCAGGCGGACACTCAAGCGATTGAGTTTTCCGCCAGCCACTGCAATTCGCTCTTTAACGCTGGGAACTTGCAGTTCGTTCAGCACCGCCGGAGGCGGTGAATTGGCAAGCACACCCAGCCGTTTTTCGCTGGCAGCTTCAGGTACCAATGTTGCAGGCAATAGTTCATTGGCCGTGGCTACAAAATCACTCAGGTCCTTGCGCAACTCGTCATTTTGCTCCCAAAGTGCTTCAGTCTTGAGCAGGCGGGGTCCGTTGCTCTGCAGGTCGATGAGCCAGGTATCCCACGCCACACACAATTGGGACCAAGCCGCGGGCACCTCGGGCTTGATCTGGGGATTGCCCATCTTTGCGGCCAGCCGATAAACTTGGTCCGGCATGTAGATCGGATTGCCGAAGCGCGCGAACGCGACGACGCCCAACATGCCCAGCACCAGCATCGCCGCCAGGGTCAGCGCCGCGGTCTTCACCGGGTTGGCGTCCTTCGGGACCTTGCGCATCCGCTTGCGGGCCTCCGCGATCGTCAGCTCGCCCTCCTTCGGGCTCGGGTTCAGCAGGTAATTGCAGAAATCCAGCCAGCCCTTGCCGCCGGGGCCGAGGGCCTTCCACTCGGGCGCTTCCTCAATCGGCCACGCGCCGGGTGGGCGGCGGCGGACGATCTGCGCCAGCATCGTGCCGACGCCCGCGAGATCCGCCGTGCGGAGTGCGTCGACGCTGGAACCGGGCATAAATGCAGGGTCGGACAACTGCGCCGTCATCCCGACCAGCGGCCCGGTGCGGTCAAAAAAGACGTTCGACGGCTTGAGGTTCCCGTGCGGCCCGCCCGTCTGCTTCTCCCAATTCTCGAGGGTATTCAGCAGGCACTCGGCTAGCGCACGCAGGGTGTCGCCCTTGGGGTGCAGGGTCTTGATCAGCGGCTCGAGCAGGCGTTCCTGCCAGGGCAGGACGGCAAAGGCGCCCTCCTCGCACCGGCCCAAGGCCAGCACCTCCACCACGGTCCCGTCCTTCTTGGCGCTCTGCTGCTGGCGCTCGGCGGCGAGCAGCCAGCCCTCGATCGCATACCACCGCCGCGCATTCGTAGAGGCCGGCGGATGAAAGACCTTCAGCGCAAACCGTCCCGGCCGGCAGTCGGCCGCCACGGCCTCATACACGCTGGTAAGGGGCGTCAGCGAGACGGGGCGCTTGATGGTAAATCCGCTGTAGTCAGCCATACGGGTCAGGACACACCCTGGGTCCGGCGGGAAACGTCTGGCCCGGGCAGCCGCATGTGTTGGGCCGGGTTCATGTCGTTGCGGAGGTGTGCACGTGGTGAATGTTGCCTAACCTGCGGCAGCAAAGGCACTCTTGCGCCGGCAGGCAAGAACGGGTTCGCAAAATTCTCGGCCGGAAATCGCGCCCGCGGTGGAACGCCCGGGGGCCGGGGCGGGACAATGCATATTCGCCTTGCCGAATATTGTTTCCGGGGCTTTTCTGCTCGGGTGAAGCTCCTCCGCATCTACGATTGCCTGTGCGACGCCACCCGCCTGCGGGTGCTGGGCCTGCTGGCAGTGCAACCGCTTTGCGTTTGCCACTTCGAGGCCGTGCTGCGCCTGCCCCAGGCGAAAATCTCGCGCCACCTCGCTTATCTCCGCCGCCACGGCATGGTCGTGACCGAGCAGCGCGGCAATTGGCGCATCTATGCGCTCGTCTCCCCTCCCCCGCCGGCCCTCGCCGCCAATCTCGCCTGTCTGCAGGACGCCCTCGCCCACGAACCGGTCCTGCGCCGCGACCGGGAGCGTCTCTCGCAGCTGTCCGCGAAAGTTGACTGCGGCTGCGCCACGCCGGAGGTGCCACGTCGCAAACTGCTCCGCCTCTCACGCTGAACCCCGCCCGCCATGACTGAATCTGTCGCCCGCCAGATGTCCTTTCTCGACCGTTACCTGACGGTCTGGATCTTCGCCGCCATGGTACTCGGAGTGTTCCTCGGCAGCTACGTCCTGTCCGACCCGGCGGCCTTCTTCGCCCCGCTCACCGTCGGCACCACCAATCTCCCCATCGCGCTCGGCCTCATCATCATGATGTACCCGCCGCTCGCGAAGGTGAAATACGCGCAGCTTCCGAAGGTCTTTGCGAACACCCGCATCCTCACGCTCTCGCTCGTGCAGAACTGGTTCGTCGGTCCCGTGCTCATGTTCCTGCTCGCCGTGCTGCTCCTGCGCGACCACCCGGACTACATGGTCGGCCTCATTCTGGTCGGCCTCGCCCGCTGCATCGCGATGGTGCTCGTGTGGAACGAGCTCGCGAAGGGCAGCCGCGAATACGCCGCCGGGCTCGTGGCGCTCAACAGCATCGCCCAGATCCTTTTCTACAGCTTCTACGCCTGGATCTTCATCACCGTCCTGCCGCCTTGGTTCGGCCTGAAGGGGACGATCGTCGAGGTCGCGATGAGTGACATCTTCTGGAGTGTCATGATCTACCTCGGCATCCCCTTTGCCGCGGGGGTGCTGAGCCGCATGATCCTCGTGCCGCTCAAGGGCGAAGCCTGGTACGAGGAGAAATTCATCCCGCGCATCTCGCCGCTCACCCTGTCGGCGCTGCTCTTCACCATCGTCGTGATGTTCACGTTCAAGGGCGGCGCCATCGTGCAACTGCCCCTGGACGTGCTGCGTATCGCGCTGCCGCTGCTCATCTACTTCGGCATAATGTTCCTCGTGAGCTTCGCCATGGCTCATAGGCTGGGCGCGGACTACCCGCGCTCCGCCTCACTGGCCTTCACCTCGGCGGGCAACAACTTCGAGCTCGCGATCGCGGTCGCCATCGCGGTGTTCGGCCTCAATTCGGGCGTGGCGTTCGCCGCCGTCGTCGGCCCGCTCATCGAGGTGCCCGCCCTGATCGGTCTCGTCCACGTTGCCGGCTGGCTCAAGCGCCGGTGGTATCCCGGCACACCCTGATTCTCCCATGAGCAAACCCGCCGTCCTCATCCTCTGCACCGGCAATTCCTGCCGCAGCCATCTTGCGGAGGGCATCCTCCGCGCCGCCGCCGGCGACCTCGTCGAGGTCCACAGCGCGGGCTCCCAGCCCGCCGGCTATGTCCACCCCAAGGCCATCCAGGTGATGCAGGAGATCGGGCTGGATATCTCCGGCCACACCTCGAAGCACTTGCGGGAGTTTCTCGACCGGCAAATCACGACGGTCATCACCGTGTGCGGCAACGCCGACCAGGCCTGCCCGATCTACCCCGGCCAGGTGAACCGCCACCACTGGCGCTTCGACGACCCGGCCCACGCCACCGGCACCGAGGCGCAGGTCCTCGCCGAGTTTCGCCGGGTCCGCGATGAGATCCGGATGGTCTTCGGCGCCTATGCGGCCGGCCTGCGCGAGGGGCGTGGTCTCTGATCAGGCTCGTCGCGAAGCCCGCTCAGGGTCCGGCGGGCTTGTCGGGCACATCCGTGGACTCCACATCGATCACGTCGTCCATCGGGCGGTTGGCGCCGTGGTTCGGGGGTCGGACGGGTTCCGGCCGCGATCCGTGCCGGAACCAATGCATGACATACGCCGCCAAGCCCGTGACCATCACGACCACGGCGGTGAAAAACACCGCCGCCATCGCGGCCAGGGCGACCAGTCCGGCAAGCAGGAGGCGCAGCAGGGGCATATCCCAAAGACTCTCACGAAGTGGAGAAAGTTGCACGAATGAATCTGGCGCCGGTCCCCTGAACCCGCCTTCCGGCTCGACTCATCCGGCGGGCCGACTTGTATCCGGTCGCACCCACCCCACCCCATGAAAAAATATCTCGTCGAGTTCATCGGCACGTTCTTCCTCGTCTTCACCATCGGCATGACGGTCATCGCGCCGGGTGCCGGCGCCATGGCGCCACTTGCCATCGGCAGCATCCTCGCCGTCATGATCTTCGCGGGCGGGCACATCTCGGGCGGGCACTTCAATCCCGCGGTCACCCTCGGCGTGTGGCTGCGCGGCAAATGCCCGGCGGCCGACGTGGTGCCATATTTTGGCGCCCAGTTCGTGGGCGGCCTGGTCGCCTCCTACGCGGTCAAGGCGCTGAAGACCGGCTTTGTCGCCAAGGCCGCGGCCCTTGGCGGCGCGATGACGCCCGAGGTCGGGCCCGCGCTGCTGGCGGAATTCCTGTTCACCTTCGCGCTGGTCTGGGTGGTGCTGCACACCGCCACCGCCAAGGGCACCTCCGGCAACTCCTTCTACGGTTTCTCCATCGGCTTCACCGTGCTGGCCGGGGCCTACGCCGTCGGCGGCGTCTCGGGTGGCGCGTTCAACCCTGCCGTGGCCCTCGGCCTCTGCCTGATGAACATCGTCGCCTGGGGCAGCATCTGGATCTACCTGGTCGCCTGCTTTGCCGGCGGGGCCGCCGCCGCCCTCGCCTTCCGGACCGTCAACGGCAACGATTAGCTGATCATCCAGTCCGCACTTGCCAACCGGCGACGGCTGGAAAGCATTCCGCCGTTCCCCACGCATGAACCACGAGATCCTCTGGCTGATCCGACTCGGCCTTGACCAGAAATTGTTCAACCGCGACCAGGCGCTGACCGTCGTGCGGATGGTCGGCCCCAGCGCCGAGCTGATGGACTTCGCCCAGAAGCTCATCGACGAGGGTATCGTGACCGACGTGGAAAAACTCGAGGCCATCGCCGGCGACGCCATGGCCCGCGCCGCGAAGGGTTCGCCCGACGGCAACCCGCTCAAGGATGACGCGCCGGAGGAGGACGACGAACCAGTGGCCCCGAAGGGGAAGGCCGCCCCGGCCGGCGCGCCGCAGTTTCCTTTCGACAAAGTCGCCTCGCTCGACGACGACGACCTGGGCGTGGCCCTGCGCCAGTTGCTCATCGACGCGGGCAAATACGGCGCCAGCGACCTGCACCTCTCCGCCGGCTCCAAGCCCTTCATCCGCAAGCACCGCGTGCTCACGCCGATCACCGACCACATTCTGACCGACCAGGAATCGCTGCGGCTCAACACCGTCCTCCTCGCCGAGCACCAGAAGAAGATCTTCCTCGAGCGCCGCGACTACGACCTCGCCCTCGCGCTCGGCGCCACCAACCGCTACCGCGTCAACCTCATGTTCCACAAGTGGGGGCCGTCGGGCTCCTACCGCATGGTGCCCGCCGGCATCCCCAAGCTCGACGAGCTCGGCCTGCGCAACCTCGACGCCATCCGCAAGCTCCTCTCCTACCACAACGGCCTCATCCTCATCACCGGCCCCGTCGGCGCGGGCAAGACCACCACGCTGGCCGCCATGGTCGCCGAGCTCAACGAGCAGCGCGAGGACCACATCATCACCGTCGAGGACCCCATCGAGGTCGTCCAGTCGCCCAAGGGCTGCAACGTCACCCAGCGCGAGGTCGGCCCGCACACCAAGTCCTTCTTCACCGCGCTCAAGGGCGCCCTCCGCGAGGATCCCGACGTCATCGTCATCGGTGAGCTTCGCGACCTTGAGACCATCGAGATGGCCATCAGCGCCTCCGAGACCGGCCACCTGGTCATCGGCACCATGCACACCAGCGACGCCTCGACGACGCTGAACCGCCTCCTCGACGTCTTCCCCCCCGCCCAGCAGACCCAGATCCGTTCCAGCGTGGCCGAGAGCCTCCGTGGCGTCGTCTGCCAGCGCCTGCTGCCTGCCATCGGCGGCGGCCTCGTCGTCGCCTGCGAGATCATGGTGTCCAACACCGCCATTCAGGCCCTCATCCGTGATGGCAAGACCTCCGGCCTGCGCAACACGATGGAGACCGGAGTCAAGGAGGGCATGTGCATCATGGAGAACGTCGTCCTCGAGCTGTATAACCTGAAGAAGATCACCAAGGAGACCGCACTGATGAACGTCTCCACGCGCAACGTCCGCCAGAAGATCGATCCGGCCTCGCCCCCCAGCGCCCCGCCGATCGGAAAAGCCTGACCCATGGCCGTCATCGACTCCCTCCTCCGCACCATGCTCGAAAAGGGCGGCTCCGACCTGCACCTGACCGTCGGCCTGCCCCCGAAGTCCCGCATCTCCGGCTCGCTCCAGGCCATCGGCGACCGGCCGATCGACGCCCAGCACATGGAGGCCCTGCTCAAGGAAATCTGCCCGGCCAAGCGCTGGGCCGACTTCCTCGAGAAGAAGGACCTCGACCTCGCCCACGAGGTCGAGGGTCTCGCCCGTTTCCGCGCCAACTTCCTCTACAACCACTGGGGCCAGGCCGCCGTCCTGCGCCAGATCCCGGCCAAGATCCTCTCGTTCAGCCAGCTCAACCTGCCCGAGGCGCTGAAGAAACTCTGCCACCTCGACCAGGGCCTTGTCGTTGTCACCGGCCCCACCGGCTCCGGCAAGTCCACCACGCTCGCGGCGATGATCGACTACATCAACGACAACTTCGCGAAGCACATCATCACGATCGAGGACCCCATCGAGTTCGTCCACCCCTGCAAGAAGTCCACCATCGTCCACCGCGAGGTCGGCGAGCACACCGAGACCTTCGGCGCCGCGCTCAAGGGTGCCATGCGCCACGACCCCGACATCGTCCTCCTCGGCGAGATGCGCGAGATGGAGACCATCAAGCTCGCGCTGTCCTGCGCCTCGATGGGCATGCTCGTCTTCGGCACACTGCACACCAACAACGCGCCCAAGACGGTCGACCGCATCATCAACACCTTCCCCGCAGAGGAGCAGAACCAGGTGCGCGTCATGCTCGCCGGCTGCCTCGCGGGCGTCGTCGCCCAACTCCTGTGCAAGAAGGTGCCGAAGGGCCGCGTCGCCGTGCATGAGATCCTGCTCCAGCACGAGGCCCTGCCCAACACTATCCGCTCCGGCCAGATCGCCAACATCCGCGGCATCATCGAGAGCGGCAAGGAGGAGGGCATGATCACGATGGACAACAGCCTCATGGCGCGCGTGAAGGACGGCACGGTCGAGGCCAAGGAAGCCTACATGAAGGGCAGCAACAAGGCCCTCTTCGCCCCGCTGCTGAAGCCCGGCGACCTCGACGGCGGGCACTAGGCCGGCGCCGGCGGGCGAGTCCTTGCGCCCTCCGCGAGCAATCAGGCGAAGGGATACCCGATCGCGAGGTGTTATACTGGATCGTGGGGAGGTGTCACCACCATGCCCGCGAGATTCATCATCATCCTGTTGCTCCTGTTGCTCCTGTTGCTCGGGTTGGGCGGCTGCGCCAGTGCGCCGGCCGGGAGAGGGACGGCGTCCAGCCGTCAAGTCACGGTCATCCACGGCGACTTCCCGGTGATCGCCAACGGCATGTCGGCCGACGAGGTGCGGCAAAAGCTCGGTGCGCCGGCAGAGATCAGGCAGGGGAAATCAAACGAGAGGGACTTCGAGGTCTGGGTTTACTATCTCGAGAAATTCCTGGGCAAGACCGAGGTGGTCAGCTTTGTGAACCGGCCGGCCATGAGTGGCACCTTTGCGAATGATCCCTTCGCGATGGTCCCCGAGCCGGTTTATACCATGGTGGATCACAAGCTACTGGTGACGCTGCGCCTGGTGATGCTCAATGGCCGGCTCGTCTCCCAAACCGTCAAGAACGAACAGCTCCTTGGGTCTTGATCACCGCGGGCGTCAGACCGGACGCGTCGCCGGCTCGAGTCCGGCTAAATACGTCAGCGCCTCGTCGCGGTTCGCCCCGCACATCGTCTCACTCGGTCGCAGGCTCGCACACACCGCCGGGCGCTCGGGCTTCCCGAACAGCGCGCAGCGGTAGTCGGGCAGCAGTTGCGCGCAGCGCACCCCCGCCGGCTTGCCGTGTGTTGTTAATATATCATTTTCGCAATCACGCTTACCCCGGCCCAGAATGCTGACCGAAACGATAGAAAGCCAAATATCAGGTAGCCTCTCCCCCAGTTGCCAAGAAGGTCCCTATCGACCCGGTTCAATGCGAACGGTCCGGAACTGCCAAGGCCGGAAAATAAGTTCACGGGCCGCAGGAACTTGGCCGCGCCCGAGCAAGTCCACTTCCGTCAGCCGGGCGGGGCCAGGCAAATAGCGCATGGTGGCGTTGCCGGTCTGTCCCTGGCTTTCGTAGAGTCGGGCAAAGATCTTGCCGTCTTCGCTGTAGAGTGCGGATAGCAATACGTTGTCCCCGCCAAATTCCAAGGTACGCTGCGTTTCGCCCAACTCACCGGATCCGGGAGCGCCACTGGCGGATACAACGGCGAAGTTATAACACAAGGCGCGCCGGTGCAAATCGGCCGTCTTCCACCCACCACCAAACGGAGCGACCGCAAATTCATAGGTGTAGTCACCGTCCAGCATCCGTGTGCCCCAGATGTAATACATCGCAAAAGCCAGCGGGATGGAAAATCCGCCGTCCTGCTCGCGAACGGAACACATGGTGCCGAGATTGAAGTAAGCGAGACCGCCTTGAGCACCGGCCAGAGCAGTCCAGTAGTTGCCCTGCACGTAGCGGTCGGGTGTTTCCGCAACGGCGAAAGGCAGATCCCGCACGCCAGTCACGCCCTCCCCAGTCACCGGGAAGCACTTGAAGCGCAGCTTCGGCTCGTGGACGAAAGCTGAAGCCCCATCGCGCGGGTCGTCGCTCAGCTGGCCGATCTTTTGGCCCGCAAAGGTAAATCTAACCCGACAGTCCAGTTGCGGCGTATCAGCCCGGAAGGTGATTTCCAGCGTGTACGCAATGCCTCCGACAAAGCCGTATTCGCGGGCGACGGCCGAAGGTATCGCCGTGTCCTTGTCGCTGGAGTGCAGGACCCAGTGGCCCTGCGATTCGCAATCCACGCCGTTGATCCGGCCGGCGAAGACCGCGCTTCGTTTACCGGGGGCCAGTAGCGAGGCGCCGCTGTGCTTGTCGACCAGCGAAGCGATACCGCCATGGGGGTCGAGATGGGCCTCGAAAAATGGCGTGGTAACGCGCAGGTGCTCGGCGTCAACCTCCACACGCTCGGGAATTGGCAGCGGTTCGACCGGTTTGCCATTCGCTTGCCGGGGTGCAGTCCCGATGGAGTAGGCGGAAAAACTCAGCGCCGGCAGCTCTGCCTCGAACGCGAGACGGGCCTCCAGAATATCGCCATTGGAGAAGCGCTGGGTTGAGAGCAAGGCGAAGGGCACGGACTTGCCCTCGTGCCGCACGAGGAGTCCGTTGACCTTGTCGCCCCGGCGCAGCGCCACGGTGGTCTCGATCCACTGGCGGCGCGACCAGGAAAGGGGATTGAACACCGTGACCTGCGCGATGCCCTCCCCTTTCATTTTCCGCGCCACAAACTGAAAGGCCGCGTCCGCCACGCCGGCCGAAGCCGCCTGCGAATCGGCCAGAAATCTTCTCGCATCCGGGACCAAGCCGACGATCTGCACGTCGTGGTGCTGGCCGACCAGGAGGTTTTTCCAGGCGCGATCCAGCTCCCGCTCGTGATTCTCGCCGCCCAGCAGAAATGCCAGCGCCGCCAGCCGCTCGGCGGTCAGCACCCGAACCTCGCCCCTGCGGCATGCGTTCCAGATTTCGTTGCCGCAGTAGCCCCATGGCATCCGCACGGTGAAATCATTGGGCTGGGTCGGCATTTCAACCGCCGGCGCGGAAAATTGGGAAAAAAGCTCATCCAGCAGCAACCAATGATACTGAGGATTCCCGTCTGCTTCGGCCACAAGGGCTTCCTTTTTCAAGCCGGCATCATCGAGCCGCGACGCCAGCAGCGGCCTGATGCCAGCGAAGCGAACGCGGTATTGCTCGGGCGTCAATTGGCTGCCTGATGGAGTCACATAGGGATAACGCGTCAGAAACCAGTTGTCGACGGGGGTGCGCGCGAACTCGGCTCCCTCACCCTTATACGTCGGCACGGCCGGAATACGCGAGCCATCGAGGCCAACCCACCAACCCACCGGCACATCGAAGGTGGGGTTGAAGCCGTACATCATGTAGTGCGTTCGCATCAATGCGCCCTGAAAGCCGAAACCGAGCGCGATCTGCGGTATTTGACTATGCATGGCATGCTCGCTCATGGCGTAGACCGCAGGCGAATAGCCGAAGTATTTCTGATCGGCGCGAATCGCATAGGCGATCTGGCGGATGTTCGATTCCTCATTGATGAACGTGGACAACGGCTGACCGTAAGTGCACGTGGCGAGGCCAAAGCGTCCAGCATACCTCTTCAAATCAAGGCGCAGTTCATCCAAGAGTTGGGGATCATGCGTCGCCAAGTAGTCGTAGGTGTAGGCCTCGTTATCGAGGCCAACTTTAAAGGCGGGATGACGGTCGAGCCACGCAATGGACTCGCGCAGATTTGCCGCGAAATGATCGATGCCCCAAAACACGAGCCCGCCGTGATCGTAGCTCAATAGGTAAAGTGGATCCGCGTGGTTAGGCTTGGGTTCAATTGTGGATTGATCCGCCGCATTCGCGAAGTAGCAGATACCTCCAAGCGAAATAAGGAATACGACGGCCCTCAATCGACGACAGGTGAATCTGGGGCTTTTATTCATGGGTCTAAGTTATCCAACAGCCGGTCTCCCCCTTGGGAAGACGTGTCGGCGGAAGGTTATTCTTACTAATCAATTCTCGACAATTTCGAATTGAAGAAGGCATCGCGACACAATCCGCTCTAATTGGGCGAATTCGCACGCGGACTCAATATGCGTTGTTAAGCCCCCCCTGGAGCCACCGTGTTGCCCAGGCGAAATCCTCGCCGGATCCTGTGGGGTTGCCCCGCGGCATGCCGGGAATCGGCGAGGAGATCGAGGGCGCGATGCAACACGCGCCACAGCCGGTGCGACAGTCCATGCAAGGCATTAACCACGGATCACACGGATAGACACGGATGAAATTCACCCCTTCGTCTCCCTCCGCAAAATCCGTGGTCAAACCGTCTTTCCTTATCGGCCCGGACGCGGTTTCACCGGCCGCACCTCGACCGCCAGCCGGTGATTCAACCCGGGACAGCCGCGGGCGATCGCGACCGCGTGGTCGAGGCTCGCGGCGTTGATCAGGATGTAGCCGCCGACAATTTCCTTCGCCTCGGCGTAGGGGCCGTCGGTGATCACGGCCGCGCCCGGTTCGCGCAGGACCTTGCCCGTGGGCTCAAGGCCATTGGTGCCGGCCACGATGCCCTGGGCGTAGAGACCCTCCATCCACGTGCCGAACTGGGCCATGATCTGCTGCAGCTCCGCCGGCGTGGGTCCCGGGCCGGTGTTGGGTTGGTGCAGCAACACGAGGTACTGGGAGGAGGGCGTCGTCATATTTGAAAAGGGTTCAATGCTACAACGAACGAAGCGGCTGATTTCGGACAGGAAACGGTGAATTTTACCCCGCGACCGCCGAAGTCTTACTGCAGCGACAGGAACACCCGCGGACCCTTGTTCTCCTTCCCGGCCTCGGCGCCCTGCGAGAGGAACAGCCGGTCGGTGGCGATTTTCCCCTCGTTCAGGAAATAGTCGCGCACGCGCTCGGCGCGGGCGGCGGCGAGGGCGCGCAGGTCATTGTCCGTCACCGCCATGGTCTCCGCCAGTCGTCCGGTCATCTCCGCCAGCGAGGGCCCGGTTGCAGTCGCGTCCGCGGGGGTCGCGCCCGCGTCCGCCGGCTTGGCCTTATCGGCCGGGGTATTGTTGCTGAGCGTAATGGCATCCACCACGCGCCGGAACAGGCCCTTCTTGGCCGGGGCGGCGGCCGCGGTCACTGCCGGGGCGGCGGCGAGCGGGGCGCCGAATTCGGTGCCGGGCGGGAATTTCGCGTCGAAGAGTTTCTTCACCATCGCGGCGCTGGCCTCGGGGGTGATCTCGAGGGCGGCGGGCGGCGGGATGTTCGGGTCGGTCGCGTGCCGCTCCTCCCAAATCTGGCTGCGCACCAGCGCCGCGAGTTTCTGCTGCTTGAGCGCGTAGGTGTCCGCCGGGCCGTCATAGGCGCCCTCGATCGCGAGGCTGAGCCCAGGGCGGTTGGTGAGCGCCTTGACCATCGTGACGAGCTTGGCCGTCTCCGCCGGCTGCAGGTCGGTGCCGCCGGGGGCGAACTCCTGGAACGCCAACTCGTCGCCGCCGCCGCCGAACATCGAGCCCAGCAGGGCGAACGGCGAGACCGCCGCCTTGGTCAGCAGGTTGACAATCACGCGCACCACCACCTTGCCGATGCGCAGGCTCGGGTCGTCGATGTTGCCGGACATCGGCACGTCGATGACGATCTGGCCGTTCATGTCCTTGAGCAGCGCGACGCCGAGCCGCACCGGGAGCTTGGTCGCATCCGGGCTCTGCACCGGCGCGCCGAAGGTGAACTGGTTCAGCGTGATGATATTGGCGACATCGAGTTGCTTGTCGTCGAGCTTCGCCTTCACGTCCACGTTCAGCTGGCCTCGCGCCAGCTCGTAGCCGGCGTATTTGCCGCTGTAGGGACTGAGCGGCAGCAGGTCCACGTTCTTGAAGTCCACCTTCAGGTCCACGAACTTCTTCACGCCCAGCGGGTCGAGCTTGCCGGTGATGGCGATGGGGCCCGCGCCGTTGACCGCCGCCTTCAGGTCCACGTCGGCCCGCGCGAGATTTTCCGACGACAGGCCGGCGATTGTGCCGCCAAACTTGCTGACCGCCATCCGCACGTTCGGCTCGACCGAGCGGTCGGCGAGGCTGAAATCGCCGTCGGTGATCACCACCTTGCCAATGGTGATCCGGGGCAAGGGTGCAGGCGCAGCCGCCGGCGTGGTCGCAGCTGTTGCCGGTGCCGCGGATGCGTCGGCCGGGGCGGTGGTCTTGGCCAGCGCGGCCAGATTGAGCACACCATCCTTGGCCATGAGCACGCGGGCATAGGGCGCCGTCAAGTTCACCTCGGCGAGCGAGACCGTGAGCTGCGGCGCGGTCGCCGCCTTGAGGCCGTTGAGGGTGAGCGAGGCGAAGCCCGCCAGCTCCTCGTTGAGCGTCCCGTCGACGAGGCCGAACTTCTCCACGGTGACCCCGCCGTCGAACGTGAGGGCCGGGGTTCCGCCGCTCATCGCCAGCGTCGCGGCCCCGCTGGTGGAAACCGCGCCCCCGGTGATGCGGGCGTTGATGAATTGCTCGACGTAGGGACTGAGCGGCAGCAGCGCGAGCGCGGCCACATCGATTTGCAGCGCGCCTTTCAGCTCCGGCATGAGGCCCACAGTGCCGGCGACCTTCACCGTGCCGGCCGGGACCCAGTTTAGCGCGAGCTGCAGCGGCATCTCCGCCCCGTCGGCGAGTGTCACGTTTTTGAGCGAAAGCTGGATGCCCGTCAGCCCGAGCTGCGCGGGCCGCGGCGCGGCGAGATCGGAGACTTCCACCGCGAAATCCTTCACCGCCAGCTCCCCGATCATGAACACCGGCTTGGGGGCTGCAGCCGCCGGGGCCGTTCCGGCCGGCGCCGGGGCGGGTGCCGGTTCGGCCGGCACGAGCAGGTTCAACAGGTTGATCGAGCCGTCCTTTTCCCGCCGGACCTGCACCTTGCCGCCGCCCACCGTGACCGAGGCAATGTCTGCTTTGAGGGTGAGCGCATCGGCATTGACACCGGTCACGTCGATGGCGGGCAGTTCGGCCACGATTCCCTGGTTCTCACGCTCCACCAGCTTGAGGTCGCGCAGGTGCAGCTCCCCACCGGCCAGTTTCATGACGTGCTTGTCCCCGTCGAATTTCGCCTCGTAGCGGCCGCCGAGGGAGAGCTTGCCGGCGGTGAGATCGGCGCGCACCAGATCGGCGTAATACGGGGCGTACTTCGGCAGGTTGATGTTTTCCAGGTGCAGCTCGCCGGCCGAGGCCAGGGGCACGGCGCTCAGGGTGCCGGCCCACGACAGTTTCTCGCCCGCCTCGGTCACGGCCTCGAAGCGATAGGGCGCACCCTGCTCCACCGCCGTGCGGAATTCCGTGAGCGTGAAGCTGACCGGGCCGAGGGTCGTGGCGAACGGCCGCGTGCGGGTCTGGTCCGCGAACTCCACCCGCGCGCCCTGCACCTTGAGGCTGCCGACCCGCACGGCGGGCAGGGGCTTGGCCGGGGCCGCGGGCTGCGCGGGGGCCGCCGGATTGAGCCGCGCGATGATGTCGGCGAAATTGAAGGTGCCGTCCTTGTTCAGCACGGCCGCCACATGGAATCCGTCGAGCTCGACTGCCCCGATCGTCATGGTCCCGAGCAGGGAGGCCAGCGGATCGGCATTCACGTAGAGCCGCGTCCAGCCGAGGAACGAGCCCTCGCCCTCCTTCAGCCGCACGTCGAGATTCTCCAGCGTGAGCGACACCGCGTAGGGATTCACGCGCACCTTGCCCACCGTGACCTTGCGACCCAGCGCTTCGCTCGCGCGCATCTCCAGCTGCGACTTCACAATCGGTGGCGCGACGAGAAATCCCACGATCGTGTAGGCCACGAGCACACCGCCCGCGATCCAGAGGTTGCGCCGCCGACGAGAGACAGGCTGGCCGGTTTTCATAGCTCAAATTTTAACCGCCGGCACCGGCAGCTCAATGCCCATTTCCCCGCACCCATTGGCGCAACGCCGTCTAATATCGCCCATAACACCCCCGCGACATCCTGCTTGGCGCGGTGTTCCCTGTCCGCTAGCAACACGCCCGCATGAGCGAACTGGTACCAGACAGCATGTCCGCCCGCGGCCTCGAGGCCTTCCTGCTGGAGAAGATCCCGCTGACGCGCGCCATGGGTCTGCACGTGGCCGAGAGCAACGCGAAGCGGCTCGTGCTCGAGGCGCCGCTCGACCGGAACGTCAACCACCTCGGCACCGCGTTCGGCGGCTCCCTCCACGCGCTCCCCACCCTCGCCTGCTACGCCGGGCTGTGGACGCTCCTGCGCGAGGCCGGCATCGACGGCCACGTGGTGGTGAAACGCAGCCAAGCCTTCTACCGCTCGCCGGTCACCGGCACCCTGCGCGCCACCTGCGTCCGGCCGCACTCGGCGCTGGTGAAGGAATTCATCCGCGATCTCCAGCGCCACAAGAAGGCGCGCATGGACCTCGAGGCCGTCGTCGAGGGCGCCGACGGCAAGCCCGCCGTCGAGTTCAAGGGCAGCTTCGTCGCTGTCGTGTGACCCCGCCCAGGCCAACCCCACCCGATTCATGATTACCGGAGGATGTCATTGCGGCGCGGTCCGCTACGAACTGCACCCGCCCCTGGGCGCCCAGTTCCTTTGCCAGTGCCGCAACTGCCAGCAACTGAGCGGTTCCGCCTTTTCAACGCTGATCCTGGTGCCGAAGCGGGCGTTGGTGCTCACCGGCCCGACCAGCGCGCACATCTACGACAATGGCGGCGGCACCGGCCTGCGGCAGCGCGTGTTCTGCAGCCGCTGCGGCAGCCCGATCCACGGCGGCAATCCCGCGGAGGTTTGCGTGACCATCAGCGGCAGCAGCCTCGACGACCCCTCGCTGTTTGCCCCGCGCGAAATCATCCACCACGATGAAGCCCGTCCGTGGGACCGGACCTCCGTCTGACGGCGCACGCCGCGCCACTTGGTCAACTGTCCGAGGGTTTTCTTCTTCTAACCGCCTTCCGCCTGCGATTGTATCCCGGTGGCGCGTGGCCTGGCAGCACCCGCCCCTCTTTCCCCATGACCCGTGTTCCGTTCCGTCAGTCGCTCCCCATTCTCTTTGTGCTGACCATCGCGGCGGGGTTGCCCGCCGCGCCGAACGAAACCGAGCGCCAGTATCTGTCCGGCCACGGTCCGGCCGATGCCGTGCCGTGGGAGTTCACGGTCACGGGCGGCCGCCGCGCCGGGGAGAAAACCACCATCCCCGTGCCCTCGAACTGGGAGCTGCAGGGCTTCGGCACCTACAATTATGGCGAAGTGCAGCCCAAGAGCGACGAGCACGGCCTCTACCGCGTGCGCTTCACCGTGCCGGCCGCGTGGGCGGGCCGTCGCATCCGCCTCGGCTTTGACGGCGTCATGACCGACACCGCCGTGAAGGTGAACGACCGTACCGCCGGCCCCGTCCACCAGGGCGGCTTCACCCAGTTCCGCTACGACATCACCGGCCTCGTGAAATTTGACGGCGAGAACCTCCTCGAGGTCGAGGTCAGCAAGGTCTCCGCCGATCCCCAGACCGAGCGCGCGGAGCGCAGCAGCGACTATTGGGTCTTCGGCGGCATCTACCGTTCCGTCTGGCTCGAGGCCGCGCCCGCGCAGTCCATCGACCATGTCGCCATCGACGCGCGGGCCGACGGCGCGCTGACCGCCGACGTGACCCTCGGGGCGTTGCGCGACCGGACCCGACCGGAGGGCCCGGCGCTGGTGCCCGAGACCCTCGAGGCGCAGATTCTCGACGCCGATCGAAAGCCATTCGACGCTCCTTTCACTGCAAAAATCCCCGCCGGCGGCACCGGCCGGCTGCGCCTCAGCACCCGAGCGACCAACCCTCAGCTCTGGACGGCGGAGACGCCGCAGCTCTACACGCTTCAGGTCACGCGCCGGCGCGGCGACGCCATCATCCACACCACGACCACCCGCTTCGGTTTCCGCACCATCGAGGTCCGCGAGGGCCAGGGCCTCTACGTCAACGGGCAGCGCGTATTGTTGAAGGGCGTCAACCGCCACAGCTTCCGCCCCGAGTCCGGCCGGGCCCTCAACCGCGAGGACTGCTACGCGGACGCGCGCCTGATCCGCAGCATGAACATGAACGCCGTCCGCATGTCGCACTACCCGCCCGACGAGGCATTCCTCGAGGCCTGCGACGAGCTCGGCCTCTACGTGCTGGATGAACTCAGTGGCTGGCAGAACGCCCATGGCACCGCGGTCGGCCGGCTGCTCGTGCGCGAACTGGTCGAGCGCGACGTGAACCACCCGAGCATCATCCTGTGGGACAATGGCAACGAGGGTGGCTGGAACCGCGACCTCGATGGCGAGTTCTCTCTCTACGATCCGCAACAGCGGACGGTGATCCATCCGTGGGATCCCTTCGGCGGCATCGATACCAAGCACTACACGGGTTACGCTGATCATGTCCGCCGGCTCAAGGGCCCGAACCTGGTCATGCCCACCGAGATCCTGCACGCACTCTACGACGGCGGGGCCGGGGCCGGCTTGCAGGATTACTGGTCGGCCACGCTGGATTCACCCTTCGGCGCCGGCCTGTTCATCTGGGATTTCGCCGACGAGGCCGTCGTCCGCACCGACCGGGGCGGGCAACTGGATCCCTACAGCACGTTCGCGCCCGATGGCATCGTCGGGCCGCACTTCGAGAAGGAGGGCAGCTACTACACCGTGCGCCAGGTCTGGTCACCCGTGCAGATCGACGTCCCGGTGCTTGACGACAAGTTCGACGGCACGCTCACGCTGCACAATCGCTACGACTTCACTTCGCTCGCGTTCTGCCACGTGGAGTGGTCATGGATGCGCTTCGACGGCGCCCAGCAGACGCTGGCCACCGGTGGCATGGCCGGCCCTGACGTTGCCCCGCACGCCACCGGTCAACTGAAGTTGGAGCTGCCCTCCAACTGGCGCGAGGCGGACGCACTCGCGCTGACGGTCAAGGATCCCCGGGGCGAACCCCTGTGGACGTGGACCTGGGCTACGCCCGCCCTCGCCGGGCGCACGGCGGCCCTGATGCGCGCCGGGAGCGGCTCCGTAAAAACCAAAATCGAAAAAACCGCCGGGCGCGTGTCGCTCAGCATTGGAAAAACCGCCGCCACCTTTGACGCCGCGAACGGATCACTGCTGTCACTGCAGGCCGGTGACCGGACCTACGCCTTAGCCCAGGGCCCACGGCTGGCCTATGCGCGGCCCGCCGCCGACCTCCCGGTGGCCTGGCTGCCTTGGCGCGACGGCACGGCTGCCACGGAGACCACGCGTTTCCTCGCAGCGCCACAGACTGCCAGCGTGCTCGAGGTGGAGATCGAGACGCCGAAGGGCACGCCCTATACCGCTGGCCGGATCGAACTTTCCGCGGACGGCACCACCTGGCGCACCATCTATGACGGCTCGCGCCGCCCCGGCGACGGCAGTCGATATGTTTTCCCGCCGCAGCATGTGGCCGCCATGCGCGTGTCCAACCTGGTCCACGCCGACGGCACGCCTGCACAGGTGAAAACGGTGCGCCTTGGCCATGCGCCCGCACGTTTCCCCGCTGCGGCGGGCAAGGTGACGGTGACCAGCGGCACCTCACCCGAGGGAGCGTGGCTGGAAAGCCGCGGCGGTCCGGTCAACTTCAAGTGGACACTCGGCGGCGACGGCGCGCTGCGGCTCGACTACGACTATACGCTCGAGGGCGGTTTCCTCTACCATGGCATCACCTTCGATCTGCCGGAAGACGTGATGAAGTCGCTGCGCTGGCTCGGCGAGGGCCCGTATCGTATCTGGCAAAACCGCCAGCAGGGCACGTGGCTCGGCGTGCACGAGAACGTCCGGCATGTGCTGCAACCCGGCGAGTCTTTCCAGTATCCGGAATTCGAAGGCTACTTTGCCGGTGTCCGCTGGGCGCGCATCGACACGACCGCCGGTCCCCTGACCATCGTGTCCGGCCAACCTGAGGCGTATCTGCGCGTCGGGACCTCGCGCATCAGCCACCCGAACACGACGGCAGAATTCCCCACCGGCGACCTGTCGTTCCTTCACGCCATCCCCGGCATGGGCTCGAAATTCAAGACCCCGGAAGTCTCGGGACCCAGCGCGCAACCGGCCCAGGCCAAGGGCACCTATCGCGGAAAGCTGGTGTTTATCCCGGGAGAACTCCGCTAAACAATGGAGCCACGGCGACCCCGCCGTGGTTTATTTCCATCCGCAGCGAGGTCACTGCGGCTCCAGGCGTGGCGCCGCGCTCAGATATGCTTTGAGTCGGCCTCGTCCTTCTTCACGTAGCCGCTTTCTTGCCTCTGGTGGTTGACGGCGTTCTTCTTCACGTAGGCCTGGTAAACATCGTCGGGCGTCATGCCCAGGGTCTGCGCCAGCGACACGAGAAAGTGGAAAAGATCCACGACTTCGACCTTGGCGTTCTGCTCGTCGAACTTCTGGTACTTGGCCCACCACTTCCACGGCACGCTGTCGATCAGCTCGGCGGTCTCCTGCTGCATGGCCCGGGTATAGTTGAGGATCCACTTGGCCTTTTCCTCGTCCGTCGGCGGGGGCAAATTCACCCCAATTCGCTTATTCAGCGCATCTTGCATACGGAAGATCTCTTCGAGTTTGTCCATGGAAACGGAGCTTGGGAGCCCCCTTCCCGGGTGGCAAGCCCGCCCCGGGGAAAAATAACGTTGCCCTGAGAGGGGGGCTGGGCGACTTTGTCACGTTATTGCCGCTGTCTGCCCCAAGCGAAATCGAAGGGCTGAGCACGATTCCCGAGCTCCGGCTGGCATCCCAACCGCGCCGCCCCCTGGCTGGCGCTTCACAAACAACAACATAGACATGTCCTCCACAGAATCGTCCGGTGCTCCTGCCGAAGCCACCGCGACCAACCCGGCGCCCGACGCCGCGTTCCCTACCTTCGGCTCTACCCGCGGCTCGGGCCTGGCCCGCGGTAAAGGTAAACGCATCAGCGCCCCCGCAGCCGCCCCGACCGCCACCACGGCCTACACGCCCACCGCGATCGAAGTCGTCCACGCCCCGCGTGAATACACCAACCCGTTCGCCCCGGTCGAAAGCCCGGCCAGCGCAACCGCAACCCAACCCGTAGTCGCCGTCGCCCCCGCGCCGGTGGCCCCGGCCCCGGTTGCCCCCGTCAAAGCCTACTCCACCCCGGTTGAGCAGGCTCCCGCCGAAGATGTCGCCGCGCCCGTTGAAAACGAGGAACCCGCGGAGCTCAACATCCTCGAGCCCGAGCAGCAGAAGACCTCCCCCGCCCAGACCTGGGAGAGCGAGGGCTTCCGTCCCGCCCGTGAGCAGCGGTCCGAGCGTCCCCGTCGTGAGGAATCACGGCGCGACGAACCCCGCCGCGAGGAACGCTCCGAGCGTCCCGCCGAGCCGTTCGATCCCGCCTCCATCCCGGAGAAATTCCTCTACGTGCGCCCCGGTCACACTTATGTGCCGACCCCGTCCAACATCGGCGGCGCCCCCCGCGAGCGCAGCCATGCGCCCCGCGAAGCCTACACGCCCTCCGCTTCCGCCCCGGCGGCGGCGAAGTCCGGCGGCTTCCTCGGCTGGCTGAAGTCCCTCTTCGGCGGCGCCCCCGCCGCGGCTCCGGTCACGGCCGGCAGCAGTCACGGCAGCGAAGTGCGTCGCGAAGGCGGCGAACATCGCCGTCACCGCGGCGGTCGCAACCGCGGTGGTCAGGGCGGTGGCTCGGGTCGTGGTCGCGGCGGCCAGCGCCGCAGCGGCGGCTCCGGCGGCTATCGCTCCGAAGGCAGCAGCCAGGGCGGCGTCTGAGCCACCCGGCCTCGTCTCCCCGAAAACTTCCGGCGCCTGCTTCACCGCAGGCGCCTTTTTTCGTCGCATCGCAACGCCCCCACCGTAGCTTCCGGGAGAATGCGGGGACGTCACCCCGCTCCTCGCTCCCTGCTCCCCCATGGCCGATCTCATCATTCACGGCGGCAAGCCCCTCAGCGGCACCATCACCCCCTCGGGCAACAAGAACTCCGTCCTGCCCATCCTCTGCGCGACGCTGCTGACCGACGCCAAGGTCACGCTCCGCAACGTCCCCAACATCACCGACGTCGAGAAGCTCGTGACCTTCTGCGTGGAACAGGGCTCGGTCATCGCGTGGGACCGCGCCGCCGGCACGATGACGATCGACCACTCGACATTCGACGCCCGTCGCCTCAACGGCGAACTGCCCGCCGGCATGCGTTCCTCGGTGCTGCTCTTCGCCCCGCTGCTGCAGCGGATGAAGAAGCTCTCCCTGCCGACCAACGCCAAGGGCTGCTCCCTCGGCGTCCGCGAACTCGACCCGCACCTCGAGATCCTCGGCAAGCTCGGCGCCAAGGTCTCGCACAACGGCGATCTCACCCTCGTGCTCAAGGGCCGGTTCAAGGGTGCGCGCCACTGGCCCGACTACATGTCGGTCACGGCCACCGAGAACTTCGTCATGGCCGCCGTCCTCGCCGAGGGCGAGTCCGTCCTCCTCAACGCCGCGAGCGAGCCGCACGTGCAGGACGTCTGCGCCGTGCTCTCCGCCATGGGCGCGAAGATCTCCGGCCTCGGCACCAGCCAGCTCACCGTCACCGGCGTGAAGTCGCTGCGGGGCGGAACCTTCACGATCAACTCCGACCACCATGAGGTCGTCACCTTCCTCGCGCTCGGAGCGATCACCGGCGGCGAGGTGCGCGTCCGGCACTCCCTCCCCCACCACTTCGACCTGATCACCCGCTCCTTCGCCAAGCTCGGCGTGAAGATCGAGCACGAGGGCGACACCGCCATCGTGCGCCGGAAGCAGAAGCTCGTCGTCGAGGAGCCCTTCACCTCCAACCTGCTGCCGAAGATCGAGGCCGCGCCGTGGCCGTATTTCCCCGTGGACCTGCTGCCGTGCATGATCGCCCTCGCCGTCCGCTCGCGGGGCGCGGTCATGTTCTGGAACAAGGTGTACGAGGGCGGCTTCACCTGGATGTCCGAGCTGTCGAAGTTCGGCGCGCATGTCGTCGTCAGCGACCCGCACCGCATCACCGTCTTCGGCGCCAAGCCGCTGCGCCCCTCCACCGTCGAGGCCCCCTACATCATCCGCGCCGCCGTCGCGCTCTACATGGTCGCCGCCAGCATCCCCGGCAAATCCGTGGTGAAGAATGCCGACACCATCCGCCGCGCGCACCCCAACTTCGTCGAGAACCTCCGCAGCCTCGGCGCCGAGGTCGAGTGGAAGTGAGATCCCTGATGATACGCAAAGTCGCCAAGACGCCAAGACCCGCATCATTCCAGTTCTCGCTCCTTGGCGCCTTCGCGTCTACGCGTTAAATTCCCATGCCCAAAGAACCAAACAAAGGCACCGACTTTCTGACGACGGTCCTGACCTCGCCTCTTACACCCTCCGAGGCCGCGCTGCGCCCGCTGTCGTTCGCCGATTTCTCCGGCCAGCCCAAGACTGTCGAGCGCCTCCAGGTCATGGTCGGCGCCGCCAAGCGTCGCGGCGAGGCCCTCAACCACATCCTTCTCTCCGGCCCGCCCGGCCTCGGCAAGACCACCCTCGCCTTCATCCTCGGCCACGAGCTCGGCCGCAGCGTCCGCGTCACCTCCGGCCCGGT
>Ga0255338_1001731_pt1 | contig 38125 bp, 35 predicted proteins | sample MeOH1_35cm_T4_19_FD_203715 | JGI IMG/M metagenome (GOLD analysis project Ga0255338, IMG submission 203715) | Sandy soil microbial communities from University of British Columbia, Vancouver, Canada - MeOH1_35cm_T4_195 | ecosystem: Engineered > Artificial ecosystem > Sand microcosm > Unclassified ...
CCGCCATGGCCTGCAGGATCGCGTCATAATCGTCCGCGCCCGGCGCGGCGAAGGGCGCGCGGTGCGGCGCGCGGCCCAGCGCGACGACCTCCGAGGCGGCGATGTTCCAGTGGACGCTCGCCTCCTGCGGCAGATAGCCGATCCGCCGCGCCCGCTCGCGCGAGCCGAGCGCCGCCACATCGCGGCCCCCGAGCCTGACCGAACCGGTAGTCGGGGCGATCAGCGCAGCCGCCGCCCTGAGCAGGGTCGACTTGCCGGCGCCGTTGGGACCGAGAATCGCCGTGACGCGGCCGGGGCGCAGGGTCGCGTGCACGTCAGCGAGCACGGCACTGCCCGACAGCGTTATGCCGAGGCCGTCGAGCGTCAGTTCCACGAGGCGCGACCCTTGAGCAGGAGCATCAGGAAGAAGGGCGCGCCGAGCAACGCCATGGCGACGCCGAGGCGGACTTCGCCCGCGCCCGGCGCGAGGCGGCACAGGCTGTCGGCGACGAGCACCAACGCCGCCCCGCCGAGCGCGCTGGGCAGCAGCAAGGCGGCCGGGCGGTGGCCGAAGACCGGGCGGAGCAGGTGCGGCACGACCAGGCCGACGAAGCCGACCACCCCCGTCACGGCGACGCTGGCGCCGATGGTGAGGCCGGTCCCGAGCACGATCAGCGCCTGGAGCCGGCCGAGCCGGATGCCGAGCGAGCGCGCCGCCGTCTCGCCGAGCGTCAGCGCGTCGAGCGCCGGTGCGGTGAGGAACAACAGGGCCGCGCCCAGCGCCATGAAGGGCAGCGCAATGCGGACGTCGTCGATGCTGCGATCAGTGAGCGCCCCCATCAGCCAGTCGATCACTTCGGCCACCGCATAGGGATTGGGCGCGATCGAGATCAGGAAGGCCGTCAGCGCCCCGGCAAGGCTCGCCAGCACGGTGCCCGCAAGGATGAACTGGACGGGGCTCGGCGATCGCCAGGTGAGCGCGGCAAGCAGCGCCATCGATCCGCCGGCGCCCAGCATCGCGCAGCCGAACAGCACCAGCGGGTTGCCGGCGATGCCGAGCACGATCGCGGCCACCGCCCCCAGCGCCGCGCTGGACGAGACGCCCACCACCGCCGGATCAGCGAGCGGGTTGCGCAGATAGCCCTGCAGCACGGCGCCGGACAGGCCGAGCACCGCCCCGATCGCAAGGCCCAGAATGGCGCGCGGCAGGCGCAGCTCAGCGATGATGGCGAAGCGCGGATCGGGCGTGAACCAGGCACCGAGCGGAATCCAGGTCTTCCCGGCGACCAGCGACAGGCCGAAGGCGAGCACCACCAGCAGCGCGAGCAGGAGCAGCCGGCGCGTCACGAGCCGAGCCCCCGGCGGATCGCCGCGAGGCGGGTGATGGCGGGAATGATTGTCGGCCCGCCGCAATTGACCAGCGTCCGCGGGAAGGCGGCCTCGACCGTGCCGGCCCCGGTGCGCGCGAGGACCCGGGCGCGCAGGCTCGCGCTGCGCGACGGGCCGGGAGTGAGGATCACGCGCGGCGGACGCGCGGCGATCGTCTCGATCGGGAGCGTGCCGGTAAAGGCGAGGCCGTAATCGGCGGCGGCATCGCGAAAGCCGGCCCTGACGAGGAGTTCGTCGAGCAGCGTGCCGGAGCCGTTGACGAGATTGCCGGCGATGAACAGCAGCGCGGCCGGGCGCGTCGCCGCCGCGCCCACCGTGGCACCGGCGACCGCACGGTCGATCCGGGCATTGAGCGCCCTGCCCCGATCCGCCGCGCCGACTGCCCCGGCAACCTGGCCGATCTGCGCCTTGCTCGCCGCGATCGTGACGGGCGAATCGAGCAGCAGCGTCTTCAGCCCCGCCCGGGCATAGGCATTGCGCGTGCTCGCCGGGGTAAAGCTGCTCGTCACCACCAGATCGGGATGGAGCGCGATCACTTCCTCCGCCGTGCCGGTGGTGGTGGCGAAGCGGCGCGCGACATCCAGCGGGATCGAGGTCGCGCCCGGATCCTGCGAATAATGGCTGATCGCGGCGATGCGGCCTGGCGGAACCAGCTCGAGCAGGATCGCATCGGCGCAGGGATTGGTGGAGACGATCCCGCCGCCGTGCGGCGCCCGCGCGGGCACGGCGCACCCGGCGAGGAACAGCGCCAGCGGCAGGATCGCCCGCAGCATCAGTTGAGCTTCACGCGGATGCCGCCATAGGCGGCGCGGCCGTCCGTCCCGTAATTGGCGACGGTCTGGTATTTCTCGTCGAAGAGATTCTCGACCCGGCCATAAAGGGTGAAGCGATCGCCGACCGGGAGCTCGGCGCGCAGCCCGGCAAGGACATAGCCGTCGAGGCGCACCGTGTTGCCGGCATTGTCATAGCTGTCCCCGACATGGCTGATCGTGCCGCCGACCGACAGGCCGAAGGGCAGGCGGTAATCAGCGGAGACGCTGACCGTCTCCCGGGGCCGACGGGCGAGATCCTTGCCGAAATTGGCGCCCGGCGACCGGTTCTCGCTGTCGATATAGCTGAAATTGCCGGTGACGGTGAAATCCCGGATCGGGCGCAGCGCCAGCTCGAACTCGACGCCCTCGGCGCGGGCGCGAACGATATTGCTGTACGTGAAGGTGGCGAGATCGAAATCGATCTGGTTCTTCGTGTCGCGATGGAACCAGGTGACGCCGACCGTGGCGGCGCCGCCCAGGAACCGCTGCTCGATCCCGACATCATAATTGTGCGCCACCTCCGGCTTCAGACCGGCGTTGCCATAATATCGGGCGTAACGCTGATAGAGTGTCGGGGCCTTGAAGCCGTCCGCATAGCTGGCACGGAGGGTAGTGCCCTCACGAAGGGCCAGCGCCGCATTGACGCCGAAGCTGGTATGCCCGTCGAAATCGCTGTTCTCGTCGCGGCGGACGCCGCCGGTGACGGTCAGCACCTCGATCGGCGTGACGATCGCCTGACCGTAATAGCTGGTGATGTCGGCAGCGTGACGATCGCTGTCGGTGACGAAGCGGCTGTTCTCCTGCTCGACACCGGCGACGAGGCGGATCTGATCGACGACCTGGAAATCACCCTGATAGGTGTAGCGCTCGCTGCGGCCGCGACCGAAGAAGCTCACCCCCGGCCCATAGGTCGGATCGTAATTGTCGCGGTTGATATCGGCGATGGTGAAGGCGACGCGGTTCCTGAAGCGCCCGCCGAGCAGGTTCGCGTGGAGCCCGGCATAGCCATAGATCTCCTGCGAGGTGGAATATTCGGGATCGTCGGCCAGCGTATAGTTGGGCGGCGGGAAGCCATCCAGCTCGGTATGGCTATGGGCATAATAGCCGCGCAGATCGAGGCCGATCTCGTCAGTGAAGGCGATGGCGATCTGCCCCGTGCCGCCATAGCGCCGATAGCCGTCAGGCTCGGTGCCGTTCGCGGCGGCGGAGATGCCGTCGGTGCGGAGATAGCCGCCGGTCAGCGACGCAGTGACGGCGCCCTTGCCGCCCGAGAGGCCGGCATTGGCGAACAGCGTGTCATGCGCGCCATATTCGACCTGGCCGCGACCCTGCAGCCCCTCGGTCGGGCGCGCGGTGACGATGTTGACGACACCGCCGATCGCCTGGCTGCCCCAGGGGACGGAGTTGGCGCCGCGCAGCACCTCGATGCGATCGATCGAACCGGCGAGCAAGGTGCCGAAATCGAATGCACCGCCGGGCGACGAGGGATCGTTGACGCGCACGCCATCGATCAGCGTCAGGGTCTGTTCGCCCTCGGCGCCGCGGATGCGCACTGCCGTGACGGTGCCGAGCCCGCCATTGCGCGAGACGGTGATGCCGGGCGTGGTCGCCAGCAGGTCGGCAATGGCGACGGTCTGGCGGCGCTCGATCTCCTCGCGGGTGATGATGGTGACCGACTGGCCGATCTGCGCGGCATATTGCGGAACGCCGGCCGCGACGATGATATCGGGCGGAACCCGCTGGTCGGCGACCGTGATGCAATCATTGGTCCGCTCGCAGTCATCGACCGGCGCCGGCGCTGCTTCCTGTGCCGAGGCGGCACTGGCGGCGAGCAGCGCCGCGGCCATCGCCGACCGGCGCAACGCATCGCGCGACGAGACAAGGCTGTTCAGCCTGATGTGGAAAATCCTGGACATGACGTACCCCTTTCACATGGGGCCATGAGTCCGGGCGCAGCAGTGGCGACGCCCGGCCCCGACGGCCCGGTTCATGTCGCTCACTCGAGGCAATGCCCTCGTCCGCCCGGTGCATCCCGCCCGCGCGATGGATCGACCGTGGCGGGCAGGTCTCCTGGCTTCCGGGTCTTCGCTGAACGCCTCGCCTTCCCGGGGTTGCCCCCAGTGGCATGATGAGTCGCCGGCTATCCGGTCACAGTTGCGGGAGCAGCATCGGGGTTGCGGAGGGTTCCGCGCACCGATTTCCCTATTGTCCCGTCTCCGGGACCCGTCACGCGAGCGGCCTTACCGGGGCACCGGCCCCCGCGCAAGCGGCAGCGATCCGGACGCGGGCAGGCCGGCATTCCGCACGACATGGGTGAAGTTCCGCTCCCGGATGCTGCGCGCGACTGCCGAAAGCACGCGAGGGCAGGACGAATGAGCCGGCGGCGCGCCAATCCCCGTGCGCCCGGGCCACCCCGTCGCGACGGGCGTAAAAAAGCCCGCGACGTCTTGCGACGCCACGGGCTTTTTAAAATGGTGGGCGTGGCAAGGATTGAACTTGCGACCCCTGCGATGTCAACACAGTGCTCTACCACTGAGCTACACGCCCACGCGAGTTGCGCCCTCTAACGAGGGTTGCTCGACCGCGCAAGCGGCGCAACCGCAAAATCGTCGTACGGCCTCAAAGACCGCGTGTCGCATTCTCGGTTTCGAAAAGGCGATCGACCTCCATCACCAGGTCGCGCAGGTGGAACGGCTTCGACAGCACCCGCGCCTGCGGTATCGTCTTGCCGGCCTTGAGCGTGACGGCCGCAAAGCCGGTGATGAACATCACGCGCAGATCCGGGCACATCTCGCCCGCACGCTGGGCGAGCTCGATGCCGTCCATCTCGGGCATGACGATATCGGTGAGGAGCAGATCGAACCGCTCATGCTCGAGCAGCGGGATCGCCTCGGTGCCGCGATCGACCGCGCTGACGGCATAGCCCGAACGCTCCAGCGCACGCGTGAGATATTCGCGCATCACCCGGTCGTCTTCGGCCAGCAATATCCTGATCATCGCGGTCCCACCCAGCTTCGTGCGACCCGTTTATGCGCGAAGCTCTTAAGATTTTCCAGCACGGCCGCGGATGCCACCTGGCGGGCGATCCCAGCCATTGCGGCGGCGCCGGACCATGCCTAGTCTGCCGGCAATGGCCGACCCGGCATCTTCCTTCGACCGATATGGCGCCGAGGAACCATCGAGCCCGGTCATCCTCTCCGTGCCGCATGGCGGGCGGGACTATCCGCTGGCGCTTCGCGCGGCCCTGCGCGTGCCGGTCGCCGCCCTGGCGCCGCTGGAAGACCGCCATGTCGATGCCGTGGCGCTCGCGGCGCATCGCGGCGAGGCGATGCTGATCCAGCGCCGCGCCCGCGCCTGGATCGACCTCAATCGCAGCGAGCAGGAACGCGATCCCGCGATCGACGACGGCGTGACCCGCAAATCGATGCCGCTGATGTCGGCCAAGCTGCGCGGCGGGCTCGGGCTGGTGCCACGGCGCGTCGCCGGCGCCGGCGAGATCTGGGCCCGGCGGCTCGACGGCGACGAGGTGATGGCGCGGATCCTGGAGGATCATCGCCCCTATCATGCCGCGCTGCGCGATGCGCTGGCGCGCGCGCGGGCGCGATTCGGCGCGGCGGTGCTGCTCGACCTGCATTCGATGCCGCCGCTCGCGCCGGGCCAGGCGGCGGCCGGAATGGTGATCGGGGACCGGTTCGGCCGATCAGCGGCCGCGCGCTTCGTCCACCGGATCGAAACCGAGGCCATGGCATCCGGCATCCGCACGGCGCTCAACGCGCCCTATGCCGGCGGGCATATCCTGGAGACCCAGGGCCGCCCCGCGACGGGCATCCACGCGATCCAGATCGAAATCGACCGCTCGCTCTATCTCGACGCCGCGCTGGACCGGCCCGGCGATGGCCTGGCCGCGACCGCCCGCATCCTGCGGCGCATCATCGACGCAGTAGCCGACGAGGCGCTGACCGCACCTGCAGCAATCGCCGCGGAATGACCCCATAAAAAAACCACCGCGTGCATGCGCACGCGGTGGCCAAGGTTCAGGGAGGAGATGCACCCGGAGGTGCATCGCACGGCCCCGCGAAAGGGGGGACACGAAGCCGCGCAACACCGATATAGGTAGCTGGTTTTGGGGCTTCAAGGCCCAAATTGCCCCGGTTTGAATATGGTTTCGCGGCCCGCCACTGGCGCCCCGAAAATCGGCGGAATTCCGCGAGTCGGGAAACCGCTCCGTCGCTAGCGACGGACCGAGAGACCCGGAATCATGCGCGCCAGCACCGAATCCCGCAGCATGAAATGATGTCGCAGCGCGGCAGCGACGTGAATTCCGACGAGCAGGAGCATGACCCAGCCCAGCAATCCGTGCGACTCGTGTGCTGCACCGCCGAGCGCGCGCGACACCGGCAGCAGCGGCAGATCGAACAGGCCGAAAAAGCTGGTCGGGCGCGGCACCCTGGCGCCCGACGTCATGATCCAGCCGGTGAGGGGCAGTGCGAGCAGCAGCGCATAGAGCCCGGCATGGGCCGCATGGGCGGCCAGGCGCGACCAGCCGGTCATGCTCGCAGGCAGCGGCGGCGGGCGATGGCCGAGCCGCCAGGCGATCCGGGCCAGCGTCAGGGCGAGCACCGTGATCCCGATCGACTTGTGGAGCGGAATCGCGCCCTTCACGCCATTGAGCAGCGATTCGTGCAACAGCCCGATCAGCAGGTTGACGATGACGAGCACCGCGATCACCCAATGAAGCCAGATCGCGCCACGGCTGTAGCGATCGGCATGGGCGAGCGCGGTGCGCATCGTCGGATCAGGAAACCAGCTGCGGCGCGGGCATCAGCCCAAGCTGCATCTGGCGGCTGAAGATATCCCGCATCAGCGACATCGAGAAGAGATGCGCATAGAGCAGCGGCAGCATGCCGTTCTTGTGGATCTTGCGCAGCTGATCGCCGCGCAGCTCGGACAGCTTCTCCTCGTTCACGATCCTGAAGCCGCGATAGATGAAGGGCTGCTCGACGCCATCGGCGGTGATGGTGGTCTCGCCGTCCATCAGCAGGTCCATCTCGATCAGGTCGCGCATGAACTGCGCGGTGCGGGCACCGGCCTGCTCGAACGATTCGTTGAACTGCAGGATGCTCTTGGTGACTTCGGACGGCTGGCCGTCCTCGAACAGCGGCAGGCCTTCCTCGCCCGCGCCGATGCCCTCGGCGGTCGGATCGAAGCACAGCGACAGTTCGTCCGCACCGGGGCGCAGCCGGGCGAGCATGAACGGATAGCGGCGGATATAGGCCGGCACATACATTTGGTTCTCGGTCAGCGTGCCGTCCTGGTCGACGAACACATTGACCCCCTCGTTCAGGCCCATCAGGCCGAGCGGCACGGGATCGTCGCCATCGGTGAAGACGATCGGCATGTAGCGCTGAACCAGCGGGAACTCGTCGACCGTGATCGGGATGGCATGCTGGCCCACGAGGAACTTCGCGTGGGTGAGTTGCTTCATCTTGAAGTTGGCGTGCGCCTCGCTCGAAAGCGGTTCGAGCGCATTGTAGAACAGGGGAAGCTGCGATTGCGGCGCGCTGGCCATGAGAAACTCTCCATCGGAACAAAGTGACGGCTTGTGCGTGCCGGACGGCGCCCGGCTCTATGGTGCGCGCGTGCCGGGCGCAAGCGCCACGAGCTTGCCGGGGTTCATGAGTGCCCCGGGATCGAACGCCGCCTTGATCGCGCGCAGCGCCGCCATGCGCGCGGGCGAGGACAGCCGCTCGAGCTCGCCCAGCTTCATCTGGCCGATGCCGTGCTCGGCCGAGATCGAGCCGCCCGCCGCGACCACGAGATCGTTGACATAGGGACTGATGACCGGCGCCTCCTCCGCATACCAGCGCGCCGGATCCACGCCGCGCGGCGCGCGCACGTGGAAATGGACATTGCCGTCGCCGAGATGGCCGAACGCCATCGCCTGCGTGCCCGGGAAGCGCGCCTCGCAGGCCGCCGCGCCATCGCACATGAAGCGCGGCATGGCCGAGACCGGCACCGAGATATCGTGCTGGACCGCCGGGCCATTGTTGCGCTCCGCCTCCGAGATCGAATCGCGGATGTGCCAGAAGGCCTCGGCCTGCGCCTCGCTCGCCGCGATCACCGCGTCCGCGACCTGCCCGTCCTGGATCGCCGGGGCGAGCAGCCGCTCCAGCGTTTCCGCCGGCGGTTCGGCCGCGGGATCGTCACTGACCGCCTCGATCAGCACATGCCAGGGGTACGCCCCGGCCAAGGGCCGGCGCGTGCCGGGAATATGCTTCAGCACCAGCGCCAGCGTATCATCGGGCACGATCTCGAAGCTTTCGATCCGATCGGTCCGCGCCTCCAGTCGCCGCAGCAGGGCAAGCGCAACTTCCGGATCGGCGAGCCCGACCCACGCGACCGCCCGCGCGGCGATCGCCGGCACCAGGCGGAGCGTCGCGGCGGTGATCACGCCGAGCGTCCCTTCCGCCCCAATCAGCAGCTGGTTCAGGTCATAGCCGCGATTGTCCTTCTTGAGCGCGGCCAGCCCGTCATGGACGCTGCCATCGGGCAGCACCGCCTCGATGCCCGCGACGAGGCTGCGCATCGTGCCGAAGCGCAGCACCTGCGTGCCCCCGGCATTGGTGGAGCACAGCCCCCCGATCGTGGCGCTGCCGCGCGAGCCGAGCGTCAGCGGAAAGCGCATGCCCTGCTCGAGTGCCGCCGCGTGCAGATCGGCGAGGATCACCCCCGCCTCGGCCACCGCCAGACGATCGGCCGGCTCGACCGAGCGAATGCGGTTCATCCGTCGCAGCGACAGGATCAGCGCGGAGCCGTCGGCCGGGGGCGTCGCGCCGCCGACCATCCCGGTATTGCCGCCCTGCGGCACCAGCGGCACGCGCGCCGCATGCGCCATCGCGAGGATGGCGGCCACCCCGTCCCGGCTGTCCGGCGCGAGGATCGCCGGCGCGGCGCCATGATAGCGGCCGCGCCAGTCGCTCAGCCAGGGCGCGATCGCCGATTCGTCAGTGATCACGGCTTTCGGGCCAAGCGTGGCGCGAACCGAGTCGAGGAGGTCTGATTGGGCGGGCGTCATGGCCGCGCCCCTATCATGTGGCATGCCGCCAGCCAATTCATGCACTGTTCAAGCATTTCGGTTAACGGCGACAGGCAATGTCGCAACCGATGATTCCCGCGCTGATTCTGCTCGCCCTCGTTCCCGGGGCATCGGTTGCCGATTCGGCCGAGAGCGGCGTCCAGGTCGCCCAGCTCACGGTGCACCAGCGGATCATCATCCGCATCCCGCGCATGCCTTTCACGCGCGCCCCCGTAGAGGCTTCGCAGCCACTGCGCTGGGTCGAGAAGAAGGGCCCGAAATGCGTGGCGATGGAGGATCTGGTCGGCGCGGCGATTTCAGCGCCGGACAGCATCGACCTGATGATCGACGACGGCAGCCGGATCCGCGCCAGGCTCGACGACGACTGTCCGCCACTCGATTATTATTCGAGCTATTACCTTAAGCCGACGCCCGATGGCATGGTGTGCCGGAATCGCGATGCGATCCGCTCGCGCTCGGGCGGATCGTGCCAGATCGAGGAATTCAAGCGTCTCGAAGCCCGGCCCGCACGCTAGAATCAGCGCCGGATAGCGTCAAAACCACCCTTTACCTTGACATTCGGCCCCTGATGGGCAAGCGCTCCCGGGCTGGCCGGGCATGATGACCGGGCCTTTTTCCGGACACCGCATGACCTTCGCCGACCTCGGCCTCTCCGACGAACTTCTCAAAGCCGTGAACGAGTCCGGCTATACCGAGCCGACTCCCATTCAGGCGAGCGCGATCCCGAGCGTCCTGATGATGCGGGACATCATCGGCATCGCCCAGACGGGCACGGGCAAGACCGCGTCCTTCGTGCTGCCGATGATCGACATCCTCGCCCATGGCCGGTCCCGCGCGCGGATGCCGCGATCGCTGATCCTCGAGCCGACGCGCGAGCTCGCCGCGCAGGTGGCCGAGAATTTCGAGAAATACGGCAAGTATCACAAGCTCTCCATGGCGCTGCTGATCGGCGGCGTCTCGATGGGCGACCAGACCGCCGCGCTGGAAAAGGGCGTCGACGTGCTGATCGCGACCCCGGGCCGGCTGATGGACCTGTTCGGCCGCGGCAAGATCCTGCTCAACGGCTGCTCGCTGCTGGTGATCGACGAGGCGGACCGGATGCTCGACATGGGGTTCATCCCCGATATCGAGGAAATCTGCACCAAGCTGCCCAAGCAGCGCCAGACCCTGCTCTTCTCGGCGACGATGCCCCCGCCGATCAAGAAGCTGGCCGACAAGTTCCTGTCGAATCCCAAGACGATCGAGGTCGCCCGCCCGGCGACCGCCAACGTCAACATCAAGCAGTGGCTGGTGCCGGTCTCCGCCGCGAAGAAGCGCGAGAAGCTGATCCAGCTGCTCGAGCTCGAGGACGTGAAGACCGCGATCATCTTCTCCAACCGCAAGACGACGGTGCGCGATCTCAACAAGGCGCTGCAGCGCCTGAACTTCCGCTCGAGCGAAATCCATGGCGACATGGAGCAATCGCAGCGCATCGCCGAACTCGACCGGTTCAAGGCCGGGGACGTCAACATCCTGGTCGCCTCCGACGTCGCGGCGCGCGGGCTCGACATCAAGGGCGTGAGCCACGTCTTCAACTACGACGCGCCCTGGCATCCCGACGATTATGTCCACCGTATCGGCCGCACCGGCCGCGCCGGCGCGACCGGCGTCGCCTTCACGCTGGTGACGGCGGACGATGCCGAGAATGTCGCCAATATCGAGAAGCTGACCGGCCTCAAGATCGATCGCTACGAAGGCGCCGAGGACGAGCCGGCATCGGCTCCCGCACCGCGCGGTCGCGGCGGCCGGGCCAAGCCCGCCGCCACGGCGCCCAAGGCTGACGCGAAGCCGGCCAGGACCAGGACCCCGAAGGCCGCACCCGTCGAGGAGGGCGCCGCGCCCGTGGACGCCCCGGTCGAGGCCGAGCGGTCGGCAAGGCCCGCCCGTGCGCCGCGCGAGGCGCGGCCGCCCCGGGAAGAACGGCCGGCGCGCGACAGCCGCCCGCCGCGCGAGGAACGGCCCGCGCGGGACGAGCGCCCGTCCCGCGGCGCGCCGGACGATGGACCGGACGACGGCTGGAACGGCCCGCTGCCCGACTTCCTGATGGCGAAGCTGACCTACTGACCGCCGATGGACGGGATCGTCGAGACGGTGCCGGTGCGCACGATCGAAAGCCCGTGCGTCAATATCTGCGTGATGGATGAAGCAAGCGGGCTGTGCACCGGCTGTGCGCGGACGATCGACGAGATCGCCGGCTGGTCGGGCGGCAGCGCGGCGTGGCGGGATCGCGTGATGGCGGAACTGCCGGCGCGGATGCGCGCTCGCCCCTGACCCCGTGACGGGGGACATCGCACCTCACGCTGCGGGGGCAGGATCCGGCGCGGGCATCAGCGCATTGTCCTGGTCGTTCGCGCGCTTGTACGCATCGCGCGCCATGACGCGGCCGAGATAGGCAGTGAACGCATCGCGCTTGGGCAGGGTGCCGAACTGCGTACCCCAGCCGATCTGCGATCCGACATAGACGTCAGCCGCCGTGAAGCTGTCCCCGGCGATATAGCGATGCGCCGAGACCGCCTGTTCGAGCGTGTCGACGACGAGGTCGAAATGGCCATAGCCGGACATGCGCTGCTGTTGCTCGTTGGGCGCGAAGTTCATCGACTTGTTGGTGATCGCCTGCTCGGCCGGGCCCGCCGCATAGAACAGCCAGCGGTAATAATCGGCGCGCTCGGTGGTCGGCGGGGCCAGCCCCGCCTCCGGGAAGGCATCGGCGAGATAGGCGCAGATCGCGGCGCATTCAGTAACGACATGGCCGTTATGGACGATCGCCGGCACCTTCCCCATCGGGTTGATGGAGAGATAGGGCTCCTGCTTCATCGTCGAGGCGTAATCGAGCACCACCGTCTCATAGGCGCCGCCGGTCTCTTCGAGCATCCAGCGGACGATCCGCCCGCGCGACATCGGGTTGGTATAGAAAATCAGCGCCGCAGCCATCGCGTCCTCCCGAATCATGTTCCAACGGAACATAAGCGGAACACGATCCGATCGGAACGTCAAGCACGGCGCGCCGCGACGTCCCGGTCATCAACGGAAACCGCCCTCAGGCGGAAACGAGGCTTACCTTGCCGTTGCCGCGCGCCAGGCGCTTGAGGCCCGGCGCGGTCTCGATCATCTCGGCGACCATTGCCCCGTGGTTGCTGCCCTTGAAGGTGGCGCGAAGATCAGGCGCGATCGCATAATAGCCAGCGTTCGCATAGCGCCGCGCAGTCTCTTCGGCCTTGGCATCGAAGCCGGCCTCGCCGTGCAGGACGACCACTACGCCGAGATTGGCCTTGCCCTGCGGTGCCGCGAAATAGCCGTCGATGATCTTGCCGCCACGAACGGCGTAGCGCAGGTGCCGCGCGTTGAGGCCCGCATCGGTTGCCGCGGCAGCCGACGCCGCAAAGCCGAAGATACCCGAGCCCGCAACCGCCGGAACGACCGAGAGCGCCGCCATGCGGCCCATGACGGCGCGGCGGCCGAGCGGCGCGCTGCCCAGCGCTTCCGCGCCCATGTCGCCCTGGTTATCGTTGTCCGCCATTGAAGCCCCCCTTGTTAGCCGCGCTCGTGCAGTTAAGCGCAGCCTAACCTTTCGACCGGCACGATTCAACCGAAACGGAGATTGTCCGGCCACGCCAATACCGCCCGCTGCCGGACACGGGGAGAGGCTATTTATCGAGATGGGCGCGGAGGAAAGCGATCGTCCGCTCCCAGGCGAGCTTCGCGGCCGCTTCGTTATAGCGCTCCGCCGATGTGTCATTATTGAACGCGTGATCGACCCCGTCATAGACATAGGCCTCCACGTCCTTGCCGGCGGCCCTGAGCGCGTCGGTCCAGGGCCCGCCGGTCGCGTTCACCCGCGCGTCCTTCCCGGCATAATGGAGCAGCATCGCCGCATACACCTTCATCGCTTCGGCCGGATCGGGCGCCGGGCCATAATAGGCGACGCCCGCGGCGAGCGCTTCACCAGCCGCGACCGCCACCCGGTTGACCAGCCCGCCGCCCCAGCAAAAGCCGATGATGCCAACCTTGCCATTGCCCCTGGGCCGGCCCTTCATCCAGCCGATCGTCGCGACCGCCTCGCTGATGATCGCGTCGTAATCGAGCTTCGCGATCAGATCGCGCGCGGCATTCTCGTCGGCCGGCGTACCGCCCTGGTCAGTCAGGAAGTCCGGGGCGACGGCGCTGAAGCCGGCCAGCGCGACGCGCCGCGCGATATCCTCGATATGCGGCGTCAGGCCGCGATTCTCATGGACGACGATAACGGCGCCGAGATGATCCCCGCCGAGCGGCGCCGCGAAATAGCCGGTCATGTCCTTGCCCGGGCCGATCGGATAGCTGCCCTTGCTGGTCACCAGGGCTGGATCATTGGGATCAGTGATCGAGGCCGCCGCCGGCGATGCCGCAATGCCGGCGATGAGGAGCTCCGCGGCGGCGACCGACCCGGTCAGGGCGGCCATCTGGCGCAACAGCGCGCGGCGATCGCGATGCTCGTGCGTGAAGGCGTCGTAGAGCTGGATCGCGCGGTCGCGGATATCGGACATGGCAGGCCTTTCGAATCGCGCCCCCGCCGCAAGGCTAGCGCCTTATGCCGCGCGGTACCACCACACGCCGTCCCGAATCTCCTTGAGCGCCCTGCCCTCGACCTCCAGCCGGCGGAGATGCGCGAGCGCCTCGCCCGTCGCCATGCCGAGCATGTCGGGGCCGATCGCGCGACGGAACAGCCGGCCGAAGCAATCTACCGCGCGGCGCGGCGCGGCCAGGAAGATTTCGAGTTCGTCGAGGCGGTCGCGGTGCTCGCGGTCCATCGCATCGAGCCGGTTGTGCAGGCCGGTGAACGGATCGCCATGCCCGGGCAGGACGAGCAGATCATGCGGCAATTGCCGCAGCTTCGCGATCGACGCGAACCATTCGCCAAGCGGATCGGCCAGGGGCTCGGTCACGCCGAGCGAGACATTGGGGCTGATCCGCGGGAGCACCTGGTCCCCGGCGATGAGGATGCCGGCCGCCTCGTCGAACAGGCAGGCATGTTCCGGGCTGTGGCCCGAGCCGACCACGACCCGCCACGGCGTGCCGCCGATCATCAGCGTGCCCCCATCGGCAAGGCGCTGGTAGCTGAGCGGTACGGGCGAGACGATCCGCCGGAAGCCCGACCAGCCCCGCTCCTGGGCATGGACGACCTGTTCGTCGCTCCACCCCGCCGCGCGCCAAAAGGCCACCATCTCGTCCGGCGCCGCATCCCGGGCATCGAGCATCACCGCGCGCAGCGTCAGCCATTCGCCGCGGGTCATGACGAGCGGCGCACCATGGTGGGCGCACATCCACCCCGCCAGCCCGACATGATCGGGATGGAAATGGGTGCCAATCATCCGGGTGACCCGGGTGCCCGCCAGCGGCCCGCGAAACAGGGCCTTCCACGCGTCGCGCGTATCGGGGAGGTTCAGCCCGGTATCGACCAGCGCGACCCCGTCCGCGTCGTCGATCAGCCAGCAGTTGATGTGCTTGAGCGGGCCGGGCACCGTCAGCCTGACCCAGCGGATTCCGTTGGCGACGCGCATCACCGTGCCCGGCGACGGTTCGCTGCCGCCGAACGGATAGGTCAGGCCCTTGTGGCTGGTCGGAACGAAGCTTTCGTCCGCGAGGAACGCGGCATCGGAGCGGGAGGCGGTCGACATCGGTTGCAACTAGCAACGGAACGGACTGCAAGTCACGCGCAATCGTTGGGCCGCGCGTGTGGCAACGCCTTCCCCCTTCGCAGCCCCCTCCCCATCGCCGATGGGAAGGAATGCGGGGCGATTGCGATCTAGCGGCGGAACAGCGTTTCCGCGGTCGGCTCGCTCGGGGCCGCACTCTCGCCGGACTCGGCGGCTTCCGCATCGCGCGCGAGCTGGTCGCGCTGGGCGCGCAGCTCAGTGATCAGCGCTTCGCGATCGCCCTCGAGCCGCGTGTCGACCGGCGCCTCGATCCCGGCTGCCTTCGCCGCCTTGGCGACCGCCGCGTCGAGCTCGCGCTGCGTCGTGAGGCCGAGCGTGACCGGATCCTTCGGCGTGATGTTCGCGATGTTCCAGTGGCTGCGGTCGCGGATCGCGGCGATGGTCGTGCGGGTCGTGCCGATGAGGTTGCCGATCGCGCCGTCCGAGATTTCCGGATGGTTGCGGATGATCCAGGCAATGCCGTCCGGCTTGTCCGAACGCTTCGATACCGGCGTGTAGCGCGGCCCCTTGGTGCGACGGACCTGCTCCGGCCCCTTCAGCATCACCAGGCGATGATCGGGATCGGCCTGGCCCTTGTCGATCTCCTCCTGGGTGATCTCGTGCGCGCGAACCGGATCGCGGCCGGTCAGCTTGGTCGCCGCGGTATCGTCGGCGATCGCCTGGATCTCCAGGATGTGGAGACCGCAGAATTCGGCGATCTGTTCGAAGCTGAGCGAAGTGTTGTCGACCAGCCAGGACGCGGTCGCATGAGGCATGAGCGGCTGGGCCACGGTGAAACTCCTTAAAAACAGAAAGGGCCGCCCCTTTCGGAGCGGCCGTGATATTGCGCTGACTTACCCCTCCTTGCGCCCCTAGGCAAGCGCAGCCGCTGAACGCCCCGGCGGCCGGGGCATTCCTGCCCCAACCGCCTCGTCGGGTTCCACCGGCACCAGGGCGCTCAGGAACTGGCGGGCACTTGCTTCCCAGGTGAAGCCGCGACCATATTCGGCGCAGCGCCCCCGGTCCTTCGTCAGTGCCCGGGTGATGGCGGCCGTCAGATCATCGTCCATCGCGCCGACCGCGTCGGTCAGGATATCGACCGGCCCGGTGACGGGATAGGCGGCGACGGGGATGCCGCAGGCCAGTGCCTCGATCATCACCAGGCCGAAGGTGTCGGTGCGGCTCGGAAAGACGAACACATCGGCGCTGGCATAGGCTGCAGCGAGATCGGTGCCGAAGCGCGGCCCGAGAAACCTCGCCTCGGGGAAGCGCGCCTCGAGCGAGGCGCGCGCCGGACCGTCACCGACAATCACCTTCGTGCCGGGATGGCTGCTGGTCAGGAACGCCTCGATATTCTTCTCGACCGCGACGCGGCCGACATAGAGCTGGATCGGCCGGGGCAGGCCGGCCAGCGCCGGATCGGACGCCACATCCGTGGAAAAGACCGAGAGATCGACGCCGCGCCCCCAATGGCGGATATTGTCCAGGCCATGCTCCCTGAGAGTGGCGGCGATCGACGGCGTCGAGACGAGGATCGACTGCGCCGGCGAATGGAACCAGCGGATATAGCGCCAGATCCATTCCGGGTTCACCCCGGTGCGCGCCGACACATAATCCGGAAACTGGGTGTGATAGGCAGTGGTGAAGGGAAAATCGGTGGTCAGGCACCAGCGCCTGGCCGCGAGGCAGACCGGCCCCTCGGTCGCGAGATGGATCGCCTGGGGCTTGAAATCCGCCAGCATCTTGCCGACCGCGCCGGTCCGGGCGAACGCCAGCCGGATCTCGGGATAGGTCGGGCAGGGCATCGAGTAGAAGAGGTCGGGCGAAACCACGAGGACCTTGTGCCCCTGGCGTTCGAGTTCGGCGCGCACGGCCTGAAGCGTCCGCACCACGCCGTTCACCTGGGGGGCCCACGCATCAGTGGCGATCGCGATGCGCACGCTCGTCAGGCCGCCAGCATCTCGATCTTCGCCCCGTCCTGTCGGACTGCTTTTCGCTCGGCGATCTCGTCGGCCCAGTGCAGCAGTTCCATCCGTCCGTCGAAATGTTCGACGAGCGCGGTGCAACCCTCCACCCAGTCTCCGTCATTATAATATTCGACGCCGCCGATATTGCGGAATTCCGCAGTGTGGATGTGACCGCAGACCACGCCGTCGACGCCCCGGGCGCCGGCAGCCTGCGCGATCACTTCCTCATAGTTGGAGATGAACTCCACTGCGTTCTTTACCTTGGCCTTGGCGTGCTTCGACAGCGACCAATAGGGCAGCTGGAAAAAGCGGCGATACGCGTTCACCAACCTATTGAGCGCCATCATGAATTCATACGCCGCATCGCCGACATGCGCGAGCCATTTGTGCGTGAGGGTGATCATGTCGAACTCGTCGCCGTGCAGCACGAGCAGGCGCCGACCATCGGCGGTCTCATGGATCGCCTTGCGACGGATCGCGACGCCGCCGAAATCGAGCCCGGTGAACTGCCGCATCACTTCGTCGTGATTGCCCGGGATATAGATTACATGGGTGCCGCGCCGCGCACGCTTCAGGATGCGCCACACCACGTCATTGTGCGACGCCGGCCAGTAGAATTTCTTCTTGAGCCGCCAGCCGTCGATGATGTCACCGACCAGGTACATCTTCTCGCTGTCGACATGATCGAGGAAGTCGATCAGCATCTCGGCGTTGCAGCCGCGCGTGCCGAGATGGATGTCCGAAATCCAGATCGTCCGGTAGGTACGCCGCTCGGTGACCTCGCGCTCCGGAATCGCGGGCTTCGAGTTCGCGAAATCCGCGAAATCCGCGATGCTGTTGTCCATCGCGATCCTGATGACAGCGTCCATCTTGCCAAAACCCCGCACAGCCCCTGATGGAGCTGCGCTATGGCCGGCTTTTGTTACAGCCTGACTCGATTGATGTGAAAGCCGGGTTACGCTTTCGCTGCTCAGGCCGTCATCGCGACATGGCGCGGCTCGGCCGCCACCCGGGACAGCCAGGCGACCACGGCCGGATAGCGGCCAAGCTCGAAGCCGCCTTCCTCCGCCAGATGGGTATAGGCATAGAGCGCGATGTCGGCGAGCGTCAGCCGGTCGCCGATGAAGAAGGGCGTCCGTTCCAGGCGCCCGTCCATCAGCGCGAGCGCCGCCTCGCCGGCGGCCTGCTTGCCCGGAAGCTGCGCGCGCTGCACGTCGTTCAGCGCCGCCTCGCCGACGAAGACGCGCCAGAAGCGCAGCGTCGCGATATTGGGCTCGTGATTATACTGCTCCCAGAACATCCAGCGGAACATGTCGGCGCGGTCGAACCGGTCGTGCGGGATCAGCGGCGATCCGTCCGCCAGGTAGAGGCAGGCGGCGTTGCTTTCCGGGAGATAGTCGTCGCCGACCTGGAGCACCGGAATGCGGCCGTTGCCGTCGACGCCCTCGAGAAAGGCGGCAGTGCGCGTCTCCCCCTTCATGATGTCATATTCGCGCCGCTCGAGCGGGATGCCCAGATGCGCCGCGGTGAGGCGGATCTTGTAGCAGTTCGCCGAGGCGGCATATTCGTGCAGGATCAGGCTGGACATCGGTTCCTCACATCATCCCTGACTCGGCGCGGGCACGCGCGCGCCGGCGGATTTCGAGCACGCCCCAGGCGGCAAGCAGCACGAACAGCAGGCAGCCCCAGCTATGCTCCCACCAGGCGAAGGCGAAGTCACGGGAGAGCGGCGCGCCAGCCTTTTGCTCGAGCAGCCTGACCCCGTCGTCACCGCCGAGCGGCGCCATCGCGAAGCGATCCGGGCGCTCGACATAGACCACGAAGCCCTCCTCGGGATGGGCGAACAGCGGCATGCCGAGCAGGCTCACTTCCCGGATCGAATAGCCGAGCCGCGGCGGTGAATCGGGCGCGGGCGGCGGGGTCTCGACCGTGAGGCCGAACGGCGGGCGATAGCGCTGCTTCGGGATATAGGCCTCGTAGAAGGCCACATAGTGCCGCAGCTGGTCCAGGTTGGCGCGGGCCGGGATATCCGCCACCGGCTCGATCCACGGCCGGCTGGTCATCAGGCGCGGCCGGTGCGAGAATATCTGGGTGCCGACCAGCAGGCCGATGATCAGCACGACCACCACCAGTTGCGCGTAATTGGGCCGCCGTGGCGCGTCGTCGAGATCCGTCATGCTCCCCCCCCGGGCTTGTTGTCGGCGCTACTGCCCCATCACCAGAACGATCTTGCCGACATGGTCGCCTGCCTCCATCCGTTCGTGCGCGGCGGGCGCCTCGGCGAGCGGGTAGGTGCGGTCGATCACCGGCTTCAGCCGCCCCGCCTCGACATGCGGCCACACGGTCTGGGACAGTTCCTCCGCGACCAGGCTCTTGAAGGCCGTATCGCGCGGCCGCAGCGTCGAACCCGTCAGCGTCAGGCGCCGGCGCATGATCTCGAAGATCGGGATCGTCGCCATCAGCCCGCCCTGCACCGCGATCGAGACGTGGCGGCCATCATCGGCGAGGCATTTGAGATTGCGGGGGACATAGTCGCCGCCGACCATGTCGAGCACTACCGCGCATCCCTTACCGCCGGTGAACGCCTTCACCTCTTCGACGAAATCCTGCGTCTTGTAGTTGATCGCGTGATCCGCCCCCAGGGCGCGGGCGGCGGCGCATTTCTCGTCCGAGCCGGCGGTGACGATGATCGTCAGGCCGAACAGATTGGCAAGGCCGATCGCCATCGTCCCGATGCCGCTGGTGCCGCCATGGACCAGCACGGTATCGCCCTCGCTGGCGTAGCCGCGCTCGAACAGGTTGGTCCAGACGGTGAAGAGCGTCTCGGGCATCGCCGCCGCCTCGACCATCGACAGCGCCTCGGGCACGTGCAGGCACTGGCCATAGGGCGCGACGGCATAATCGGCATAGGCGCCGCCGGTGATGAGGGCGCAGACCGGCTGGCCGATCAGTTCGGGCCGACTCTCCCCGCCGACCGCGACGATCGTGCCGGAGACTTCCATGCCCAGGATCGAGGGGGCGCCGGGCGGCGGCGGATAGTGCCCCTTGCGCTGCATCACCTCGGGCCGGTTGACCCCGGCGGCGGCCACGCGGATCAGTACTTCGCCGTCGCCGGGCCGCGGCACGGGGCGCTCGACGATCCGCAGCACCTCGGGGCCGCCGGGCGTCTCCGGATCGATCGCCCGCATCATCTCAGGAATGTCGCTCATTGATCCGCCCCCTCGCGGAATAGCCGCGGCCTTATTGACATCGCCGCGCGTCGGGTCAACGTTCCATCTCATGGATTTGGACGAGATTCTCCCGAAAAAGGCGGGCGATCCGCTCGCTGACCTGATGCGTCAGGATCTCGACCCCCTGTCGGTGGCCGAACTGGAAGCGCGCATCGCCGCGCTGGAGACGGAAATCGTCCGGACACGGGGGAAAATGGAACGCGCCGTTAACCATCGCGCAAGCGCCGATAGTCTATTCAAGCGATGAACATCAAGCCTCCGGCAGGCCGGTCGGGCCGGGGCATTTTTCAAGTGCTTGATGCGGGCGCCCTGTGTTCCGACATATAAGGAAAGGGCCGTCCGTTTTTTGCGGCCCGCATGGAGTAAGATAATGCCCTCTTTCGCCTCCGCGCTGGAAACCACCCTCCACAAGGCGCTCGAAGCCGCGTCGTCGCGGCGCCATGAATATGCCACGCTGGAGCATCTCCTGCTCGCGCTGGTCGACGACGAGCATGCTTCCAAAGTGATGACCTCCTGCGGGGTCGACCTCGAGGAGCTCAAGGCCACCGTCGCCCATTATCTCGACACCGAGCTCGAGGCGCTGAAGGTCGATGCCGCGACCGATCCGTCGCCCACCTCCGGCTTCCAGCGCGTCGTCCAGCGCGCGATCCTGCACGTCCAGTCTTCGGGCCGCGACGAGGTGACCGGCGCGAACGTGCTCGTCGCCCTGTTCAGCGAGCGCGAGAGCTATGCCGTCTATTTCCTCCAGCAGCAGGACATGAGCCGCCTCGATGCAGTCAGCTTCATCTCGCACGGCGTCGGCAAGGGCGGCGCCGCTCCGGAGCCCCGCGAAGTGAAGGGCGCCGAGGAGGAAAAGGCGCAGAAGCCGGAGGGCAAGGGCAAGAGCGAAAGCGCGCTCAAGCAGTTCACGGTCGATCTCAACGAGAAGGCCAAGAACGGCAAGGTCGATCCGCTGATCGGTCGCGGCCCCGAGGTCGACCGCACGGTGCAGATCCTGTGCCGCCGCTCGAAGAACAACCCGCTCTATGTGGGCGATCCCGGCGTGGGCAAGACGGCCATCGCCGAGGGCCTGGCGCGCAAGATCGTCGAGGGCGACGTGCCCGAGGTGCTGCTGCCCGCGGTGATCTATTCGCTCGACATGGGCGCGCTGCTGGCCGGCACCCGCTATCGCGGCGACTTCGAGGAGCGGCTGAAGGCAGTCGTCAACGAACTCGAGAAGCTGCCGCACGCCATCCTGTTCATCGACGAGATCCACACGGTGATCGGCGCGGGCGCGACCAGCGGCGGCGCGATGGATGCCTCGAACCTGCTCAAGCCGGCGCTGTCGGGCGGCACGATCCGCTGCATCGGCTCGACGACCTACAAGGAGTTCCGCAACCATTTCGAGAAGGACCGCGCGCTGCTGCGGCGCTTCCAGAAGATCGACGTCAACGAACCGACGATCGAGGACACGATCAAGATTCTCGCGGGGCTGCGCAGCGCGTTCGAGGACCATCACAAGGTCAAGTACACGCCTGACGCGATCAAGTCGGCGGTGGAGCTGAGCGCGCGCTATATCAACGACCGCAAGCTGCCGGACAAGGCGATCGACGTGATCGACGAGGTCGGCGCGATGCAGATGCTGGTGCCGCTCAACAAGCGCAAGAAGACGATCACCACGCGCGAGATCGAGGCCGTGATCGCGACGATGGCGCGCATCCCGCCGAAATCGGTCTCGACCGACGACACCAAGGCGCTCGAGAGCCTCGAGACCGACCTGAAGCGCGTCGTGTTCGGGCAGAATGCCGCGATCGAGAAGCTTGCCTCGGCGATCAAGCTCAGCCGCGCCGGGCTGCGCGATCCCGACAAGCCGATCGGCAACTACCTGTTCACCGGCCCGACCGGCGTGGGCAAGACCGAGGTGGCCAAGCAGCTCGCCGCGATCATGGGCATCCCGCTCCAGCGCTTCGACATGTCCGAATATATGGAACGCCATTCGGTCAGCCGGCTGATCGGCGCGCCTCCGGGCTATGTCGGCTATGACCAGGGTGGCCTGCTGACCGATGCAGTCGACCAGCAGCCGCATTCAGTGCTGCTGCTCGACGAGATCGAGAAGGCGCATCCGGACCTGTTCAACATCCTGCTGCAGGTGATGGACAACGGCAAGCTGACCGACCACCACGGCAAGACCGTCGATTTCAGGAACGTCATCCTGATCATGACGACCAATGCCGGCGCATCGGACATGGCGCGCGAGACGCTCGGCTTCGGCAACCTTTCCCGCGAGGGCGAGGACGAGCAGGCGGTGCAGAAGATGTTCACGCCCGAGTTCCGCAACCGGCTCGATGCGATCGTGCCGTTCGGCTATCTGCCGACCGAAGTGGTCGCGCGGGTGGTGGAGAAGTTCATCCTCCAGCTCGAGCTGCAGCTGGCCGACCGCAACGTCCACATCAACCTCGACGACGACTCGAAGAAGTGGCTGACCGAGAAGGGCTATGACAAGCTCTATGGCGCCCGCCCGATGGGCCGGCTGATCCAGGAGAAGATCAAGCAGCCGCTCGCCGAGGAACTGCTGTTCGGCAAGCTCGTCCATGGCGGCGAGGTCAATGTGAAGATGAAGGACGGCGCCCTGTCCTTCGAGATCACGCCGGCCCCGCCGAAAAAGCCCAAGAAGAAGGGCAAAGCGGAGAGCGTCGAGGCGAAATGACCTGAGGGCCGGAGGCGGGACGATCCCGTCTCCGGCCCCGGGGCCTGCCCCGAAGACCTACCAACCTCGCATCAACGCCCGCATGCGGGCCGCGTCTTCCGCGACCGCTGCATCGCCCGAGTTGGCGAGACGATCCGCGACCTGGAACGCTTCAAGCCGCCAGGCCCCGCAACCCGCCATCTTCGCGTCGCGCTGGCACTCCTGGCTGTCAGAGGCGAGCATCGCCGCCTCGGCGAGCATTGCGCTGTCCGAGGGCGCCCCGGACGCCTGCTCCGCGAGAAAATCCGGTCGCGTCGACTTCGGTACGACCAGCGCGGAGAAGACGCTGGTCTTGTTCACCCCGACCGCGACCTCCTCGACAATGGTAAAGCGCAACTGCCCCGTTTCGGCCAGGGCTGACGGCGCCACAACCACCGGTGTGTCACCCACCTTGCCGTCCGCTGCCACGAGAGGCGAGGCGCTACCGTCCGGCATCACTCGCGCGACGACAAGATGCGCCGAATAGCGGCTCGTCCAAGGCAGCATCAGCGCCGCCGCGGACTGACGAAGGACCAGGCCATTCTCCGCCCGTACGCCGAGAATCGATGGATCATCACCCGCTCCCTTGCCAGTCGCCGCCCCTTTCTCACGCCGTTCGGAGAACAGGCCCCAGACCGTGTCGCGGATCCGCCCCAGAAAGATCAGGAGCGGGTTTGGCGACGCCGCCTGCACCACCGGATTCTCTAGCGTGAGCGTCTGCGAGGACTTGTCCGAGCGGATGATGACGACCTTTGCCCGGCTATCGGGCATCACCGCAACGTCCCCGGCGCACACCGGCAGGCCGTCCTCGGCAACGAGATCGCGATTGGCGCACAGCTTCTCGAACTTGACCGGCTTGCTCGACTGGATCGCGTCGATCGACCCAACCAACGTCTGCCCATGGGCGGCCACGGCCATCAGTGTCCCCGCCAGCACAAACCCCACAAGCTTCTTCGTCATCGGAGGCCTATTCCTTCCACAGATAAGGGAAAATCAGTTCGACCAGACCAGACGTCACTGCGACCACGAAAAGCGGCAGACTCAGATCGAGCCAGATACCGAATCTCAACAGGAGGCACATCGCCGCGAAAACGCCGATCGCCCCCGCCACGAGCAGACCCAGCCAATGAAGCTTGCTCGGCCCGAGCAGCGCCTGCATCAGCAGGAAGGGCAAGGCGAGCATGATGGTCAGCACCTTGGTCAGCCAATCTTCCCGCAATGGCCGGTCGAGCGACCGGACCGTGTAGATCGACTCCGCAAGGAGGCCGACGCCCGGCAGATCCGGCGCTATTGCCGTCCGCCACAAATCATCGGTTCCGCTGTCCGTCCGTCCGATCAGGGCGATCTTCCCAATGAGCTCGGGGCGCCTGTCAGGCGACCTGAGCACGGTCGCCGCCGACACGTTGATCAATTCCCCGCGCGCGATCGTCGTGCCGGCGCGGCATCGCTCTACCCGGTCCGGGAACGGACAAGTCTTCTTGTCATCGCATTTCCTGTCGCAGGCTTCGGGCCGCCAGATATTCTCATAGGGAAAGGCCACCCGGCTGGTCCGGTCGGGGTCCCTCGCGGCCGCGCATAGCCAGGCGCCTGCGCCCCGCTCCGGGGGATTGCTCTCCAATCGTCGGATATCGGCCGCCAGCGATGCCGCCAACGGACACGCGCCCTTGCCATCGAAGCCCGCAAGGCCGCGCGAAAGTGCACCAGCCAGGCGCCGTCCCGCCGGACCGCTTTCGCGCAATCGGATGATCAGGCCTGCCGAAAGCGTCACGCGGGGCCGATTGCGTGATGTTCGTTGATAGCCGATCGTCGCGCCCATCAGCCAGCGGGTCATACCGTCCTCATCGATCCTGAAACCCGGGGAAAACCAGTAGAGCCGCCCAATGCCGGCAGGCCCGTCGACCAGATCGTCGATGAACGTTTCGCGAAACTCGCCGGCGCGCGGCTTGGTACGCTCCGGCCGCACGAGCAGGATGGGCGGACCGGGCTGCGACAGTACCTGGCGCAACATTGCCCTCCCCTGGTCCCGTCCGGCGGGGTCCTCATTGTCGTAGCCGAGATCGATATCGACCACGATATAGGCGGGGCCACTTTTCGAGACTGCGGCGATCAGTTCGGCCAGTCGCGAGGGCGGCGTGCCGAGCGCAGTCGCTCGCCAGCGCCCGTCCCAAGTGACGTCGTCGACCGCGACCGTGGTCATTTGCTTTCCCCGATCCGGCCAGGCCGGTAGCGGACTGTTGTCACCCGCGGTCCAGGCGAACAAGATGTCGTTCATTCCTTCGCGGGATCCGCGCACCATCGGTGCGTTGGCGAGAAACCAGGCCAGCAGCGCGACGAGCAGGAACAGCGGGACGATCACGATCATCCGCGCTGCCACCTTGCGTTCAAGCTGCCAGTGCCGCTCGAATCCGCCCGGAGTACGGGGACGGGCCACCCCTATTTCTCGGGCGAGTCGCGGCGATCATAAGTGAAGCGCAGGGTAAGCAGCCCGCCCAGCTCCCGGAGCCCCTCTCCGGTCGCGCCCTTGCCCTGCAGATAGATATCCCAATCCTCCTGCGGCCGAAAATGAATCCCGGCCCGATATTCGAAGATCAGGTCGGGCGCCCGGAGCCGCCCCTGCGCATCGCCCCGGCCAAGATACAGGTTGGACAGCGGCACGTCGGCACCCACGCCGCCCGAGATCGAAACGTTGTACGCCACCTCATATTCGAGGGATCCGCGGACGAAGAAGGACGTATCGGTGCGGTCGAAGAGCAATGGCGACTTGAACCGGTTGCTCGCCAGGCGGAAGCCGGTCGCCGCACCGATCAAATTCCGGCGCTTGCCGAAGCCATGGAAATAAGCCGCGCTGGCATTGGCGAAGACGCTACCCCCGGCACCGTCGGCGGCGCGTTTCTCAACCCCGCCAAAGGGCGCGATGGCAGCGCTGTTGCTGTCGAGGAAGAAATAGGCGCCGGTGACGGTTAGTTGCACGCTGTCTCCCTCGGCGGGCCGCACCTCATAGCTGAGATACCCAATCGGGCCGAAGCCCGTGACATCGACGTCAACCCCCGCACGCCCCCCCGACGCGGGGGCGTTAACCTTGCCGTCGAGATAGGCGAAGCCGGCGCCGATCAACCAGTCGTCGCCCGGTCCCAGAACCCGATCGAGGCCCGCTGCCGCGAAATAGGTGGTCCCCTTCGCCGCAAGAGCGCCACTGTCGAGGTGGTTGGAGTAGACATTCGACACCGCCCAAATGGCATTCTCGCGCGACACCGGAATCTGGTCGAGCAGCCGTGTCCCGGCGCGGGTGAGCGTCGTATTCTGATCCGGCGCAGCGCATTGCGGTGTGACCACGCCCACGCCGTTGGGCCCCGTGGCGACACATCCCGCGCTGACGCCTCCGTTGGTCTGGGCCAATGCCGGCGAAGCACTCAACAAGAAAAAGGCAGCAGACATCACCGCCAGACGCAATAATATTGTCATGTTTCCCCCCTTGCTCGAATCGTTTTATATAAATCATGCCGATGCGCGCTGTCCAAGAGGAACTTCGTAACGAAATCACTCGGAATCGAAGTAATGTATTGGATAATTTCTCCATTTCGGAGGATTTAGCCCCTTTTTTTATTAAAATATGATAATAATCGAAATGGATGCGACGTCACGATGCCGAATATCCCGACCATGTCTGCGATAATTGCGCTACTGGCTACGGTGGGCGCCTCGGCGCAGGAGTTCCATCCCTCGAGCTCGACCGAACTGAACGAGCCGGCTCCCGCGGGGGAGGTAGGCGCCTGGTCGATCACCGATGATGGCATGTACCTGATCACCGCACCGTCCGACGCGACCGTGCGAATCTGGGACTTCCGACGTGGCGAACAAGGGTCCGTGCTGACGACGCGGGACGAGCAGGTCGACGCCATCCGGGCACTTGCCGGCAACCATGCGCTGGCTCTGACGAACAGCGGCGACGTGCTGTTGATCCGGCCCGACAATCGTCGCTCCGAGAGGATCGCGCGCGACATACGGGGCTTGGCCACCTCGGCCGACGGCGCGTTCGCAGCAATGATAGGAACACATTCGGTGGACCTGTACCGAGCCGAAGGCGACCGGCTGGTCCGGGATTCGGCCCTTCAGATACCTGGGGCCAAGGCAGTCGCGCTCACCCTGCACGGGGAGGAAGTGGCGGTGGCCGATAGCGCGGGAACGCTCTGGCGGATGAACTGGGCCGGCACGATCAAACCCGAGCGCAGTCATTTGCCGGCGCCCGCGACGCAAATCGGTTTCGACATCACCGATGCGATCCTCGTGGCGCGCACTGCCGACGGCAAGCTGATGATCGTGCCGCGCTGCGTCCGGGGCAGCGACAGGGCCGCGGCCGGCTGCGCCGGGGCGATCAAGATCGCCGACCGTATCGTCAGTTTCGAACTTCGCCGCAAAAAGCTGCTGACGCTCGACGGTCGTCCGGCCCCGGTACTCCTCGCCGCCGACAGCGACGGCAATGTGGTGGCGTGGAATGCACTGGCAAGCGACGGCGGGGCACCGACGCGTGACCTCTTGTTCACCTTACCCGGCACCAAGGGCGTCAGCTTCGATTATTGGCGCAACTCCCGCTTCGGGGGCGTCTTCGCGTTCGACCGGAAGCCCGGATTCGTGCGCCTGATGAAGCTGGAGGAGGGCAAGAGCCCGTCAACGAGCGCGACATTGGTCTCGGTCAAGCGCCGAGGCTGGGCAATGTTTGACGAGAGCGGCCGCTATGATGCCGGCGCGCGCACGATGAACGAGATTCTCCGGGTCCAATCCTTCAAGCGAGACCCCAAGGACGGCTTTCCACTCGATCGATTCCGGGCCGACCGCGCGTGCCGGAAAAGGGATTTGCTAAGAAGCCTGCCGCGCGGCACCGCGACCGCGCGTTCGAGCAGTTGCGCCACGGAAATGGCGTCAAACAGTGTCGAAATCACCGTCAGCAAGGCGGTACCCAAATCCGGCAACAATTACGAAGTTCTGATAGCGGTTCACCGGACCGGGTTCACGACCGGGACGGCGATGCCTGCGCCAACGCTCTTTCATCAGACGCGGGCAACCTCCACGGCGCCCGTCCCGGCGCCTTGCCCCGCGGGGCCCCCTGCCGACACCACATGCTGGAATGCCATGTTCGAGGCTATTCCCGGCATTCGGAACGACTATTACGCACAGATCGCGCTTGACGGCCAATCGTTCGAATCGGTGAACGACGGTGAATTCGACGCGCCGAAGCGTCTGAAGGACAGCAAGCCGCGGTTGTTCGTCATTTATGTCAGCGCGTCGAAATATCAGGGGCAATGCGCCGACCGCGCCGCCGCGGCGCGCATGCTGTGCGACCTGGCATCCACCGCGAAGAATCGCGGCGCTTTTGCCGACCTCGTTGCCCGGATCAATGCTCGCGACAATGCTCATCCCGCGATCGACATCCAGCAGATCTCCGATCAGGATGTAAGCCTGCAAGCCTGGCAAGACGCCGTTGCGCAGGTGAACGCGTCGGCGCGCTCAGGCGATGCCGTCTGGGTGATCTTCGACGGCCATGCAGCATATGAAGAAGGCCTCTCGCGGGCCGACGGCAGGAAAGTCGCCGACGATTATTATTTCCTGCCGTCCCAGGCCGACTACAATGTAGCGGGATATGTCGGGACCAATGCGAGCACGATGATCACCGGCACTGCCATCGCCAACGCCCTGAGCACAATCAAGCCCCGCTACGTGATGATGACGATCAGCACCTGCGATGCCGGCGGCGCATCCGGGAAAGCGCCCAGCGCGGCGCTTGACGAAGATTTCAGCAGAACCGCGCCGATCAGCCTCCTGAAGCTGGTTGCCGCCGAACAGGGTCGCCAGGACTATGACGGGCCGACCACCCTGCTCGGCCTCGCGATCAAATCCATCGAGGCTTCCATTCAAAGGAGGGAGCCAATCAGTGTCCAGGCGCTTTTCGACGCTGCCGGCGGCGCGTTCGACCGTTATCAGGAGGGCTTGGTCGCAACGCACAACGGCTTCACGAAATCCAACGCGAGCTGGATCGGGGAAGGCGCCGATTTCATTATTCTCCAATAGGTCCGACACGGGTTGACCATTTTCCCGATGATACCCGTAACAGCCCAGCCGGTCATCGGGGCGGAGACCCTCACAGTCGTGCGCCCAGCGCGGCGCCCCGCGGAGCACGATCGTCTCGCTACCGCCGCCCGGGCATGTCATTGCCGAAACAAGCGGCTTGGGGCCTCGCCGTCCGCCCGGGAGCGGGCGCCGGCGCCGCCCCTGCGCCCGGCACCATTCGTCGCAAAAGCGTAACGATTATCGCCCGGCCTTTACTTTCTGTTCGGCATATCCGGCCTACATCCCGCGGCCATGATCAGGGGGCTGTTTTTCAATTGGTTGGCGGTGCTGGTCACGGCAATCGCTTTCGTCACGCTCGGCGCGATGCCCGCTACGGCGCAGGCCGGGCTCGCCGGCCGGCCGGTGTCGGTCTGCGTGGCACGGGCGACCCCCGGCATGGAGCCCCGCGCGCTCTTCGCGCGCAGCGCGCTGTTCGACTGCGTCACGCCGCAGACGCGCTTCGGCTCCGGCGACTATTGGGTGCTGTCGGCGCCGGTGAAGGTGAGCGGGCCGGCCGATATCCGGATCGGCAGCCTCTGGCAGGAACGCGTGACGCTGCACGCGCTGTATGCCGACGGCGCGATCGTATCGACAGTGACGGACGGCCGCTCCGCCAGCCGCCACCTCCAGCTCGGCGCGATCATCGAACGCGGCCTGCCGGCGCGCAGTGCGCCGCTGGTCCGGCTGCTCTGGCACGTCGAGGGCGCGGCCAACCTGCGCGGCATCGTCAACGGCGCACGCATCGCCACGCCGGCGGAGAGCGCCGACGCCAACCTGGCCATGGGCAGCTTCTACGCCGGGTTCGCCGGGCTGTGCATTGCCCTGTTCGTCTACAATCTCGCGCTGTGGGGCGCGCTGCGCCACCGCTTCCAGCTCGCCTATTGCGGCATGCTGTTCGGCCTGCTGATCTACGCGACATCCTCCTCCGGCGCGCTCGCCTGGTTCTGGCCGACCATCGTCAACAATGATCGGCTGCGCATCAATTACGGCACGCTCGGGCTGGCCGCCGTGGCGGCGATGCTGTTCGCGCGCAGCTTCTTCGAGCCGCGCGTCTTCGTCGGATGGCTCTCCCGGGTCTGCAACATCCTCTGCATCGTGATGCTCGCGACGGTCGTGATGATCGCCACCCTCCCGTCGCGACAGATCGCCCTGTTCGATTATTTCTTCTCCTTCGCCTTCATTGCCCAGCTCGCGGTCGTGGTGCCGATCCTGTGGCGCGGCTGGCGGGCACGCAGCAATTATCTGTGGATGTTCGCGATCGCCTGGGCCTCGCCGATCGTGCTTGCCTGTTTCCGCGTCGCCAATTCGCTCCACGTGATCGGCTGGAGCTTCTGGCTCGACAATTCGACGATCCTGACGATGACGATGGAGGCGCTGTTCTCCAGCCTGGCCATCGCCTACCGCATCCGGCTGCTGAGCCGCGAGCGCGACGAGGCGCGCGAACAGGAGATCGCCGCGCGCCTGCTGGCCGACACCGATCCGCTGACCGGCCTGTTCAATCGCCGCGCCTTTCTGCGCCACGCGATCGGTCGCGAGGGCGACCAGATCCTGCTGGTCGCCGACATCGACCACTTCAAGCGCGTCAACGAGACGATCGGCCATGACGGCGGCGACGAGGTGCTGCGTGTGTTCGCGCGGACGCTGCGCCAGTCCGTACCGCCGGAGGCGCTGATCGCCCGGATCGGCGGCGAGGAGTTCGCGATCGTCACGCCGGTCGGCCACGCGGTCGAGCCCGAGGACATCCTGGCCCGGCTCCGTGCCGCGCGCATGCCCTATGACCTTTCCGTGACCGCCAGCATCGGCACGTGCACTGGGCCGCTGCTGAAGGAAACCGACTGGAAAGCGCTGTACCGCGGCGCCGATCGCGCGCTGTTCGAGGCCAAGGCGGCGGGGCGCGACCGGGTGCGCGGCGCCATTGCGCAGGGCCGCATCGCCGCCTGACCGTCGCTTGCCGCGGCACACCCGGCCGCTTATGGTGAACGACTGGAGGAGCGCCCATGCGCAATCGTCGAATCGGCCTGGTGATCATCGCGGCAGCCTTGCTGATCGCGGCGGTGCGCCACCCGTCCGCCGATATCCGGATCATCACGCACGACGTGTCCGACCGCACGCCGCATCGCATCCAGGCCGCCATCGACCTAGGGCTGTTCGCTGTCTCCGTGCTGATCACCTGGACGGCGAAGCGCTTCGCCTAAGCGCTTGCGCCGTATGGGATTGAGTTCAGCTTGCACCTTGAGGAAGCCCTGCTTACATCGATGTCAATGAACGACCCCGAAAGCGCCTGGCGCGATTCCTATCGCCATCCCATGCGCTGGGACAGCGCGTTTCCACCGCTGTCGCTGGTGGATTTCTTCGATCAGGCTGCGGCACGCCATGCCCAGGCCCCGCTGATCGATTTCCTCGGTCGCCAGTACAGCTATGCCGAGACGCTGGACGGGGCGAACCGCGTGGCGGCGGGGCTGCGGGCGCTGGGCTATGGCCCGGGCGACCGGATCGGCCTGTTCCTGCCCAATGTGCCGCATTATGTCGCCGCCTATTACGGCATCCTGAAACTCGGCGCGACGGTGGTGAATTTCTCGCCGCTCTATACCCCGGCCGAACTCGAGCATCAGGTCGCCGATTCGGGCACCCGGCTGCTCTTCACGCTTTCCGCCAGCGCGCTGCTGCCGACCGCGCTCAAGGTGCTCGAGGGCAGCAGCCTCGAGCGGCTGGTGGTCGGCTCGATCGCCGGCGCCCTGCCGGCCGCAAAATCGGTGCTCTATCGCCTGTTCAAGCGCAGCGAGGTCACGAAACGCCCGCACGATCCGCGGATCTCGGCCTTTTCCGCGCTCATCGCGAACGATGGCAGCTTCCCCGCCGCGCCGGTGGATCCGGTGAACCAGGTCGCGCTGATCCAATATACCGGCGGGACGACCGGCACGCCCAAGGGCGCGATGCTGACGCACCAGAATCTGAGCGCCAACGCGCGACAGGTGATGGGCCTCGACCCGCATCCGAACGAGCCCGACCGGATCCTGGGCGTGCTGCCGCTCTTCCACGTCTTCGCCAATACCTGCGTGCTCAACCGGACCGTGCTCAACGGTGGCTGCATCGTGATGCTGCCGCGATTCGACGCTGGCTCGGTGCTGGCGACGATCGACCGCACCAGGGCGACCGCCCTGCCCGGCGTGCCGACCATGTATCAGGCGTTGCTCGACCATCCGAAGCTGAGCGAAACCGATTTCTCCTCGTTGCGGGCCTGCATCTCGGGCGGCGCGCCGCTCGCGGCCGAGCTCAAGGCGAAGTTCGAGGCGGCGACCGGGGCGACCGTGGTCGAAGGCTATGGCCTGTCCGAGAGCGCCGGCGTGATCTCCGCCAATCCCTATGAGGGCGAGGGCAAGTCCGGCACGATCGGCCAGCCGATCCCCGGCACCTATGTCCGCCTCGTCGACAAGGCCGATCCGACCGTCCCGCCGCCGGAAGGCGACCCGGGCGAGATCGTCGCCGCCGGGCCGCAGATCATGAAGGGCTATTGGAACCGGCCCGAAGCCGATGCGGAGGTGTTCGTGACCGACGCGCAGGGCCGATCCTGGCTCCGCACCGGCGACGTGGGCACGATCGACGCGGACGGGTTCATCAAGATCGTGGACCGGCTGAAGGACATGATCGCCGTTTCCGGCTTCAAGGTCTTCCCGAGCCAGATCGAGGCAGTGCTGCACCACCATCCGGCGGTGAAGGAGGCGATGGTGATCGGCCTGCCCGACGCCTATCGCGGCGAGCAGCCCCGGGCCTATGTGACGCTGAACGATGGCACGGTCGCAACGAGCGAGGAACTGCGCGACTGGCTCAATCCCCAGCTCGGCCGGCACGAGCGAGTCGACCAGGTGGTGATCCGGCTGACCATGCCCAAGACGATGATCGGGAAGCTCAGCCGCAAGGACCTGATCGCCGAGGTTATGGCGGAAGCTGCCGCCCGTCCTTGACCCTTCTCGCCCGCCTGCCCCATAGCAGGGCGATGGAGACACCGATCGAAGAGCTGTCGTTCGAGGACGCGCTGAAGGAACTGGAGGCAATCGTCTCGCGGCTGGAAAGCGGCGATGCGCCGCTCGACCAGGCGATCAGCCTGTACGAACGCGGCGACAAGCTGCGGCGGCGCTGCGCCGACCGCCTGGATGCCGCCCAGGCCCGAATCGAGGCGATCCGCCTCGACAGCGAGGGCCGGCCCACCGGCACCCAGCCTTTTGCCGCGGCCTGATCCGATGACCGCCTCCCTTTCGCTGAAGGCCGCGCTCACCCAGGTCGGCGCCGATGTCGACCGCCGGCTCGACGTCCTCCTCGCCATTCCGGGCGATCCGCGCGAGGACCTGTACCGGGCGATGCGCCATGCCGCGATCGGCGGGGGCAAGCGGCTGCGCCCGCTGCTGGCGTTCGCCACCGCGCGGCTGTTCGGCGTGGACCGCGATTGTGCCGGTCGGGCCGGCACCGCGATCGAATGCATCCATGTCTATTCGCTGATCCATGACGACCTGCCGGCGATGGACGACGACGACATGCGCCGCGGCAAGCCGACCGTGCACAAGATCTATGGCGAGGCCACCGCGATCCTGGCAGGCGATTCCCTGCACGCCCTGGCCTTCGAGATCCTCGCCGATCCGGCGACTCATCCCGATCCGTTCGTACGCAGCGAGCTCGTGCTCGATCTGGCGCGCGCCGCCGGGCCGGCGGGCATGGCGGGCGGCCAGATGATGGATCTGGAAGCCGAGAAATCGAGCTTCGACCTGCCGACCGTCACGCGGCTGCAGGCGCTCAAGACCGGCGCGCTGATCGCCTGCTCGGTCGAGGCCGGCGCGATCCTCGGCCGCGTGCCGCCCGAGGGCCGGACGCCGCTGCGCGGCTATGCACGCGACCTCGGCCTTGCCTTCCAGATCGCCGACGACCTGCTCGACGTCGAAGGCGACGAAGCCGCGGCCGGCAAGAAGCTGCGCAAGGACGAGGGTGCGGGCAAGGAGACCTTCCTGTCGCTGCTCGGGGTCGACCGCGCGCGGGCACAGGCCCGCATGCTGGTCGAGCAGGCGATCCAGCATCTCCACAGCTTCGGGCCCGAGGCCGACCTGCTGCGCGACATCGCCCGCTTCACGCTGGAGCGCGACCGATAGGCCGCGCCCGGGGCCGTCGCGCGGCTCGCGGTTCTGGCGGGCGTTCCACGGAATCCCGGGACGGACCGACGGCAACGTGATGCGGCCTTGACACCCGGACCGTGCCCTTTCAGTCCCCCCCTTCTCCCGCGTGCTTGGCAAAGGCTGTCGACATGACCATCCGTACCGGCGTCTATCCCGGCACCTTCGATCCCGTCACGCTCGGGCATATGGACATCATCCGGCGCGGCGCGAAGCTGGTGGACCGGCTCGTCATCGGCGTGACGACCAATCCGTCCAAGTCGCCGATGTTCAATCTCGCCGAGCGCATGGCGATGGTCCAGCGCGAGGTCGCCGGGATCGGCGGCGAAATCCATGTCGTCAGCTTCGATTCGCTGCTGATGGATTTCGCCGAGCGCGAAGGCGCCAGGGTGATCGTGCGCGGCCTGCGCGCCGTCGCGGACTTCGAATATGAATATCAGATGGCGGGGATGAACCAGCAGATCAATCCGCGGGTGGAGACGGTCTTCCTGATGGCCGATGTGTCGCTCCAGCCGATCGCGAGCCGGCTGGTGAAGGAAATCGCGCTCTATGGCGGCCCGATCGACCGGTTCGTGCCGCCGACGGTGGCGATCGACGTGGCCGCGCGGGTCGCGGCGATCGGGCGCAAGGGTTCGTAACCGAATTTCGCCGGCTTGCCACACGAGCGCCACGGTTCGGTCCGATGACCAGCGGGATGTTCAGTTTGGCGCAAGCGGCGATTTGCTCTAAGCGCGCTACCAGGCCCGGAAATCACGGGCCCACGGCTTACGGGGATATGATGCGTTTTATTGTCAGCCTGATCGCGTGTGTATCCGCCCTTCTCCTTGCCGGACCGGCAACCGCGCAGATTCTCGATACCCAGATGGCCGGTCGCAAGCCGGTTCCGTCGGTGACCGATCCGGAGAATCTCCTCTATCTCGACCTGTCCGATGGCGGGCGCGTGGTCATCTGGCTGCGCCCCGATGCCGCGCCGATGATGGTCGACCGCGTGAAGACGCTGGTGCGCCAGCATTTCTATGACGGCCTCGCCTTTCACCGCGTGATCGACGGCTTCATGGCGCAGGGCGGCGATCCCAAGGGCGACGGCACCGGCGGTTCGACGCTGCCCGACATGAAGGCCGAGTTCAATTTCCTGCCGCACGTCCGCGGCGCGGTTTCCGCCGCGCGCACGGCCGACAATGAGGACAGCGCGAACAGCCAGTTCTTCATCGTCTTCCAGCCGCGCCTGAGCCTCGACCACAAATATACCGTGTTCGGCCGCGTGATCTCCGGCATGGAATATGTGGACGCGATCCAGCGCGGCGAGCCGCCGGCGAACCCCACCAAGATTCTCCATGCCTATATCGCGGCGGACAACCCCGGGCCGTATGTGGCGCCCCCGCCGCCGCCTGCACCGTCGCTCGATGCGACGCTGACCCTGCCGGGCGTGAAGCCGGCGGCGCCGCTGGTGGTGAAGGCCAAGCCGGCGACCGCCGCTCCCGCCCCCGCGAAGAAGCCGGCGGCCAAGGCGAAGGCCCAATAATCACGCTGCGTTTCGGGCTCGTCCGATGAGGGTCGACCTGTTCGACTTCGATCTGCCGACCGATCGCATCGCGCTGCGTCCCGCGACGCCGCGCGATGCGGCGCGGATGCTGGTGCTCGACGGCGATGCGACGCGCGATCTCGGCGTGGCCGATCTCCCCGGCCAGTTGCGCGCGGGCGATCTGCTGGTGTTCAACGATACGCGGGTGATCCCGGCCCAGCTGCTCGGTACGCGCGGCGACGCGAAGATCGGCGCCACGCTGCACAAGCGCGAAGGGCCGCGGCGCTGGCGCGCCTTCGTCCGCAACGCCCGCCGCCTGCGCGACGGCGACGTCATCGATTTCGGCACGGGCGTCTCGGCGACGGCCGGGGACCGCGCCGAGGATGGCAGCTTCGCCCTCACCTTCGCCGGCGACGAGCCCGTCGAGCTACTGCTCGAGCGCACCGGGCGCATGCCGCTGCCGCCCTATATCGCCGCACGCCGCGCCGCCGATGCGCGCGACGCGGAAGATTACCAGACGATGTTCGCGGCGGAGAAGGGCGCGGTTGCCGCCCCCACCGCAGCGCTGCACTTCACCCCCGCGCTGATGGCGCGCCTCGCCGATGCCGGGATCAGCCATGCCACGCTGACGCTGCATGTCGGCGCGGGCACGTTCCTGCCGGTGAAGGCCGAGGATACCGACGCGCACCGGATGCACGCCGAATGGGGCCGGATCGATGCCGCCACGGCCGACCGGCTCAACGCGGTGCGCGCCGCCGGCGGCCGGGTGATCGCGGTCGGCACCACCAGCCTGCGGCTGATCGAAAGCGCGGCCCGCGCGGACGGCGTGATCCATCCGTTCGAGGGCGACACGGCGATCTTCATCACCCCCGGCTATCGCTTCCGCGGCGTGGACGGCCTCGTCACCAATTTCCACCTGCCGAAATCCACGCTGTTCATGCTCGTCTCGGCGCTGATGGGGCGGGAACGGATGCAGGCCGCCTATGCCCACGCGATCGCCCAGGGCTATCGCTTCTACTCATATGGGGACGCGTCCCTGCTGCTTCCTTGAAAGGGGTTTTGGTGCGGGGCTGACGGATGCCTGGCGAAAGGCCTGTGGTCGGAGCATCGCATTCGTAATGCGGGGGTCATAGGTTCGAGTCTTGTAAACCCATACCGAGGCTAGTCTTACATTTGATCCAACCGAATTATAGCAAGATTACGGAGACTATTTGTTGGTTTTTCTTGCTTGTTGCAGGCCCAATACCATTGGCAGCGCGCGCTAAAGAGATTTCCCGCAAACGAATCACTCCATTGCGCAATAAAAAAGACAGCCTACTTCGTTGAAGTGAGGCTGCACGCAGAAATAACCAAAATGACTATATTTCTACTCCAAAGTTTATCTCTATATTTCTGAAGCGACTAGTTGACCGGAGCAGGAGCATTCGCCAGTTTTGTCGCTCGCAGTGAAGCGACGAGTCGCCGTCGATTCACTTCGCCGGGAGGGAATGCGAATGAGCAAGCGGTGGCTGGTGCCGGTGTGGTCTGCGCTGATTGCCTTGCTGCTCGGTGTACCGTCGTCCGCACAGGAGACGACCACATACACCTATGATTCACTCGGGCGCCTGATCGCGTCATCGATCTCCGGTGGTCCGAATAATGGAACACAAACGGGTACGACCTTTGATCCAGCCGACAATCGTGCCGCCTATACGGTATCGATTGCGCCCACACCCCCATCGTTCGCGATCGGCAACGCGCCAGCGGTGACCGAGGGTGGTACGCTGACCTTCACCGTCACCCGAACGGGTTCGACTACAGGCACCAACGCGGTCAACTTTGCGACGGCGGACGGCACCGCGACATCGGGCAGCGACTACACTGCGGCGTCGGGGACGCTGACATTCGCCGCGGGCGAGACGACCAAGACAATCGCAGTCACGACGATCGACGACAGCGTGGTTGAATCCGCCGAGACGGTGCTGGTGAACCTGTCATCGCCGACCGGCGGGGCAACGATCATCACCGGGCAGGGTACGGGCACGATCAACGACAACGACGCATCTTTTGCGATCGGCAACGCGACCGCAGTGACCGAAGGTGGAACGCTGACGTATACGGTCACCAGGACGGGCGGGGCCTCGTCGACCAACGCGGTCAATTATGCGACAGCGAGCGGCACGGCGACATCAGGCAGCGACTTCGCTGCGGCTTCGGGCACACTGACATTCGCTCCGGGCGACACGACCAAAACAATCACGGTTGCGACGATCGACGACAGCGTGGTGGAATCTGCCGAGACGGTGCTGGTCAACCTGTCCTCGCCGACCGGCGGAGCGACGATCACGACGGCACAGGGTACGGGCACGATCAACGACAACGACGCATCTTTTGCGATCGGCAACGCGACCGCAGTGACCGAAGGTGGAACGCTGACGTATACGGTCACCAGGACGGGCGGGGCCTCGTCGACCAACGCGG
>Ga0255338_1001732_pt1 | contig 38109 bp, 49 predicted proteins | sample MeOH1_35cm_T4_19_FD_203715 | JGI IMG/M metagenome (GOLD analysis project Ga0255338, IMG submission 203715) | Sandy soil microbial communities from University of British Columbia, Vancouver, Canada - MeOH1_35cm_T4_195 | ecosystem: Engineered > Artificial ecosystem > Sand microcosm > Unclassified ...
CCCTCCCCCCTCCCGCTCCTCCCCCCGAGATCAAGCCCCGGCGCGAAAAGAAACGCAAAACGGGCTGATACACCTTGTTACACTGTTACATGCTAGGTCGTAGGCGAGGACCCCACCTCTGGGGTAGAACCCCACCTGGAAGGAAGTTCCGGAGAACCGCATGAGCAAGCCCATCCAAGTCCTCCTCACCGACGATTCCCCCACCATGCTCCAGGTCCTCACGCGGCTGCTGTCGGCGCAGCCCGACGTGACCGTGGTGGGGACGGCGCGCGACGGCGAGGAGGCCGTAGCCCTGGCGCGCTCCCTGAAGCCGGACGTCATCACCCTGGACGTGCAGATGCCGGGCATGGACGGCCTGGGCGCCACCGAGCGCATCATGGCGGAGACGCCGTGCCGCATCCTCATGGTCTCCGGCGCGCCGGACACGGACCTGTCCTTCCGGGCCCTGCAGGCCGGAGCGCTGGAGGTGATTGCCAAGCCGCAGGGCTCGCCGGAGGACGTGGCGCGCTTCGGCGTCCGGCTGCTGTCGGCCATCCGGCTGCTGGCGGAGGTGCCGCTGGTCACCAAGCGGCGCGAGGGCCATGCCAACCCGCCCCCGCTTCCCCCCGGCAGGCGCATCGGGGCCTTCGGGCTGTTCTCGTCCATCGGCGGGCCCACGGCGCTGGCCTCGCTGCTGTGGCTGCTGCCGCGCAGCCTGCCCTACCCCGTCTTCATCGCCCAGCACATCACCCCGGGCTTCACCGTGGGCCTGCACCGCTGGCTGTCCTCGCTGTCTCCGCTGCCGGTGGAGATCGCGCGCGCCTCGGAGCAGCCCCGGCCGGGCACCGTCTACCTGGCCCCGGACGGCCACCACCTGCGGGTGGGGGTCCAGGGGGAGCTCGTCATCGAGAAGGCCTCGGGCACCACGTTCCCCTCGGGGGATCTGCTGCTGGCCTCCCTGTCCCGGGCCTATGGCCAGCACGCCGCGGGCGCGGTGCTCAGCGGCATGGGCGAGGAAGGGGCCGTGGGGCTGATGGCCATCAAGCGCGCGGGCGGGCTCACCTTCGCGCAGGATCCGGAGACGTGCCTGGTCGCGGCGATGCCGGAGGCGGCGCTGCGCAACAAGGCCACGGAGTACAAGGTCTCCCCGGAGGCGCTGGCCGCCGTCATCCGCCAGCTGGAGGGAATGTCGCCCTCAGGCACTTGAGGCGGCTCGAACCACACCTGCGCATGGCGTGAAGACGGTTTCTGGGGCACTCTCGTCTTGCCTCCGAGGTGTGCACATGAGCTCCACCATCCGCGTCCTCATCGCCGATGACTCGCCCACCATGCTGAAGATGTACGCGGCGCTGCTCTCGTCAGCGCCGGACATCCAGGTGGTGGGCACGGCGAAGGATGGGGCGGAGGCCGTGGAGCTGGCGCGCACGCTCCACCCGGATGTCATCACCCTGGACGTGCGCATGCCGCGGATGGATGGCATCGAGGCCAGCTCGCGCATCATGAGCGAGACCCCGAGCCGGATCCTCGTCATCTCGGGGGCGGTGGACGCGGAGATGTCCTTCAAGGCGCTGCAGGCGGGGGCGCTGGAGGTCATGCCCAAGCCGCGGCCGAACCTGGAGGGGCTGGCCAACTTCGGCGTGAAGCTGATCCACATCATCCGGACCATGGCCGAGCTGCCGGTGACGCAGCGCCAGGCGGCGCAGGCTCCCACGCAGGCTCCGAGCCCAGTGCCCACGCCCCAGGGCGGGCGGGTGACGGGCTTTGGGCTGGTGGCCTCCACGGGGGGGCCTCCGGCGCTCTGCCACCTGCTGTCGCTGCTGCCTCCGAAGCTGCCGTACCCGCTCTTCATCGCCCAGCACGTCTCGGACGGCTTCACCGCCGGCCTGTGCCAGTGGCTGGGAGCGGCCTCTTCGCTGCAACTCGAGGTGGCGCAGACGGGCCTCCGGCCTCAGCCGGGCTACGTGTACCTGGCGCCGGACGGGAACCAGCTCCAGGTGATGTTGACGGGGGAGCTGCTGGTAGAGCCGATCCCCGCCGGCAAGGCCGCGCTGGGGGACACGCTGCTGTCCTCGCTGGCGCTCGCCTACGGCGAACGGGCGGCGGGGGCTGTGCTCACGGGCATGGGCTCGGATGGGGCGGCGGGGCTGCTGGCGATCCGCCGCGCGGGGGGGCGGACCTTCGCGCAGAGCCCCGAGAGCTGCGTCGTCCCTGGCATGCCCGAGGCGGCGCTGCGCAACGGCGCCACGGACATGATGCTGTCGCTCGAGGCCCTGGCCTCGGCCATGCGCTCGCTCACGGGCGTGGCGCCGGTGGCTCCCACGGTTCGGAACTGAGCCACGGCGGCTCGCCATGGGCCGCAAGTGGTGTTCCGCTCACACTCCGCTCCAGAAAACATGCGGGGCAACCCTGAGAGTAGGTCTCCTCCCGTGCGGGTGATACAATCTTGTACGTAGGCTTTTCGTCCACTCTCCGCAGCGCGCTCGATGGCCCTCCGAGGTGCACATGAACAAGCCGGTCCAGGTCCTCATCGCGGATGACTCGCCCACGATCCTGCGGATGTTCACCGGGCTGCTCGCCGCGGCCCCGGACATCCGGGTGGTGGGCACCGCGAACGATGGGAAGGAAGCGGTGGCGATGGCACAGTCGCTCCGGCCGGATGTCGTCACCCTGGATGTCCGGATGCCCCGGATGGATGGGATCGACGCCACCGAGCGCATCATGGCGGAGTCCCCCAGCCGCATCCTGGTGATCTCGGGGGCGGTGGACGCGGAGCTGTCCTTCAAGGCGCTGCAGGCCGGAGCGCTGGAGGTGATGCCCAAGCCCACGCCGGGCCGGGAGGGCCTGACGAGCTTCGGCCACCAGCTCATCCACACGATCCGGACAATGGCGGAGATCCCGCTCACGCCCCGCAAGCTGCTCATGAGCCACCCGACTCCGCCGCCGATCCTGCGGAGCGGGCGGGTGAACGGCTTCGGGCTGGTGGCCGCCACGGGGGGGCCTCCCGCGCTGGCGATGTTGCTGTCGCTGCTGCCTCCGAGCCTCCCCTACCCGATCTTCATCGCCCAGCACGTCTCGGTGGGCTTCACCTCGGGGCTGCGCCAGTGGCTGGGAGCGGCCTCACCGCTGGAGCTGCAGGTGGCGCGTACGGGAATGAAGCCGGAGGCAGGCCACGTCTACCTGCCGCCGGATGGGCACCAGCTGCAGGTGCTCACGACGGGAGAGCTGCTGGTGGAGCCGCTCCACACCCTCCACTCGACGATGGGGGACGCGCTGCTGAGCTCGTTGGCGCGGGCGCATGGCAACCGGGCGGGAGGCGCGGTGCTCACGGGCATGGGCTCGGATGGGGCGGCGGGGCTGCTGGCGATCCGCCGTGCGGGCGGGCTCACGTTCGTGCAGAACCCGGAGAGCTGCGTCGTCTCCAGCATGCCCGAGGCGGCGCTGCGCACGAGGGCCTCGGAGTCGGCGCTCTCGGTGGAGGGGATGGCCTCGGCGATGAGGGCGCTCTCGGGGGCGATGCCCACGCTTCCCTTGCACCGGAGCTGAGGGAGCGGGCAGTCCTCCGTACCACCAAGGTAGTACAGCCCATCGTCTGTCCCTTCTGCATTGCTTTGTCATTCGCCTGACAGCCGTTACGCGCCTGGAGACCTTCCAGGGTGAGCTGCGGCCCAGAGAGGAATGACCATGCAACCGCAGAAGCCCCAGGGTGCGAAGGCCGCTCCGAGTACCGAGACGCTCCGCAAGAAGGTGCTCGTGGATGGGAACACCCTCGAGCTCGCCAGGCAGCTGGGGATCTCCGTCGAGGAGTACGTCGATCACGTGGTGCACTTCTTCCTCCATCCCCCGGAGGAGCCGATCCTCTACGTCGTCGAGGCTCAGGATCCGCAGGCCGTGGAGCACCGGGAGCCGCAGGTTCAGCGCAAGGCGGGTTGACGGTGTTCCCTCACCAGGGGGAACCAGGGCCTCCCGCAAGCCTTGCGCACCCTCCACGTGTTGGACGCACGGCCTGCACCTTGGGCACCCTGCCGCTGCTCACCGCGCTCGCCGTGACAGGAGCCTCCGCAGGGGGCCTGTGGCTCGCCGGCGCTGCGATGGCGGCGTTCCTCGTCCATGAACCCCTGCTGCTCGTCCTCGGCCAGCGCGGCGCGCGCCGGGCCGAAAAGGATGGAGCGCGGGCGTGGCGCTGGGGCTCTCTGCTGGCCGCTCTCGGAGCGCTGTGCTTCGTGGCCGGCATGGCCTCCATGCAGCCGGCGGCACGTCCCTTCCTGGCGTTGCCTCTCCTCCTGGGCAGCGGGGTGCTGCTGCTGGTGTGGGGACGGCAGGAGCGGACGGCGGCGGGCGAGGTCCTCGCTGCACTCGCGCTGAGCGCCTGGGCCGTGCCGGTAGCGTTGGCAGGTGGGCTCGCCGTGGACGCGGCGCTGACGCTGTGGGGCACGTTCAGCCTGTCGTTCGGGCTGGCCATCCTAGCGGTGCGCCTCGTCATCCGGGCTGGCAAGCCTGGGGCGAACCGGACGCGGCTGCGGCTCTTGGGAGTGGTGGGGGTGGGAGTGACGCTGGCGCTGGCAGTGGGCCTGGCGCTGCTCTTCGGCGTGCCACCCGGGCGCGTGATGGCGCTCGGGCCCTCGGGGCTGGCAGCACTGGGGTGTTGTGCGGTGCTGCCCTCGCCGCGCCGCCTGCGCACCGTGGGCTGGAGCCTGGCCGGCGCGTCTCTCCTCACCGCCGTGCTGCTCGGCATTTAGAGGAGCTGGGGAGCCGTCTCAGCCCCAGATCTTGGATCGAAGGAAGAGGAGCAGCACGATGGCGGCGGCCTCCCCCGCAAGCTGCACTCCGTTGGCGGCAATCATCCACCCCTCGCCAGGCCGCTGCTTGCCGGCGAGGTTCAACGTGACGGTCAACAGGGCTGCGACGAATGCTTGAACGCCTGCAAGCGCGGTGAATGCAGCCGCCATCCAGAAACCGATCTTCGCGCCGAGAATCCAGATCCCCGAAAACCACCAGAAGAAGAGCGTGCCGACGCCGGCCACGATCAGGTTGCGGACGGTGTCGTTGACGATGGTGGAGAACACCTGGCGGGGGGTGAGTTCGGCACGTTCGGTGGCTGAGTCCATGGTCATGGCGACCCGAGCCTACCAGCCCTGAGCACTCCGAGGCGGAGTGTAGACAACGAGGGCTTTCACCCCAGGGCCGAGGAGGCCGCCGCCAGCTTCTCCTGTGCCGCCTCCCACTCCATGTACAGCGACTCCAGCTCTTCCTTGCCCGCCCGGTGCGTGTCCATCAGCGGCTTGGCCCGCGCGAAGTCGTTGTAGAGCGCCGGATCCGCCAGCTGTGCCTCGCGCTCCTTCTGCTCCGCCTCCAGCTTCGAGATCCGCTCCTCGATCCGGGTGATCTCCTTCTTGATCGGCCCCTCCACCACGCTGCGGCGCTGACGGGCCTCGGCCTCCAGCCGCTTCCGGTCCTTCTCCGTCATCGCCGCCGTGGAGGCCTTCTCCGAGCCCTTCCCCTTCTCCCCCGCGCCCGCCGCCTCCGCCGCCAGGCGCAGCTGCTCCTGGTGGTACAGGTACTCGTCCAGGTTGCCCGAGTGCGGAATCACCTTCCCGTCCACCACGTCCCACACCTGGCTGGCCAGCCGGTTCACGAACGCCCGGTTGTGGGACACGAACAGCAGCGTCCCCCCGTACCCCGCCAGCGCCTCGATCAGCATCTCCGTCGAGTCCAGGTCCAGGTGGTTGGTGGGCTCGTCCATCAGCAGGAAGTTCGACGGCCTCAGCAGCAGCTTCGCCAACGCCACGCGCGCCCGCTCTCCGCCCGACAGCACGCCGATCGGCTTGGCCACGTCATCGCCCGAGAACAGGAACGCCCCCAGCACCCCGCGCACGAAGCTCTCCGGCTTGTCCGCGGCCAGCGGCCGTACCTCCTCGATGATGGTGTTCCGCTTGTCCAGCGTGTCCGCGTGGTGCTGCGCGTAGTACCCCATCACCACGTTGTGCCCCAGCTTCACCTGGCCACCGTCCGGCTCCAGCTCTCCGGCCAGGATCTTCAGCAGCGTCGTCTTGCCCGCGCCGTTGGCCCCGATCACCGCGATCCGCTGGCCCCGCTCCACCCGCGCGTCCAACCCCGAGTACACCACGTGACTGCCGTAGCTCTTGCGGATCCCCTCCAGCATCGCCACGTCCCGGCCCGAGCGCTCCACCTCCGGGAACCGGAAGTGCACCGTGTCGCGCTCCTCCAGCAGGTGCACCTCCTCCAGCTTCGCCAGCATCTTCGCGCGGCTCTGCGCCTGGGTGGCCTTGCTCGCCTTGGCGCCGAACCGATCGATGAAGGCCTGCAGCTCGGCGCGGCGGGCCTCCACCTTCGCGGCCCGGGCCTTCAGCAGCTCCATCTCCTCGGCCCGCTGGCGCTTGTAGGCGTCGTAGTTGCCCACGTACGTGCGCAGCCCCTCGATCTCCAGCGCGAGCACGCGGCCCACCTGCCGGTTGAGGAAGTCCCGATCGTGCGAGATCAGGATCAGCGCCTTGTTGGACCGGCGCAGGAAGCCGTCGAACCACGTGAGCGTGGGCACATCCAGGTGGTTGGTGGGCTCGTCCAGCAGCAGCAGATCTGGATCCTGGAGCAGCAGCCCGGCCAGCGCCGCGCGCATCCGCCACCCACCCGAGAGCGCCCCGGTGGGCTTGGCCAGGTCCGCGTCCCGGAAGCCCAGGCCCTTGAGGATCCGCTCGGCGTGGTGGCGGCCGTAGTGCTCCTCGAAGTGGTCCAGCTCCGCGTGCAGATCCGCCAGCTCCTGGGACAGCTCGAGCTGGGTCTCCTCGTCCGGGGCCTCGGCGAGCGCTGCCTCGGTGCTCTTCAGGCGCTCCTCCAGGGAGTCGCGGCCCGGCACGGTGCTCATCACCGCCTCCACCACCGTCCCGGCGGGCAGGCCGGCGAGCTCCTGGGGCAGGTACCCCACCCGCGTCCCCCGGGCGAAGGTGAGCGTCCCCGAGTCCGGGTGCTGCACCCGGGCGATGATCTTCATCAGAGAGCTCTTGCCCGTCCCGTTGGCGCCTACCAGGCCCACACGGTCCCGAGGGCCGAGCGTGAAGCTGGCGTCGTCGAAGAGAACCTTCTTCCCGTAGGAGAGGCAGATATCCTGGGCGATGACGAGGCTCATGGCGGCTGGGGGATGTAACAGCCCTGAGCGCCGCCGGGAACAGCCTGATTGCCTGCTCGCTCGCCAGCGCGCCACTCAACCCCGTTGGGCCCCAGGCGCGGGTTGCCTATACTCCGCCCCCAATGGCCTCCCCTTGTCCCCACTGCGGAAGCACCGATGGACCCGATCACCTCTGTGCAGGCGCCAGCATGGCGCTGCTGGGGACGGTGCTTGATGGCCGCTACAAGATCGAGAGCGTGCTGGGCCAGGGCGGCATGGGCATGGTCTTCCGGGCCACCCAGACGTCCGTCCAGCGCCCGGTGGCCGTCAAGACGCTGAACCCGGCGCTGGCCGCCGCGCCCACCTTCTTCGAGCGCTTCCGCCGCGAGGCCGAGGTCGCCAGCCGCCTGCGCCACCCCAACATCATCACCATCTACGACTTCGGCCGCGCCGCGGACAACACCTGCTACTACGTGATGGAGCTCCTGGAGGGCGAGAGCCTCAAGGAGATCGTCAAGCGCGACGGGCCCATGTCCCTGCGCCGCGCGGTGAACGTCCTGGAGCAGTCCGCGCGAGGCCTCGCCCACGCGCACGAGCAGAACGCCGTCCACCGCGACCTCAAGCCCCACAACATCATGGTGCAGCAGCTCGACGGGAAGGACTTCGTCAAGGTGCTGGACTTCGGCCTGGTGAAGGCCCTGGAGCAGGAGGAGGAGGATCAGCTCACCTCCACCGGCCAGGTGCTCGGCACGCCCCAGTACATGCCGCCCGAGCAGGCCGGCGGTGAGATGGTGGATCAGCGCTCCGATCTCTACTCGCTGGCGGGCGTCTTCTACTTCTGCCTCACGGGCACCTCGCCCTATGGCGCCAACACGGTCCGCAAGGCGCTCACCGCCGCGCTCACGCAGTCAGTGCCCCCGGTGAACAGCAAGCGCCAGGGCGCCCCCGTCCCTCCCGAGATCGACGCCTTCATGCTGAAGGGGCTCGCGCGCGAGAAGGAGGACCGCTTCCAGTCCGCCGAGGAGTTCATCGAGGCGATGCTCGACGCGGTGGCGGACCTGCCCCCCGAGCAGCTGGACGCACGGCCCTCGGGCGGTGCCCCCGGCCGTGAGGGTGGTGGCAGCGGAAGCAGGCCCAGCGTCTCGGGAGCGCGCAAGGCCGCCGGGAGCGCCAACAGCGCACGGCCCTCGAGGCCTTCCGCCTCGGCACCTCGGGGCTCGGTGCCCTCCAACGTCGTCGTCGCCAAGAGCGCCGCGGGCAGCGCGCCGTCCGCCAGCCGGCCTCGCCCGGGCAGTGGCACCTCCCAGCGTTCTCCGGTGGCACCGCCCCCTCCGCCTCCCGCTCCGCCTCCCCCCGAGCCCGAGGGCATGTCCGTCGGCAAGAAGGCGGCGCTGATCGGCATCCCCGTGCTCCTGCTCGCAGCGGGCGCCGCGGTGCTGCTCCTGAAGCCGGGTGGCTCCCCGCAGCAGCCGGCGCAGGTGGTCGAGGTCCCCCGCACGGAGACGCCCACGCCGAACCAGGCCAAGCCGGCTCATCCGGAGGAGACGAAGCCTCAGCCGCCCACGGTCGCCTCCGTGGTCCTGGTGAAGTGCAGCTCCACGCCCACCGGCGCCGCCATCCTCAACGAAGAGGGGGTGCAGATCGGCACCACGCCCTTGGACCTGAAGCTCCCCCGGGACAAGAAGTACAAGCTCACGTTCCGGCTCTCGGGGTTCCAGGATGTCGATCGTCCGCTCGACTTCAGCGTCTCGGACAGCGAGTCCATGCAGGTGGACGTGACGCTGACGGCCATCGCCCGGCCCACCCAGACGGGGAGCAAGAAGCCCCCGAAGCAGGGCAACAACGGCTCCGACATCTCCGTCTTCGAGTAGCCCCCGCCGGCCAGGGCAGCCCTCGCCTGGCGGGTAGGCCTACATCCAGACGAGGTGCTTTGGCCCCATACTACCCAGTTATTTCACGTATTTGCATGTGGCCGAGAGCGAGCCAATTTACCGCGGAGGGCTCGCCATTAGACTTCGGGGCCCCCCGGGGAACCGATGCTCTCGCCCTCCCAGATCACCTTCCGCGAAAAGACCCTCGCCGACCCTCACGAGGCGGCGGATTCACCCCGCCGTCCTGAGCGAGAGGCGCTGCTCCAGGCCCGCATCAAGGACCTCAAGCTCCACCTGCGGGGCACGGCCCTGGAGCGCTACATCCACCAGCTCTACACCGAGCTGGAGGGCAAGGGCATCTCCTTCCGGCCGGAGTGCTACCTGTCGGATCAATGGGGCTGCCCGTCCGGTGTGCCGGTGATCGGGCTGCCGTTCTACCTGGCGGACCCTCGGCTGCACTCCATCGAGGCGGAGCTGGGCGGCGAGGCGGAGACGGAGCGCGAGATCCTCATGTACCTGCGCCACGAGGCCGGGCACGCCTTCAACTACGCCTACCGCCTCTATGACACGGAGGAGTGGCGGAAGATCTTCGGGGACTACTCCAAGCCCTACGACGAGACGTACAAGCCGCGCCCGTTCAGCCGGAAGTACGTGGTGCACATCTCCGGGTGGTACGCGCAGAAGCACCCGGACGAGGACTTCGCGGAGACGTTCGCGGTGTGGCTGACGCCCGGCCTGGACTGGCACAAGCGCTACGTGGGCTGGGGCGCGCTCAAGAAGCTCCAGTACGTGGACGAGGTCATCCAGCGCGTGGGCCGCACCTCGCCGCTGGTGCAGCTGACCGAGAAGGACCTGGACGTGGAGGACATGGAGGAGACGGTCCTCGATCACTACCGCCAGCGTCAGCTCGAGGAGCGCGTGGAGCTGTCCCTGCGCGAGCACCTGGATCAGGATCTGCTCGGGCTGTTCGAGCCGCCGGATACGGCGCCGGCCAGCGCGGAGACGCTCGTGCGCGCCGAGCGCCAGTCGCTCATCCAGTCGGTGACGCAGTACAGCGGCGTGGGCCGTCCGGTGGTGGTGGCGCTGGTGGATCACCTGGTCGAGCGCACGATCGCGCTGCGCCTGAGCATCCACCTGGACAAGACGCGCGAGTACCTCACCAAGCTCACCTCGCTGGTGACGGCGCTGGCGATGAACTACCTCTACACGGACCGCTTCTTCGAAGTGGACTGATCGCGGCGGACGAAAAGTGCGGGAGCGTTCGCGCGCCTGGATGCACGGCGCGCGATGACGCCTTACACTTGAGGGGCCATGCCCGTTCCGCCCTTGAAGATCGCCATCCTTCACTACCTGCCGGACGGGGAGACCGTGGATCCCGTCGTCACCCAGGTGGGTGAGTCCCTGCGACAGCTGGGTCATGAGGTGTCCACCATCGCCGTGAGCGACGGCGTCTCTGACATCCTCCGGGAGATCGCCCGGTCGAAGTGCGACCTGGTGTTCAACCTCTGCGAGACGTTCGCCGAGGACTACCGGATGGAGGTGAACGTCGCGGCGCTGATGGAGCTGGCGCGGGTGAAGTTCACCGGCTCGGGGACGGCGGGGCTGCTGCTGGCGCAGGACAAGATCCTCACCAAGCAGCTGCTGGAGTACCACGAGATCCCCACCGCGGACTTCGCCACGTTCGATGGCGTCACCGTGGAGACTCACGGCGATCTGGAGTTCCCGCTCATCGTGAAGCCCTCTCGGAGCGATGCCTCCATTGGGATCGGCACGAAGTCGCTGGTCCACACCTGGGAGGATCTGACGCGCCGGGTGCAGGAGATCCGCAAGGAGCTGCAGGACGAGGCGCTCGCGGAGGAGTTCATCGAGGGGCGTGAGGTGTACGTGGGGGTGATTGGCCCCAAGGAGATGCCGGAGATCCTCCCCATCGTGGAGCTGGACTTCGGCAACTGGGACAAGAGCAAGCCGACGATCTCCGACCGGGAGGTGAAGTTCGGCCCGGAGACGGAGGGCTCGCCCAAGCTCGTCATCGCCCGGAACATCTCGACGGAGCTGCGGCAGCGGGTGGAGCGGGCCGCCCTGCTCGCCTACCGGGGGCTCAAGCTGCAGGACTACGCGCGCATCGACTTCCGCATCTCCGAGGAGGGGAATCCGTACGTCCTCGAGGTGAACCCGAACCCCTACTTGGAGGACAAGAGCGAGCTGGCGATGGGCGCCCGCGAGAAGGGGCTGTCCTACACCCAGCTCGTGGGGCGCATCCTCGAGTCGGCGGCGAAGCGCCACGGGCTGATGGCCAAGGCGGAGAAGGCGGCCACGCCGGAGAAGACCTCTGTGGCTCCAGAGAAGGCCTCTGCCGCCCCGGAGAAGGCCTCAGCCGCCCCGAAGTCCGAACCTGCGGCCCCCAAGTCCGGGCCCGCCCAGAAATCCGAGCCCGCCCAGAAATCCGAGCCCGCGGCCCCTTCCCCCGTGAATGTCTCGGGCTGAACCCTCGGCTGGGCAAGGAAGGGCGAGCGAGCAACCGACATGGGGCCTCGGCCTCTCGTGTGATTCCATGTAAAAGGGGCCCGTCGGCGCGGCCTCGCCCCCGACTCTCCACCTCTCGAGGACTCTCCGATGGCAGAAGTCACCCTGGATCTGCGAGACAGGCCAAAGGCGGAAGCGTACGCAGAGCTCAAGCGGCACGTGGAAGCAGTGCTGGAAGGCATCCACGACGACATCACGGCCATGTCGACGATGAGCTGCCTGCTGCACCACGCCTTCGGGCACCTGTGGACGGGGTTCTACCGGGTGGTCCAGCCCGGGAAGCTGCTGCGCGTTGGCCCCTACCAGGGCACGTTGGGCTGTCTGGAGATCGCCTTCGGCAAGGGCGTGTGTGGCGCCTCCGCGGCCACGCGCGAGACGGTGGTGGTGGAGGACGTGCACGCCTTCCCGGGGCACATCACCTGTGACGGGCGCTCGCAGTCGGAGATCGTCGTGCCGGTGTTCGGGCCGAGCCGGGAGTTGATGGCGGTGCTGGACATCGACTCGGAGCACAAGGCCACGTTCGACGACGTGGACAAGCGGGAGCTCGAGAGCCTGATGGGCTGGTTCTCGCGCAAGCGCTAGCCGGATTGCCTGTTGGCAGGCGGCAGCAGCGCTGGTATTGAGTTCCTCAGTAAGGGGAGTAGTTCGCGTCGGGGGCAATCGACGCCGGGGAGCTCGACACACTGGCTGGTAACAGCCCGGGCCCCCACCTCGCTGTGCGAGGCGAACGAGACCTTCGGACAGGGAAACCTGGCCGAGGCTCGTGTGCGCGCGCAGGGCTCCCACGACATCTCGGCCACTACAACGGAGTGTCGTGATGGAAGCCGTGGTGAGCTCTTTCCTCCTCGTGGCCGCCAGTGAGATGGGCGACAAGACGCAGCTGCTCGCGTTCTCGCTGGCCTCGCGGTTCCGCAAGCCGTGGGCGGTGATGGCCGGGATCCTCGCGGCCACGCTGGCCAACCACGCGCTGGCCTCCAGCGTGGGCACGTGGGTGTCCTCGCACGTGCCCGCGCGCGTGATGGCGGCGTTGTTGGCGGCCACCTTCATTGGCTTCGGGCTGTGGACGCTCAAGCCGGACACGCTCGAGGAGTCCGAGAAGCCGCCGCGCTTCGGCGCCTTCCTGACGACCACGATCCTCTTCTTCCTGGCGGAGATGGGAGACAAGACGCAGCTGGCCACGGTGGCGATGGCGGCGCGCTACCAGGCCGTGGTGCTGGTGACGATGGGGACGACGCTGGGGATGCTCTTCTCGGACGGGCTGGCGGTGTTCCTCGGGGAGAAGCTCGCGGGCCGGGTGCAGATGAAGTGGCTGCGGTGGATCGCCGCCTCCCTCTTCTTCGTGTTCGGCGCGGTGTCGCTCTGGAGCGCGGTGCGGGGCCTGTAGCCTCAGCCCCGAGCCAGGGCCACGGCCAGCTCCCCGGCAAAGCGCGAGTTGTTCGTGAGCAGCGCCAGGTTGGTCTTCAGGCTCTTGCCGCCGGTGCGCTTCGCCATGTCCGAGAGCAGGAACGGGGTGACGGCCTTGCCGCGGATGCCCTGGCGCTCGGCCTCGGCGAGCGCGGAGGCGATGTGCAGCTCCACCTCCTCCCGAGGCAGGGCCACCTCCTCGGGCGGGGGCAGCGCGAAGACGAGCCCCCCCTGCCCCAGCTCTCCCCGGGCGCGGACGATCCGGGCGGCGGTCGCGGCGTCCGGGACGCTGTGCTCCAGCGGCAGGCCCGAGCCGCGGCTGTAGAAGGAGGGCAGCTCGTGGGTGCCCACGCCGATGACGGGCACACCCGCGGTCTCCAGGGACTCCATCGTCTTGGGGAGGTCCAGGACGGATTTGGCGCCAGCGCACACGACGGCGACGGGGTAGCGGGCCAGCGCGCCAATGTCCTGGGAGATGTCCCAGTGCTCGCTGACGCCCCGGTGGACGCCGCCCAGGCCCCCGGTGGCGAAGACGCGGATGCCCGCGGCGGCGGCCAGCTCACAGGTGGCGCTCACGGTGGTGCCCCCCGAGGCCTTCAAGGCCACGGCCACGGCCAGATCACGCGAGCCGAGCTTCATCAGCCGCTCCTTGCCCTCGGCGAGCCGGCGCAAGGCGGCCTCCTCGAGCCCGATCCACACCTCGCCATCCACCACGGCAATGGGGGCGGGCACGGCGCCGGCGCGGCGGACGGCCTCCTCGCAGGCGCGCGCGGCGTTGAGGTTGTCCGGGTACGGCAGCCCCTGGGCCACCACGCTCGTCTCGAGCGCCACCAGCGGCGCCTTCGCGTCCAGTGCGCGCCGCACCTCGTCGGAGTAACGGAAGCTCATGGAGGGCATCTACGCTGCGGGGAAACGGGGGACAAGCGAGATGGCGCGCCAAAGGTCTCCGGTATACAGGAGCCTCGGGCACCTCAGCGCCGCCGCGACTTCTCCAGGTGGATGGCGTACTCGTCGATCTTCTTGTCCAGCGTGGGGCGGCTGATGCCCAGCCGCTCGGCCGCGCGGATCTTCCGCCCGCCCGCGGCCTGGAGCGCCTCGGCGATGGCGTCCCGCTCCAGGCGCTCGACCATCGCCTGCAGGCTGCGAGGCTCCGAGGCCACCGAGCCCTCCTGGATCTCCGGAGGCAGGCGCAGCGCATGCACCTCGCTGCCGGAATACAGCCGCCCGAGCCGCTCACTCACCAGCTTCAGCTCGCTCACGTTCTGGGGCCACGCATAGTCCATGAGCAGGCGCCGGGCCCCGGGGCTGAGCACCGGAGGAGGCCTCCGGGTGTCCCGGGCCCCCCGCGCGGCGAAGTGCTCGAACAGCGCGATCAGATCGGCGCGGCGCTCGCGCAGGGGGGGCACCTCGATCTCCAGTCCGGACAGGGCCATGGCCAAGGCGGGATCCACCTCGCCCTTGGCGGCCAGGAGCTGCGTGGGCGTGCTCCCAGTGGCGATGAGGCGCAGATCCACCGGCTCCTCGCCTCCCTGCCGGACCGGAGCCGCCTTGCGCGCGAGCAGCCGCACCAGCCGCTCGACTGCGGCGCCCGAGAGCCCCTCCACGTGCTGGAGCAGCAACGTCCCTCCATCCGCGCGCAGGAGCGCGGAGGAGCGCGGCGGGTGTCCGGGGCCGCTCGCGCGGCCGAAGAGGATCTCCTCGACGGTGGGGCCGGGCAGGCGGCAGTCCACCACCACCAGCGGCCCCAGTGCCCGGGGGGAGTGCACGTGGATGAACCGGGCCAGCAGGCTCTTCCCGCTCCCCGGAGCGCCCGAGATGACCACGGGAGCAGCACTGGCGGCCGCGCGCCGGGCCTGCTCCACCATGCGGCGGAACGGCCGGGAGGTCCCCAGGAGCTCCACCGGGGCCTGCTCGTCCTCCACCCGAGAGCGCATGGCGGCATACGCCTCGCCGCCCATGCGCCCCAGGGCCGCCACGATGCCGGCATCCCGCGCGCTGAAGCGCGGCTCATCACACACCACGTACAGCAGCCCGAACGGCATGCCTCCCGCAGCCACCAATGGAGCGCAGAGGGCGTTGGCCGTGGACGCGACCTCCTTCAGCTCCATCGCCAGGCTCGCCATGACACGGGGCACCTCGATGGAGGTGGTGCCCGCCACCGCCGCGGTGAGCAGTCCCCCCTGCCCACCGAGCAGCGCGGCGGCCCGGTCCGCGCTGAGGGCATGGAGGGCCTCGTCCACCAGCTTCCGCAGCACCATGGCCTCACTGGTGGCGCCCAGCAGCGCCACGCCGGCGGACAGCAGCGCCGCCTCGGGCCCTACGTGCGGCAGCACCTCGGCAATGGGAACGTGCCGGGTGTCGAGCGGCTCCGTCTCCGTCAGGGCGGCCTGGGTGAGCGGCTCGTAGAGGGCGGTGGTCTCCCCCACCTGGATGCGATCGCCGGGCAGCAGGCGCGCCTCGCCCTGCAGGCGCTCCCCATTGACGAGCGTGCCGTTGCGCGAGCCCAGATCCCGGACCCGCACCTGTCCCTCGCTCAGGAAGACGTGGGCATGCCGCCGCGACACCTTGTCGTCCTCGAGCTGGATCTCGCACGAGGGGCTGCGACCGATGGTGAGCTCCGAGACCACCTCATAACGGCGGCCGGCGGAGGGCCCGGTGAGCAGCAGCAGGGCTGGCATGGGGCGCGGAGCCTAGCGCCCCGCGCGCTCCGGGCAAGCAGCACCGCGCTGACCGGCTGCGGCGAATGGCCCTACCGCACCGCGCTGGCCCGCCGCGTCGCGCCCACGCCCACGCCCACGCCCACGCCCTACATGGGCCGTTCGGCGATGAGCAGCGCGCGAACCTCTTCCTCGTCCAGCGTGCGCCCCTCGTGGCTGATGGCGAGCGCGTTGATGTGCTCCTCGTCCACCTCCACGTGAGCGCCCTTGCGCCACTCGGTGGTGTGGACGGCTCCGTCCACCAGCTTGCCCACCACGGTGCCCTCCTCCCAGGCCATCACCTCCATCCAGAGGTTCTCCTCCACGGCCTGGCCCTCGGGGTGCGTCTCGAAGGGGGCGCGCACCAGGAAGGTGAGCGGCTCCATCAGCCCCTTGCGGCCGAAGCGGGCCTTGAAGGCGGGCAGCAGGGCCTGGGCCTCGAGCCGCAGCGACTCCGTGCGCTCCTCGGGCTCGGGGATGAAGCGCTCGCGGTAGGGGCGCAGCAGCTCCGCGGTGTTGTGCCGCCCCAGCGGGGACACCACGCTGAGGAACAGCGCCTCGTGGCCCTCGAAGGTCTCCAGCGGCACGCCCAGCAGGTTCACCCGGGCCTCCTCGGAGGGCACGAGCCGGAAGGACTGGCCCTCGCTGGTGTGGACCTCCTTGCGGGCCCCGGGCCCCTGGCCGAAGGCCATGTCCGTGCACAGCTCGTGGAGGAACATCTCCGCGGCCAGCAGGTCCTCCTCGCCCAGGTGGAAGATCTCCAGATCCCGCGTGCCGAACTTCTCCATCCCGTGCGAGTGCACCCACAGGGGCGTATCGCCCTCGATGGCCGCCACCGCGTGCAGGTTGACGTGGTCGCGGATGTCGAAGTCCAGCTCGGTGATCTCCACCACATCCGCCACGTCGTGCAGCTTGTAGGCGGTGAGATCCAGCAGCACGCCCGGCGAGCGCTCCATCAGCGTGCGCGCGCACCACAGCGCCTCGAAGACAGGCACGGTGGGCTGCGGCCCGGAGCCGGGCTCCACGGAGAGCCGGTAGAAGCCCTGGGCGCGCTTGAACGCCTGCTGGGCCTCCTCGCTGCCCGTCAGCAGGCGCGGCTCCACGCCCTGGGTGGGCCGCTCGGTGTCGAAGCTCACCTCGACCCGGGTCCCCTCCGCGTGCACGGCGAACCCCTTCCCGCCCTCCTGCAGCGTGAAGCGCACGTCGTCCGACTCGAACGTCTGGCGCAGCTCCTCCTGAGGGATCGGCGCGGACGACTCGACGGCGAGGATGTAGACCACCCTCACAGGTGCTTCTCGATCTGGCGGAAGAGATCCACGCGATCCACCAGGTTGGTCAGGTAGTCCAGCTTGTCCGTCGGCAGCACGAGCACAGGAGACATCTTGTAGTGGCCGAACCACTCCTCATACAGGGCGTTCAGGCGCTTGAGGTAGAGCGTGGGGATGTCCTTCTCCATGACGCGGCCGCGCAGCCGGATGCGCTCCTTCAAGGTCTGCACCGGGCAGCGCAGGTAGATCATCAGATCCGGCGGGGTCAGCACCTGGGCCACCGTCTCGTAGAGCTCCCGGTACATCTGCCAGTCCCGCTTGTCGATGAAGCGCTGGCGGTGGAGGTTCTTGGCGAAGATCTCCGCGTCCTCGTAGATGGTCCGGTCCTGTAAGACGGTGCCGGGCTGGCGCTCCAGCTCGCGGTGCAGCCGGAACTTGTGGGTCAAAAAGAAGATCTGTGAGCGGAAGGCCCACGTCTTCATGTCCTTGTAGAAGTCGGCCAGGTAGGGGTTCTGGTCGTTCGGCTCGAAGTACGGCGTCAGGCCGTACTTGCGGCAGAGGAACGAGGTGAGCTCTGTCTTGCCGGCGCCAATGTTGCCCGCGACGGCGATGAACTTTTTCCTGGCCACGCCACCCTTGCTTGTAACCCCACCGGGCGACGCATACCAGCCCCAAAGGCATGGGATGACCGTGATAGAACCTGTCTCCCCTCCGGGGCGGCAGGGAGGCCCTCCGGGCAGGCCCGATCAACGAAGCCGCGCGCGGGCCCTGGGTATGGCAGGCTCTCACTCCCAAGCCTCGTATGCCACGTAAACTCTTCTGCATGTTCGTCGCGGGCGCGTGGTCGGCGTTCCTCTTCCCGTTCACGGCCTTGACCGCGCTGGTGCTCGGTGGGGACGCCACGGTGTGGATCTGCCGCCACCTGTGGTCGCCCGTCCTGCTGTGGGCCGGCGGCGCCCGCCTGGTGGTGCATGGCCAGGAGAACGTCGATCCCAAGCGCCCGACCATCTACGTCTCCAACCACCAGTCGACCCTGGACATCCCGGCGCACTTCGTCACCGTGCCGGTGCCCTTCCGCTACGTGGCCAAGAGCCAGCTGGGGTGGGTGCCCTTCATCGGCTGGTACCTCTGGCTGGCCGGGCACCTCTTCGTCGACCGCTCCAACCGGCAGGCCGCGATCAGCTCGCTGCAGCGGGCCGGGCAGAAGATCCGCGGCGGCACCAGCATCTTCCTCTACCCGGAGGGCACGCGCTCGCCGGACGGGCGGGTCCTCCCCTTCAAGAAGGGGCCCTTCGCGCTGGCGCTCGAGGCCCGCGTGCCCATCTGCCCCGTCACCATCGAGGGCACGGGCTCCATCATGCCCAAGAACTCCTGGGACATCGTCCCTGGCCCTGTCCACGTGAAGATCGGCAAGCCCATCGACACCACGCCCTTCGCCGCGGATGACCGCGAGGGGCTGGCGCGTGCCGTCCGGGAGGTGATCATCGCCCAGAGCCTGGAGCTCGGCGGCAAGGGCGGGGATCTCGAGGACGCCGTCGCTGCCGCGGGGCACGAAGGCTTCCGGCAACAGTCCCCCTCTGCCCCGAAGAACTCCTGACCTTGACCGTGAAGCCCCCCACCCTCCGCCGCACCTCCCTGCTCCGCCGCTCCACCCTCGCCGCCGTGCTCGGCTGCGGCCTGCTCACGGGTTGCCAGCACGGCTCCTCGATGGAGCGCGTCCTCGGCCCGCGCGATCAGGCCCGCGTCTACATGGAGCAGAACCAGCCGGCCAAGGCCCTGACGCTGCTGGAGGAGCTGCACGCCAAGAGCCCGGACGATCTCGACGTGGCGCGCGCCCTCACGGAGGCGCAGGTGAAGTCGGGCCGGACGGACGCCTGGATCGCCGAGCTCCAGCGCCGCAACACCCAGACCGAGCGGGCGGTGAACCACTACATGCTGGGGCTGGCGTACTTCACGCGGGCCTCGGATGCCGGGGCGCCCGCGGTGGCCGCCTTCGAGCGCGCCATCGCCCTGGCGCCGAGCGAGGCCGAGTTCCACTACCGCCTCGGCATCGCCCTGCTGGAGTCCGAGCAGTACACCGCCGCCCTGGGCCCGCTGCGCCGCGCCGCCGAGCTGGCCCCGGATCGCGCCGCGGTCCGGCTCCCACTGGCCAAGGCGCTGCACCGGACCGGGGACAGCGCCGGCGCCGTGGCCGCGCTGAACGCCGTGGTCCGCGCCGCGCCCAGCCCCTCGGAAGTGACGACGGCGCGGGCGCTGATGAACCAGATCGCGGACCCCTTCAACAGCTTCCCCAAGGCCGCCGAGGGCAAGCTCGAGGAGGGCATGCGCTTCCTCCAGGAGCTGGACGTCCCCCAGCAGGCCATCCTCGCCTTCGAGGAGATCCTCCACGACTACCCGGATCTGGCGGTGGTGCATGCGCTGCTGGGGCTGGCCTACCAGCGGCTGGATGACGCGGGGCGGGCGGTGGACGAGTTCAAGCAGGCCATCGAGCTCGCCCCCAGGGACGGGAAGAACTACTTCTACATGGGCGAGCTGTACCTCTCGCGCCAGCGGGCGGAGGCGGCCCGGGAGGCCTTTGGCAAGGCGGTGGCCTTCAACCCGCTGCTGGACGAGGCCTGGTTCCGGCTGGGGAACCTGAGCCTGGACCGGCGGGATCTCAAGGCGGCCCGGGAGGCGTTCCAGATCCTGACCTGGCTCTCGCCGGATGCGGTGCCCCCGCGTGGCCAGCTGGCGGTGGTGTACCAGCTCGAGGGGGACTTCCCGGCGGCCGAGCGCGAGCTGCGGCATGTGGTCGAAAAAGACCCGGAGAACATGGAGTTCGCCCTGCGGCTGGGGCTGCTGTTTGCCGAGCAGACGCAGCGGACCCGGAAGCCGGAGGAGCGCCGGGCGGCGGGCGAGGAGGCGGAGAAGTGGCTCCTGAAGGTCCTGGAGGAGCAGCCGGACAACGCGCTGGCCTCGCGGGCGCTGCAGCAGGTGAAAGCAACGGAGTAGCCACCAGGCGGTCCACGCCTCTACACTGCTGAGTCGATGAGCGACGGTCGCAAGGTGCCTGAACACAACGCTCCGCCGGCGGAGTCCTCGGACTCTTCGGTGGATCCTCAGCGCACGGTCTCCAGCCCTGGCATGCCGCGCGTGCCCACCAACCCGGGCATGCCGCGAATCCCCACCAACCCGGGCATGCGGGCGATCAGCGCGGCGCGCACGGGCCCGACCGAGAAGAAGGCCGAAGGCCAGGTGGGCAAGCGGATCGCCTCGGAGGCCTCGAATCAGTTCCTCAACGGCCTCTCGATGCTCAAGGAGATGTTCCAGGACTTCCAGTCCTCGGATCGCTTCTTCAAGGCGAAGGCGGGCATCGTCGGGGGCTGGGCGTTCGTCTCGCTGCTGAGCATCATCATCGCCTGCCCGGGCCAGGGGGTGAAGACGGCGGAGCTGGGCGCGCGCGTCATCGTGCTGCCGAACTCGGAGCGCCCCAAGGCTGCGCCCAGCCTGCACGTCACCAACACGGATGAGGACCCCTGGGAGAACGTCATCTTCACCGTGAATGGCAAGTACAAGGCCATCGTGGACAAGATCGGCGCCGGAGGCGACTACACCCTCACGCCCAAGAACCTGATGGGCCCTCTCGGTCCCATGCCTGGTGACGAGCGCTTCATCAGCGCGGAGATGAAGACGGACGACGGCAAGGCGGAGCTGGTGAAGGACGGCCAGGCCGTCGGCGAGTAGCCTCGGCGGCCCCCAGAGAACACGAAAGCGCCCTTCCCCTGCGGGAAGGACGCTCCGTGACAGCGACGGCGTGAAAGCCGGGCGGTTAGCCCTTGCTCTCCTCGGTCTTCGCCTCGCCCTCAGCCTCGCCACCCTCGGCAGCGGCCTTGCCCGGACGATCCACCAGCTCGAGCAGCGCCATCTCGGCGGCGTCACCGCGGCGGAAGCCGAGCTTGATGATGCGGGTGTAGCCGCCCTTGCGGGTGGCGTAGCGATCCTTGTAGGTGCTGAAGACCTTCTGGAGGACGTTCTTGTCCTTCACGATCCGGGAGGCCAGACGGACATTGGCCAGACCGCCGCGCTTGCCGAGCGTGATGATCCGCTCCGCCATCTTCCGGGCCTCCTTTGCCTTGGGGACGGTGGTGCGGATGGCCTCGTGCTCGAGCAGCGAGGTGACCATGTTGTTGAGCATCGCGAGCCGATGCGGCGTGGTGCGGTGAAGCTTCCTCTGTCCAACCCTGTGGCGCATGTCCGTGACTCCGGAGCCTTTCGGGCTCCACCACTCCGGCCGTATCAGGTACCGGGTGGGAAGAGCAGACCCGACACAGAGGTCCGCTATTGCCAATGGGCCCCACACTGAAGGTGGTGGGCCCCCTCTGCCCGCGCCGCGTGAGACCGTGTCACGGCGCGGGTGGAGGTACTACGGAAGCACTAGGCCTTGGGAGCCGCGCTGGCGGCCGGGGGAGGCGCCGCCACCGGAGCCTGCTTGGGCGGCCAGTTCTCCAGCTTCATGCCGAGCGACAGGCCCATCTCCGCCAGGATCTCCTTGATCTCCTTGAGCGACTTGCGGCCGAAGTTCTTCGTCTTGAGCATCTCGGCCTCGGTGCGCTGCACCAGGTCGCCGATGGTCTTGATGTTGGCCTGCTGCAGGCAGTTGGCCGAGCGCACCGAGAGCTCCAGCTCATCCACCGAGCGGAAGAGGTTCTCGTTGAGCTTGGCCTCCTCCTTCGGGGCCTCCACCGCCACGGGCTCCTCGGTCTCGTCGAAGTTCACGAAGACCGAGAGCTGCTCCTTGATGATCTTGGCCGCGTACGCCACGGCGTCCTGCGGGGTGACGGAGCCGTCCGTCCACACCTCGAGGCCCAGCTTGTCGAAGTCGGTGACCTGGCCGACGCGGGCGTTGGTGACCTGGTAGTTCACCTTGCGCACGGGCGAGAACAGCGAGTCGATGGGGATGGTGCCGATGGGCGAGCCCGCCACCTTGTTGGAGTTGGCCGGCACGTAGCCACGGCCGCGGCGGCACGTCAGCTCCATGCGCACCTTGCCACCCTCGGACACGGTGCAGATGTGGTGGCCGGGGTTGAGGATCTCCACGTCCTGGTCAGCGATGATGTCGCCGGCCTTGATCTCCTTGGGGCCCTCCGCCTCGATGCGCAGGGTCTTCGTCTCGTTCGTGTGCATCCGAAGGAGGACTTCCTTCAGGTTCAGCACGATGTCCGTGACGTCCTCGGCGACCTCGGGGATGGTGGTGAACTCGTGATCCACGCCCTCGATCTTCACCGAGGTGATGGCGGCGCCCTGCAGGGACGACAGCAGCACGCGGCGCAGCGAGTTGCCCAGCGTGGTGCCGAAGCCGCGCTCCAGGGGCTCGGCCACGAACTTGCCGTAGGTGCCCGTGAGCGAGTCCTGATCCACTTCCAGCCGGCGCGGCTTGATGAGGTCGCGCCAGTTCTTCGCGATGAACGTGTCAGCCATGGTGTTGCTCCTCGAGGCGCACTCCACCACCGACATACCCGCCAGAGCGGCAGGAGGATGGAGACGCGGGGGGTACGACGAATAACCGAGGCCGGAAGTACCGGCCAGAAAGAAGCACGACGCCCCGGCGGAGGCCGCCAGGGCGCCTGAAGCAGGGAGGCAGGCCCTTGAGGGGCCTCAAGCCTACTTGGAGTAGAGCTCCACGATGAGCTGCTCTTGGATCGGCATGGTCAGGTCCTCGCGGTTCGGCACCGTCTTCACGGTCCCCTTGAAGGCCTTCTTGTCCAGGTCGATCCACTGCGGCACACCGCGGCGGTCCACCGTCTCCAGCGCCTCGGAGATGCGGAGCACCTTGCGGCTCTTCTCGGCCACCTCGACGGCGCTGCCCGGCTTCACCGCGAACGACGGGATGTTCACCCGCTTGCCGTTCACCTTGAAGTGGCCGTGGCGCACCAGCTGGCGAGCCTCGTTGCGCGTGTCCGCGAAGCCCATGCGGAACACCACGTTGTCCAGGCGGAGCTCCAGCTGCTGCAGGAGGTTCTCACCCGTCTTGCCCTTGGCCGCGGACGCGCGGTGGTAGTAGCCGCGGAACTGGCTCTCGAGCAGGCCGTACATGCGCTTGACCTTCTGCTTCTCGCGCAGCTGCACGCCGTAGCCGGAGAACTTCACGCGGCCCTGGCCGTGCTGGCCGGGAGGATACGGGCGGCGCTCGATGGCACACTTGTCCGTGTAGCAGCGATCGCCCTTGAGGTACATCTTCAGGTTCTCGCGCCGGCAGATGCGGCAGGCGCTGGCGGTGTAACGAGCCAAGGAACTTCTCCTTCAGAGGTGGTCTGGGGCCCTGCCCTCTCGAGCAGGACCCGGATGGGGGTATTAGACGCGGCGGCGCTTCGCCTGACGGCAGCCGTTGTGCGGGATGGGCGTCACGTCGCGAATCAGGGAGATCTTCAGGCCAGCGGCGGCCAGCGCGCGCAGCGCGGACTCGCGGCCAGCGCCCGGGCCCTTCACCAGCACCGTCACCGTCTTCAGGCCGTGCTCCATGGCCTTGGCGGCGGCGTCACCGGCGGCAACCTGCGCGGCGAACGGGGTCGACTTGCGGCTGCCCTTGAAGCCACGGGCGCCCGCCGAGGACCACGAGATCACGTTCCCGGACACGTCCGTGATCGTGATGATGGTGTTGTTGAACGTGGACTGGATGTGGACCACGCCGTTGAGGATGTTCTTCTTGCCCTTGCGCTTGGCCTTCTTCGCCGCGGCGGTCTCACCACCACCCTCGGGGGCAGCAGGGGCGGCGGCAGGGGTCTGGACTTCTTCAGCCATGAGAGTCGGTGCTCCTGAGAAGTAGATGATCGACGCCGGCACCTAGGAGGCGCCGGCGCTGGTGGAGGAACGGTTAGCGGCCCGCCGGAGCGGCCGGCTTGGCGCGAACGATGCCACGCTTCGGACCCTTGCGGGTGCGCGCGTTGGTGTGGGTGCGCTGGCCGCGGACGGGCAGGCCCTTGCGGTGACGCAGGCCCCGGTAGCAGCCCAGGTCCATCAGGCGCTTGATGTTCATCGTCACCTCGCGCCGCAGGTCACCCTCAACCTTGAGGTTGGCCTCGATGTACTCACGGATCTTGCGAGCCTGCTCGTCGGTCAGGTCCTTGGTCCGGGTCGGGAGTTCAATCCCCGCGTAGGCGCAGATTTCATGGGCGGTCTTGTTGCCGATCCCGTAGATGTACTGGAGCGAGATCACCGCGCGCTTGGCAGGCGGGAGATCGACACCGGCGATACGAGCCATCGTTACGTTCCTTCTTCAGTGGAGTTGGTCTGGAACCAACGGTTGCCCGTTAGCCCTGGCGCTGCTTGTGCCGCGGATTGGAGGCGCAAATGACGCGGACGATCCCCTTGCGGCGGATCACCTTGCACTTGTCGCAGATCTTCTTGACGGACGCCCGAACCTTCATGGCGCTACATCCTTCCTTCGTGAAATAAGAAAAGCCTGCAAGGGCCACCCGCCTGGAGCGGGGCCGGCCCGACTACTTCGCCCGGTACGTGATCCGTCCGCGAGTCAGGTCATAGGGCGACAGCTCGACCTTGACCTTGTCGCCCGGCAGGATTCGGATGAAGTGCATCCGCATCTTACCGGAGATATGCGCGAGCACCTTGTGGCCGTTGTCCAGCACCACACGGAACATCGCGTTGGGCAGGGGCTCCATCACGGTCCCCTCAACTTCGATCGAATCATCCTTCGGCAATCGAAAACCCTCTTCCGGACCACTGAACTCTTGGAAGCGCGGCGGGATAGCACTTTGGTCCCGAAGTGGCAAGTACCCAGTTGTGCCTGCTCCAAACCTCTACCAACCCCTCATGATAACAACGTATTTCACCCAGCGTCAGGCCCTGTCAGGGCCTCCGGGTGAGCACCTCGGGGCCATGGTCCGTGATCAGCACGGTATGCTCGAAGTGCGCGGAAAGCTTGTGGTCGAGGGTGACTGCCGTCCAGTCGTCCTCGAGTAGCGCTACCTCGGAGGTTCCCAGGTTGACCATCGGCTCGATGGCAATCGTCATCCCGGGGCGGAGCTTCATGCCTGAACCAGGCTCACCGTAGTTGGGCACCTCTGGCTTCTCGTGGAGCTTGCGGCCGATCCCGTGCCCCGTGAAGCTGCGCACCACGGAGTACCCGCGCGCCTCCACATAGCTCTGAACCGCGTGGCTGATGTCGCCGATCCGGTTGCCCGGCGCCGCCGCGGCAATGGCCTTCTGGAGCGACTCCCGGGTGGCATCCATGAGCGCCCGGGCCTCCTTGCTCACCTTCCCCACCGGCACCGTGCGCGCCGAGTCCCCGAAGAAGCCTCGGTAGACCACCCCGAAGTCCAACTTCATCAGGTCCCCCGCGATCAGCTTCCGCTTCTTCGAGGGGATGCCGTGTACGACTTCCTCGTTAATAGACGCACACAAGCAACTGGGGAAGCCAAGGTAGCCCTTGAACGCTGGCTTGGCACCCTTGGCGTAGATGAGCTTCTCGGCCAGCGCGTCCAGGTCCCACGTGGTGACGCCGGGGGCTACGGCCTTCTCGAGCTCGTCGAGGATCTCGCACACGATCCGGCCGGCCTCACGCATGAGGGCGATCTCGGCCGCGTTCTTGATCTCGACCTGGGCCATGGGCGTCTACACGGGGTGTGGGAGGAAGAACGCAGGAGCCAGGGGGCGCCACTCCACTCCAGGCGCCCGCCTGCCTGCCCCCCTCCACTCAGGCCTTGCCGATGGCGGCCTTGATCTCCGCGTAGATGCCGTCGGGGCTGCCCACGCCGTCGATGCTCTTGAGCAGTCCCTTCTTGGCGTAGAAGTCCTTCAGCGGGGACGTCTCGGCGTCGTACTTCTGGAGCCGCTTCTCGATCACCGCGGGGTGATCGTCCTCGCGCTGGACGAGGCCCGCGCCGCACTTGTCGCAGTACCCGGCCCGCTTCGGGGGGTTCTGGTAGACGTGGTAGACGCTGCCGTCCACCGGGCAGGAGCGCCGCCCGGAGCCGCGCTCGATGAGCTTGGCGTGGGGCACCTCGAGCGAGACGACGGCTTCAATCTTCTTGCCGTTCTTCGCCAGCATCCGGTCCAGCGCATCCGCCTGGGGGATGGTGCGAGGGAAGCCATCCAGCACGAAGCCGTTGGCGCAGTCCGGCTGCTTGAGCCGCTCCTCGACGATGCCGATGACGATGTCATCCGGGACGTAGGCGCCCGCGGCCATCAGCGGCCCGGCGATCTTGCCCAGCTCCGTCCCATCCTTCACGGCCTTGCGGAGGATGTCCCCGGTGGAGATCTGCGGGATCTGGAAGTCCCGGTACAGATTCTTCGCCTGGGTTCCCTTCCCCGCGTTTGGCGGGCCCAACAGGATCAGGTTCATGTGCTCCTCTCAGCTCCTCCGAAGGAACGCACGGGAGGCCCGCGGCGCCAACCCTCCGAACTCGCCCCCGTGCACGACTGACTACCCCTGAACGACAAGGCGCCCCTCCCCGGCCATCCGGAGAGAGGCGCCCGTGAAACGAACCAGCGCCTAGGCAGCCACCCGCACCCGGCCGCGGATGCGTGGGCCGCGCGGCCCGGCGAAGCCCTCGTAGTTGCGGCTGATGAGGTGCCCCTCGATCTGCTGCACCGTGTCCAGCGCCACACCCACCACGATCAGCAGCGCCGTGCCACCGAACGAGAAGCGCACCCCCAGCACGTTGGTGATGATGGAGGGGATGACGCAGATGAGGGCCAGGTAGACGGCGCCGCCGAAGGTGATGCGGTTGAGCACGCGCTCGATGAAGTCCGCCGTCTGCCGGCCGGGGCGGATGCCGGGGATATAGCCACCCTGCTTCTTGATGTTGTCGGCCACGTCATCCGGCCGGAACGTCAGCGCGGTGTAGAAGTAGGCGAAGAAGATGATGAGCAGGACGAACAGCCCGTCATAGAGCCACGGGTTGCCCTCCAGGCCCTGGCGGAACGTGTTCAGGAAGGGGAACCAGGTACCCAGCGTGGCCGGGAAGGACAGCAGCGCGCCGGCAAAGATGGGCGGGATCACGCCCGCGCTGTTCACCTTCATCGGGAAGTAGGTGGCCTGGCCCGCGAACATCCGCCGCCCCGCCATCCGCTTGGCGTATTGAACCGGGATGCGCCGCATCCCTCGCTCCACGTACACCACCACCGCGACCACCAGGAGCATGAAGACGCCCAGCGCCACCAGCGCCGCGGACTCGAGGGCACCCTGCGCCGTCAGGTCAAAGACCTGCTTCGCGGAGGGGACCAGGCCCGAGATGATGCCGGCGAAGATGATGAGCGAGATGCCGTTGCCGATGCCGCGCTCGGTGATGCGCTCGCCCAGCCACATGATGAAGGCAGTGCCGGCGGTGAGGCTGATCACCGTCATGAAGGTGAACCACGCGCTGTCATCCGGCACGACGATCTGGTTGAAGCCGCTCTGCCCCGCGTCGCTGCGGCCCAGCGAGGCCAGCCAGCGAGAGATGCCGATGCCCTGGATGACAGAGAGGACGATGGAGCCGTAGCGGGTGTACTGGTTGATCTTCTGCCGGCCCGCCGCGCCCTCCTTCTGCAGCCGCTCCAGGCTGGGGATGACCACCGCCAGGAGCTGCATGATGATGGAGGCTGACACGTACGGCATGATGCCCAGGCCGAAGATGGACATCTGCTCCAGCGCTCCGCCGGAGAACAGATTGAACAGCGACACCAGGCCGCCCGACTGCTTCTGGGCGTCCATGAACGCGTTCATCGCCGCGCGGTCCACACCCGGCGTGTTGATGAAGATGCCCAGGCGGTAGACCGCGAGCAGCACCAGCGTATACGCGAGCCGGTTGCGCAGCTCCGCGATCCGGAAAATGTTGGCGAAGGCATTCAGAGCCACGACGGAGCCATCCCCTTCGAAAAGTCCTGATAGAACGACAGCGCCCCTATCCACGAAGGAGAGGGGCGCGTGAGCCTACACAAGCGAACCGGCGCGCACCACCCAAAGTGAAGCGCGGCCCGGCACGGCTAGGCGGTCGGCTGCTTGGGGGCCTTGACGCCCTTGCCTGCATGCGCCTTGGCGGCGGCCTCGGGCTTGTGGGCCACCAGCGGGAGCACCTCCACCGCGCCGCCCGCCTTCTGGATGGCCTCCTGAGCCTTCCCAGAGAGCTTGTGCACCCGGACGGTGAGCTTCTTGGAGAGCTCGCCCTGGCCCAGCACCTTCACGCCGTCGTGGCGGCCCTTGACCAGGCCCTTGGCCTTCAGCGCGGCCTCGTCCACCGTGGCGCCCGCGTCGAACGCGTGCTCCAGGTCCGCCAGGTTCACCACCGCGTAGATGATGCGGTTGGGCGGGTTGAAGCCGAACTTCGGCAGCCGGCGCTGCAGGGGGCTCTGGCCGCCCTCGAAGCCCTCGAACCGCATGTTGCCGGAACGAGCCTTCTGGCCCTTGCCACCGCGGCCGGCCGTCTTGCCCAGGCCGCTACCCTGGCCACGGCCCACCCGCTTCTTGCGGTGCCACGAGTTGTGCGGCCGCTTCAGGTTGTTGAGAGTCGTCGACATCTTGAGGTCCTCGCGCGCGGCAGCCCCTCACGAGGCCCCGCGGAATGAATCCGTGCTAGCTCTTGGCCGCCTGGGCCCGAGCCCTGTCACGCACGGCGATCTTGCGCGGCTTGCGGCGCTTGGGCGCCGGAGCCTCCTGGCTCACCACCTCGCTCGACACGAGGTGCTTCACCTTGAACACCAGGCCGCGGTTGGACGGAGTGTCCTTCAGCAGCCGCTCGTCCCCGAACTTCTTCAGGCCGAGCCCCTTGATGGTGTCCACCATCTCCTTGGAAGAGCCCGAGAAGCTCTTCACCAGCTTCACCTTGAGCGCCATGACTAGGTCCTCGCCTCGCCGGCCAGCTTGGTCGACTCCACGTCCTTGCCACGCAGGCGGGACACCTGCTCGGCGGAGCGCAGCCGCTTCAGGCCCGCCATGGTGGCCTTCAGCACGTTGTGGGGGTTCCGCGAGCCCTGGCTCTTGGTCAGGATGTTGCGGATGCCCGCCGCCTCGAGGACCGCGCGCACCGCACCACCGGCGATGACGCCCGTACCTTCACTGGCCGGCTTGAGCAGCACCCACCCGGCGCCGAAGTGCCCCAGCACCTCGTGCGGGATGGTGTGACCCATCAGCGGGACGCGGAAGAGGTTCTTCTTCGCGTTCTCGCCACCCTTGCGGATGGCCTCGGGGACCTCATTGGCCTTGCCCAGGCCCACGCCCACATGGCCGTTGCCGTCGCCCACCACCACGAGGGCGGCGAACGAGAACCGGCGGCCACCCTTCACCACCTTGGCCACGCGGTTGATGTTCACCACGCGGTCGGTGAGGTCCAGGTCGTTCGGATTGATCGGAGTTGCCACTTGGAGAGCTTCCTTTCGAATTTCTTAGAACTTCAGCCCGGCCTCGCGCGCGGCGTCAGCCACGGCGGCGATGCGCCCGTGATACGGGAAGCCGTTGCGGTCGAACACCACCGCCTCGACATTGGCCGCCCTGCACTTGTCGGCAATCAGCTTGCCCACGCGCTTGGCGTCCGCCTTCTTGTCACCCTCGTCCTGGCCCTTGAGCTCCTTGGAGAGCGACGAGGCGTAGGCCAGCGTCTTGCCCGTGGAGTCATCCACCACCTGGGCGTAGATGTGCTTGAGGCTCTTGTAGACCGTGAGCCGCGGGCGCTCGGTGCTCCCCGAGAGCTTCTTGCGGATCCGGTTCTTCCTCTTGAGGCGCGCATCAACTCTGGACATGGCTGCTTTCTCTTCCTTCCGGCGGCGATGAGGCCTTCCGCCACCGGATGATCGGGGGACCCCTGAGGGGCCCGCGGGGTTGAACGTTCAGGGCACGGACGACGATTAAGTCGTACCGGTCTTGCCCTCCTTGCGGCGGACCTTCTCCTCGGCGTACTTGATGCCCTTGCCCTTGTACGGCTCGGGCGGGCGAAGCGCGCGGATCTTCACGGCGGCGGCCCCCAGGGCCTCCTTGTCCGCCGAGCGCAGGGTGAGATCCACCGTCGGGAGGCTCTCCTCGGTGCGGGCCGTCTTGTCCACCTCGGCCGTCACACCCTCCGGCAGGTTGAACACCACCGGGTGCGAGTAGCCCAGCGCGAACTGGATGGCCTTGCCCTTGACTTCGGCGCGGAAACCGACGCCGCGGATGCTCAGGCGGCGCTCGAAGCCCGTGCTCACGCCCTTGGCGGCGTTGGCCAGGATGGTGCGGGCCAGGCCGTGCAGGCTCCGGGCCTCGCGCGAGTCATCCTCGCGGACCACCAGCACGTTGCCGTCCTTGATCTCCACCTTCACCTTGGCGGGGAGGTTGACGGACAGCTTGCCCTTGGGCCCCTCGAAGTTGACCTTCTTGCCGGCGATGATCGCCTTCGTCTTGTCGCCCAGCTTGATCGGCAGTTTTCCAATGCGACTCATGATGGCCTCGTAAGGTCTGCCCGGCGCGCGCCCCTTCCGGGCCGCAGCACCAGGCAGCTGGCTAGTAGACGGTGCAGAGCAGCTCGCCGCCGAGGTTCTGCTTGCGCGCCTCGCCGTCGGACAGGATGCCCTTGGAGGTGGAGAGCACGGCGATGCCCATCCCGTTGAGCACGCGGGGGATGTCGCGCACGGGGACGTAGCGGCGCAGGCCCGGCTTGGACACGCGGCGGATGCCGGTGATGGCGGAGCTGCGGTCCGGACCGTACTTCAGCTGAACGGTGATCTCGTTCTGCGGCTTGGTCTCGTGAATGGTGTAGTCCCCGATATATCCCTCGTCCTTGAGGACGCGGATGATCTCGACCTTCATCTTCGAGTGGGGAATGACAACCTTGTCGTGCCGCGCACGCGAGGCGTTGCGCAGGCGAGTCAGCATGTCGCCGACAGGATCATTGACCGGCATGGGTGACAACCTTCCAGGCGGGGGACTCCAAGGCACCCCGCGACTTCGACCGCCACGCCTGCCGGGCCCATCCCGGGGGTTCGCCGCGATCGCACTGCTCTGACGTTTCGGCGCCGCGGACGGCGCCAGGGAGCCGGGGCAACACAGGCCCCGGGCACCCTCTTCCGGCTACCAGGACGACTTGGTGACGCCGGTGATCTCACCGCGCAGCGCACGCAGGCGCAGGCAGATACGGCACATCTGGAACTTGCGCAGGAAGGCGCGCGGCCGGCCACACAGCGGGCAGCGGTTGTACTTGCGCACGGAGAACTTCGGCTTGCGCTTTGCCTGGGCGATCTTGGAGAGCTTGGCCATGGAGCTTGGATTCCTTGCGAGTTACTGGCGGAACGGCAGGCCGAAGTGCTTCATCAGCGCCAGGCCCTGCTCGTCGTTGCGCGCGGTGGTGACGAAGCTGATGTTGAGCCCCTTCACCTTCTCGATCTGGTCGTAGTTGATCTCAGGGAAGATGATCTGCTCGCGGACACCGAGCGTGTAGTTACCATTCCCGTCGAACGCCTTGGGGGACACGCCCTTGAAGTCACGCACGCGCGGCAGCGCGACGGAGACCAGGCGGTCCAGGAACTCGTACATCCGGTCGCCGCGCAGCGTGACGGCGCAGCCGATGGCCTGGCCCTGGCGCAGCTTGAAGTTCGCGATCGACTTGCGAGCGCGGGTCACCACGGGCTTCTGGCCGGTGATGGCGCCCAGCTGGTCCACCGCGGACTCGAGGATCTTGTTGTTGGCGAGCGCCTCGCCCAGACCCATGTTGACGACGATCTTCTCGAGCCGAGGCACCTGCAGAGGGTTCTTCAGGCTCAGCTCCTTCATCAGAGCAGGCACGCCCTCCTTGCGGTAGCGCAGCTTCAGCCGCGCCGGCCCCACCTTCAGGCCCTCCTCGATGTTGGCCGCAAAGCCCGCCTTCTTGACGTCGTCCTTCTTGCGGCCCTTCTTTTCCTTCTTTTCCTTCTTCTCGGCCTGGTCGGCCTTCTTCTCATCAGCCATGTTCAAGTCCTCTGCTTCGGAGCGCCGTCGTGGACCCAGCGGCCCCGATCAGTACATCTGGAATCTTCAGAAACACCGAGAGGGCCCCAAGACTTCGGGCCCTCGTGTAAGCCTGCCTGCCCGCCCCTGGCCTCGGGTGGCCAAAGGGCGCGCATACATGCCCCAACCCGGTTACCTAGTCAATCAGGGCGTCGCAGTTCTTGCAGAACCGCTTCTTGGTGTCCCCATCCGCCCGGACGCCCACCCGGGTCGGCTTGTCGCACTTGGTGCAGACGACCTGGACGTCCGAGAGGGCGATGGTGCCCGCCTTCTCGATGATGCCGCCCTCGGGGCTCTGGGCCGTCTTGCGCATGTGGCGCTTGACCATCCGCAGCCCCTCGACCGTGACGCGACCGGCGTCGTGGTCAATCTTCAGCACCTTGCCGCGCTTGCTGGCAGGGGTCTTCTCCGAGCGCTCGGCGCCCGAGATGACCTGCACGGTGTCTCCAACCTTGAGCTTCTGCATGGCTTCCTCTCTTGCGGCTCGCCTGCGGGCCTGATGTCCTAGAGGACTTCCGGCGCGAGCGAGATGATCTTCATGAACTTGCGGGCGCGCAGCTCGCGGGCCACCGGCCCAAAGATGCGCGTACCAATGGGCTCCATGTCCTTGTTGATGAGGACGGCGGAGTTGCCATCGAACTTGATGTAGCTGCCGTCCGGGCGGCCCACCTCGGCCTTGGTGCGGACGATGACGGCCTTGGCCACGTCACCCTTCTTCACCTTCGAGTTGGGCAGCGCCTCGCGGATCGACACGACGATCACGTCGCCGATGGACGCATACTTGCGCTTCGAGCCGCCGAGCACCTTGATGCAGAACACCTTCTTGGCGCCCGAGTTGTCGGCAACGTCGAGCACGCTCGTCATCTGAATCATCTGGAAGTCTCCTCTAAGGTCCTACGGCAGCTCCGCCCGGCGAGGACGGCGCTGCGCGGCTCGAGCCGCCCGCGGGCCCAGGGGCCGCGAGCCCACCTGGCTCAGACGTTCTTGCTCTTCTCGATCACCTCGACCACCCGCCACCGCTTGTCCTTCGAGGCCGGCTTGGTCTCGGCGATGCGGACGCGATCACCCTCGTTGATGGTGATCTTCTTCGGGTAGTCGTGATCCTCGACGTGCGCCTTGTACTTCTCGCGCATGCTCAGGATCTTGCCGTACTTGGCGTGCGGCGCGCGGCGCGAGACGGTGACGATCACCGTCTTCTGCATCTTGTTCGAGGTGACGATCCCCACGCGCGTCTTGGGACGGCCACGGGAGGAGGTCGCGGGAGCGGAGGTGGTCGGGGTCTCTTCAGCCATCGTGAATCTCGCCTGTCAGTCAGTGTTCCCGGGACGTCCCGGTGGTGGCGCCCCTTTCCGGGGCGCCGCCTGGTGCTACTTATCCGTGTTCTCGGGGGACCGCTTCTTCTCGGTCAGCACGGTGAGGATCCGGGCCAGGTCCTTGCGGTGCTGGGCGCGCTGGGCGGGGCTGTCCAGATTGCCCGTCCGCATGCTCAGCTGGTCCTGGAACAGCGTGCCGCGCAGCTCATCCGCGCGCCGCTGCAGGTCCCCCGCCGACAACTCCCTCAATTCCTTCGCAGTCGTCATCTTGAGTCTCCTGCCGCCAGCGCTAGATCGACAGCGCGCTGCGGTTCACGATCTTGGTGAGGACAGGCAGCTTGGCCTGCGCGAGCTTCAGCGCAGCGGTGGCCACCTCGGGCGTCATGCCCTCCATCTCGTAGAGGATGCGGCCCGGCTTCACCACGGCCACGTAGTACTCCACGCCGCCCTTACCGGTACCCATACGGGTCTCAGCGGGCTTCTTGGTGATGGGCTTGTCCGGGAACACCCGGATCCAGATCTTGCCGCCGCGCTTCACGTGGCGGGTCATCGCGATACGGGCCGCCTCGATCTGGCGCGAGGTGATCCACCCGGGCTGCAGGGACATGAGGCCATACTCACCATAGGTGAGGTCGCTGCCGCGGAAGGCCTTACCAGGGGTGCGGCCCTTGTGCATCTTGCGGTACTTGGTACGAGCAGGCTGAAGCATCGTCGGTGTCCTTCATCCCCGAAGGGGCACCCATGGGCGCCCCGGGGAGCTCAAGCTAGCGGTTGGAGGGCATCGGGGCCTGGCCGCCCTTACCCGGCAGAACCTCGCCGCGGCAGATCCAGACCTTGCAGCCAATCTTGCCGTACGTCGTCTTGGCCTCGGCGAAGCCGTAGTCGATGTCGGCGCGCAGGGTGTGCAGGGGCACGCGACCCTCGCGGTACCACTCGTAGCGCGCCATCTCGGCGCCGCCCAGGCGGCCGGAGCAGGCCACGCGGATGCCCTTGGCGCCGAACTTCATGGCCGTCTGCAGCGCCTTCTTCATGGCGCGGCGGAAGGCGATGCGGCGCTCGAGCTGGGTGGCGATGTTCTCGGCCACCAGCTGCGCGTCGGTCTCGGCCTTGCGGACCTCGACGATGTTGAGGAAGACCTCGTTCTTGGTGAACTGCTGCAGGTCCTTCTTCACCGTCTCGATGCCCGCGCCGCGCTTGCCGATGACGATACCCGGACGCGCGGTGTGGACGTTGACCTTCACCTTGTTGGCCGCGCGCTCGATCTCCACCTTGGAGACGCCCGCGTGGTTGAGCGACTTCTTCACGAACTCGCGGATCCGGATGTCCTCATGCAGCCACTGGGCGTAGTTCTTGTGCTCGAACCACTTGCTGTCCCAGGTCTTGATGACGCCGAGGCGGAACCCGATCGGATGTACTTTCTGTCCCAACGTGCTTCTCCTTAAAGATTGAAGGCCCGGAGGGCTACTTCTTGGCCTCGGCGAGCACCACGTGAACGTGAGCGCTCCTCTTGTTGATGCGGGTCGCGCGGCCCATGGCGCGCGGCATGTACCGGCGCTGGGTGGGGGCCTGGTCCACGGAGATGGTCTTCACGTAGAGCGTGTCCACGTCGACCTGGCCCTTGGACTTGTCCGTCGCGTTGGCCACGGCGCTCTTGATGAGCTTGGCCACCGGGGCGGACGCCGCGCGGGGAGTGAACTTGAGGATGTTCAGGGCAGCCTCAACGGGCTTGCCTCTGATGAGCGCAGCCACCGTGGAGAGCTTCCGGGGTGACATGCGGACGTTGCGCAGATGTGCAGTGGACTCCATCGTCATCTCCTAAATCGGTCCGGATTACTTCCCGGGGGCCTTGGCGACCTTCTTCTCCGCCGAGTGCCCACCGAAGGTCCGAGTCGGCGCGAACTCGCCGAGCTTGTGACCGACCATGTTCTCCGTCACGAAGACCGGGACGAACTTCTTCCCGTTGTGAACCGCGAAGGTGTGACCGACGAACTCCGGCAGGATAGTGGAGCGCCGCGACCACGTCTTCACGACCTTCTTCTGGTTCGTCTTGATCATGTCCTCCACCTTCTTGAGGAGATGATCGTCGACGAACGGTCCCTTCTTGATCGAACGAGCCATTTCAGAGTCCTTGGGCTACGAGCTACTGGCTGCGCGGTCCCTGCCGGCGCTTGCTCACGATGAACTTGTCGGTCCGCTTATTGGTGCGCGTGGTGAGACCCTTGGTCTTCTGGCCCCACGGCGACACCGGGTGCGGGTTACCCTGGCCAGACTTACCCTCACCACCACCGTGCGGGTGGTCGACAGGGTTCATCGCCAGGCCGCGGACGGTGGGCCGGATGCCCAGCCAGCGGCTCTTACCCGCCTTACCGATGCGGATGATCTCATGCTCGATGTTGCCGAGCTGGCCCACGGTGGCGCGGCACTCGATGAGCACCCGGCGCACCGCGCCCGAGGGCAGGCGCACCTGAGCGTAGCGCTCCTCCTTGGCCATCAGCTGGCCAGAGGTACCGGCCGAGCGGATGATCTGCGCGCCGCGGCCCGGCTTGAGCTCCACGTTGTGGATGATCGTACCCACCGGGATGTTGAGCAGCGGCAGGCAGTTGCCCGGACGGATGTCCGAGCTCGGGCCGGCGAACAGGGTGTCGCCCACCGTCAGGCCCACGGGAGCCAGGATGTAGCGCTTCTCGCCGTCCGCGTAGTGCAGCAGGGCGATGTTGGCGGTGCGGTTCGGGTCGTACTCGACAGAGGCGACCTTGGCCGGCACGCCATCCTTGTCCCGACGCTTGAAGTCGATGACGCGGTAGCGGCGCTTGTGGCCACCACCCTGGTGACGCCGGGTGATGTGGCCGTGAACGTTGCGGCCGCCCGAGCGCTTCAGCGGAGCGGTGAGCTTCTTCTCCGGCGTGTCCTTGGTGATGTCCGCGAAGTCGGACACCGTCATCAGGCGACGGGCGGCGGATGTCGGCTTGTACTTCTTGATGCCCATGGTGGTTTCCTCAGACGGTCAGCGCGGTGCGCCTAGGCCGTCCCTCCCTCGAAGAGCTCGATCTTGTCGCCCTCCTTGAGGGTGACGATGGCCTTCTTGTAGTTGGGGCGCTGGCCAATGCTCTTGCCGACGCGCTTCACCTTGCCGTGGACGATGTTGGTGCGAACGCCCTCGACAGAGACCTTGAAGAGGCTCTCGACCGCGCGAGCTACATCGATCTTCGTGGCCTTCTTGTCCACGATGAAAGAGTACTGGCGGAACTTCTCGCGGGCCTGGTCCAGCTTCTCGGTGATCATCGGACCCTTGATGACGTCGTGGAGCTTCATGACAGGGCCTCCTGAATGGCCTTGGCGGCCGCCGAGGTGAGCACCAGCTGCTTGTGGCGCAGCACGGACTCGAGGTTGAGACCCTCGGGCGGCAGCACGTCGAACTTGGCCAGGTTGCGCACGCTGCGGTGCAGGTTGGTGTTGCCCTTCTCGTCGATGACCAGGGCGTTCTCGAGCTTCAGGCGCTTGGTCAGTACGTCGAAGGCCTGCTTGCTCTTCGGAGCGTCCAGCTTGAAGCCGTCCACGATCACCAGGGCGTTCTCCTTGGCCCGGAGCGACAGGGCCGCGCAGAGCGCGCCGCGGCGAACCTTGCGGGGAGGACGGTAGGTGTAGTCCCGGGCCTTGGGGGCCATGGCCTTGCCACCGCCCACCCAGTGGGAGGCGCGGATGGAGCCCTGACGGGCGCGGCCGGTACCCTTCTGCTTCCAGGGCTTCTTGCCGCCGCCGCTGACGAGCGAGGTGTTCTTCACCCCGACCGTGCCGCGGCGCCGGTTGATCTGCTGCATCTTCGACACCTCATAGAGGAGGTGCGGGTTCGGCTCGGCGCCGAACACCTCGTCGGAGAGCTCGATCTCCGACACCTGCTTGCCATCCAGGTCGATTACCTTGAACTTCGCCATGACATTTCCTCGCGGGTCGGAGTGAAACCACTCCCGCCCTGCCCCGCTTCCTAGGACTTGATCTCCACGTCAACGCCCGCCGACAGATCCAGCTTCATCAGCGCATCCAGCGTCTGCTGGGTGGGCTCGAGGATGTCGAGCAAGCGCTTGTGCGTGCGGATCTCAAACTGCTCACGGCTCTTCTTGTCCACGTGCGGCGAACGCAGCACGGTGAACTTGTTGATGCGCGTGGGCAGGGGGATCGGACCGGCCACCTTGGCGCCCGTGCGCTTGGCCGTCTCAACAATCTCCCCGGCACTCTGGTCCAGGAGCTTCGAGTCGTACGCCTTCAGCCGGATGCGAATCTTCGTTGTCGCCATTTCGAAAAAACCTCTTAGACGGCCCCTAGCAGTGGAGGCGTTACGACCGACGTCCCCTGGATGTCACAGAGCCGTGCTTCAGACGAGGGGCGCGGCATGTACCACCACACCCCTCTGGTTGCAACTCTATTCCGTTAAACATCCCGGCAGACTTTTTCAGTCCACCGGGATGTAGTCGAACAACTTACTCGATGACCTCGGCCACAACGCCGGAGCCCACCGTGCGGCCACCCTCGCGGACGGCGAAGCGCAGCTGCGCATCCATGGCCACCGGGGTGATGAGCTCCACCTCGATGGCGATGTTGTCGCCCGGCATCACCATCTCCACGTTCTCCGGCAGCTTCACCGTACCCGTCACGTCCGTGGTGCGGAAGTAGAACTGCGGCCGGTACCCCTTGAAGAACGGCGTGTGGCGGCCACCCTCCTCCTTCGTCAGCACGTAGATCTGTGCCTTGAACTTGGTGTGCGGGGTAATGCTGCCCGGCTTGGCCAGCACCTGCCCACGCTCGATGTCCTCACGCTTCAGGCCGCGCACCAGCGCGCCGATGTTGTCGCCCGCGCGGCCCTCGTCCAGCAGCTTGCGGAACATCTCCACGCCCGTCACCACCGTCTTCTGCGTGGGGCGCAGGCCCACCACCTCCACCTCCTCGCCCACCTTGATAATGCCTCGCTCCACGCGGCCGGTGGCCACCGTACCACGGCCGGCGATGGAGAACACGTC
>Ga0255338_1001733_pt1 | contig 38063 bp, 42 predicted proteins | sample MeOH1_35cm_T4_19_FD_203715 | JGI IMG/M metagenome (GOLD analysis project Ga0255338, IMG submission 203715) | Sandy soil microbial communities from University of British Columbia, Vancouver, Canada - MeOH1_35cm_T4_195 | ecosystem: Engineered > Artificial ecosystem > Sand microcosm > Unclassified ...
GACCACCACGGAGGTCCTCAACACCCTTAAATCGCTTCCATCCCTACAATCAACCCCGCGCAACCCAGCGCCCGACCGAAATCGGTCACGTTCCCGGAATCACCGGTCACGTTCGCCGAAATACGCATCAGCATCTGTAGTCGTCAGGGTCGAGTTCTTCAAGCACTTGATCAATGCCGGGGTGACCTCGATCACAGTTCAGGCGCACCAGCAGGCACTTGTTGCGACTGAGCAAATGCTTGTACGAAACGAAGTCCACGTCCTTATAGGACGGGTCCTCCCGGTCAATCACCTCGAACCGATATTCATATTCTCTTGCGTACTTGTTGTACTCGGTAGAGATGATCCGGATTCTGAGTGCGCGGCCATCAAATGTGACGCAGCCTCGCTGGGTCTTGCGATCTGACCACTTGCGGGTTGTCTGGCTAATTGACGGTGGTTTGTTGAACGGCATCGCTGCCGACTTCTTTGCGAGCTTGTCGGCTGCTCGGTTATAGATGTTTGACTTGTGCCCCTTCACCCACCGCACTTCAACGCGAAGCGGGCACCCATTGACCTCCTTCTTTAGGCGCTTCCAAAGATCAATGTTCTTGACGGGCGTCCCATTCGCGCCACGCCATGCCCTCTTGGGCCAGACGTTCATCGCATTGACGAAGTTTTCAGTGACGTATTACCACACGCCTCGCAGTTCCCATTTGCGCGAAGCACTACTTCCGCTACCACCGCGGGATTCCTCATGAACACAGTCGTTTGGACGACGACTTTCCGTGGCTTCTTGGAATCTGTTTCCAGCAGGCTACGGCGGTCGTGATCGCTCATCTGAGCACATTCGCTTACCTGCCGCTCAAAGTCAGCGTGTAGTTCCACCAAGTCCATTGCACCAGTGCGACTTCTGTACTCGCGCGCGAAGCCATAGAGGAACGTCTCGTTCTCCGTCCAGCGACGATCATGTTGTTTCATCAGCTCCATGATCGAGTCTTGAATGCGGAACGGATCAATTCGATGAAAGTTTGCCAAGACGAGATCGAGCTTGGCAAAACGCAGCAGAGCCTTCTTTCGCGATGACGTTGACGCGATACGTACGCCGTGATCGCGGTACTCGGAGATCCAAAACCGACTGCGGCCACCTCCGGAGAGAACTTCGCTCCCAACGGGAAGTGCCGATTCAAGATCTTCGCGAGTGGGCATGGTGGGGTTGGTACTACGCCTAAAGGCGGCACAAAGACGGCGCAGCCGGCTTTGTGACGTCCGCCTCGATGAAGGGTTTAGGCGACGCTACTGAAGCCTCCACAATAGCCATATCGCAGTTCCTGTAGTGACGGTAATCACAATTGCGAAGGCGAGTTCCTGCATTGCAGACCGCGGGAATTTCGGTGGAGCTACCTGTCCTTGTGTGAGGCTCGATTCGGCTTGGCGAAAGCCCCACCAGGATGTTGCATTGATCCAGATCCGCAGAAGTGCTTGTATTCCAAGAAGGAGCACTAGGCCGACTGCAATAGCTTTTACTTGAGGCCAAACTGCAGGCCACGTGGGCTGCGCTCTCAACCAAATGACTCCACCCGCGAGCGTCGAAGTGATAGTGATGAACTGAGAGAGTGTCTCCAGTATCTTCTCATTGAGGTAGTTCTGCTGAGCCGTGACAAACTTGTACCGGTCGTCATTGATGCTCACGTTTCTCTCCTTGTACGAGTGATCTCCGTTGTGTGGGCTGTGTGGCCTAACTTGATGTCGGCGACGAAATATCCTGGCGATTCCAGGATATTCGACAAAACATCATATTGGCGACCTGCCGCTCGGACGGCACACGCCAGCGGAGAACACGCTCTGGCGAACCAAAACGTCTGTGGAATATGGCGCGCAATAAGCTGGCGCGCAGTGCTGGGCTGGCATCTCCCTCTCCTCAGTCCGCGTCACTGCGAATATCGTCGCAATCCTACCGCTTCGCAGCAGATAAGTACACAGTCAACGAGCGCCAGGGGAAATTGTGCTTGCCCTAAGCGGTCCGTCGTGGGGGACTGTTCATGGCCGGAAGCAGTCTTGCCTGTCGCTCGATGGTGACGATCGCCCGCGACTGGCACGCACACGGGTATTCGAGGTAGGAGGCAGTGCGAACGTGCACCGAGCGAGCTTCCACCGCCCGCATCTCAGTTGGCTCAGGACGCTCACACTGCGCTGCGCACATAGAGCATCCCGTGGTGCAGGAAGGCAGAAGGCTCTGCCATACTGGTGCGACATACATCGTGTATTGGATTCGTTGATGATCTTCCAGAGAACAGCGTTGCTACATGCAAAGCAGCCGGCCTGCGTTGGCGCCCGCGCAGGAAGTTAGGTGCAGGACGTATAGGGGCCGCATTTGCTCTATATATGGAGTAATCGAGGGCTCTATAGTCATTGAGGCGGAATTAGACCAATACTCAAGACTCGATCGATACAGGCGCTCTAAGACATCAGCTTAGTTTGAAAGCGTTCGCACGATTATGAGAGTGCTCGACCGGCCTGCTCCTAAGGAAATCAACGGCTTACGCACGTCAATGCCATCACTATCACTATCAGCAGGGGCCTCCGAAGCCAAGGGTCGTGGGTTCGATCCCCGCCAGCCGCACCAGATGTCCCTTCTTTGCCAGCGAGTGCAACGCGGACATCGTGCGTGCTGGTGCCTCCGCCTTCCCTTCAGATATCCAATCCAGGCCAGTGCCACCCGCGCTCCATCGCGCAGTTGACGGTCGCGGGTTCGGGAGAGCTGCCTGCCAGGCGCAGGGCAGTGCGAGCGGCGGTTGGAGTCTGTTGCATCCCGTGATCGCCATAGTTCGCACCTTGCCTGCCGAAACGCTGGTGCCAGCATGCGCCTCCAACACCTTGAAGTTCCCGGCCGAGTATGGCGACCCATTCCCACCCCTATTCGTACACGGCGACGCAACTGTCTGCAAGGTGCCGGATGGGCGCGGTATGGGCGCTGCGGCTCATCTGGTCGTACCAGTGATGCGAGGCAGGGTGGCAATGACGCCATCGTCGTTTGGCGCGTTGCTGCTGCAGTTCAAAAAAAAACGCCCACCGGAAAGTGGGCGTCGTAGTAAGCGGAAACCGCTTTAATGTTGGTTGCGCGGGCAAGATTTGAACTTGCGACCTTTGGGTTATGAGCCCAACGAGCTACCAGGCTGCTCCACCGCGCGTCAAGATATAAATTATATCGCGAATGCTGCGCTTATTCCGCAGTAGGGGCTTCGCTGTCGATGGCAGTTTCGGGACGATCCACCAGTTCGACCAGGGCCATCGGCGCGTTGTCCCCGACCCGGAAGCCCATCTTCAGGATTCGCGTGTAGCCGCCCGGACGAGCCTGGTAGCGCGGTCCGAGTTCGCCGAACAGCTTGGTCACGATGTCGCGGTCGCGCAGGCGATCGAAGGCGAGTCGCTTGTTAGCAACCGTCGGCTCCTTGGCGAGCGTGATCATAGGTTCGACGACGCGGCGCAGTTCCTTGGCCTTGGGGACCGTGGTCTTGATGACTTCGTGCTGAAGCAGGGAATTCATCATGTTGCGCAACATGGCGAGCCGGTGCTCGCTCGTGCGGTTGAGTTTACGAAGGCCGTGGCCGTGACGCATGGTGTGTTCCTTTCCTTATCAATAAAAGGCAGCCGGATCAGGTACTGCCAGTTCACCACCGGAGCCTTGAAAAAGCCCCGTTCTTTCTGTTAACGCTTGTCGAGGCCAGCCGGGGGCCAGCTCTCCAGTTTCATGCCCAAGGTGAGGCCGCGAGAAGCGAGCACTTCCTTGATTTCGTTCAGGGACTTGCGCCCCAGGTTCGGTGTCTTGAGCAACTCGTTCTCAGTGCGTTGGATCAGATCGCCGATGTAATAGATGTTCTCGGCCTTCAGGCAGTTGGCCGAACGCACGGTGAGCTCAAGCTCGTCGACCGGACGCAACAGGATCGGGTCGAACTGCTGCGAACTGCGCTGTACCGGCTGGTCGAACGCGGCCAGTTCGCTGCCTTCGAGCTGGGCGAACACCGCGAGCTGCTCCACCAGGATCTTTGCCGAGGCGCGCACCGCGTCCTCGGCAGTGATGGCGCCATTGGTTTCAATCTCCACGACGAGCTTGTCGAGGTCGGTGCGCTGCTCGACGCGGGCGCTTTCGACGATGTAGCTCACGCGCTTGACCGGCGAGAACGATGCATCCAGCACGATCCGGCCGATCGACTTGGTCGGCTCGTCGGCGTAGCGACGCATCGTACCCGGCACGTAGCCACGGCCCTTCTCGACCTTGATTTGCATGTCGATTTTGCCGCCTTGCGACAGGTGGGCAATCACATGGTCAGGGTTGATGATCTCGACGTCGTGCGGGGTTTGGATGTCGGCGGCCGTGACGACGCCTTCGCCGTCCTTGCGCAGGCTCAGCGTGACTTCATCGCGGTTGTGGAGCTTGAACACCACGCCCTTGAGGTTCAGGAGGATGCTGACCACGTCTTCCTGAACGCCGTCGATCGATGAATACTCGTGCAGAACGCCAGCGATCGTCACTTCAGTCGCCGCGTACCCCACCATCGACGAAAGCAGAACGCGACGCAGGGCGTTGCCGAGCGTGTGGCCGTAACCGCGCTCGAAAGGCTCCAGGGTCACCTTGGCGCGGTTCGTGCCAAGCTGTTCCACATTGATGGCTTTGGGTTTCAGCAGGTTGGTTTGCATGCAGGACTTCCTCTCAATACCCCCGGCTCGTTACACCGGTAAGGCTGGTGAAGTGCCCTGCGCGCGGTGCCCCACGCGCAGGGAACAAAAAACTCAAGGACGAGGCGGCAAAGCTGCCTCGCTTTCTCATCCGCGACGCGCTATCGCGAATACAACTCGACGATCAGCGATTCGTTGATGTCGGCGGCGAATTCGTCGCGGTCCGGAACCTTTTTAAAGGTGCCTTCAGCCTTGTCGGCGTTCACTTCCACCCAGGCCGGAATGCCGACTTGCTGGGCGAGCTGCAGCGCCTCGACGATGCGGTTCTGCTTCTTGGACTTGTCGCGGATCGCGATCACGTCGCCGGTCTTGACCAGATACGACGGGATGTTCACCGGCTGACCGTTCACCGTGACTGCCTTGTGCGAGACCAGCTGGCGCGCTTCGGCACGGGTGGAGCCGAAGCCCATGCGGTAAACCACGTTGTCCAGGCGGGACTCGAGGATGAACAGCAGGTTGGCGCCGGTGTTGCCCTTGCGGCGGTCGGCTTCCTCGAAGTAACGGCGGAACTGGCGCTCCAGGATGCCGTACATCCGCTTGACCTTCTGCTTCTCGCGCAGCTGCAGGCCGAAATCGGACGTGCGTTGACCGGAAGTACGACCGTGTTGGCCGGGCTTTGAGTCGAACTTGGACTTGTCGCTGATGGAGCGTCGGGCGCTCTTCAGGAACAGGTCGGTGCCTTCACGGCGTGATAGTTTGGCCTTAGGGCCGAGGTAACGTGCCACTTTGCTTCCTTTGTCATCTCTGCCGCAGCCTGTCGCTACGGGAGCCGGAGACCCGTGGGTCGCCGGCGGTGGGCTTGGTTAAAAAACTTTAGATTCGACGGCGCTTCTGCGGGCGGCATCCGTTGTGGGGAACCGGGGTCACGTCGGCGATCGATGTGATGCGGATACCCAGCGCGGCCAGCGCGCGCACCGACGACTCGCGACCCGGGCCGGGGCCCTTGATCTCGACGTCGAGGTTCTTGATGCCTTGCTCAATTGCGGCGCGGCCGGCAACCTCGGAAGCGACCTGGGCGGCGAAGGGCGTCGACTTGCGCGATCCCTTGAAACCCTGGCCGCCCGAAGACGCCCACGACAAGGCATTACCCTGGCGGTCTGTGATCGTGATGATCGTGTTGTTGAAGGACGCATGCACGTGGCAAACGCCGTCAGACACGTTCTTGCGGACCTTCTTGCGCACGCGCTGGGCGGCGTTATTGGCGGGAGCTTTTGCCATGACTTATCTCTTTCCCGATTATTTCTTGAGGGCCTGAGCGGCCTTACGCGGCCCCTTGCGGGTACGCGCGTTGGTGCGGGTGCGTTGGCCCCGCATGGGCAGGCCGCGGCGATGGCGGAAGCCCCGGTAGCAACCGATGTCCATCAAACGCTTGATGTTCATGGTCGTTTCGCGGCGCAGATCGCCTTCGATGGTGAACTGGCCGATCTGGTCGCGAATCTTTTCCAGATCGCTGTCGGTCAGGTCCTTCACCTTCTTCGAATACGGAATGCCGGTGGCTTCGCAGATCTTGCGAGCGCGGGTGCGGCCAATGCCGAAAATCGCCGTCAGGCCGATTTCGGCGTGCTGATGCGGCGGAATGTTGATGCCAGCGATACGTGCCATGTTCGTCCTCTAAAACTCTGTGCTCAGCCTTGGCGCTGCTTATGGCGCGGATCCGTGCAGATCACGCGAACAATGCCCTTGCGGCGGATGATCTTGCAGTTGCGGCAAATTTTTTTGACCGAAGCCGAAACTCTCATGTCGTTCTCCTAAAACTCAATCTGGCCAAAAAGTTACTTAGCCCGAAACACAATCCGCGCCCGCGACAAGTCGTAGGGCGTCAATTCAACGGTGACTTTGTCACCAGGGAGGATCCGGATGTAGTGCATCCGCATCTTTCCCGAAATATGTCCGAGCACCACGTGCCCGTTCTCCAGCTTTACGCGAAACGTCGCGTTCGGCAGGTTCTCCACAACCTCACCCTGCATCTGGATGACATCGTCTTTTGCCATGTCGTTGTCAGCCGCCGAGCGAGGTCTTGAAATTGGCTTTCTTCAGCAGCGATTCGTATTGCTGCGACATCAAATAGTTCTGTACCTGGGCCATGAAGTCCATCGTCACGACCACAATGATCAGCAGGGAGGTACCGCCGAAATAGAACGGCACGTTGTACTTCAGGATCAGGAACTCCGGCAGCAGGCACACAAAGGTGATGTACACCGCGCCGGCCAGCGTCAGCCGGACCAGGATCTTGTCGATATAGCGCGCCGTCTGCTCACCCGGACGGATGCCGGGGATGAACGCGCCGCTCTTCTTCAAGTTGTCCGCGGTCTCGCGGCTGTTGAATACCAGCGCCGTGTAGAAGAAGCAGAAAAAGATAATGGCGCTTGCGTACAACATCACGTAGATCGGCTGACCAGGCGACAACGTGCCGGCGATATCCTTAAGCCAACGCATGGAGTCGCCAGTGGAGAACCAGCTCACCACAGTCGCGGGCAACAGGATGATCGATGATGCGAAGATCGGCGGGATCACGCCGGCCATGTTCAGCTTGAGCGGAAGGTGCGACGACTGGCCGCCATAAACCTTGTTGCCAACCTGCCGGCGCGCGTAGTTCACCAGGATCTTGCGCTGGCCGCGCTCGACGAACACCACGAAGTAAGTCACGAGGGCGACGAGCGCCACGATGAACACGGCCACGAGGATACTCATTGCGCCAGTGCGCACCAACTCGAGTAAACCACCGATCGCGCTGGGCAGGCCAGCCGCAATGCCCGCAAAGATCAGGATCGAGATACCGTTCCCGAGGCCGCGCTCGGTGATCTGCTCGCCCAGCCACATCAGGAACATGGTCCCTGCCGTGAGGCTGATGACTGCCGTCATGCGGAAGCCGAATCCCGGGTTCATGACCAGACCCGCCGAGCCTTCCAGCGCCATGGCGATGCCCAACGACTGGAACAGCGCCAAGCCCAACGTGCCGTAGCGGGTGTACTGTGTGATCTTGCGACGGCCGGCTTCGCCCTCTTTCTTTAGCTGCTCGAACGTCGGTACGACGTAGGTCAGCAACTGCATGATGATCGAGGCCGAAATGTACGGCATGATGCCCAACGCAAACACGGTGAAGCGCGAGAGCGCGCCGCCCGAGAACATGTTGAACAGGCTCAAGATGCCGCCCTGCTGACCCTTGAACAGCTGCGCGAGCTGGTCGGGGTTGATGCCAGGAACAGGGATGTGCGCGCCGATGCGGTACACGACCAGCGCAAGCAGTAGGAAGACCAGCCGGCGACGCAGGTCGCCGTACTTGCCGGTCTTCGCAATTTGTGCAGCGCTAGTTGCCACTATGACAGTCCTTCGGTTCTTTCAACTCAGGCCACACTGCCGCCGGCTGCCTCGATGGCAGCCTTGGCGCCGGCGGTCGCGCCGATGCCCGTCAGCTTGACGGCCTTCTTCAGCTCGCCCGACTTGATGACCTTGACAACCTTGATCAGCTCACCGACCAGGCCGGCTTGCTTGAGCGAGAGCAGGTCGACTTCCGAGGCGCCGAGGCGCTCGAGTGCCGCCAGCGTCACCTCCGCGTTGTACTTGCTGGTACGCGACTTGAAGCCGCGCTTGGGCAGACGTCGCTGCAGGGGCATCTGGCCGCCTTCGAAGCCGACCTTGTGATAGCCGCCCGCGCGGGACTTCTGCCCCTTGTGGCCGCGGCCGGCAGTCTTGCCAAGGCCAGAGCCGATACCGCGACCGACGCGGCGCTTCGCGTGTTTTGCGCCCGCTGCGGGCTTGATGCCGTTGAGTTCCATGTCGTTCTTTCAGCCCGGTAGGGTCAGAGGACCTTCACCAGGTAATCGATCTTGTTGATCATGCCGCGCACTGCAGGGGTATCTTGCAGTTCGCTCACGCTGTTCAGCTTGCGCAGGCCCAGGCCGCGCACCGTGTCGCGGTGCGATTGCTTGGTACCGATCGGGCTGCGGACCAGCTGGACCTTGACGGTTTTCTGTTGGCTTGCCATTTGAATTGCTCCGGTCAGGCGGCGAAGATGTCTTCGACCGACTTGCCGCGCTTGGCCGCCACTTCCGAAGGGGTGGTAGCGTTCTTCAGCGCGTCGAACGTGGCGCGAACCATGTTGTAGGGGTTAGTTGAACCGTGGCTCTTGGCCACGATGTCGGTGATGCCCATCACTTCGAACACAGCGCGCATGGGGCCGCCGGCGATGATGCCGGTGCCTCGGGGCGCTGGCGACATCATCACGCGTGCCGCGCCCCATTGGCCGTACACAGTGTGGTGGATGGAGCCGTTCTTGAGCGACACCTTGGTCATGTTGCGGCGCGATTCTTCCATCGCCTTCTGCACGGCGGCGGGCACTTCCTTGGACTTGCCCTTGCCCATGCCGACGCGGCCGTCGCCGTCGCCGACCACGGTCAGTGCGGCGAAACCGAGGATACGGCCGCCTTTCACCACCTTGGTCACGCGGTTGACCGCGATCATCTTCTCGCGCATCCCGTCTTCGGGACCGTCACCTTGGGTTTTTGCCTGAACTCTTGCCATGATGTGTTTCCGTGTCCGTTAGAACTGCAGGCCGGCTTCGCGTGCGGCATCGGCCAGCGCCTTGACGCGGCCGTGGTACGCAAAACCTGCGCGGTCGAATGCCACTTTCTCGACGCCGGCAGCTTTGGCCTTCTCGGCGATCAGCTTGCCCACCTGCTGGGCAGCGGCAGTGTTGCCGCCCTTGCCCGAACCGCCGAGTGACTTGCGCAGGTCGGCTTGCGCCGTCGAGGCAGTGGCCAGCACCTTGCTGCCGTCGCCAGAGATCAGCGAAGCGTAGATGTGCAGGTTGGTGCGGTTCACCGTCAGGCGCGCGACACCTTGCGTCGCAATGCGAATCCGGGTTTGACGCGCCCGGCGCAGACGCTGCTCTTTCTTGGTCAACATGCTGCAGCTCCTTATTTCTTCTTGGTCTCTTTGATCGTGATCTTCTCGTCCGCGTAGCGGATACCCTTGCCCTTGTAGGGCTCGGGCGGACGGGTTGCACGAATCTCAGCGGCCACCTGGCCCACGCGCTGACGGTCGGCGCCCTTGACCACGACTTCCGTAGGCGTCGGGGTAGCGACCGTAATGCCCGCGGGCATATCCATGTTCACGGGGTGCGAATAGCCGACCGTCAGGTTCAGCTTGGCGCCCTGCGCCTGGGCCTTGTAGCCCACACCGACCAGCGACAGCTTCTTCTCGAAACCTTTGGTCACGCCCACCACCATGTTGTTCACCAGCTGGCGCATCGTGCCGCTCATAGCGTTGGCTTCGCGCGAATCGTTCGCGGGAACGAAGCTCAACTTGCCGCCTTCGCTGGTTACCTTGACCAGGGCGTTCTGGGCCAGCGACAGCGCGCCGCCCGTGCCCTTCACGTTAATCTGGTCATCCTTGATCTGCACATCCACGCCTTGCGGGACGGCCACTGGCATTTTTCCGACTCGGGACATTTGTAGGTTCCTTCCCTTAGGCGACGTAGCAGAGGACTTCGCCACCGACACCGGTAGCACGGGCCTTGCGGTCGGTCATCACGCCCTTGGGGGTCGTGACGATCGCCACGCCCAGGCCGTTTTGAACCTGGGGGATGGCGCCCACCCCCTTGTACACGCGCAGGCCGGGACGGCTAACGCGCTCGATGCGCTCGATCACCGGACGACCGGCGTAGTACTTCAGGGCGATTTCAAGCTCGCTCTTGCCAGCTTCGGTCTTGACCTGAAAGCCGTCGATGTAGCCCTCGTCCTTCAGGACCTGGGCAATGGCCACCTTCACCTTGGAAGATGGGACCGACACCGTAGCCTTGGCCACCATCTGCGCGTTGCGGATGCGGGTTAGCAGGTCGGCGATGGGATCACTCATGCTCATATCTGTCTCTCCTGCCGGTTACCAGCTGGCCTTGATCATCCCCGGGATGTCGCCGGTGAAGGCCATCTCGCGGATCTTGGCGCGTGCCAGACCGAACTGCTTGAACGTGCCGCGCGGACGGCCCGTGATCGCGCAGCGGTTGCGCTGGCGGGTCGGATTGGCGTTGCGCGGGAGCTTCTGCAGCGCAAGCCGGGCGGCAGCGCGCTCTTCGTCGCTCTTCTTGAAGTCGTTGGCGATTGCCTTCAGTTCCGCGTGCTTCGCCGCGTACTTGGCGACCAGTTTGTCTCGCTTGAGCTCGCGCTCGATCAAAGCCATTTTTGCCACGGGGAACCTCAGTTCTTGAACGGGAAACGGAAACCGGCCAAGAGTGCCTTGCACTCTTCATCGGTCTTGGCCGTCGTCGTGATGCTGATATTGAGACCGCGCAAGGCATCGACCTTGTCGTACTCGATCTCAGGGAAAATGATCTGCTCTTTCACGCCGATGTTGTAGTTGCCACGGCCGTCGAAAGCGCGGCCAGAAATGCCGCGGAAGTCGCGCACGCGCGGCAGAGCCACGGTGACGAAACGGTCCAGGAATTCCCACATGCGGGCGCCACGCAGCGTCACCATCGTGCCGATGGCCTGGCCTTCGCGGATCTTGAAACCGGCGATTGCCTTCTTGGCCTTGGTCACAACCGGCTTCTGGCCGGCGATCTTGGTGAGGTCGCCCACGGCGTTGTCCATCACCTTCTTGTCGGCGACGGCCTCCGAGACACCCATATTAAGGGTGATCTTGGTCAGGCGCGGGACTTGCATCGGCGACTTGTAGCCGAACTTGGTGGTCAACTCGGGGACCACCTTCTCGCGATAGTGTTGTTGCAGTCGTGCCATGGTCATGCCGCCTTGATTTCGTCGCCGCTGGACTTGAAGATGCGAACGCGCTTGTCGCCGTCCACCTTGATGCCCACGCGGTCAGCCTTACCCGTGGCGGCGTTGTAGATCGCCACGTTGGACTGGTGGATGGGCATCGACTTTTCGACGATCCCGCCGGTCGAACCCTTGAGGGGATTCGGCTTGGTGTGCTTTTTCACCAGGTTGATGCCTTCGACGACCACGTGGTCGTCGTCCTTGCGCAGCACCACCTTGCCGCGCTTGCCCTTGTCACGGCCCGCGAGCACGATGACTTCGTCACCTTTGCGAATCTTGTTCATGACGCGTCCTTCTTTACAGAACTTCGGGAGCCAATGACACGATCTTCATGAACTTCTCGGTGCGCAGCTCGCGCGTCACCGGGCCGAAGATGCGAGTGCCGATGGGCTCCAGCTTGTTGTTGAGCAGCACGGCGGCATTGCCGTCGAATTTGACAAGGGAGCCATCTGAGCGGCGGATACCCTTGGCGGTGCGAACCACCACTGCGCTGTAAACCTCGCCCTTTTTGACGCGGCCACGCGGAGCGGCTTCTTTGATGCTCACCTTGATGATGTCGCCAACGCTTGCGTAGCGACGCTTGGAACCGCCGAGCACCTTGATGCAAAGAACGGACTTCGCACCGGTGTTGTCGGCAACTTCGAGCCGGGATTCTGTCTGGATCATTTCAAATATTCCCAACTTGTACCCAGTGGCTTTCCACCAGGTCAGTCTTGGGCCTGTCGTCGGCGCCATGAACAACTCAGGGCGCCTTCGCTTAGGCGGTTATGCACCCCATAAGGCACATGTCTTTTCCGCGCCTTTTAAAGCGCAGCCTGCGATTATGGCAAACCCGAATGAAGCTGTCAACAGCCGCGTTCAAATCGGCATGGTGAGGTACTGGCGCGCCAGTTCCTTGAAGGCCTTCACCTGGGGATCGATGCCGGTTTCCGCCTTGAGCAGACTTCCCACTGAACTCGCCAGCGAGCCGGCGAGGGCGGCGTCCAGGAACAGGAGGCGGCAACGGCGGGCCAACACGTCCTCGACGGTCCGGGCATATTCCGTACGGGCGGCAAACCGCACCATGGCCTCGGTGAGGCCCGCGCCCAGTCCGCGATCGGCACCGGGCAACGCGGCCACGGCGGCAGCCTCGCTGCCGTAGGAATGCAGGCCTTGGGGCTCGCTCAGCCGGGGTCGACGATGGCCCAGGTCATCGCCTCCGACCAAGATCAAGTTGGCGGTCACTCCCGCTCTCGACCTTTCCAAAAGCCGGCTTTGCATGCATTTTTCCAGCACGTCTTCGGCCATGGCGCGGTAGGTGGTCCACTTCCCGCCTGTCACCGTGACGAGCCCGCTGCGGCTGACCAGCACCGTATGTTCGCGACTGAGCCCCTTGGTGTCATCGCCGTCGTCGCCCCGGGGCTTGACTAACGGCCTCAGCCCCACCCACATGCTGCGGATGTCGGCCTGCGAAGGCGCCCGGTTCAGGTAACGGCCGGATTCCTCGAGGATGAACTGCAGCTCCTCCTTGAATGGACGGGGCTCAGCCGGAAGATCCTGCCGCGGCGTGTCGGTGGTGCCAAGGATGATCTTGCCCAGCCACGGCACCCCGAAAAGGACGCGGCCGTCGGCCGTCTTGGGCACCATCAATGCGTGGCCCCCCGGAAGGAATTCCCGGTCCACCACGATGTGCACGCCCTGGCTCGGCGCAACCATCGCCTTGACGGGGCGGCCGATCGCCTGGCCGTCCTGCTGGCGAAATTCGTCCACCCACACACCGGTCGCGTTGATCACGCAACGAGCGCTCAGCGCGTAAACCGTCCCTGTCTCGCGGTCTTCGCAGTTCAACCCGACGATCTTCCCGCCCTCGTGACGCAGGCTCGTTGCGGCGCAATAGTTGACCAGGAGCGCGCCGCGGGTGGCCGCGGTGCGGGCGAGCGCCAGTGCCAGCCGGGCGTCGTCGAACTGGCCGTCCCAGTACTTGATGCCTCCCTTCAATCCTTGCGCCCGGGCCGTCGGCAGGCACGCCAGGGTCTGCGCCCGGCTCAGGAACTCCGTGGGCCCCAGGCCGGCCTTTCCGGCCAGCGCGTCATACATTTTGAGCCCCGCGCCATAAAAAGGCGTTTCCCAGATGCGATACGAGGGCATTACGAAGGGCAGCGGTTGGGCCAGGTGCGGCGCGTTGTGCAGGAGGGTGGTGCGCTCACGCAGCGCCTCCCGGACCAAGGCGATATCGCCCTGCGCCAGGTAGCGCACGCCACCGTGAACCAACTTGGTGGCGCGCGACGACGTTCCCTTGGCGAAGTCATGCGCTTCGACCAGCACTACCGAAAAGCCCCTCACCGCCGCGTCAAGCGCCACCCCCAACCCCGTGGCGCCGCCCCCGATGATCGCCACGTCGTACGCGGTCGGCCGGGCCAGCCGGGAAACCAGGGACTCTCGATTCATGCGTCCCATTTTCACCGACCAGGCCTGCGAACAGTGTCCCCGTTGCGGCGGCGGCGATAGACTGGCGGGATGACACGCACGACCGAGCCCCGGACGCAGGGGCCCATCGCCTTCATCGGGGGCGGCAACATGGCCAGCGCCATCATCGGCGGGCTGATCCGCGAAGGGCTGCCCTCCGCGCAAATAGATGTCGTCGAACCCTACGAGGAGGCGCGCCAGAAGCTGCGAGCCCAGTTCGGGATCGAGGCCCATGATTGCGCCGGTTCCGCCTTGGCACGGGCCGCGCTCGTGGTTTGGGCAGTCAAGCCGCAAACCTTCAAGGACGCCGCTGGCGACGCCCGCGCCCATACCGGCAACGCGCTGCACCTGAGCGTCGCTGCGGGCATTCGATCCGACAGCATCGCCCAGTGGCTGGGGACGCAACGCATCGTTCGCTCGATGCCCAACACGCCCGCGCTCATCGGCAAGGGAATGACGGCGCTCTATGCCCGGCCCGGCATTTCCGACGCGGACAAGGCACGCGTGGAGCAGGTGATCGCCACCACGGGCGCGTTGCTCTGGGTGGATGAAGAGGCCCACCTGGATGCGGTGACGGCCCTTTCCGGTTCTGGGCCGGCTTATGTATTCTTCTTCCTCGAGGCCATGACGCGGGCCGGCATGGAGATGGGCCTCACGCGAGAGCAGGCGTATCAGTTATCGGTGGGCACCTTCGTCGGCGCCTCCGCGCTCGCCCAGGCTTCGGGCGATCCGCCGGAAGTGCTGCGCCAACGCGTCACCTCCAAGGGCGGCACCACTTACGCGGCGATCACCTCGATGGAGCAGGACCAGGTGCAGGCGCTGTTCATCAAGGCATTGCATGCTGCGCGGCAACGTGCCGCCGAACTGGGTGACGAATTCGGCCGCTGACTACTTGAGCGCGTAGCCGGTAACGACGCCGGCGAACATCGTGAACCCCAGCCAGTGGTTCACCCGGAATGCCTTGAAGCAGCCGTCTCGCTCACGGGCGCGGATCATCGAGTAGTGCCAGAGTGCCTGGGCAGCGCCGAGCCCGGTAGTAACCAAGACGACCGCCAACGGAATCCGGCCCGCCAGTGTCACCGCCCAGATGCACAAGTACGCGGCGTAGCACAGCATGACGACCGGCACGTCCGCGCGGCCTAGGGTAATGGCGGAGGTTTTCATGCCGATCTTCAGGTCGTCGTCCCGATCGACCATGGCGTACTCGGTGTCGTAGGCCAGCACCCAGAACAGATTGCCCAGTAGCAGCACCCATGCCACCAGTGGCACGGCCGACTGCACGGCCGCGAACGCCATGGGGATGCCGAAGCTGAAGGCGACGCCGAGCACGGCCTGCGGCATGGAGACGAAGCGCTTGGCGTAGGGATACGCCAGCGCTATGGCCAACGCGGCGAATGACCATGCGATCGCCGTCGCGTTGGTGGTTAGCACGAGGCCGAACGCGGCCAGCGCCAGGGCGGCACCCAGCAGCAGCGCTTCCCGCACGGACACAGCCCCCGTGGTGACAGGTCGCTGGGCCGTGCGCTTCACATGGCGGTCGAACTCGCGGTCCGCCACGTCGTTTGCGCAGCACCCCGCGCTGCGCATGAGGACCGTGCCGAGCGTAAAGACCACCAGCAGGTGCCACCCGGGAAACCCGTGCGCCGCGATCCAGAGTGCGCTGAGCGTCGGCCACAGCAGCAGCAACCAGCCCGCCGGACGGCTCCAGCGAATGAGGTCGAGGTAGAGATCGAGTTTCTCGCGCAGCATCACGGGCGCATCACAGGCCGATCCGGCGCAGGTCCAGCTTGCCGTCACGCAGGGGCGGGCACCAGAAATAGGCCCCGCTCACCGGCCGCGAAATCTGGAACATGGCGTCGGTGATGCCGTCGTCCTGGCCGGCCATGCGCCGCATCTGCGCCTCGAAAGCGTAGAGCGATTGACCAAAGGCCACAAACATCAGACCCGCCTGCATGCTCATCATCCACGGCATGGAACGGCGCAACATGAACGCCGGCGGGTCGAAGCTTTCCTGCGCGGTGCGCTTCACATGCGCCGACACCGGCGAATCCTCGATCTCCTCATTGTCCACCAGCCGCCGGCCAATGTGATGGTCGCGCTCGTCGTCCGCCAATGCCTCGAAGGCGTCGAGGTCGTGGACCCACTGCTGCACGGCCACGAAGCTCGAGCCATCGAGGCCTTCGCCCTGGCCGTGAACGAAGGCTGCCTCCTCGGCCGCCTCGCCCACCGGGTTTTCCGTGCCGTCCTCGAAGCCCGTCAGGTCGCGCCCATGGCCGCTCTCGGCGAGCGCGTGCCGGAAGGCATCGACGACGTGACGCACCGCGAATTCCGGCGCCAAGGCCTTCTGAACCTTTCGCGTCAGGTGCAGGAGGTCGCCCAGGTCATCGCCGCGCACCCAGCACCACAAAGTGCCGGGCGTGGACGGCACCTCGACGCCACTGCCCGAAAAGTCCGGGAATTCGTGCAGGCCCGGCACCTGCGCACCGAGGGCGGCCACGAGCGAGGGCCCGATACCGAGCACCACGTCGCTGCCGTTGGCCAGCTGCGACAGTCGCAAGAGTGCATCCTTGATGGCCTGCGCGTCCGCGCCCGTCTCGCTCAGGGAAAAAACGACGTAGCGCGCGACGGCGGGAATGGGCTCGAAGATACCGGGTTGGTACAGAGTATTCATTCTGGCAGTGGGGATTCGACTGAACTGGGGTCCACTTACGACAGCCGCTTCACACCGGGCAGCTCGCAGGCGTAAATGGCGTTGCGCAGCGCAGCTATCGCTTCGTAGCGGGTGAAACTGCGACGCCACGCCAGCACGACGCGTCGGGTCGGCGGGTCGCCATCGAACGGAATGTATTTGACGAAGGCCTGGTCTTCCTTGCGCCGTTTGGGCCGCACCTCCAGCGCCTCCTTGGGCACCGACAGCCGAGGAACCAGCGTCACGCCCATGCCGGCGGCCACCATGTGCTTGATGGTCTCGAGCGACGAGCCTTCGAAGCTCTTGCGGATGCCTTCGGCGTCGCTCGAAAATCGCGCGAATTCCGGACACACCTCCAGCACATGGTCTCGGAAGCAGTGGCCCGCGCCCAGCAGCAACATCGTCTCGCTCTTGAGTTCCGCCGAGGTGACGGTCTTCTTGGCAGCCAACGGGTGATTGCTGGGCACGGCCGCCAGGAAGGGCTCGTCATACAGCTGCGCCACCGCCAGGCCGGTATCGGGAAACGGCTCGGCCATGATCGCGCAGTCGATATCGCCGGTACGCAGCATCTCCAGCAGCTTGACGGTGAAGTTCTCCTGCAGCATCAGCGGCATCTGCGGCGTGCGTGAAATCGCCTGGCGCACCAGGTCGGGCAGCAGGTAGGGGCCGATGGTGTAGATCACACCCAGCTTCAACGGCCCCGCCAGCGGATCTTTCCCGCGCTTGGCAATTTCCTTGATGCTGGCCGCCTGTTCGAGCACGCTTTGGGCCTGGCGCACGATGTCCTCGCCAAGCGGCGTCACCGTCACCTCGTTCGCGCTGCGCTCGAACAACTTGACCTCCAGCTCTTCCTCGAGCTTCTTGATCGCCACCGACAGCGTCGGCTGCGAGACGAAGCAGGCTTCGGCGGCCTTGCCGAAATGCTTCTCCCGGGCCACGGCCACTATGTATTTCAATTCGGTGAGGGTCATATATTCCTGGCTTGTCCCGCAACCCTTAGGCCTTGAGGTATTCGGATTTTCCTCCCAACCAGCGGGCCGTGTGCTTTCGCGCCAGTTCGGGGTGGCGATCGAGCATCAACGGCGCCAGTTGGCGCGCCCATTCCAGCACCTGCACGTCGGTGGCCAGGTTGGCGAAGCGCAGCAGCGGCGCGCCAGATTGGCGGGCCCCCAGGAACTCGCCGGGCCCGCGGATTTCAAGGTCACGGCGCGCGATCTCGAAGCCGTCCGCGGTTTCGGCCATGGCCTTGAGCCGGGCGCGGGCCGTCTCACCAAGACGTCCGCCCTCGCCGGCCGAGTACAGGAGCACACAGGCTGACGCCGCGGCGCCCCGCCCCACGCGGCCGCGCAGCTGGTGCAACTGCGACAGCCCGAACCGCTCCGCGTGCTCGATCACCATCAACGAGGCGTTCGGCACGTCCACTCCGACTTCGATGACCGTCGTCGACACCAGGACGCCCATCTGCCCGCCCGTGAAGAGAGACATCACGGCTTTCTTCTCCGCCGGCGGCATCCGCGAATGCAGCAGCCCGACCATCACGCCGGGCAGGGCGGCACTGAGCGCCTCGTGTGTCGCGGTGGCGTTGGTCAGGTCCAACGCCTCGCTTTCCTCGATCAGCGGGCAGACCCAGTACACCTGCCGGCCCTGCGCAACCTGCGAGCGGATGCGTTCGGTCACCTCGTCGCGCCGGTTGTCCGCGATCAGCTTGGTGACGACCGGCGTGCGGCCGGGCGGCAGTTCGTCGATGGTGGAGACATCGAGGTCGGCGTAATAGCTCATCGCCAGAGTTCGGGGAATCGGCGTGGCCGACATCATTAAGAGATGCGGCTCCTGCCCGGTCTCCTTCATCTTGTCGCGCAGCGCGAGCCGCTGCGCAACGCCGAAGCGGTGCTGTTCGTCGATGATCGCCAGCCCCAGGTTCCGGAACTGCACCTGGTCCTGGATGACGGCATGCGTGCCGACAACCAGTGCCGCCTCGCCGCTGGCCACCAGCGCAAGCATTTCGGCGCGCTCCTTCTTCTTCTGGCTGCCGGTCAGCCAGGCCACGCGCAAGCCGCGGGGCGCGAACAAGGGCTCCAGCCAGCCGATCAGCTTGCGGAAGTGCTGCTCGGCGAGGATTTCGGTCGGCGCCATCAAGGCACCCTGCCAGCCGGCGTCGATGGCGATCGCCGCCGCCAGCGCGGCAACCACGGTCTTGCCGGAGCCGACATCGCCCTGCAAGAGGCGGTGCATCGGTATCCCACGGCCTAGGTCGAGGGCGATCTCCTCGCCCACACGCCGCTGCGCCGCCGTGAGCTTGAATGGCAAGGCCGCAAGCAGCTGCTCATGCAAGCCCCCCGGTTTCGCCGCCAGGGCCGGCGAGCGAAGCACGTCGCGCTCCCGCTTGCTTTGCAGTTGCGAAAGTTGCTGCGCAAGCAGCTCTTCCGCCTTGAGCCGCTGCCACGCCGGGTGGCCGCGATCCTCGAGGGTGACGAGCGGCACGTCCGGCGCGGGCTGGTGCAGGAACGTCAGGGCCTCGCGCAAATTCCACACCACAGGCCGCAACGTTTCGGTGACGCCAGGCGGAAAGGTGTCCGACAAGTCCGCGCGCGCCAGGCCACCGAGCACCGCCTTGCGCAGGTACAGCTGCGGCAGGCTCGCCACCGTGGAATAGACCGGTGTCAGCGCAGACGGAAGCTCCCCACCAGCCGGTTTGACGGTCGGATGCACCATCTGCCAGCCGAGGAACCCACCCTTGAGCTCCCCGCGCACCCGCACTCGGGTACCTACGGCCAACGCCTTCTGCTGGGACGGGTAGAAGCTGAAGAAGCGCAACAAGCAGGTGTCACTACCATCATCCACGGTCACCAGTAGTTGCCGGCGTGGCCGGTACGCGATCTCGCATGCCGTCACGGTGGCCTCGATCTGCGCGGTGTCGCCTTCCCTGCAATCGCGCAGCCGGACGATCCTTGTTTCGTCCTCATAGCGCAGTGGCAGGTGCAGCGCGAGATCGATGTCGCGTGCCAGGCCCATCTTGATGAGGGCTTTCTGCGGCTCGGACAGGGCCTTTGTGTCGGGCATGGGACAATTCTGCCTTCTCTTGGAACGGGTCCGTCCAGCCCTCAAGCGCATGCGCACATTCACCGTCGGCGATTTCGATTTCGCCCTGCCCCCTGAACTTATCGCCCAGCACCCGGCGTCCGAACGAAGCGCTTCGAGACTGCTGGATGGCACGGGTCCGCAACCGACAGACCGGATCTTTCGCGACCTGCCTGCCCTGCTGGCCCCCGGCGACCTGCTGGTCTTCAACGACACCAAGGTGGTGAAGGCCCGGTTGTTTGGCGAGAAACCCACGGGCGGCAAGGTCGAACTGTTGATTGAGCGCGTCCTGCACGGCCACGATGTGGTCGCGCACATGAAAGTCAGCAAAAAGCCGCCCATCGGAACCACGCTGGCCATGCAAGGCGGCTTCAGCGCCACTTTGCTGGGCCGGTGGCCTGATGAAAACGGCCCGCTGTTTCGGTTCCGCCTGAGCGATGAGCCTCATGCCATGATGGAACGGCATGGCCATGTTCCCCTGCCGCCGTATATCGAGCACGGCGACACTGCTGAAGACGTCCAGCGCTACCAAACCGTGTTCGCCAAGAACCCTGGCGCTGTGGCCGCGCCGACGGCGGCCCTGCACTTCGACGAGGCGCTGCTGGCGCAGCTCGACGCACGCGGAGTGCAGCGCGCCAACGTCACGCTGCATGTCGGTGCCGGCACTTTCCAGCCGGTTAAAGTCGATGACATCGCGCAGCACAAAATGCACAGCGAGTGGTACGAGGTGCCTGCCCAAACGCAGCAAGCGATCGCCGACGTGCGCAAGCGCGGCGGCCGCGTCATTGCCGTCGGTACCACCACCGTGCGCACGCTCGAATCCTGGGCCTCGACCGGCCAGGCCAGCGGCGACACGGCGATCTTCATCACGCCCGGCTTCCAGTTCCGCGTCGTCGACAGCCTGGTCACCAACTTTCACCTGCCCCGCTCGACGCTCCTGATGCTTGTAAGCGCCTTCGCGGGCTACGATCGCATCATGGGCCTGTACCGCCACGCCATCGCCTACCGCTATCGATTCTTCAGTTATGGCGATGCGATGCTGCTCACGAAGGCCTCCTGAACTCCATGCTCTCCTTCGAACTGCTCAAGACCGATGGCCGCGCCCGCCGCGGCCGCCTCACCCTGAATCACGGCGTCGTGCAGACGCCGATCTTCATGCCAGTTGGCACCTACGGCACCGTCAAGGGCGTAACGCCTCGCTCGCTCGAGGAGATGGACGCGCAAATTATCCTGGGCAACACCTTCCACCTGTGGATGCGGCCGGGGCTCGACGTCCTCAAACAGTTCGGCGGCCTGCACTCCTTCGAGCGGTGGGACAAGCCCATCCTCACCGACTCGGGCGGCTTCCAGGTGTGGAGCCTGGGCGAGATGCGCAAGATCAGCGAAGAGGGCGTGAAATTCGCCTCGCCCGTGAATGGCGACAAGCTGTTCCTCACGCCCGAAGGCTCGATGCAGATCCAGACGCTGCTGAACAGCGACATCGTGATGCAGTTCGACGAGTGCACGCCCTACGACACCAAGGGCCACATCACGACGGAGGCTGAAGCACGGTTCTCGATGGAGTTGAGCCGGCGCTGGGCCCTGCGTTGCCAAGCGGAATTCGCGCGGCTGGAAAACCCCAACGCCCTGTTCGGCATCGTGCAGGGGGGCATGTACGAGCATCTGCGCGAGGAGTCGCTGGCGGCGCTGGTTGAGATGGAATTTCCCGGCTACGCCGTCGGCGGCGTCAGCGTCGGCGAGCCCAAGCAGGAGATGCTGCGCATCATGGCGCACACGCCCCATCGCCTGCCCGCGGACAAACCGCGCTACCTGATGGGCGTAGGAACGCCGGAGGACCTGGTCGAGGGCGTCGCGCAGGGCGTGGACATGTTCGACTGCGTGATGCCCACACGCAATGCGCGCAACGGCCACCTGTTCACGCGATTTGGCGACCTGAAGATCCGCAACGCTCGCCACCGCACAGACGAACGCCCGCTGGACGAAACCTGCACCTGCTATGCGTGCAAGGGCACCACGGCCGACGGCACCGTGTCGGGCGGCTTCTCGCGCGCCTATCTGCACCACCTCGAGCGCTGCGGCGAGATGCTGGCGCCCATGCTGGCCAGCATCCACAACCTGCACTACTACCTGAACCTCATGCGCGAAATCCGCGACGCGCTCGACGCCGGAACCTTCGGCGCGTACGCGCAGCGCTTCAGGCAGGATCGGGCACGGGGCGTGTGAGGCCCGGCCCCGCGCCCGCGCCGCATGCGTGACAGAACTTCTGGAACGCGCCCTTGCGTGTCGTGCACTGGCCGCAGTGGTCGAACAAGCCGATGCCGCAGTGGGGGCAGAAATCGACCTTGTCGTTCTTGAGGTCCACAGGCCGCTCGCAGCCGGGGCACACGCTCTTGGCCAGCCGCGCGAGCGCGGTGTCGTAGCTCAATTCCACGCGGCGTTGCGCGTCCGGCAGTTGCTCGGCAGCCTTCTGCCGCTCCAGGTAGCGGTTCAATGACACGATCGCCTGGCGACCCACGATCACGGTGAGCACGATGCCCACGATATAGCGCACATAGCCGCCGTAACTGGGCAAGTAGGGCACGAGCTCGACGAAGAAGGCGAACAGCGCGAAGAAGATGAAGCCCCAGACAAACGGCCAGTACGTGCCATGCCGCTTCGTCTTGAACAGCCAGCCCGCGGCGATGAGCAGCGGCAAGGTCAGCGCCAGCCGGTACAGGAAGACGCGCAGCTCGACGCGCCGGTATTCCGCGTTGAGTTTGTCCTGCGCGACGCGCTCCATCTCCTGCAACTGCTGCTGCGACCGGGCCTGGGCCTGCCGCGCGTTCAGCGCGAGCTGCTCCTGCTGCTCCACCTTCGCCTGCGCGTCGCGCTCGGTTTGCCGCAACGCGTCCAGCGTCTTGGTGCGCGCCACCAGCTCAGGGTCCTGGTCCGACAACTGCGTCGCGCGGCGGGTCGCCAGCCAGTTGTTGAAAGTCTCGCGGGCGCTTTGGGTGTCCGACTGCGCGACGCGGTGTTTCAGCCTCGCCTGCTCCAGCGCCGACTGCGCCTCCGTCGCCGCGCGCTGCGACCCCTTGATGCCCTCGCGCAAACGGGCGCCGGCCGGCCGGTCAAGGAAGTCATCGACCTCCAGCTGCTTTTCGACCTTCGGCAGGTCTCCCACGACCGTGCCGCCGAGCCCGATCAGAAACCCGGCGAAGACGAGCGCAACCAGCCAGAGGCCGCGGCGAAACCATTTCTCGGACAGGCGCAGGGATTTGCTCATTTCTCTTCTCCTCTCAAGGCAGCCGAAGGATCACGGGCGCGGAGCCCAGTCCGGCGCGCTGCAGCCACTGGAACACGGAGTCTACGGTCACGGTCTCGATGCGGTCTGCAAATCGCTTTTCGTTCGGATGATCGTCGAAGGCGACATTCGCGGCGCTCGCGCGCGCGCCCAGCCGCGTCAGGGGCCCGAGCTTCAGCGCCGCCGGCTCGTACCCGCGCACGCGCAACCAGTTCTGCGCCACACCACGGGATGGCGCGCCGCCGTCCATCGCGGCCGCCAGCGTCTCGATCGCCCACTGGTTCGACTGCTGGTAGCGCTGGCCCCAGGCATAGCTCACGATGCTGTAGGGCTTGTGGTGCAAGGCCGTGGCGCGCGCGTTGTCCTGCAACAGCGGCAGCAGCTCGTCCTGCACTTCGCGCGACGGCACGACCCACGCCGCCTCATGGCGCCACAGGTCGTCCAGGAAGAACTCGCCCAGGCCTTGCCGGTACACCGCCGCCTCGGCGCTCCCGCATTGATTGAGCTTGTGCACGATGCGCCAGGTGCTGGCGGTGCCGCCGGAAGCAGGTTGGCGATAGGCCAGGCCAAGGTGCGAATACCGTAGGCCGTACTTGCTCAGGTCCTGGCCCGCGCGGGCGAGCACCACGACATCGGCGCCGCTGGCCTCAAGCGCGGCCAGCGTGCGTTCGGCCAGTACCAGCCCGCGTTCGATGGTTCGGACACTAGGCTTATTCTGCTCGCAGGAACGGCCTGCCAGTGCGGGCTGCGTGACGAGCATCGCTGCCGCCAATGCCGTGATGGAGAGGATGCGTTTCATGGCCGCCCTCAGTAGGTGATGCGCTCGTTGTGCAGCAAGGCGCGGCCCAGCGCGTTGGGCAGGAAGGCGATCGCCTCGCCCACCGCCGACAGGATCACGCCCGAGCCGATCACACTCACGGTAACCAGCGTCCCCGCGGCGACGGAAGCATTGGCCACACCGCGCCCAGCCACCTCGACGCTGACACGGGCGCCGTCGGAGGCACGCTCCAGCACGTACACCGCGCTCGATGCGCCGACTTCGACCGCCTTCACCACGAACACGGCGCCGGCGGCGGATAGCATCACGGGAACGGCTACCGAAGCCCCGGCGGCCGCGCTTGCGCCGACCACGACGGAGGCCAGTGGCAGGGCCGAGAGGGCACTCAGCGCCGATGCTTCGCTTTGGGCCTGCGCCGGAAACGCGGCAAGTGCGGCGCACGCGACGAGGGCCAATGAAGTCAGTGTTTTCTTCATGAGGGAACTCCTTGGGAAATCGGATTGCGGTCAGGCGGCCGCGGCATCGGCATCGGCATCGGCAGCTTTGGAATCGTGACGAATCGGGACTTGCATGTGGACCTCTTGGAGGTTGTTGAACATGCACGAAGTGTCGGCGGTGGTCCGCGAATAGTCGCGTTATTCCGTCCGAATGCACCGACACTATGCCGGTGGTATCGAAAAACGATACTCAGGCCGTGAGCAGCTGCGCCACGTGCGTGCGCAGCACTTCCGGCTGCACCTGCGCAGGCGGCACAGGCGCGCCCACGTTCAGCCCAACCCGGTTGAACACGCCACGCCGGAACGGCCGCACCATCGCGCCGCCCTCCTCCACCCTGCTGAAATACGAGCCCCAAAGGTTGGTGAGCGCCATCGGGATCACCGGCACCGGCTGGCGCTCCAGGATCTTCATGATGCCGCCCTTGAACTCCTGCAGCGTGCCGTCGCGCGTGATGCCGCCCTCGGGGAAGATGGCAAGCAGGTCGCCACCCTGCAGCACCTTGGCCGCCGCATCGAACGCCGCCTCGTAGGCCGCCGGGTCTTCCTTGCGCGGGGCGATCGGGATAGCCTTGGCCAGCCTGAACAACCAGCCGAGCACCGGCACCTTGAAGATGCGGTGGTCCATAACGAAGTAGATCGGCCGCGGGCTCGCCGCCATCAGCAATACCGCATCGACGAAGCTCACGTGGTTGCACACGAGCACGGCGGCGCCGGCGACCGGAATGTTGTCGTCGCCGGTGACCTTGAAGCGGTACACCAGCCGCGAAGCCAGCCACGCGACGAACCGCAGCAGGTACTCGGGCACCAGCATGAAGATGTAGAAGGCCACGACGGCGTTGGCCAGGCCGACCAGCAGAAAAATCTGGGGAATGGTCATGCCGAGTTTGAGCAGCACACCCGCGATCACCGAGCTGGCGATCATGAACAGCGCATTGAGGATATTGTTCGCCGCGATGATCCGCGCGCGATGTGTCGGCTGGCTTCGCAGCTGAATGAGCGCGTACATCGGCACGCTGTACAGGCCCGCGAACAGGCTGAGCAGCGCGAGGTCGGCCATGACGCGCCAATGCGCCGGCGCGGCAAGGAACTGACCCAGCGCCAGGCCTGCCGCGGGAGGTAGCCCGCGCGATGCGAAGTACAGGTCGATCGCGAACACGCTCATCCCGATCGCGCCGAGCGGCACCAGGCCGATCTCCACGTGCCGCCGCGAGAGTATTTCGCACAGCAGCGAGCCGATGCCGATGCCCACCGAGAAAACCACCAGCAGCAGCGAAGCCACCTGCTCGTTGCCATGCAGCACTTCCTTGGCGAAACTGGGAAACTGGCTGAGGAACACCGCGCCGAAGAACCACATCCAGCTGATGCCCAGCAGCGAGCGGAACACCACGGTGTTCTGGTGCGCGAGCTTGAGGTTGCGCCAAGTCTCGCTCACCGGGTTGAAATTGACCTTCAGCCCCGGGTCGGTCGCGGGCGCCGACGGGATGAACTGCGCCACGGCGCGGCCGACCAGCGCCAGCAGCACGCACGCGATCGCGACGTCCTGCCGGCCAACCTCTGGAATCGCCACGATCAGCCCGCCGACCACGTTGCCCAGCAGGATCGCCACGAACGTGCCCATCTCCACCATGCCGTTACCGCCGGTGAGCTCGCGCTCATCGAGCACCTGCGGGAGGTAGGCGAACTTCACCGGGCCGAACAGCGTGGAGTGCAGGCCCATGAGGAAGGTGCACGTGAGCAGCACCGCGACGTTGTCGTTGTAGAAACCGTAGCCCGCGACCAACATGATCGCGATCTCCAGGTTCTTGACCAGCCGGATCATGGTGGTCTTGTCGTACTTGTCCGTCAGCTGGCCGCTCGTCGCCGAGAACAGCAGGAACGGCAGGATGAACAGCGCGCCGATCACCAGGCCCGCCATCGCCGGCGGCAACCAGCTGATCTGCAGCTGGTAGGTCACCATCACGGTGAATGCGAACTTGAACAGGTTGTCGTTGGCGGCGCCCGAGAACTGCGTCCAGAAAAACGGCGCGAAGCGGCGTTGCCGCAGCAGAGCGAACTGGTTCGGGTGCGGCTGCGTGGCCCGGCCGGCGGGAACTTCAGCGATGGCGGTGGTCATGTTCTCTCTCCTCATCCTGATTGTCTTGTCACGCATCGCCCGTCCGACGGGCACGCGCGCCCGCGGTTCTAGCGGCGCCAGCGGCATTCTGCCCTGCACCACCCAGGGACCAGAGCGCCGCAATGACGGGCGCTGCCGCCAGTGACGCCGCCACATGCTTGAGCGTGTGGCCGGACACGAACTGGCCGGTGAGTGTGTAGACATGGTGGTCGCTCAGCTCGAGCAGCTTTGCCAAGGCGTAGGCCAGGATCACCACGCCGTAGCTGAACGCCAGTGCGCCGCGGCGTGGGCGCAGCACGGCGAACCAGAGGATCAGCGCGAGACCGCCGAACTGAAGTGCGGCCCATGGCAACACGTTGCCAGTCTGTGCGGCAACCTGGGCGGCGAGGGGTGCCAGCACCAGGACGATCAGCGCCAATGCGGCGCCTGCGCGATCGCTGATACGTCCAGCCGCGGCCAGGCCGAGCAAGCCCGCAAATGCCACCGCCATGCCGCAGCGGTCGATGGCCAAGCCGGCTTCGTCGGGATGCCAGTGATACCAGCTCGATGCACCCGCTGTCAGCACGAGGCCGGCAAAGAACAACCAGGCCATCGCGCGCGGCACCGTGTCCAGCGCGCGCGGCGGTAAGCGCAACAGAGCCACCATCCCGGCGCCGCCTGCGAGCGCGAACGAGATGTTGGACAGCACATCCATCGCGAACGGCAAGCCCCACAACGCTCGCTGGTCGGCGAACTCATGGTACTTGCCGGGCTGCGACAGCGCCGGCCCGAATAGCGCCAGCGCCAGCAAGGCGAGACATGCCGCCAGCAGCACCGCTTCGGACTTCGAAACAATCGATCGCATCATCGCTCCTTGGTTTGAACGGTGCGAGTCTGCGAATTCTCGGAGCTTTCGTCAGCAAATCCGGATACATTTTGCGCACACGAGCCTCACAGTATCGAAATTCGATACTTCAATTCCATGAGCACGACCGCTGATCTCGTCCTGGCCCTGAAGAAGGAACTCAAATCCGCGCAAATGACGTACGCCGATCTCGCGCAGGAACTGGACATGGCGGAATCCAGCGTGAAGCGGATGTTGGCCAAGGGCGATATGCCGCTGTCGCGCATCGACGCGATTTGCCGCGCGCTCAAGCTCGATTTCGCCGAACTCGCGCGCCGTGTCGCCGATGCGCAGCCCCTGCTCAAAGAGCTGACACAGGAGCAGGAGAGGGCAGTGGTGGCCGACAAGAAGCTGCTCTTGTGCGCCATCTGCGTTCTCAGCCAGTGGACGCTGGACCAGATCAGCGAACACTACCGCCTGAGCCAGGCGGAGTGCATCAAGTATTTCGCGCAGCTCGACCGCCTCGGCATCATCGAGCTGCGGCCCCTGAATCGCTATCGGCTCAAGCTGGCAAAGACCTTCCGATGGCGGCCGCACGGGCCCGTGATGCATTACTTCCGCGAGAACGCACTGCTGGACTATTTTTCGGGTGGCTTCGACGCGCCCGGCGAGGGTGTGCTGCTGGTGCATGGATCAGTCAGCCGCAGCCTGGCGCCTTCGTTCATGGAGCGAATGCAGCGCGTGGCCCAGGACTTCGCGCAGCAGCACCAGGCCGACCAGAAGCTGCCGGAGAAGGACCGCGAAGGCTACACCCTGCTGCTGGCGATGCGGAGCTGGGAATTCGCCGCGTTCACGGCACTGCGGCGTTAGCGTCCGGTCCCGCTACAGCAGGTTGCCCGGTGCGGTCTGGAGCACGCGCGACGGAACCATGTCTTCGCTTTCCTGGAAGTCCAGGTCGTCTGCGGCCATGCTGTCGCGTTCCATCGCCTGGGTCACGCGCGATAGCTGGTCTTCGCGGTCCGGGCGATGCAGCAGCTGCTTGAACTGAACCCGAAGCAGGTTGCGGGTGCGGATCCAGTAGTCGGCGCGCCTCGTCTGACGCGCGCGCTTTTCCGGCGAGAGGGCGGTGGCTGCGAGCTTCTCGTCCGAGTTGAGGGGAACGATGACCCAGCCCGGCGGACCCTTGGTCGCCTCGAAGTGCTCCCACAACGCATCCAGGCTGGCATAGACGCGCTGGCCTGCGTCCCGCGAACGCTGGGTCCATTGGTACGACCACCCGTGTAACCGGTGTGCGGCCGGATGCAGCCCGATGATGCGCAGCCCCCAGAAGCGGGCCAGTTCCTGCGCGACCCGCACCATGAGCACGGAAGGCTTCCAGCCCTGCAAGGCCTGGCTGATCTCCATCGGGCTCGCCCGCAACACGGGGTGACGCTGGCCGCGCACTCCCCCGATGACCAGGCACGCGACGCCGTCGATGCGAAAGCGGCTGAACGCCAGCACACCTGCGTCCATCGGCTGCGGCTTGTGCTGGAGCTCCGCCGAGCGCTGCAGGCTGACCGTGAGAAGCAGCTCGCCCTCGGGGCTTTGCGGCGGCGCCTGCCGCAGCTGCAGCCTCATGAAGTCATAGCCGTGCGGAGGCGCGAGCTCGGCCAGCACCAGCGGCTCGCCGGAGGCGATCTTCTCGAAAGCTTTGGGGTAGAACGCCGTCTCGAGCCAGTCGTAGTGATCAGTGAGCTGGACCACCCTGTCGGCGAAACCCGTGCCGCGATGCACATAAGGCCGGATGGCACGCAGGTATTCGCCCGGCAGGTCGCGCACGATGGAACGCGCATGCAACTCGAACACTACGCCCATCCAGCGGCGCAACGCCTTGCCATGCGCTAGAGTCGCTCGCAAAGCACGCCCAGCGAGGCGCGCGCGGGACGTGCCGCCGCCTTCGGCGCCCGGCTGCGTGGCCCAGCGAAAGCCCTGCCAGATGCCAGGGATCCGGTGCGAAGAGGGCTCTGCCATGGCTAGCGGAACACGGTCAGCACGCCGGTGTACCCGTACAGGTGATGGCGGGCGATCTCGCCGCCCGCGAAGAACCCCACCAGCGGCACGTCACCCAGCGCGTGGCGCACGATCTGAAGTTCAGCGCTCGGCCCGCCGAAATGCGGGCCGCCGCGCCCGGCGCAGCTCACGTAGATCGCGCCGGCGATACGGCGCGCCGGGCTAGGAGTTGCCTGGGCCTCGGGCGCCGCGAGTGCGGCGGCCACCGGCAGCGGCATCTCCTCGGGCTCGAGCTCCTCACGGATCTCCGCGCATATGCGCATCAGGTCGGCACGCGCTGCCTGGGGGCTGCGCTTGCAGAAGGCCATGCGCATCCCCGCCGACACATGGTCGGCGACGGCGACGCCGCTTCGAACCGGATCGAGGCCGATGATGTGCCGCACGACGACATCGGCCCCGAAGTTGCCGGTACGGCCGACCGCGTCGCCGCCCGACTCGGTAAGCCCCACCAGAGTCGCGCGCAGTGCCGTCATCGCGGCTTGGGGCTCGTCCAGTGAAATGCCCGTGTCCCGCAGCAACACGTCGAGCGCGGGCTCGCCGTCCAGCTCGGTGATCACGTTGCCCTCGGCGGCGGTGATCAGGCGCTGCGCCGCGACCGGCTGGCAGCCTTGCGTCACGCGTGACACCAGAGCGATGCCTTCGCCAAAGGCGACGCCTGAAAGACCGCCGCGGAACACGCCGCCGGCCGCGCCATGGCCCTTGATGTTGCCGTTGCCGCCCACCGCGAACTGCACGGACTCTGTTCGGCTGGAAGCGAGGCCGCCGAAGAGATAGCCGGTGGCCGTGCGCGACGCCATCTCGGCAATGAGTTCGGCCACGTCCGGCGTGCCGGCGTCGGCATGCACCAGCGCCGTGTGCGGCTCGAAGCCCATACTCTCGCCCACCGCCAGCGGGGCGACGCCCGAGAACACCCGGTACTGGTCGGTCGGCAGCTCGCACAACATCACGGCGAGCGCGGGCTCGTCGAAATATTCGACATTCGACGACGCGATGCCCACGCCCACGGTGCCAGACCAGTCGGTGATTTCCGGCAGCTCGGCACCCAGGTGATCCAGGATGTCCTGCGCCCAAGGCGCGTAATGGTCGGTGACATAGAGCAGCCCGAGCGTCGGCGCTTGGGCGTAGTCGCGAAGCGCCATCTGCGCGCGCAGCTGCGCCAGCACCAGCCCAGCGGCCATCTGCCACTGGGGATGCGTTGCGTGTCCGAAGGGAAAGAGCTTCACTGCCGCCCCGGGTGATCGATCAGCGCGCCGCCTTCTTGGCCGGACGCCTGTTGGCGGTCTTCTTGGCCATGCCGGTGGCCGTCTTCATGGCTTCCTTCGCCACGCCGGTCGCCATGTTCTTCGCGGTGGAAACGGCAGTCTGGGTGGCGGCGTCCTTCATCGCGCCGGCGGCGATCTCCTGGAACTGCTGGGTCAGCGCGCCCCACCACTGAAGTGGGTCGACGACGCCAGTCGCGGGCGCGGTGTCTTTCGCGGCCTTGCGCGTGGCCTTGCCCTTGGCCGCGGCTTCGGAAGCGGCGCCGGAGATCGTCCGGGCGGTGTCCGCCGCCTTCTCGCTGACCTTCTGCACGCTGGTGAACATCGTGTCGGTGGCCTTGAGCTTGAGCGCGTTGGCGACGTCACCCATGTTGAAGTTCATGCCTTTGAGCGTGGCCAGCGTCATCTTCTGGACTTCGAGCGCCTGGATCGTGGCGCCCAGCGCCTTGGAGTTCTGGTCCAGCCAGAAATGCACGGCTTTCAGTTCACCGATGCGCTTTTCCAGCTCCTCGAGATTCAATGTGGGCGCGACCCAGTTCGACAGATTGGGCATCTGCGGCAGCGTCTGCGACGCACCCTTCGCGAGGTTCTGCAGGAAGTCGAACCCGGGAACGAACTTGCCGAAGCCGAAATTCTGGTTGTCGCTCATGGCCGCGCTCCGCTCGTGATGTTGTGCGCACAGCTTACCCCAAGCGCTTGCGGCTGGCGACGCCGCCGGGTATCAATGTTTGTGCCCATCCATCGGTATGGCAGCGCCCGGCGCCTTCGCCGCGACGGGCACTTTCAGCTCCAGCTTGCCTTCGACGCCCTTGGCGTCGCGGAAGATCAACGTCAGCGGTACGCTGCTGCCCGCCGCAAGCGGCTGCTTCAAGTCCATCAACATGATGTGGTAGCCCCCGGGCTTGAGTTCGGTCGCGCGGCCGGCCGGCAAGTCCAGGCGGGGCACGGCGCGCATCTTCATGACGTCGCCCTCCATCTTCATCTCGTGGACTTCGGCGGTGCCGGCCACGGGCGTGGAGGCGCCGACGAGCTGGGTGGCCTGGCTGGGCGTGAGCTTCATGAACGCGCCGGTGCCGGCCTGGCCTTGCACGGTGCTGCGGATCCATGCGCCCTCCACCTTGGGGACGGCCGGACCGGCGAAAACGGCAGAGCCGTAAAACAGGGCTGCGCAGGCAGCGGCGAGGAAGGGAGCTTGTGTCTTCATGGACGCCGATTATCCTGCGCCGGCCTTACCCGTTCAGAACCTGGGGGCGCGCCGTTCGCGCAACGAGGCTATTCCTTCCTTCACGTCGGGGCCCGCGAAGCCCATGAATTCCAGGGCCAGGGAAGTGTCGAACGACGGCCCGGCCTGCCGCAGCCAGTTGTTCAAGGAATATTTGGTCCACCGGATCGCGCTTTGCGAGCCCTGCGCCAGCTTGTCGGCGATCTCGTAGGCCTTGGGCAGCAGCTGGTCTTCCTCGACGGCGAGCGACACCAGCCCGATGCGCTCGGCCTCCTCGCCGGTCACCGGCTCGCACAGCATCAGGTAGTATTTGGCCTTGGCCATACCGCAGAGCAACGGCCAGACGATGGCCGCATGATCGCCGGCCGCCACGCCCAGGCGGGTGTGCCCGTCCACGATCTTCGCGCTTTTGGCCGCGACGGAGATGTCGGCCAGCAGGCCGGCGACCAGCCCCGCGCCCACGGCCGGCCCGTGCAGGGCGCTCACGATGGGCTTGTCGCAGTTGATCACGTTGTAGACGAGGTCCCGCGCTTCTTTCCAGACGCGCGAACGGACCTCGAAATCGGAGGCCATGTCCTGCACCAGCGCCAGGTCGCCACCACCGGAAAACCCCAGCCCTTCGCCGCGCAGCACCGCGCAGCGCACGGTATCGTCGGCTCCGACGTCGCGCCAGATCTGCGCGAGCTCACGGTGGCCGTCATGGCCCGCGGTGGGCAGCTTGCCGTTCAGCGCGCGCATCTGGATGTCGAGCACGCTGTCGCCCGGGCCTCGGCGAGTGAGGGCAAGGGTGGTGTAGTGTGAATAGTCCATGGCGACAGCTTATTCGACCCGGCAGCCGGGCGGCTGACTTTCCCATGCGGGCGTAGGCATGGTCCTACGCTGGTAAGCGTTCGGCCCACCTATTGCTCGACTGCAGGTCCTGATAGGGTGAACCACGATGAATTTTGTGGATATTCTCTGCCCCTCATGTGCGCTGTTTCTCGATTTCGACGGCAGCCTCGTTGACCTGGCCCCACAGCCCGAGGCCGTGATCGTGCCGTCCGGCCTGGTGAGCACGCTGGGCGCCATCAACACCTATCTCGGGGGCGCGCTGGCTCTGATCTCCGGCCGCCCCATCGATCAGATCGACGCTTTCCTGCAGCCGCTGAAGCTGCCCGCAGCAGGTGTGCACGGCGCAGAGCGGCGGGCCGCAGACGGCTCGATGGCCTTGCTCTCGACACATCCATTGCAACGGGTCGAAGAGGCGGCGATGTCCCTGGCCGCCCGTTATCCTGCCTTGCGGGTCGAGAACAAGCGCGGCTCGGTGGCTCTGCACTACCGCCAGGCGCCCGAGCTCGAACGTCTTTGTCTCGAGACCATGCAGGCCGCGGTGGAGGAATCGCCGGGGCTCACGCTCCTGCGCGGCAAGATGGTGGCCGAGGCCAAGCCCGGCGGGGCCAGCAAGGGACACGCGATCGAAGCCTTCATGCGTGAGGCGCCCTTCGCCGGCCGCACCCCCGTTTTCGTGGGCGACGATATCACCGACGAAGTCGGGTTCTCGACCGTGCAGCACATGCACGGCCTGGGCGTGAAGGTGGGCGAAGGCGCCACCGTCGCCTGGCAGCGGCTGGCTTCGCCCGCCGCGTTGCGCTACCAGCTCCAAGCCGCAGTGGCCGCCAAGGCCGGAAAGATCTCCGCATGACAGTCGCCACGCCACCGGCCGCGCCCTCCCTCAATCTCGGCGTCATCGGAAATTGCGCCTACAGCGCCCTCGTCGACGAGCGCGGGCGCATCGTCTGGTGCTGCTTGCCGCGTTTCGATGGCGACCCGGTCTTCAATGCGCTGCTGGACCCGAGTACCGGCGGCAGCGTCTGGGCGTTCGAGATCGAGGATTTCGCCCGCAGCGAGCAGGAGTACAAGCCCAACACGGCGATCCTCCACACGCGGCTGTACGACCAACAGGGGCAAGGCATCGAGATCACCGATTTCGCGCCCCGCTTTACCAGCCGCGACCGGATGTTCCGGCCCTTGACGCTGATACGCCGCATCAAGGTGCTGTCCGGCACACCGCGCATCCGCGTGGTGATGCGTCCGCGCTTCGACTGGGGCCGGCAGGCGCCCACGGTCACGCAAGGCAGTCATAACGTACGTTACACCGGGGCGGCGCAAACCGTGCGCCTGACCACCGATGCGCCGCTCAACTACCTGCTGTCGGAGACCTTCTTCGTCGCTGACCGGCAGATGAACTTCATACTCGGCCCAGACGAAACGCTGATGGGCGGCATCGAGGAAACCGCGCGCCTGTTCGAGCAGGAAACCGACGGGTACTGGCGCACGTGGGTGCGCCGCCTGGCCATTCCCCTGGAGTGGCAGGAGGCGGTGATCCGCGCGGCCATCACGCTCAAGCTGTCGCTGTTCGAGGACACGGGGGCGATCGTTGCCGCGATGACCACCAGCATCCCGGAAGCGCCGGGCAGTGGGCGCAACTGGGACTACCGCTATTGCTGGTTGCGCGACGCCTTCTTCGTGGTGCGCGCGCTCAACAGCCTGTCGGAAGTCGGCACCATGGAGGACTACCTGCGCTGGCTCAACAACATCGTGGTGCGCTCGCGCGGCGGGCATATACAGCCCTTGTACGGGATAGGTCAGGAAGAACACTTGCCCGAGGCGATCCTCGGCCACCTGCCAGGCTACCGCGGCCAGGGGCCCGTGCGGGTGGGCAACCAGGCGCAAGAGCATTTCCAGCACGACGTTTACGGCAACATCATCCTGGGCGCTTCGCAGTCGTTCCACGATCATCGCCTCTTCCGCCGCGCGGGCAAGGTGGAGTTCGGCTATATGGAAGCGGTGGGCGAGCAGGCCTTCCGCGTCTACGACCAGCCCGATGCGGGCATGTGGGAGCTGCGCACCCGCGCGCGCATCCACACGTCGTCCGCGCTCATGAGCTGGGCTGCGTGCGACCGGCTCGCCAAGGTCGCATCCGCATTGAACCTGCCCGAGCGCATTCGCCACTGGCGCGAGCGCGCGGACGTGATCCGGGAACGCATCCTGCGCGAAGCGTGGAGCGACAAGCGGCAGGCATTCGCAGAGAGCTTCGGGGGGCGCGACCTGGACGCCAGCGCGCTGCTGATGGCTGAAGTGGGATTCATCGACCCGCATGACGCCCGTTTCGTCGCGACCGTCGACGCGCTGGAGCAATCGCTGTGTGACGGGCCCTACATGCGGCGCTACGAAGCGCCCGACGATTTTGGCAAGCCCGAAACGGCGTTCAACATCTGCACCTTCTGGCGCATCGATGCGCTGGCGCGCATCGGCCGCAAGGGACAGGCCCGCGAAATCTTTGAGGTGATGCTCGCCAGCCGCAACCCGCTCGGCCTGCTGTCGGAGGACACGCACCCGGTCACCGGCGAGATGTGGGGCAACTTTCCGCAGACCTACTCGATGGTCGGCCTGATCAATGCGGCGGTGCGGCTCTCCGCGCCTTGGGACACGGTCATCTAGGCACGAATATGTCACGGCTTGTCGTCGTCTCGAATCGCGTCGCGGATCCGCGCAAGACCGCCGCCGGGGGCCTGGCGGTGGCGCTGGCCGAAGTCCTCAACAACACGGGCGGCCTGTGGTTCGGATGGAGCGGCAAGATCATCGAAGCATCGGAGGACGGCACCTTTCCGGATCCTGCGGTGCACACCCATCAGGCCGGGCCGGTGAAGCTGGTCACACTCGACCTGAACCGCACTGATCACGACGCCTATTACCTCGGCTATTCCAACGGCGTGTTATGGCCGGTGTTCCATTACCGCCTGGACCTCGCGGACTTCGACGCCGGCTATATCGCGGGCTACCGTCGCGTCAACCAGCTGTTCGCGCGCAAGCTCGCGCCGCTGCTGCGCGAGGACGACATCATCTGGGTACATGACTACCACCTGATCCCGCTCGCCGCCGAACTGCGCGCACTGGGCTGCAACCAGCGCATCGGCTTTTTCCTGCACATTCCGCTACCGCCACCGCTCATCCTGGCCGCGATCCCCGGCCACGACTGGCTGATCCGGGCCCTCTTCGCCTATGACCTGGTAGGCTTCCAGAGCAACGCCGACCATTCGCATTTTTGCAGCTACGTGCAAAGCGAGGCCCATGCCCAGAACCTGGGCGAGGGCCGCTGGCGAGCGTTCAATCGCACGATACAGGCCGGCGCCTTCCCGATCGGCATCGACGTCGAGGAGTTCACTGCGCTCACCAACGCACCGGAGGGCCGTGACATGTACGAGCGGATGCGTCGCGAGTATTCGCGCCGCAAGCTGCTGGTGGGTGTGGACCGGCTCGACTACTCGAAGGGCTTGCCGCAGCGTATGCGCGCCTTCCGCGAATTGCTCGCTCGCAACCCGGAAACGCACAGGAGCGCAACGCTGATCCAGATCGCGTCGCCCAGCCGGGAAGACGTCAGTGCCTATGGCGACATCCTGCACGAGCTGGAAAGCCTGTGCGGCTCGATCAACGGCAACTTCGGCGAGCTGGACTGGATGCCTGTGCGCTACATGCACCGCACGGTGGCACGCGCGCGCCTGCCCGGGCTGTACCGCGCGAGCCGGGTCGCGCTGGTCACGCCGCTGCGCGATGGGATGAACTTGGTGGCCAAGGAATTCGTGGTGGCCCAGGACCCGCACGACCCGGGCGTGCTGGTGCTCTCGCGATTCGCGGGAGCGGCCGAGCAGATGCCGGAGGCGCTGTTGGTGAACCCATACGACACGGAAGCCACGGCCAGCGCCATCCACCTGGCGCTGCAGATGCCCCTGGAAGAGCGGCGCGAGCGGCACGAAGCGCTGATGAAGACCATGCGGCGCTTCGACGTGCACTGGTGGTGCGATACCTTCCTGGATACGTTGTCCAAGGCGAAAGCCGAAGAAACCGGTACGCCCTGGCTGCGGCTATAGCCCGGCCAGGGTGAGCGCATCCTCCTGCCCGGCGAAATACTTCCGCAGGCATTCGCCGAACACCGGCTCAGCGGGCGCGACCCGATGGAAGAGCGTCATCGAGGAATGGAACTTGAGGTCGTCGGGCGAGCCGAAGATCTCATGCACGGTCTTGCCCGGCACGCCAAGAACGAGTGCGCCGCATTCACGCAGGCGGGCGCCCAGGACGGGATGCTCCAGATAGGCGCGCGCTTCGTCGAGGGAAGCGATGGCATAACGCTGCGCCATGGCGCTGTGCCCGAGGCCCGCGAGCTGGGGAAACACGAACCACATCCAGTGGCTGCGCTTGCGGCCGGCGTGCAGTTCGGATAGCACGTCCTCGTACACCGCAGCCTGGGCCTGCACGAAGCGCGAGAGGTCGAAACGGTCTTCCATGACCGCACCCTTAGTGCTTGAACGGCGCGATCTTCTGGTCGATCGCGCCGAAGACGCTCTGGCCGTCGCGGCCCTTCATCTCGATCCTGATCGTATCGCCGAACTTCATGTAGTCGGTGGCGGGCTTGCCGTCCTGGATGGTCTCGATCGCGCGTTTCTCGGCGATGCAGCTGTAGCCCTTGGTCCACTCCTTCTTGCCGTTGGCCTCGGTGGCACGGTTGCTCACCGTGCCCGAGCCCACGATGCTGCCGGCGCGGACGTTGCGCGTCTTGCAGATGTGGGCGATCAGCTGGCCGAAGTGGAACGTCATCTCCTTGCCGGCATCACACATCCCCACGGTGCGGCCGTTCCAGACGCTTTGCAGCGTCAGGTGCAGCCGGCCCTTGTCCCACGCATCGCCGAACTCGTCGAGCGTCACGGCCACCGGGCCGAACGCGGTGGCGGGCTTGCTCTGGAAGAAGCCGAAGCCCTTGGCCAGTTCGTCGGGGATGAGGTGCCGCAGCGACACGTCGTTGGCGATCATCACCAGGCGGATGCCCTCCAGCGCCTGCTCGGGCGTGGCCGTCATGGGTACGTCGCCAGTGACCACCGCCACTTCGGCCTCGAAGTCGATGCCGTATTCCTCCTTGGGCACGATCACGTCGTCCATCGGGCCAAGGAAATCGTCGCTGCCGCCCTGGTACATGAGCGGCTCGGTGTAGTAGTTGGCCGGCACTTCGGAATTGCGCGCCAGGCGCACCAGCTCCACGTGGTTGATGTAGGCCGAACCGTCCGCCCACTGGTAGGCCCGCGGCAGCGGCGCCATGCATTGCGCCGGATCGAACGGGAATGCGTGGCGCGCCTTGCCGCCGTTGAGCGTCTCGTACAAGTCCTGCAACTGTGGCGACAGGAAGCCCCAATCGTCCAGCACCTGCTGCATGCGGTCCGCGATGCCGGTCGCATAATGCGCCGTGCTCAGGTCGCGCGAGACCACGACCAGCTGGCCGTCGCGCGAACCGTCTCTATAAGTGGCGAGCTTCATCG